>Ga0265798_10009036_pt1 | contig 12559 bp, 8 predicted proteins | sample P3T30metagenome_FD_192430 | JGI IMG/M metagenome (GOLD analysis project Ga0265798, IMG submission 192430) | Plant litter microbial communities from East Loma Ridge, Irvine, California - P3 T30 | ecosystem: Environmental > Terrestrial > Plant litter > Unclassified | place: USA: California...
TTGACCGTCGAATCGTAGGTGCTGAATGTGCTCATGAGGATAGAAGGTAGGCCTGGCGAAAATTGCCGAGGGCCAAGTATCTATGCACGTGAGATTACAGACACATACATTTTTAGTGTTTTTGCGGTTTTGTCGTATTTAGCTGACGTTTTATGAGCTTCTCGACAGCAATTTTATGTATTCCCCATAGATAATCGGTAGATACCGAAAATCAAGAAACTCACTTCAACCGACCGGAGCCGCATCTTTCTTGGCAGCCGCACCGTAGCGGCGACGCATGCGCAAGAACGGCTCTTCGACGATGTGATAGCTGAGGGTCGCCAGCCCCCAGGTGGCGGCGTAAGTCACGATCATCATGAACAGGGCATCCGCCCAGCCGATCTCGAACGGCCGAACCGTCCCCACCTGGGTGGCGAGCAGGTGCAACAAGGCCATATGCAGCAGATAGAACGAAAAACTGATCTTGCCGCCATGCGTCAGCACCCGCTCGACGATCGCCGGCAGGCGCGGCCTGAATGCGGTCCAGCCAAGGATCAGCAACGCCCAGCCGGCGCTTTCGATCAGCGACCACACGATCCAGAACGGCGAATGCGGCACGCTGCCGAAACTTGCCAGCCGGTTCATCAGCGCCGTATCCCACATCACCAGCGCGATGCTGGCCGGAACCAGCAAGGGCGCGATACGCTGCAGCAGCGCGCCATGGCGCACGTACGCCATGGCGGCGATCATGCCGATGATGAACTGGTCGAAACGGCCGACGAAGGTACTGAAATACATCAGCGTGCTGTTGGTATTGACCGTAAATGCGGCCGCCTTGAAGAACAGCAGCAGCACCAGCCAACCCACCAGGTAGCGGATGCCGCTCTCCATCGCGAAGCGCGCCAGGAACGGAAACACCAGGTAGAACAGGAATTCGAGCGAGATGGTCCAGGCCGCCCCGGTGATCGGGGTGCCGGACGTCGGCGCCAGGCCGAGGTTGGTTGCGAACACGTACAGTAGGTCGGCCGGCTGGAACTTGTAGCGGCCGATCGAGGTGGCGACCAGGAAGATCAGCAGGTACAGCGGCATGATGCGCAAGATACGGTTGCGCAAGAAGTCGGCATACACGATCTGGCGCTGGTGCAGCGCGATCAGCATGAACAGGAAGCCCGACAGGGTGAAGAACAGCCCTACCCCGGTGTGCCCTTCGACGATCAGGGCCGCCCACGGCGAGCTCAGGCCGGTACCGCCGATGCGGCGGTATTCCAGATGAAAGTGAAACAGGAACACGAGCGTGGCGGCAAGCCAGCGCAATTGATCAATCCGCGGGTTGTATTGGATGTTCAGCGACTGCATGCGCTTCCCCGTTGTCAGAGACAAACATTGTAACGGTACTGCCCTGAAATAGTCGGGTATTTGCAGTCGTCAGGTCCGGCTGACTTATAATATCGCCCTGTTCTTCCTCTCTTCCTCCTCTCTTCCGCCATGTCCTCCGCGCCACAGTACGTCAATATCGCCGCCTATAAATTCGTCACCCTCGAAGAATTGGAGGAGCTGCGCCCGCAATACCAGGCCCAGTGCAACGAGCTGGCGCTGAAGGGAACGGTCCTGCTGACCCCGGAAGGCATCAATATGTTCCTGTCCGGCACCCGCGAAAACATCGACCGTTTCCTGGCATGGGTGCGCAGCGATGCGCGCCTGGCGGACTTGCAATGGAAAGAAAGCCTGTCGGCCGAGCAGTCGCACAAGCGCATGCTGGTGAAGATCAAGCAAGAGATCATCACCATGCGCATGCCGCTGATCAAGCCCGAACTGGGCCGCGCACCGGTGGTGGAAGCAAAAACGCTCAAGCGCTGGCTCGACCAGGGTCATGATGACGACGGCGTGCCGGTGGTGATGATGGAAACCCGCAATGCCTTCGAAGTGGACGTCGGCACGTTCAACAACACGCTCGACTACCGCATCGACAAGTTCACCGAGTTCCCGGCCGTCGCGGCCGAGCACAAGGAAGAGCTGGCCGGCAAGACCGTGGTGACCTTCTGCACCGGCGGCATCCGCTGCGAAAAAGCCGCGATCCACATGAAGGAAATCGGCTACGACCGCGTGTTCCAGCTCGAGGGCGGGATCCTGAAGTATTTCGAGGAAGTGGGTGGAGATCACTACACGGGCGACTGCTTCGTGTTTGACTACCGCACCGCGCTCAATCCACAACTACAACCGACCGAGACCGTGCAGTGCTTCGCCTGCCGCGCCGTGGTGACGCCGCGCCAGCAGTTGTCGCCCGACTACGTCGTGGGCGTGTCGTGCCCGCATTGCGTGGGCCAGTTGGCGCAGGGTGCGGCTGACGAGAAGGCGCCGGGCCAGGCAGCGGCCTGATGTTCTTGGTGCCGGCGCGAGACCGCGCCGGCCTTCATTGCTAGTGCGCAGCGTCGACGCTGCGCATTTCTCACACGATCGGCAGTTCGACGCCGGTCTGCACACCCACCAGCGCGGTTTCGCCGGCAGCATGCGCGTCCACGATGCGGTCGATCCATGCGTCGACGACGTCGGTGTCGAGCGCATCGGCGGCCGACGACAGATCCTTGATCGTAGCCAGGAATTGGGCCGCGATGTCGTTGGCGGCGTCGCCTTTGTAGGCGGCCATTTCATCCGGCTCATCCAGGCGATCGGTAAACAGGGTCGCTGCAGCGATCTTGCCCATGAACGCGATCTCATCCTGACCCTTGGCGCCGTCGGCGATCTGAGTCACGACATTGTCGATCGTGATCATATTGTTGTCGAGCATCCCAGCCCAGTAATCCACGCCAGCGGCTTCAGCCGCGCGGCCGAACAGGTTCATGTAAACCTCACTGACTACCGAACGGCTGTCCATGCCGGCGAAGGTGTCGCGGTATTCCTGCGACGTCGAGAAGTTGCGCGACATCTCATTCAGTGCATCGGGATTTGTGTCGAGCGCATCCTTCCAGTAATCCAGCCCGGCGACGTCAGCCGGACGGTTGAAGTACGCCACGTACAGTTCCTGGATATCGAGTTCCGCAATTGCCATTGTTATCTCCGCAAATAATTGATGTTTCGATATTACTCAAAACGAATAATTAGCGGCGCACACATTGAACGTATTTCCGTGAAATTACGTCTTTTGAATGCGAGATAACGAGGATTGCTGCGAATTACGAGAAATTACTTTAATCAAGGGCGAGGCCTGAGAAGGGAGATCCGGCCGCCTGTACGGGCGGCCGGAGTGACGATCAGCGGAAGAAGGCGCCGATCTGGCGGACGGCGTCCGGAGCCATCGTGCCCGATGCGGCGCGCAGGCGCATGAGGCCCACGAGGTAGGAATAGCGTGCCTGGGCCAGGTCGCGCTGGGTGGTTGTCAGCTGCGATTGGGCATTGAGCAGGTCGAGGTTGATGCGCATCCCGCCTTTGATGCTCTGCTCGGTCGCCTTGACGAGTTCCTTGCCAGAATCGACTGCCTTGACTAGGGCGTCGATCTTGCGGCCACTGCTCTGTACGAGGTCGTAGGAACGGCGCAGCTCGACCATGGTCTCATTGATGCGTGCGTCGAGCTCGGCCTGGGCACGTCCGTAGTTGGCCGCAGCCTGGCGCGTCTGCGCGCTGATCGCGCCGCCCGAATAAATCGGTATGTTCACCTGGAGGCCGATCGAACGGTTGAGCGTGTCCTGACCAGCCACACTCAAGGTCTCGCTGAGGCTTTTGCCGTAAGAAGCGACCATGTCGACGCGCGGCAGATGGCCTGCCTTGTTGCGGCCGATCTCGAGCCGCGAGTTTTCCACCGCCAGCCGTCCCGCCGCCAACGTATTGTTCTGGCGCAGCGCCAATTGCTGCCATTCCTCGTACGTGGTGACGTCCAGCGTGACCGGACGGAAGTTGGCGCCAATCTGGTCGAGCGTTCCCGGATCCATGCCGATCACGCCAGCCAGAGTGTTGCGCGCTGCAATCACATGGTCCTGGGCTTCGACCAGCGCGGCTTCGGCCACATCCAGCCGGGCCTGGGTTTCCAGCATGTCGGTACGGGTACCCTCGCCTTTCTCGAACAGGAACTGGTTCACCTTCTGCTGCTCGATATGCATATCGCGCTGGGCACGCGCGAGTGCCAGCTGGTCCTCGGCGAACAAGGCATCCATATAGGTGGTGACCAGGCGCACCGAGACTTCGTCGGCGCCCGCCTCATAGGCTTCCTTGGCCTGGGCGCTCTGCACCTTACCCTGGCGGTAGCGCTGAATCGCGTCCATGTTGAACAGCGATTGGCGCAGCTGCACGACCGAGGAGCGGCTCAGGTATTTCGGGTAATCCTGCACCAATTGCTCTCGGCCCAAGTTATCCCTGCCGATGTACTCGCGGTCAACCCGGTTCTGGTTGATCGAGTGGCTGGCCGACACCTGCGGCAGCAGCTGCGAGCGGCCCAGGATCGCGTTTTCCTTGCCGCTCTCGTTCTCGTAGTAACGCATGCGGAACACCGGATCGTTCTTGAGCGCAGCCTGGTATGCCTCTTCCAGGGTGATCGCGCCGGCGCCGCCGGCGCCGCACAGGCCAGCGGCCAGCAGCGCGCCCGCCGCCAGGCCACGCAGGCGAAACTTGTTGGTCGACGCCATGGCTTACTCCTCGCTCAGCGCCGAGTGGGCACGGTCCATGATTGGCTTGAGCAGGTAGCTCATCATGGTGCGCTCGCCGGTCTTAACGAACAGCTCGACCGGCATGCCGGAGCGAATGTCCATCTTGTGCGCGGCAACCTTCTTTTCGCCTTCCGGCGTGACCTTCACGTGCACCTTGTAATAAGGATTGCCAGTACGTTCATCGACGCTGCGGTCGGCGGAGATGTACAGCACTTCGCCATTGATGTGCGGGGTCTTGTTCGTATTAAACGCAGAGAAAATCAGCTCGACCGGCAAACCCGGATGCACCTTGTCGATCAGATTCGTCGCCAATTGGCCATCGACGATCAGCGGCGCATCGCTTGGAACGATATCCATCATTTTGAAGCCGGCCGGCACCACGCCACCATTGGTGAATACTGCAAGACCGACCACGACGCCGTCGGCTGGGGAGCGGACTTCGACATTCGACAGCTCGAAGTTCTGCGCTTGCAGGCGTGCACCCTGAGTATCAAGTTCGCGCTGGTAGTCGGTCAGCTGTGCACGCACTTCCTTTTGGTAGTCCTGCTGACGTTGCGCACGACGCATGGTCAATTCAATTACCTGGCGCTGTGAGCGACCGATATTGCCGACATCTTCCGAAATAGCGCCGCCTAATTGAGCGTAGGTGCGTTCCAAATCTAGTAGGCGGTTACGGGCGACGTAGCCTTCTTTTGCCAAGTCGCGCATGCCGCCCAGCTGTTCCTTCAGAAACTCGACCTGCTCCTTCTTGCTGTCACGTGATTCCTGCAGGCCGGAGATCTGCATCTTCAGCCCCTCAATACTGGCGTCGATACCGGATATCTCGCTTTGGAGCGCACTTTGGCGCGACATCAGCAACTGGCTTTGCAGCGTCATTAGTTCGCTCATGCGCGGCTCTGCACGGCGCTTTTCGAGTTCATCCGGGAACTTGATCGTCTTCTGGCCGTCACGCTCCGCAGTCAGGCGCGCGATGTTTGCCAGTGCCGACAAATGGGCTGCTTCAGTGGCCTCAAAGGCAGACTGTGCCATGATCGGATTCATGCGCACCAGCACCTGGCCCTTCTTGACCACGTCTCCATCACGCACCAGCAACTCCTGGACCGTGCCACCGGTTTGGTGCTGCACCGCTTGGCGGTTTGATTCGGTCGCCACGGTTCCCGACAGCGGCACGCCCTTGTCGAGCGGCGCGAACAAAGCCCACAACAGGAAACCGCCAAATCCAAGCAGCACGACAATCCAACCGATGCGGCTGAACGCTTTCGCATCGGTCTTCACTTCAAGCGGCGTCACGTCGTGGGTGATGACTTCCGCTGCGTCTTTCTTAACCAGCTTCATTAGTTCGATTCTCCGGTAGTCGCAGGCGCGGCCGCTGGGGACGCAGTTGTCGCGCGTGCCGCTTGCGCGGCTTCGAGCGCTTTCTTGTTCGCTTCCTGGATCGCTGTCATCACCTGCTGGGTCGGGCCAAATGCCTGCACCGAACCTTCTTTCATCACCAGCAGTTTGTTGGTCGCCCCCAGGATGCTTGAGCGATGCGTGATCAGTACGATGGTCTTGCCGCGGCGACGCAGGTCAAGCACGGCCTGGACCAGCGACTGCTCGCCGATCTCGTCCAGGTTCGAGTTTGGTTCATCCAGCACGAGCAGCGCCGGATCGTCATACATCGCACGGGCCAGGGCCAGGCGCTGCTTCTGCCCGCCCGACAGGCCACCGCCACCGTCCGCAAGCGGCGTGTCATAGCCCTTCGGAAGACGCAGGATCATCTCGTGCACACCAGCACGCTGGGCGGCCGTCACGACCTTTTCGGCATCGACGTCGCCAAAGCGGGCAATATTCTCACTCACGGTGCCGCTGAACAGTTCGATATCCTGCGGCAGGTAGCCTATGTGTGGGCCTAGCTCAGCCTTGTTCCACTGGTAGATGTCGGCGCCATCCAGGCGCACCTTGCCCATCATCGCGGGCCAGATACCGACCAGCAGGCGCGCCAGCGTTGATTTGCCCGAACCGCTTTGGCCGATCACGCCGAGAACGTCGCCAGGAGCAATCGCGAAACTCAGGTTGCGCACGATCGGCGTGTTCACGCCCGGTGGGGCTGCGGTGACGCCTTCGACGGTCAGTGCGCCGTTCGGCTTTGGCAGCTCCATGCCCGCCGCACGCGCTGGATTGGTTTCGAGCAGCTTTGTCAGGCGTTCGTGGGCGCTGCGGGTGCTGCTCCAGCTCTTCCACACGCCGATGACCTGCTGCACCGGCTGCATCGTGCGGCCAACCAGGATCGAGGCAGCAATCATCATGCCTGGGGTAATCTTGTTCTCGAGGACCAGCAGCGCGCCAAAGCCGAGCACCAGCGACTGAAGCGCGGTCTGCACGAACTTGGTCACGGCGCCGATCGTACCGGCCTTCTGGCTGGCATCCGCCTGCAGCGACAGGAATTTGCCATGGGTCTTGAACCAGCGACCCATCAGGTTGGGCAGCATGCCCATCGATTCGATCACCTCGGCGTTGCGCAGGTTATTGGTTGCCATGGTGCTGGCCGACACGGCCATCGAGTTGGCTTCCGACAGTGGCGCGCGCGTCACACGTTCGTTGACGATCGCCAGCACCACCAGAATTATCGTGCCGGCGAGCGCGAACCAGCCCAGCGACGGCTCGAACATGAAGATGACGAACAGGTAGATCGGGAACCAGGGTGCGTCGAAGAAGGCGAACAGCGCATTGCCCGTCAAGAACTGGCGCAGGCTGGTCAAGTCGTTCAGCGCCTGGCCGGCATTGCCGCCGGATTGCTTCAGGTTTTGCTCGAACGCTGCCGTATAAATGCGCTTATTGAGCATCATGTCGAACTTGGCGCCAACGCGCACCAGGACGAAGGAACGTACGACCTCCAATGCACCCACGAACAGGAAAGCGCCCAGCATCAGCAGGGTCAGCATCAACAGGGTAATTTCGTTACGGCTGGCCAGCACGCGGTCGTAGACCTGCAGCATGTAGATCGACGGGGTTAGCGCCAGCAGATTGATGACCGCGCTGAACACGCCGATCGTGATGAAGGTGCTTTTGAAGGCGAGTAACGCGCGCTCGATTTCGTTTTTTTCGTTTAGCAGTTTTTTCATGGGCGGTAGTCTGAGAACAGATCGGTATCGAGGAGAGCTCGACCGGCCCAGCAGTTTCCAATGATCAAGTAACTGTTCGGCGCGCCTATTATGCCGTAAATCCCTCGTTGTTTGTGATGTTCGTCACAAAATGTGATTACTCTGATCACATTTTCGTCGCTTGCTGGCTACAGGTATAAAAAAACCCGCCACCTTACGGTGGCGGGTTCAGTGCTTACTCAAGCCCGCTAGGCGGGCATGATATTAAGCGCCTGCTTTGAGCGAGATGATGCCGTCGACCAGTTGCAGGTCAGCAACTTCAACACCGACCAGGCTGACGACGATGACGTCATCGCTCGACGAACCATAGGCTGCGGTCTCAACGTGGACTTCAGCACGGTTGCCGTTCTGAACGAAGAAGACTTCCATTGCCGAGTTGTTGCCCGTCGACAGTTCGCCGCTGTTCAGGACATAGTTGTTGCCAACGTACAGCGAGTCTTCGCCCAGACGGCCGAAACCGGTGATCGAGACGTTTTCAGCATCGCCCAGCATGAAGATGTCCGAAGCTGCGGTGCCCGATGCAGTTGCCAGATCCAGCGGTGCTGGGGTAGCGAAACCGTTGGTGGTGAACTCGGTACGCAGGTCGGTGACAGCCTTGTCTGCTTTGTTCAGCGCGGTTTGCAGAGCGACGACTTCAGCGCGATCAGCAACTGCTTCTGCCAGGTCGTCGATTGCTTTCTGAGCAGCGGTCACGCCATCGGTATCGTCGTATGCGTCCATGACGCGATCAACGATGACTGGGTTGTCAGCGATGACTTTGACTTTACCAGCGCTATCCAGAGTTTGAGCTGCTGCATAAGCTTCGGTATCAGCGTAGAAGTCAGCGGTCAGTGCATCGCGCAGTGCGGTGATGCCTGGGTAGTCGGCTTCGGTGATGCCGGAGGCCAGCACGAAGTTACCACGTGCGTTGACGATGATCAGCTCGACTTCGGTCGAAGGCGTAGCGGCTGCGTCGCCGATGGTCACGACTGCCATGTTAGCAGTCAGAGTCACTGGCTTACCGGTACCGTCGACCAGAGTTTCGACGTCAGCGGTTTCCGAATTACGGGTGTTGAACTCGTTCGTAGCAACGGTCAGATCGACCTCGGTTGCGCCAGCGGCTTTGGTCGCCGCGGTGCTTGCATCGGTAGCGGTACGCAGGTTAGCGATAGCAGCGCTCAGGCCGGTTTTGCTAGCAGCTTCAGCGTTGGCATTTGCCAGTTCGGTGTTTGCAGCCTTCAGAGCATCGCTGTTCAACTTCTGCTGGTCAGCCAGCAGAGCACTTGCCACGGCTGCCGAGGCAGCTGGATTGTAGGTGCCGGTAGTGACCAGAGTGTCCACTGCGGTGGTTGCGGTAACCAGATCAGCCGCCACTTCCGATTTAGCAGTACCAACGGCTGCTGGCAGTTCGTTGTCAGCCAGGAACTTGTCCAGTGCGCGCTCAGCGGTTTGCAGTTCGCCCAGAGCCGATGCCAGGGTGAATGGAGTACCAGCTTTAACGATAGCGGCAACTTGCGCGTCCAGGGCAGCAGGGGTGATAGCTGCGGTCAGGGTTGCGTCGGTGGTGATGCCGGTGATCCATGCTTTAGCCAAGGCCAGCGCGTCTGGGCCTTCGTAGCCAGCTTGTTCCGATTCCAGGTCCAGAGCGTTGGTGAAGGCGGTAGCTGCTTCGACTTTGTTTTCGATCGAGGTAGCGTCGGTGCCTTTGGCGCCGTTAGCAACGTCAGCAACGATGGTGCTCACGCCGACGGTGCCCTTGGTCAGCAGGTCAACCCAGTACGAACGGCCGTCGGTGGTCGAAGGACCGCGAGCGAACATGTTTGCGTAGATCTGGTCGATGATCTGGGCAGGGGTTTTTTGATAGAAAGCAACGATGTATTCAGGCTGGGTAGCGAACGATGCCGACACAGCGGTGGTCGAGCCGCCTTGGGCTTCAACAACGTTGGTCCAGTAGTCCAGGCCAGCGACGTCAGCAGGACGGCCGAAGTATGCGACGTACAGTTCTTGAACTGCTGCGACGTGGGTAGCGACGATTGCCATGTATAACTCCAATTAAAAGATCGATCGATCGAAATGTTGAATCAATATTGCAAGGGAGCCAGTGCACCCCTGTAAGCCCAACGGACCGCATCATGACAGAAGCGTAGCGAGCTCATGTGTGATGACCGTCACAAATCAGACAAAGTTTTTGGCCAAACGTACAAAATCAGGACAAATTTCTTTTCAAAAGGAATCAAACCGATGTTTTTATTATAATTCTCACAAATTTACACACTGATTTTCAGAAATTGACGTGCTTCTCGCTTTGTTACATTTTGAAACACCACATACATTTTGTAGCTGCCGCACATAAATATACGCATCAATAAAAAACCCCAGACAAGCTGGGGCATTCATATTGATGGCGCTTTACGTCAACGCCAAATCGCTCCACCATTTACTCTTCTACGCTCATCTATACGACCATCGAAAATAGTAGCAGCCGTACCTGTAGTAGCCCGCTCATTACTCAGCACGCCCTGGATGTTCAGGTAGCCCATACGGCCGTCTCCATTGCCATAGAAACGTCCATCGCCAAGTACTGTCCCTTCACCCCGTAATTTCACTACATCTTCCTTCGTAGTGAGATCCATGCTGGTCTGGAAACTACGCTTACCGAAATCGACGTTAAGCGCTCCATTCGAAAGGCTGGCGCTACGGGCGCTGGTCAAACCTCCGCCATATTCAGTGATGACATATACCTCACTGCTTCTTAAACTAAAGCCAATACTGCCATTATTAGGCGTCACATATTCCTTGCCAGGGGTTCGGAACAAAGCAAAATAGCCGTTCACAGCAATCAAGTTATTTTGCCTACGCTCAGCCGAAAAGTCGATTTCGGCAGGCATGGAGTTCAACTCGACCCAACGCCCCCAAACAACCCTTTGTTCCGGCTGGACAGGCGCAACAACCACCGGCGGATCGACAGGAAGAGTCGGTACCGGAATTGGAGTAGGGTTTGGATTCGGATTTGTCCCAGGGGTCGGCACAGGCGTCGGGTCAATACCCGGAGCAACAACCTTGTCGATCACTGCAACCAGCCCAAGATTCTTCGCTGCCTCAACGCTGACATTCGGTTGACCACTGTTATTCTTGGTCAACGGCTCATCCGAACGCGGCGAGGCCTGATTCGGACCTTCGGAACCAGCCTCCACTACCTGCGGCGCAGCCTGCCCACGGCTAACCTGCAGCAACTGCCCGCGCTGCGCCGCACTCAGCTCACGACTCAGCGTCCCTTCACAAGGCCCCGCCCCTTCCGGACGGCAACCACCAGCAAAGCCACTAACAATAACCCCGCCCGAGAACACCGACACACGCGAGGTGTCGTTATCGGTCACAACAGTAAAATCAGTCCCACGCACGCCAATAGCCGCAACCGGCGTATTGAACCTGAAATTCTGACGCGCATGCTTGACCGCATCGCCCGACCGGCTGCGCGCCGTGCCGCTGATCAGCTCGAACTTGACCTTGGTATTGGCCGGGTTGCGCTGGTCAATACGATAGGTGACGATGCGCGCCTGCGTCTGCGGACGCAGGATGAACAGGCCATTGTCGGCCGTCTTCACATAGATATAGCCGTCAGCGCCGGTAGTGAGCATCTGCCCTTCTTCGACCTGGGCGCCTTCCACGGCGGGACGGTCGCCTGCCTTGGCGGCGCCGGCGACGAAGATGATCTTGCCCGCCTCGGCGGCATGAGCGAACTGCGCGGCGCATGCAAGCGTTGCGATGATGAGTAATTTATGCAAGATGGATCTCCCTTTCCTCTCCACTGTACCGTGTTGCCGAGACAAGACTCTGTGACGACCATCACATTCTATCCCAAACCCGACACCAAATAGTTGCAACTTAGTTTGTTTAATTTCCAAATAAACAATGCATCTAAGCAACCCTAACGATATACTTGCTGCCTTATTCAACCCTCGTTACAACGAAGAGTAGCGCGTGGCGCAACCTAAGACACAAGCACGGCGCCCCCGGGGTCGCTGGATCATTGCCGCGTTGGCCTTCCTGGTCACGTTGTGGTCGCAATACGCGATCGTCGCGCCATTGTCGCTTGCCGATAACATCTGGACCCGCGCCATCCTGAACCAGGTGTCGTTCCTGCCCAACGAGTGGCTGCGCGACGCTTTCCTGCGCATGCAGGTGAGCAACGAGCCCGAACCGCGCATCCTGGTGGTCGACATCGACGAAGCGTCGCTCGCCGAATTCGGCCCATGGCCCTGGCCGCGCGAGCGCCTGGCCCACCTGGTCGAGATCCTGCTGGCCGAGTATTCGGCGCGCGGCGTCGCGCTGGATATCCTGCTGCCTTCGGCCACTGGCGCCCCCGGCGACGATCGCCTGGCCCTGCTCGCCGCGCATGGCCCGCTGGTGCCGGCCCAGGCCTTTGATTTCGACTTCGCCGGCAATCGCCCCGAACCCGTGCGCGACGGCCACCTGGGAGGAGCAAGCACCAACTACCGTGGCGGCGTGCCGGCCACCGGTTATCTCGGCAATTATCCGGCGCTGGCAGCGGCGCCGCACATCGGCGCCATCGGCTTTATCCCGGACCCGGACGGCACCCTGCGCCGCATTCCGCTGGTCACCCAGTTCGGCGGCCGCCATTATCCCGCGCTGGCGCTGGCCCTGCTCGAATGCTGCAGCGGCAAGCCAGCGCCGGTGCTGGCCGATAGCGGCATGATGCGCATCCCCTACCGCCGCGACTGGCGCGCCTTTACCGTGGTGAGCGCCGGCGACATCCTGCAGCAGCGCATCGTCCCGGACGGCGCCAGCGGGCGTCTGGTGCTG
>Ga0265798_10009037_pt1 | contig 12559 bp, 12 predicted proteins | sample P3T30metagenome_FD_192430 | JGI IMG/M metagenome (GOLD analysis project Ga0265798, IMG submission 192430) | Plant litter microbial communities from East Loma Ridge, Irvine, California - P3 T30 | ecosystem: Environmental > Terrestrial > Plant litter > Unclassified | place: USA: California...
TACTTCGTGGTCGATGATTATGTGTTTCGCACCTGGCTGTACCGGGCGCTAGTGTTTCTGGTCATTTCCTGCCCCTGTGCCCTGGTGGTGAGCATTCCGCTAGGCTACTTCGGCGGCATCGGCGCCGCCTCCCGAGCGGGCATCCTGCTCAAGGGCTCCAACTTTCTGGACGTGTTACGCGAAATCGACACCGTGGTCCTGGACAAGACCGGCACGCTCACCCAGGGGGTGTTTGCCGTGCAGCAGGTGGTAGCCGTACCCGGCACCGAGCCGGCGGTCCTGTTGCGCCTGGTCGGGGCGCTGGAAACCAAGTCCACGCACCCCATCGCCAAGGCCGTGGTGCAGCACGTGGGCGCGGCTACCGCTGGCGTGGCCGTGGAAAGCGTGGAAGAAATTGCTGGCCACGGGCTGCGGGGCCAAGTCGAGGGCCGCGAGGTACTGGCCGGCAATACTAAGCTGCTCGCAAAGTATGGCGTACCCTACCCGGCCGAGGTAGACCAGGTGGTGGACAGCATCGTGGTGGCGGCTGTGGACGGGAAATATGCCGGCTACCTGACCGTGGCCGACGCGCCCAAGCCTGACGCCCGGCAGACCGTGCGCGAGCTGCGAGCTGACGGCATCACCAAAATCGTGATGCTCTCCGGCGACAAGGACAGCATCGTGCAGCGCGTGGCCAAAGAATTGGGGATTGACGAGGCCCACGGCGGGCTGCTGCCGGAGGACAAAGCGCGCTACGTGCAGCAGTACCTCGACGCCGGGCACAAGCTGGCCTTCGTGGGCGATGGGGTCAACGATGCCCCGGTAGTGGCCCTGGCCGACGTGGGTATTGCTATGGGCGGGCTGGGCTCGGACGCCACCATCGAAACGGCGGACGTGGTGATTCAAACCGACCACCCCAGCAAGATTGCCACCGCCCGGCGCATTGCCCGCGCCACCCACACGGTGGTGTGGCAGAACATCTGGCTAGCCTTTGGGGTGAAAGCCGTGGTGCTGGCCCTAGGGGCGGGTGGTGTGGCCACCATGTGGGAAGCCGTGTTTGCCGACGTAGGCGTGGCCCTGCTGGCCATTCTCAACGCGGTACGCATCCAACGCATGACGTTCTTAAGCGATGCATACCCTCTTTCTTCTGGCTTTCCTGCGACTTCATTGGCACTACGTTAGGTAAGCAACCGGCGTTAGGCCAGGTTTACTTTTTATGGGCCAGCTGAAGTACTGTCAATGTGTATGGAGGAGTTTATAACGTTTAGTAAACGACGGATCACAGCTTGTAAAAAGCAGTAGGTAGGGGGGCTCATTATATTACGCCTTCTTGAGTCCCCTGTTCCAAGTGGTATAGGCGTGCTGGCGCACATATATCCCCGAGGTAGGCCCTGGCAATTGCCAATAGCCGACAGGGCAAGCTGGGGTGCTGCGCGAGACCGTGAGACTGGAAAGAATAAAAAACGGGCAAAAAGGGCATTTGCAGCTCATAGAGGCGCTTTGCTGTGAGACTGGCTTTTCCTATTGCAGCACCGAGGTGGCTTCGCAGCAATTGCCTGAGCCTGCCTTGGGGACCGCAACGTCTGCCGACAGGTGGCACTGAAGAAAAGAGGGGCTTCTGGCCTTGCGCTAGCCCTAGCAATGACCACCTGGGCAATTGCCTAACTGCGACAGGACGCGCCCCCGCCTAGCGGCAGCCGAAGCGCTCTTCGGCGCGGGTCAACGCGGCGCTATCGGCCAGGATAGTGGTCCCGCCAGCCGTCAGGGCCGCTCGTAGCGTCTGGCCATGCTGGTCAGGCAAGCACGGGTTCAGGCCCGCTTGTAGTAGCAGGCCCAGCACGGGCTGGTCGAGTTGCGTGCGCCCATACCCCGCTAGGGCGAAGGCCACCGGCTGAATGAGGGTGCCATCCTCGCGCAGCCAACGGCCATTGGGGTCGGCGCCGTAGTGCAGCAGCAAGGCCACGAGCTCTGCGTCCGGCTCGGCCGTAGACAAGGCGTTGTACAACACCGGCTGCCCCCGGCTGAAAGAGGTTGTTTCCTGCGCATTGGCATCGGAGCCGGTTAGCAACAGCAGCTGCGCCCAACGGACATTCTGCGTGTGAACAGCCTGCCTCAAATCACCGGCGCGCAGCCCCAGCCAGGCCATCAGCAGCCACAGTCCCAGCACTGTGCCGGCCCGCAGTGCTCCCCCCGGTCCCTGCCGGCCCCGCTGCCACGCCAGCCCCAGTAGCAGCTCGGTCCCGCACACCAAGGCCGAGCCTAGGTAGCCCCCTTGCAGCAGCCACCCCACGACTAGCTGGGCGGTCAGCGCGCTCAGGGCCACGCGGGCCCACCCCCAGCCCGAGAGCCGGCCCGCAGGCCAGCCGGCCACGTAGGCCACCCAGCTCAGATACAGGCAACAAGGCACCAGAAAAAGCGTCAGCAACCAGAGTCCTGGAATGATCGTGAGCACGGCCAGCCCGAGCCCCGCGTACAGCAGGCGGTCGGCCCAGTGAAACCACGGATTGGGCGAGGCAGGCAGTGGGACCATAGACGAGGGGTACTGGTAGTGGGGGACTGGTGCCGGGACATTAAACAGTAGGCTTCGAAAGGTACTCTCGGCACTGCCTAGTTCGGAATTATCGGCCCTATTGTCGGCTGGGGGGAGCGACAATTAGTAATTTGGCGTCACGGGTGATCACACGTGACTACATTTGGCCCTGCTTTCTGCTTTTATCCGCATGGCCCACCGTAAACAAGTCCCACAACCCCGCACCTGTGCCCAGTGCGCCACTGCCTTTCTGACCGCGCGCAAGGGCCACATCCACTGTAGCAGTGCCTGCGGTACCCGGGCCTGGCGCGCACGCAAACCCGCCACAGCCCCCTCGACTAGTCTGGCCGTGCCGCCCCCTGCCTCCCCGCTGCCTCCCTCGCCGGTGGCGCCGGCCGTGAGCGTGGCCCTGAGTACGCAGAGTGTGGGCACGGTGGCCGTGGGCACCGTCGTAGGCAATGCTATCACGGCCGTTTTAGCAAATATCTTCGCGGGGCCGACCAAGCCCGCGCCGCCCCGCCACCAGCCTTTTCCCACCTGGCCCCCGGCCGAGCTGCTGGCCGCCGCTGGCACCCCAGGCTGGGTCGAGGACCCGGCCTGGCGGGGCCGACGCTGGCTCGTGCCCACGACCCATCACGGGCACACGCTCCACCTCTACGCCGAAGAAGGGATGCCCTACGTGCTCTGGCAGCTCTCGTCGGGCGAGTGGCGCTTGTTGACCTCGCCGGCGGACTTAGCGCAACTGGCCCAGCAGCGGCCCGTGTCCTCGGCTATGCGCACGCTAATGCGCCACCATGGCCTGGCAGTGGAGCCCGTGCTAGTGGGTCAACCGCTCTTTGAGGTCGGCCCGTACCCGACCACCCTGGGATAGCTCGGCTAGTCGCCAGCCCCGCCGGATCCAAGATACCTAAAGAATAGCACCACTGGGTTACTGGCCCGCTGTAGCTGCTGGCCATTTCCCGCAGTAGCCCCCTAGTAGATACCCCCTGCTGCTGGGTAGCTACTAGGGGCTACTGTGCACTGGTAATCAGGCGTATATGCGCTAACCGTGGCTAGCTACTCAGGCAGGTACGCAGTAGCCCCCAAGTAGGCCTCCTCACCTAGTAGCTATCTACTTGATTGTTAGAGCCAAGTAGCCCCCTTGTAGCTGCCTACTTGGCACCTGCTGCAAGCCGGGGATGTTCTTTGCGCAGAACTGCCCGAAATGCTCCCAGAAATGGCCTTGGAAAGGCCTTCTGTTTAACGGAATGGAAATTATAAGACAGGTTAAAACTACTGGTCTTATGGGTCTCACTAGAGTAGGAACAGGAAACAACGCTAAGGCTGAGCGGTCCAATTTTGGTGAGGCGGGGTGTCTCAGGAAACGTGCGTTATTTGAGAAGCGTTTACGCTGAGGCTATCCCCGATGGCTGGTTATCCTTCAACTTCCTGCGCTTGCCAAAACGCCAGCAGTTGTGCCAGCAACGCGTCATATTCACCCCTCAACCGATAACTTTCCTCTGATGAACCTCTATAACCACGCCGAACGAGAAGCCGCCCAAGATGAGGTCATACGCCTCACGGACCAATGGCCAAATTGTGACCAGGAACGAGCTATCGAGTTATACCGAGCATTCAAGGAATTCAAGGGGTGGGATGATCCGGAGGTGGCTAACCATAAATCTCCTCGTCACGAGCTCCTGTATGAAATCAAGCGTGGGGACGACCAGCAACGTGCTCTTCCTTACATGCAGGCCACGCAGGCCATTGAGGTCGAAATAGAACGGCGCGACGCGGCGGCGGGCACCCAGACGTCCCGGGGTAGCGCCATGCTGTGATATTACTCGGCTTCTTGCTGGCCAGCATGCTACTGGCGGCTCCACCGGCGCGGGTATATATCTGCCAAGGCTCCGCTTACCACGCCACCGACCGCTGCGAGGGCGGCCTGGTGCACCTGCCCCGTTGTTCGCCTGACCAAAGCGCAGGCCGTGAAAAAGGGCCGACGCCCCTGCCGGCGCTGCGCGGCCCGCTAACCTATTACCTAATGGATTGCCTCATTTGCCATGCCCGCCCAGCCGACGCGGTCGGCTCTCACATTATCTCCCATCTCCTATTAGAAAGTATGTCAAATGGCCCCGTCAAGGGGCGTGACAGGGAGCAGAATTTTGACATACGCGCTACCGGCTCCAAGGCATATTTCGGCCGTGGGGTGCTGCCTGAAACCATCCAGGATACCATGGGCCGGGAGCTGGACGAAACAGACGCCACGCAAAACTTCTACGTCCGTGATAACATCTTCTGTACGGTGTGCGAAAAGCGGCTTGCCGTCTTCGAGTCTTTGTACAAAGAAAAAATTCACCCGGCTCTCTCGGCCGGCCGTTCACTCAATGAGCGGCAACAGCCGGTGGCCTACGTGTTCTGGCTGTCCATCATTTACCGCTGCGCCGTCACAGGGTTTGATGACTTCGTGGTTACCCCTGGGCTGCTGGATATGCTGCGCATTGTGGTGAATCAGGTGCTGGCCGATACGCCCGCTCAGACGGAGCAGAACTGCCTGCAAGAGCCCATTGCGTTTAACCTGTTCATCGGTTATCTGCCGGCCGCGGCCGACAATTCCACCAACGTCGTGGAACTGCAGAAAGAGGTCGGGAGCCCCTACCTGCTGGCCATCAACCAACACATCCTGCTCCTAGACTACCAGTTCGACCAAGTACCGGCCCTGGAGCAGCGGCTGAGTGTGGGGCTGCCCATCGCCAACCCTGGGCTTACAACCACGCTCTTTTCGCTGGCTCAACGCCTGCTCTTGATTCGCTTTTTCCATCGGGTTAGCGCCGACCGATTCAAGCTCCAGGTAACCCAAAACTTCCAGCGCGCCTACTTCGAGCAGCACCGACAGGACCCGTCAGCCAATCGGGTGGAGAGCTTTATGACGGAATTGAAGTCGGGAAGCGAGTTGCCGACAGTCAAATACTCCGAAAAACGCGTTCAGGAGCTGATTCAGCGCCACGTTACTGGACCGCCCACCGGGCAAGCTTGACGCTTAACTGTGTCAATCGTACGGGTAGCTGGCCCAGGCTACGTCAATTTCTGGGTAGCTTTCGGAGTGGAGAAAGGAGACTGTGGTTCTTTTAGTATGTGGACATAATCCTACGCTAAACGCTCTGGAGGTTGGCGGCACTCCCCCAGTGGGCACGCCTAAGTACGCAAGGTAGCGGCAGATGGTAGCCCTGCCGACACCGAGTAGTTGGCCGTTTCGCGAGACACCCTGCCCGACAAAATTGGACCGCCAGACCTTAGCGTTGTTTTCCATTCCTACTCTAGTGAGACCCCTCTTACTTGGTTGTGCTTACAATTATCTAGGGGCAGATTTTATAGTATATGCCTCTTGAAAGGAAGGGCTAGTAAAAATCAAAACCGAACAGACCGCCTCCATCCACATCAGTCAAGTGTGGTGGAACGATGTATTGTTCAAGTGGAAACTGAGGAATTGAACGATTGTGCGGAGAAGGAATTTGGTCGGAATTCAGAGTAATAACATATTGAAATCCCAGCTCATCTGCAAGGCTGGCACCATAAACCCACGCCTTTTCATTCTGCCGCTCATCAACAGGGTCAAACAAGTGGCTGTCATGCACTAAAAAGCCAGGCGTCATCCCCCGTTTCCCAGCTACGCGCATTAACATCATGTCGAAGCAGAAAACCTGCATGCTATTTACGCCACGGCTGTTACGTCCCTGAATAGTAATTGAAAATTCAGGACCAGTTTCAGCTGGATAAATACTCAAGTTTCCTGGGTCATTATATAGCGCTTCTGACGCTGCCTCAAATGCTAGAACAGCCGCTGTTAGGACCGGTTCGTTCTCTCTGAAATCACGCTGCAAGCGCAGAGATAATTGGCCCTGCCTTATTTTGAGTTCTGCCACCCGCTGAGCGACATCTTCCAGCAGCTTTTGATTCTGTTTAAGACTTTCTACATGTGCAACTGCCTTCCCAAGTTGTAGTTGCAATTGCGTATGATGCTCAAGGGCTCCATGTGTATGAAGCAGTTGCATGACCTCACTTCTACGTTCATCAAGACGACTAATCTGTTTTTGGGCTTCTTCGATGCGTAACTCCGCCTCGACTAGTTCACCTTCTAGGTAAAGGCGTCGGTTGCGCACGATAGATTCGTGGAAGCGCCGGACCTCGTCGTACCTCTCCCGAACCAAACCAGGCAGAACTATCCCTGCTTCCTCGTATAGACGCTCTAAATCAGTAACTGATGGTGGAGTTTCTGCCTGTAATGATAACCGCAAATCATCTGCGTAATAACGGTTTTGGGCAGCTTCATCAGCAAGTTCGTTAACCTGACGAGTTAAAGCGTTAGCTTCCCGCTCCCGTTCTACATAGTCTTGCAGTATCCGAAACTCCGCAAGAGCTTTAGCAAGTCGGTCAACTTCTTTTTGTGCAAGGGTTAACTGCGTAAAAATCTGCTTAGGGTCACCTACAACGTTTTTCAGGCCCCCATCACGGGCAACTTTTTGCAACTTCTGTGCTCCAGTAATATCTTGGCGTAGCTGCTCTCGCTCTTGACTTATTTTCCAGTCCAACCCCAATAAGTACGAGAGGCCAACCCGCACGTCGCCGGGCTGCTGCTGACTAGCTTGCTTAGTAGGTTCAGCTAATCCTCCGTTTTCGGCGCGACGCACAAAATAGCTAAACAACTGGCTAAATGTTGGGCCATATGTGCCGAGGTTTTCTTCTAGGCCAAAAATCACTAACCCTAGCACTCCACGCCATCTAGCCTGAGAAAGCCTAGCAATGGTTTTACCCTGCAGTGGGTCGACTGGCCAAGCTGTGAGAGATCCTTCTATCAGTTCGACGTCAAGCCAGCCGAAAGTAGCGCCGCTTCTGCTTACCTTCAATAGTGCTCCATTTAGGTCGAACTCCATTGAAAAGGTATAAGATTCTAACTGCGGCTTACGAAACAGCGAATTTGTATCCCCCTCTTTTCCAACTAGAAAATGAATGAGTTGAAGTAAACTAGATTTACCTGATTTGTTGCGAGTTTGCCCATCATTAGATTGTTCTAGTTTATCGGAAACAATAATATTCAACCCCGGTCGTAATTCGACTGGTTTAAATGAAGGAAGGTCGCTGGTAATACGATGAATCACAATGCTTTCTTGACAATTCGATTGCCTTCTAGAGTAACGCTACCAGTACAGGCCAGCAAATCGAGAGCCAACACGAACCAATCGAATGAAATGGGTGAACTGCTGTCAGGACGGGCCTTAAACTCTTCCCATAACACTGAAACCGTCTTTGGTTTGGTTAGCAACCCAAGCAGGTGTCCACCGATAGTCAACAGTGCCCGGCTCTCCGAAAGGTGTTTTGAAGGAAGAATCATGGCTGGCTGTTGAAAGTGGTTGCTGCTTCGAAGATGTCGCAACTCTGAAAGAAATGCGCCAATACAGCTATGGGTGCTGCTGGTGACTGCTCACGATGAGCAGATATGAACGATAGTAGCTCGTTGAAAATTTCGTTTGGGTGTATGCGTCTGGCTTTAAGCCTCAAGTATTCTGTACGCAAGGTGGCAGCTACCTTTTGTCCCAATTCAGGGTCAGTGGTGTAATCAGCCAAAAACTTTGCAACCCGAGTTGTAGCGTTATACCCCCAAAGGATAAGCTGACGATTCTCCTTACTCAAACCGTTGGCATCAAGCTTACCATAGTCTACCTCACTAACTGAGTCGGGTGCTTCTGGTAAAGTGAGAGCTACGTGTTCAAGAGTAATACGTATCTCATCGAATGTAATGCGAAAAGGTGGCGGTGCCTCAAATGGTGGGCCTAGCATGATAGCGATGTCATCCCGGTCGAGTGCAAATACCAATTTGCGCAAGTCGTGATGAGTCATTTGCTCAATACTTCTTTCCGGATGAGATGCTCTCAACTCTAAAAACACCTCTAGTACAGGTGGGGGGAGCCCTTCTAAGCCATTATGTACAAAAAACCATTTACTCACATACTTATCCCAGTGTTGAATTGCTCCGCTGAAATCTGCTCGAACTTTTCTAATAGTTACTGCCGCTTCAATCTCTGCCGGAGCATACACCTGAAATAACTCCTTTTTGGAGATAATATATCCGTCATTCTTACGGTCGCCTTCTTTACCCCATGGAAGCACGCGCACGAAATCGCTGCGATATGTTAATTCCATGATTTTTGCAAAAAAGTCCTGGAATTCTTCGCCTCGTTTTTTGCGGATTAGCAGTTCAAACTCACGCTCGTACCAGGCCCTAGAAGTAGGATGCATAGCTGAATAATATTGTACTATCTTGAGCAATCAAGTGAAGTAGGACCTTCTGGTTCTATCTCAAAAGTACGCGCATTTAGCAGAACCACTACTAATAATGTTCGCAAAGTAGCTGGATTCCAATCCCAGGCTGTGCTGTATTGAAGATGGCAGCTTCGTCTCTGAAATTAACCTAAGGTGGCACATTTATACTGAACATTTCAGGCTTCTAAGTCAAAAAATCATATGCGATTACTCCAAAAAAAACCAAGTAAGAACAATAGTTTTAACCTGTCTTATAATTGGTCATATGTAAAACAAGGCAGCGTTTCGCCGGCTGTAGCCCTTGCTACTTCTGCGGCCCTTCGTCCCTAGTGGGTGGCAGTAAGGAGCTGCCTAAGCCCAGGCCACGCGGTCGACTGATCGGCCCTGTCGGAGCCGGGATAGGGGGCTGACCAGGCGGCACGAGGGCGGCTTGTAGGAGCAGGGCCCAAAGGGGCATCTCGGGCTTCGGTTTAGGGCGCGGCTTGAAGGGCGCTGCCTGCCAGGCGGCCGGCAGCGAGGTGGATAGCCCCAGGCTTTGCCACCACCCTTTATAGGCTTGCGTCAGCACGCGGGTCGTTAGCGCCGGCTCCGCACGACAGGCAGGGTCACTGAGTACCACGTCGACGGCCGCCGTCCACTGGGCGGCCAGCGAGGCGGTGAGCACCGACAGGGGCACGCCCTTTTCCGCATACCAGGAACTACGTGCGAGAGCCTCTTCCACCAGGGCGAACACGGCCGCAAAGGGCCCGAGTAAGGGGGCGACGGGCAGAGCCGCGCGGGGCATAGTGCGCACGAGTCGCCACAGATCAAATGCTTCGGGATAGGCCAGGGCCGCTTGCGCGCTCAGCTGCCATCAGCGGTCGAGCAGCTGGTGCAGATACTCGTTACGCTGGGCCTCGCCCACCCCGTCTTGCAGGGGGGCCGTGAGCTGCTGGATGGCGTGCTCATAGGTGGCCTGCAGCAGGGCTTCTTTGCTGGGAAAGGTGCGAAATAGGGTACCTACCCCTACCCCAGCCAAGTTAGCAATCTCGGCCGTTTTGGTGGCGTGCACCCCTTGCAAGGCGAAGCGCCACAGGGCAGTGTCGAGAATCTTGGTCGTGCGCGTATCGGTCATGGCAAAGGGGCGGAAAAGAGGGGCAATGTAGCGGCAAAAGACCACCGCTTCAAAACTGGCTACAGGAGCAGTTCAGGGCGGTTTTGAGCGCCTAGGGGCAGTTTTCACGTAAATATACCCCATTTGGACTCGCCAGTCCACCTCCCTTGGAGGCACGAGTCCAGGGTAGTGGAGCGGCTAGTCCACCTACTAAACAGGCGCGCCAAGCGGCGTCCCTGACCAGGTAATTCCTACGCTGGGTGAGACTTGACGTCTATCGTTTTGTAAGCAGTACAAGCTGTAAGTGGTGGAGAATATGCCCCCCATTTTAGCTAGCACTGGCGTTTTTTTAATTAGGAGGGGTATCCGAAAGGCGTAATATATGGAGCCCCCTCGCTGGCTGATTTTACATACTAGCAGGGTCGTTCACAACACGTAAAAGGCTTCTGACTTATTCAAACTACCGTTTGCGCGGAAGCTATTGAATCGTTTTTACACCAGCCAGAGAGCTACGTAAACACGCAATAAATGCCTGGTCCACGCTGTAGACAATCACATAAGAGGAATCGAAAAATTCTATCACGTAGTCACACGCCGCATACAGCGCTGTTTTCTGTTCAAAAGGAGTAGGCACAATAGGCACGTTGGCAAAGTTTGGGCTGCCCACTAACACCATATTTACAAGTTGGGCCGGGGCATCGGCCAGCTGCTGGATTTGTTCTCGCGCGATAGGCCGCCCGCCTGGGGTATCATTGACTGCGTTCTCATACGCTTCACACGACAGTCCCTCCATCACCCATTCTTCGGCCGACCACGCTTCCAAGACCCATAACCGCCACTGTATGTCAACTGGGGCCTGTAGACACGGCAACACATCGTTCAGCGTCACGTCAAGAAACTTGTTGTCGGCTCCGTGGATTTCAATGCCCGTCATGCGAAATGGAGATTCATTTTTTGAATAGCAGAAGCTAGGCCTTCAACTGGTGTCCAGCCGGCGCTGGTAGCGCGGAGTGAATTCAGGAAGCTGGTCTATGATTCAACGTTTACGAAATGCGCCAATAGGATGGGTTTCGTAAACGCCCAAACTGAAGCCTGTCCCTCATAAAGTACCACGTTAGCTACACCCCGGCAAGAGGCCCAAAACCGCCATTTTTCCAAGGTTTGTCTTCGACGCTTTGTTACGTTAAGTGGCTTTTCCCAGATGGGGCCGGCGTATGGGCACTTCCCTATTGACCCTAAAGTTCTATTTGCTCAGACCCGATAATGCGCCTAGTCGCGAGTTTACGAAACTCATCCCTTCGGCACGTTTTCTGAATGTTGATTCGTAGACGCGTTTCTTAAACTCGACCTGCTCAATCAGGGCCAGTTGGCCACCAGGTGCCGAGCTAGCTTCTGTCGTTCACGTAAAGGAGCCATTAGTTTTGCAACCCAAAAGTTTGCGGCTACGCAGTGGGGAACAAGCGTTCGACTTGCAACGCGGCCATAAGCTTGGCATAGAAGACAGGTGCTTCTTCGTCCAACCACGCATAACTGTCCATCATTTCCACATCGATCGCCGCTTGCATGACGGATTCAAAGCCCTTCGGAATCCAGCAGTACAGCGTCGGATGAAGGGCCGTTCGAAAATCCTCTTGGAGGTAAAACCACGTATCAATGGGCGGTACATCGCTTTCGTCCACAAAGCATTGACTATCGACGATAGCTGCCCCATCGTGAGTAGTTACACCAGTGGAAAAACAGAGAATCCTTCCGCATTCTGCCAGCCCGTGTAACACGGGGACGGTTGCCCCGAGTACTTCCTCCCGTTGCGCCCACACCGTCCCGAGCGCTTGCTGAAAATAGTCTAGCTCATACGGGTCTACATTCCAAGTGGTGTAATCACCGTCAGTCGTGAATAGGGGTTTCCCATCAACGAGCGGATTCGTTTGCCGCAGCACTGTTCCGTACCAGCCATTCACATAGTCAAAGTCTTTCGTTAACTGGTCTGTCCAAGCCTTTGCTTGCTCTAAGCGTCTGATAAATACTGGAAGCTCCATGGCAGTGGCAAGTTATATCAGTAGGCCTATCGCGTTCACGAAAAGAGTCTTTTTTGCGGCTTGTCACGTTACTTAAAGGAACGTTGAAGTAGTGTCTTAAGCGACTCCACCCTATACTGCCCCCGAATCAGCGGTAGCCGCTAGCTCGCTAATGGCGCGTTGCTTGAGGCGGTCCCCCCAGGTGCGTAAGCCCTCCAATACGCCGAGCAGCGCCTCGGCTTCTGGCAGCAGCGCATACTCTACGCGCGGCGGCATTTCGGCATAGATAGTGCGGCTTAGCAGGCCATCGGCTTCCAATTCGCGTAGTTGCTGGCTGAGCATTTTGGTCGTCACGGGGTGCAGCAGCTTGCGCAGCACGCCAAAGCGGTTATGATGCTGGCTAATGTGCCAGAGCAGGGCCACTTTATAGCGACCACTCAGCCGCTGCATGCCATAAAGCATCGGACAAGTATGAAGTAATTCGGCCAGATTAAGGGCGTTAGTGGATGTGGGCTTTTTCATGCGCTATGGGCAATAGTTTCCTTTTGGGTACTAAGCTACAATTTAGACGGTAGTTGTTCCACCTACTACCGCTGCGGGACCTTTGTAACCTCTACTGCTGGGCGTGTGGCCGGCCGGCGCACG
>Ga0265798_10009038_pt1 | contig 12558 bp, 3 predicted proteins | sample P3T30metagenome_FD_192430 | JGI IMG/M metagenome (GOLD analysis project Ga0265798, IMG submission 192430) | Plant litter microbial communities from East Loma Ridge, Irvine, California - P3 T30 | ecosystem: Environmental > Terrestrial > Plant litter > Unclassified | place: USA: California...
GCTCTTCTCGAAGTGCTCGCGCGAGTCCTTGTACTTGTGGGGCGAACGGATCACGGTGACCACGTTCTTCTCGGTGGGGAGCGGCACCGGGCCGACCACGGTCGCACCGGCACGGGTCACCGTGTCGACGATCTTCCGGGCCGACGTGTCGATGACCTCGTGGTCGTACGACTTGAGCCGGATGCGGATCTTCTGTCCCGCCATGTGTCTCTCTGTCCTCTCTGCGCCGCGCACCCTCGGGCCGCCTGACGCCGCCGCACCGTGCATTCCTGCAGGGCTTGGCTGTTTTCTGTGAACCAACCGGCCGCATCCACTGGGGATGACCGCTGTTCTCCTGTCAACCGCGCGGGGCGACCGGGGCCGCCCGCGTGGGCATGTCGCTTCCCCGACGTGGTGGCACAGCAGTCCCGTACGCCATGGTGGGGAGTCGATCGTGTTCTGCTGCCTGCGGCCCAACCCAGCTCCGCTGGACGGAGGGGTTGTGCACTGCCAGAGCAGTGATCCTGCGCGCGCGAACGCCCGCGGAATTCGGAACCGGACAAGTCTCGCATAGGCGCGAGATCCGTGCAACCCGGGCGTGTCGCGATCTGCGGGCGTGTCGCGGTGGGCCCACTCCCCCGGAACGGCGGGCGTCCACCGGCCGGGAGGCACAGCGCACCACCGTCGTCGCGGTCGCCGTCCCGAGGTGGTCGCGACCCGTCCGCGGCCGCGCTCGTGCGCGCGTTCCGACCCGCCCCGACCACCGTGCGCGCTCGGCCCGGACCGTGCGCCGCGCGACCCGACGCCGTCCGCCGGCGCGAGGCTCGGCGCCGCCCGGCGGGGTGGTCCGTGGCCGCCGGGCGGCACGCGGTCGGCGGGGTGGTCCGTGGGACGCCACGTGCCCGCTCGGCGAGGCCGAGCGGGCACGTGGTCGGGGGCCTGGACGGGCCCGGTCAGAACTCTTCCGACAGCGGCGGGACGAACCACGGCGGGAAGACGGCCACCCGGGGCGCGTGCCCGCCCTGCTCGGCGAGGAGCGACCTGACCTGCTGGCGGACCCGGTCGTTCGGCACGCCGATGACCGCGACCGAGGTGAACGGCACGCGCGGCCCGGCGAGCAGCTCGAGTCCGTGCATCTCCGGGTCGGTGAAGTCGGTGCGGCGGATGAGGTTCGTCGCGGCCTCGGGGCCGACGGCGAACCGCACGTCCGGGCTCTCCGCGTCCTGGTCGGCGACGATCACCGACGCGCCGAAGGCCGACACGGGCACGACGAGCACCACGTACTCGGTGGCCCGGGTCCGGCGGGCGGCGTCGCTCCACCGCTCCCCCTCGGCACCGCGGCGGAGCTCGTCCCACCGGGTGGCGTCCGGGGACAGGGTGAAGGCGACGTGGCCGGACACCGGCCCGCCGTCGGGCGCGGTGGCCTCCGCACGGGCGGCCCGGGTGGCGGCGGAGCTGACGTCCACGGCCGGCACGGCGGTGTCGGCGGCGGTGATCGCCCCGTCGGCGACGATCGCAGCGAGGTTGTCGACGTGGGTGACGTGGTGGGCGCGCAGCGACGCGAAGACGCGCGGCGCCGGCAGCTCGGGCGCCGCCGGGGAGCGGAGCGACGACGTGCCGGTGGGGGCGGTCGAGCTCCGGAGGGAGGTGGTGGTGCGGGTCCGACGCGGCGCCGGAGCGGTGGGGGCGGCCGGCGTCTCGCGCTGGCGGGGGGAACAGATGTCGCAGAGCTCGGTGGGGAAACCGTGGATGCACTCGTCGGTCACGACTGGTGAGGGTCCTTCCGTGCCCGGGTGGGGGTGGTCGGGCACGGTGACCAACCGTACGTCATCGGGACCCCCGCCGGTCACTGCCGGTAGAGCAGGGCGCGTACCTCGGACTCCGCCGCGTGGAGACGCGTCGGGTCGATCGTCTCACCGTGGTCGTAGGCGTCCAGGAGCCGCGGGTCGATGTAGCTCTGCCGGCACACGGTCGGGGTGTTGCCGAGCTCCTCGCTCGCCGCCTTCACCGCGTGCGAGACGGCCTTCTTGCGCTTCGCCTGCGACGACAGCGGCCCGGTCTTCGCGAGGTCGACCGCAGCGGCGACCGTCCCGTGCAGGGTCCGGAAGTCCTTCGCCGTGAACTCGTCGCCGGCGCGCTCCTTGACGTACTCGTTGATGTCCTCGGCGGCGAGCGGCTCCCACTCGGCCCCGCGCCGCTCGCGGAACGACAGCAGGCGGGCGTTCGGGCCACGTCGCTTCATCCCGGCGATGACCCTGGCGAGGTCGGGGTCGTGGATCGTCGACGACCACTCCTGCCCGCTCTTGCCCGGGAAGTCGAGCTCGATGTCGTCCCCGGAGACGTGCGCGTGCGCGCAGAGCAGGGTGGACAGCCCGCGGCTGCCGTGCTCCGTCGCGTACCGCTCGGACCCCACCCGCAGCGAGCCCTGGTCGAGCATCCGGAAGGCAGCGGCGAGCGCCCGACGACGATCCGGCTCCGGTCGGCGGAGGTCCTGCGTCACCATGCGGCGCGCGGCCGGCAGCGACTCGGCGAGGGCGAGGGCGCGGTCGTACTTGATCTTGTCCATCCGCTCGCGCCAGCCCGGGTGGTACATGTACTGCCGTCGCCCGGCGCCGTCGATGCCGGTGGCCAGGATGTGCCCGTTCTCGTACGGCGAGATCCACACGTCGTCCCACGCGGGCGGGATGACCAGGTCCTCGAGGCGCTTCCGGACGTCCGCGTCGCCGACGGTCTTGCCGTCGGGGTCGCGGTAGGAGTACCCGCGGCCGCTGCGGACGCGGTGGTAGCCGCGACCGTTGGTCGCGGAGCGGCGGAGGCGTGTCACCAGTTCATGGAACTCGTCGGTGCCTGGGACGCGACCAGGAGACGGACGGGAGGGACGGTGCCAGCTGGCACCGCCCCTCCCGTCCGTCCGACGCGCCCGTCCGTCAGGCGGTCACGCCCGGCGACGTCGGCGCGCGACCAGCAGGAGTACCGCGCCGGCGAGCATCGCGAGCAGTGCCAGGACCGAACCGATGCCGAGGCCGACGGCACCCGTGGACGCGAGGGCCGCCTCCCGGGGTGCGCTCTGCACCGGGGCCGGGTCGCTCGCCCGCATCGCGTCGTGCGGTCGTGCCGGGGCGCCGTCGGCGGCGGCCTGCGCCGTCGGCGTCGCCACCGTCGCGACGTTGGTGATGCGGTCCGGTGCGTCCCGGTCGACCCGGACGGTGATCTGCAGCGCCACCTCGGACCCCGTCGCGAGCGGTTCGGCCAGCGTGCACGTGACGGTCCGCCCCGTGGCGCAGGTCGCCGCTCCCGCGTCGTCGACGCTCACCAGGGTCAGGCCGTCCGGCAGCGCGTCGGTGACCACGACGGGGCCCGGGTCCTCGGTGCGACCGTCGTTGCGGACCGTCACCGTGTACCCCACCGTCGCGCCCCGCACGAGCGAGCCGAGGTGGGTCTTGGTGACCGACAGGTCGGACGAGGCTGCCACGGCCACCGCGTCGGCGTCGTCGTTGTCGGCCGTCGTGGTCTCCGTGGTCGACGTGCGGACCGTCGCGGTGGGCTCGACGCGCGGGTACGCCGCGGCGGTCGGCGTCTGGTGCACCGCGATCGGCGGCGCGGACGTCCCCGCCGCGATCGCGCCCGTCATCACGAACGTCACGGTCGTGGCGCCGCCCCGGTGCCGGATGACGCTCCCCACGGTCCAGGCGTCGCCCGTGTCGGCGGACTCGTACCCGAGCCCGTCCGGCAGCGTGTACGCGACCCGGACGTCGGTGGCGTCCGAGGGGCCGCCGTTGCGCACCCGGATCGTCCCGCGCAGGTCGCGGCCGATGGCGGTGGCCCCGCGGTGGCCGATCGCGACCGTGAGGTTCGCGACGCGGTCGACGGCGATCCGGCTCGTGGACGGGGTGGCGTCCGAGCCGGTGGGTGCCGGTGTGCCCTGGCCGGTCACCGACGCGGTGTTCGCGATCGTCGTCCCGGTGTACGACGACGCGATCGCCGTCGTGACCCAGAGCGCCGGGGCCTCGGACCCGGCGACGACGGTGTCGGGGAGCGCGCAGGTCACGGCCCTGGTGTCGGTGGTGCCGTCGCACGTCCACGCCGCTCCCTCGCTCGACGCCGCGACGAACCGCATGCCCTCCGGCAGGAGGTCGGTGACGACGGTCGTGGGTCGCTCGTCCGACGGTCCCTCGTTGCGGACCCGGAGCAACCAGACCTGCTGCGAACCGGCGGTGACGCGCTCGGCGGCCGTGGTCGAACCCACCTCCGCGACGGGTGTCTTGGTGAGCCGGAGCAGGGCGTGGGTGGTGACCCCGACCTCCGCGGCGGCCGCGTCGTCCGACGGGTCCGTGTCCGGCGTCGCACTCGTCACCGTGGCGGTGTTGGTGAGCGTGCCGGCCGGGGTGTCCGACCGGACGGCGGCGGTGACGTGGAAGGTCGCCTCCGAACCGGCGGCGAGGGAGGTGGCCGCCCACCTGGCCGGGCCGTCCGCCGCCTGTTCCCAGCCGTCGGCCTCGGTCGTCACCCGCGTCACCGTCATGCCGGCGGGCGCGAGGTCACGCCAGGTGACCCGGTGCGCGTCGGACGGGCCGTCGTTGCGCACCGTCACGTCGTAGGCGACGTCGGTGCCGGCGTCCGCCGTCGCCGCGCTCGTGCGGGTCTTCGTGACCGCGAGGTCGGCGTGGGCGGTGACGACGACGTCGGCGTCGTTACGGGCGTCGGCGCCGGGAGCGGTGCCGGGCGTCACGACCACCCGGTTCGTCACCGCACCCACGGGGTGGTCCGCTGCGACGTGCACGAGGAGGTCGATCGGAGGGGCCGCCTCACCGAGCGCGATCCCCTCGGTGCTCGTCAGTGTGACGGTGCCGTCGGGGGCGGCCGCGGCCTTCCAGTGCTGCGCCGACGCGGCCGACAACCCGGTGAAGGCGAAGCCGTCCGGCAGCTGGTCGACCACGGTCAGCGCCGGCTGCGCGGCGTCGCCCGCCGGCAGGTCGGACGGACCGTCGGGGTTCGCGACCTCGATCGTGTACGACGTGTCGGCGCCGGCGTCGACGGTCGGGGCGGCGACGCGCTTCGTGACACGCAGCCCCACGGTCCGTCCGGCCTCGGTGCTGGACGCGCTGTCCTGCACGTCGGTGACGCGGGCAGCCCGGTTCGACCACGTCGCGACCGCCGTGTTCCCGAGGGGACCGTCGAGCGAGCTCGGCGTGGTCACCGGCAGCGTGAGCCGGGTGCTGGCGCCACCGCGGAGCGTCCCGTCCAGCTCGCAGACGACGGCCGTCGTCCCCGTGCAGGTCCACGCGTCGCCGGTCCAGCGCCCGTCGACCAGTGCCGTGCCGCGCTCGAGCTCGTCGCGGACGACGACGTCACGGGCGTCGGCGGTGCCGGTGTTCTCGACGGTGATCGTCCACGCGGCGTCCCGTCCGGCGACCAGCTCGCCGGTGAACGCCTTGTGCAGGGCGAGCGTCGTGTCGTCGGTCACCGTCGTCTCGGTCGGTGCGCTGGTGTCGTCGTCGGAGCGCGGGTCCGTGGTCGGGCCGTCCACGGACGTCGTCGCCCGGTTCTGGACGACGGTCCCGGCGCGCAGGTCCGGGTGCACGACCGCCGTCACCACGATCCCGCCGGCGGTGGTGCCGCTGGCGAGACCGTCGCGCTCGCACGTGACGGTCCGGTCCCCGGTCTCGCACGTCCAGCCGCTGCCCTCGGCGACGGTGACGCGCTGCAGCGTGACCGTGTCCGGCAGGGTGTCCGTGACGCGGACCGCCCCGCGGGCGTCGGAGACGGCCTCGCGGCCCGGGTCCACCCGGTTCTCGACCGAGAGCTCCCACGACAGGGGTGCGCCGGCGACCACGGTCCGCTGCGCCGTCTCCTTGTGCATGACGAGGTCGGCGACGGCGGTCGGCGTGACCCGGGCCGACACCGTCGACCCGGCGCCACCGTCGGCGGTCTGGCCGGGGCGCTGCTCGACGGCCGCCGTGTTCGGGATCGCCGTCAGGGGCGCGTCCGGCCGCAGGGCGAGGTCGAAGGACAGCGCCGGGAAGGCGTCCCCTGCCGTGACCACCGCACCGTTCGCGCACGTCCACGTCCCGTCGGCGACCGTGCACGTCCATCCGGCGGCGGCCGAGTCGGCGGCGAGGGTCATCGTGGCACCGGCCGGCAGCTCGGGCCGGTCGACGACCGTGGTCCCGCGGGCCGGGTCCGCCCCGGCCCGGTTCGACACCCGGATCGTCCAGGCGTTCGGCGTGGTCGCGCCGGCGACGACGTCGGCGGACGTCGCCGTCTTCGCGATCACGAGGTCCGCGCGGTCGATGCGTGCGCTCGCGGTCGCGTCGGTGCCCCGTGTGCCGTCGGCTGCCTCCGGGTAGGTCACGAAGGAGCCCTTCCCACCGTCGTAGGCGGTGCTCCCCGTGGGGTCCTCGACGGTGACCACGACGTGGTTCACGTGCTCCGTGTCGGATCCGGTCACGACCGACTCCCCCGGCGTCGCGCGGTAGCGCAGGGTGAGCCGCTCCGAGGCGCCCAGCGGTCCGAGGCCGGACCAGACGAGGACCCGGCCGTCGACCCGGGGCTCCACCGGCGTCGTGGCGGCACCGCCGTCCCGGGACACCGTCGCGCTCCCGGCGTCGTACGTCCACCCGGCGGGCAGCTCGTCGCGGGCGGACGTGGCGGACGCACGGCTGCCGGTGTTGGTCATCGACACGGTGAAGTCCGAGGACCGCCCGACGTAGGACAGGCCGCCCGCGGTGTCGTTCGTCTTCGTCACGGCGACCCGCGGGAACGTCGGGGTGACCTTCGCACCCGCGATGACCGGGGCGTACGCGTCACCGGCCGGGGCGGGCAGGCTCCGGTACGTCGTGACGCGCACGGTGTTGTCCCGGGCGGTGCCGTCGAGGTCCGAGCCGGCGGCGAGCACCGCGTCGTACCGGAACTCGGTCGTCGTGGCCGTCCCGACGGTCAGCCCGGACCAGGTGATCGTCCCACCGTCGCAGCCGCCGTCGGGCGCCGGGTCGTAGGTCCCCTCATCGCCGATCGACCCGCGGTCGATGACGACGCCCGCGGGGACGCAGTCCACGACGTCGGTGCCGTAGGCGGGCGAGCCCCCGGTGTTCGTCACCCGGACCGTGTAGCGCAGCGCGTCGCCGGGCAGTGCCGTGACGAAGGCGCCGGTGCCGCCGCTCGAGGCGGTGACCGCCTTCGTGATGCCGAGGTTCGGCGCGACCACCGTCGTCGTGCTCGCCTCGGACGTGACGGAGGCCCGTGTCGTCTCCTGCCCGAGGGTGCGGTCCCAGGAGAGCGCCGCGGTGTTCCGCACGGGCGTGCCCGCGTCGACCCCGGAGCCGATGCGGACCGGGACCGTGACCACGACCCGGACGCCGTCAGCCTGGTCGGCGGCGACGTCGCTCAGCGTGACCGTGACCGTCCGGGTCGACCGGTCGTACGCCGGCGTCGCCGTGACGCCGGATCCGACCACCACGCGGGCCGTCGGCTCACCCGCCGGCACGACACCGTCGGGGAGGACGTCGGACACGACGCCGTCGTGCAGTGCCACGGCGGCGGGGACCGTGGCGGTGATCGTGTAGGCACCGGTGTCGCCGGCGCGGACGGTCCGTGCGGGCGTCGCGTCGGCCGCACTGGCAGCCCCGGTCGTCGGATCCCACCCCGGCGCAGTCAGCGTCTTCGTCACGGTGGGCGCCGCCACGGCGACGTCGTCCGTCGTCGTCACCCGCTGCACGTAGGACCGGCCGGTCGTCGCGTAGTCGGTGTCGAGGCTCGACTGCAGCACGACGGCCGTGTTCCTGAACGTGCTCGTCGCCGACGCGTTGTCCCCGAGCCGACCGGTGACGGTGACGACCGCCGTGCCGTTCGGGGCGACCGGCGATGCGAGCTCCCAGGAATACGGCGTCGTCCCTGCGGTGTCGCACGCGACCGCGGCGCGCTGGGCTTCGCTGAGCGTGGCCACGGGTGCCGACGACCTGAGGTACTCGAACGCGTCGGGCAGGCAGTCGGCGATGATCACGGACCGCGCCTCGGTCGTCGCGGAGGCGTTCCGCGCGGTCAGGGTCCACTGCACCTCGTCCGCACCGGTCACTGCGCGGTCGGGGACGTGCTGCGCGACGATGCCGAGCGCGGCGGCCTGGACGTTCACGGTCGCGGTCGTCGACCGGGACGAGGTGCTCGCCCCGGTCGGGTTCTTCGCGGTGAACGTCGCGATGTTGGTGACGTTCCCGCCGTTGTAGGTCGTGTTCGCGGTGTTCGTCGCGCTGACGCCCGCGCCGACCCGCAGACCGGTCACCGTCACGCTGAACGTGAGGTCGGTGTCACCGGTGTTGTCGAACGTCACTGGGAACGTCAACGTGCCGCCCGCGCGCGGGTTCGTCGCGCCGCCCGTGAACGTGAAGGACTGGCCGCCGAAGTCGACGCTGGCGTCGCCGTCGGTGACGGTCCGCGTCACCGCCGGCGCGGTGGCGCCGGGGAGCGTCAGCGACCACACGGTGTCCGGGGTCGTCTCGATGCCCGACGGCAGGCTGTCGGCGAGGACCGCGCGACCGGCCGTGGTGTGGGCGGGGACCGTGCCCCGGTAGGTGTACTGGAGGCCCTGGCCGGGGACGGCCGTGGAGCCCTGACGGTTGGTCGCCGCCGGGACGGCGCCACCCGTCTTCGCGACGCCGAGCTGCGCGATCGTCGCGGTGCTCCGGGCGGTCGTCGCGGCGTTCGGCGCGACGCCCTCGCCCCCGGCCCTGTCTGCCGCCGTGGTGTGGACGCTCCGGAACGGAGCCGTCGCCGGAGCCGGCACCCAGGTCGTCGACACGTCGGGGGTCGTCGTCGCGGTGGTGAACCGCACGATCGACGCGGTGTTCGCGTAGGCGGTCCCCACGAGCGCCTGCGCGGGCATGGTGATCGTGTAGGTCAGGTCGACGGCGGCGCCCGGCGCGGTCGACGGCACGGCCCACACGACGAACTGACGGCCCGCGTACGCCGGGTCGACGGCTCCCGGCGCCGCGTCGGCGCACCGTGCGGGCTCGCCGCTCGGCACCGTGACGGCGTTGTCGGCGCAGGTGATCCCGGCCGGCAGGGCGTCCCAGACGGTCGCGGCGGAGACGGTCGACGGCGAGGACGCCGCGTTCGTGAAACGGAGCCGGTACTGCAGCGTCTGTCCCTCGCGCACACCCTGCGCGTTGGTGGCCGGCGCTGCGGACGAACCGACGACCTGGACGGTCTTCGCCACCGTCGTCGTCGGGGCTCCCGCGACGCGGTAGTCCGCCTGGTCCCGCAGGCTCGTGACCTTGCCCGCGGTGTCCTGCTGCGCGTACTTCATCAGGTTCGCGGTGATGTCCGGCTTCGTCGCGCTGCTGCCCTGCTGGGTCACGCGCGCGACGACGTAGAGGACGACCGACCGGGTCTTCGTGCCGTCCACGTACGTGCCGGACGCGCCGGGCACGGTGCTGCCGAGGGAGAACGTCGCCGTGGTCGAGGAGGACCCGCTCTGGAGCGTCACGGCCGGGTTCACCGAGCCCTCGGCCGCGGGGCCGACGACCCAGTCGGTCCCCTCGGTCCAGCCGTTGCCGATGGTGGTCCCGGTCGGCAGCATGTCCGTGATCGTGGCGTTGTGACTCTGCACGCCCGCGGGGAACGTGACCGCGAGCCGGAAGCACACGGTGTCGCCGAGCCCGTAGGTCGGTGCGGCGTCCCCGTAGCCGCTCTGCGCCGCACACTGGGAGGCGTCGGCGATCGTCGTCCCGCCGGCCGGACGTGCGAGCACGGTCTTGTCGATCCGCGGTGCGCCCGAGGTGACCGTCGCAGCGGAGTCGTCCACGACGGTCCGCGTGCCGGTGTCGCCGCGCCCGTCGAGCGCGTGTGAGGTGGCACGCAGGCGCACCTCGTTCGTGAAGGCGTCTCCGGCCGCGGTGGGACCGGCCGAAGCGGTGGACGAGTACGTCGTCCGCATGAGGGCGCCGTACCTGATGGCGACCGACCCGTTCGCCGGCACCTCCGCCACCGAGAGCGTCATCGTGAAGGTGCCGGCGTCGGCGTCGTAGGCGACGGCGTCGACCGACACCGGCACGTCCGAGCTGCCGTCGGTGGTCGCCGCGACGACGGCTCCGTCCGTCTCCGACCCGCTCGCGGTCGGGTCGCACTCGGCGGGGAACGAGCCGGTGGTCGGGGTCGCCGCTGGGAAGACCGGGCAGAGGCCGTTCGGCAGGGTGTCGGTGAACACGAGGCCGGTGGAGCGCTCGTACTCGCTCGCCCGGACCAGGAGCCGGTAGGCCGCGACCTGACCGGTCCGGAAGTCGCGCTGGCCCCCCGACGCCGACGGATCGGTGTCGACCGACTTCGCGACCGCGAGGTCCATCGCCTCGACGCTCCGGGTCGTGCTGGCCGTCTGCGCCGCCGTCCCGCCGACGGCCACCGCACCCGCGTAGGTCCCGCTGGCGGTGACCGTGTTCGTCAGCCCCTGGCCGTTGGACCGGTCGGCCGCGCCGCTCGGGCCGGCCTGACGTGTCGACGGCCCGGTGTTGTTGTCGAGGTTCGCGGCCGCCGACAGCGCGGGGGCAGACGCCGCCGGCGCGGTGGCGGAACCGGAGCGGTACGTCATCGTGTTCTCGAACAGGGGGACGGCGGCGCGGTACGCGATCGTGGTGGCTGCACCGGGAGCCAGGTCGCCCAGGTCCCAGACGACCTCGGTGACGACCTGCCCCTCCTGGCCCGCCGCGTCGTCGCGGGTCCGGACGGTGACCGGCTGCGGGCAGTCAGCCGCTGCGAGGGTCGGACCGGCGGCGAGGGAGGGCGCGCCCGGGTACTCGGGGCCGGTCGTGGTGTTGTCCACGTCGCCGCACCCGAGGAACTCGAGGCCGGCGGGGAGCAGGTCCGTGACCGTCACCCCGGTCGTCGCGGCGGTGTCCGTGTTGGTGACCGTGACCGAGTAGGTCGTCGCCTGGTCGTGCACGCCCCGGACGAGCTCGTGTTCCGGGCTCGCCTCGGCCTTCTCGACCCGGATCGCCGAGATGGACGTCGCGTTCGCGGTGGCGGAGGCGGTCCGGACGGTGCTCGTGGGCGTCGGAGTGCCCGCCAGCGACGGGTCGGTGCTCGTGTCGAACGTCGGGGTCGTCCGTGCCTCGGTGCTCGCCGCGAGCTTCGCGCGTCCGCCGAACACGGAGCCGACCGGGTACGACTGCGCCGACGCGACGACGGTGAAGACGATCGCCTTCTGGTCGTCCGCCATGAGGTCCGACACGTTGGCGAAGACCACGAGGGTGCTGCCGTCGGTCAGGGTGACGGTGGAGGTCGGCGGGCCGATCCGCACGCCGCCGGACGTCGCTTCCCCGGAGATCGTGACGCCCTCGGGCAGGACGTAGGAGTAGCCGATGTTGTACCGCGGCGCGTCCGAGTGGTTCCGGGCCGTCAGTGTGACGGTCGCTCCGGCACCGCTGAGCACCGACCGCGTGGCCGCTGCGGAGAGCCCGAGCTGCGGATCGTCGGCCGCCCTCGCCGTCGGCGCCGCGCCGACGACCGCCAGCAGCCCCGCCACCAGGGCGGTGATGACCAGCAGCGCGACGGCGCGTGGTCGCGCGGGGACGAGGGCAGAACGCATCGGGGGTGCTTCCGGTTCGCAGGACCGGTGACCGTCGGCGTGCACGCCGTCGACACATGTCGAGGCAGCACCTCGTGGGAAGGGATTCCACGGGCGCTCTGCGGTGTTCGGGTCACCACGCGGGTCGGTGGATCCCGCTCCGTCACGGTAGCGAGAGGCACGAGCGCACCGCTGCACCCAGTGCGGGGTACAACCCGGTCCCCCTTGCGCACGACCCGCCACCCTCCGCTGCGGACGTGTTCCGGGAACGCAGAAGCGGGGCCGGGCCCGAAGGCCCGACCCCGCTGACGCAGGTAACCGGAGTTACTTGACGATCTCCTCGACCGTACCGGCGCCGACCGTGCGGCCACCCTCACGGATGGCGAAGCGGAGGCCGGCCTCCATGGCGATCGGCTGGATCAGCTCGACCGACATGGCGACGGTGTCGCCCGGCATGACCATCTCGGTGCCCTCGGGCAGCGTGATGACGCCGGTGACGTCCGTGGTGCGGAAGTAGAACTGCGGGCGGTAGTTCGCGTAGAACGGGTTGTGACGCCCGCCCTCTTCCTTGGTCAGGATGTACGCGTTCGCCTTGAACTCGGTGTGCGGCGTGACCGAACCCGGCTTCACGACGACCTGGCCGCGCTCCACGTCCTCACGCTTGAGGCCACGGATGAGCAGACCCGTGTTGTCGCCCGCCTCCGCCTTGTCGAGCAGCTTGCGGAACATCTCGATGCCCGTGACGGTGGTCTTCTGCGTCGGGCGGATGCCGACGATCTCGACCTCGGAGTTGAGGTCGAGCGTGCCACGCTCGACACGACCGGTGACGACCGTGCCACGACCGGTGATCGTGAAGACGTCCTCGATCGGCATGAGGAACGGCTGGTCGGTGGCGCGCACCGGGTCCGGGACGTTCTCGTCGACGGCGGACATCAGGTCCTGGACGGACTTGACCCACTTCTCGTCGCCCTCGAGCGCCTTGAGCGCCGAGACCTGCACGACGGGGGCGTCCTCGTCGAACTCCTGCG
>Ga0265798_10009039_pt1 | contig 12557 bp, 10 predicted proteins | sample P3T30metagenome_FD_192430 | JGI IMG/M metagenome (GOLD analysis project Ga0265798, IMG submission 192430) | Plant litter microbial communities from East Loma Ridge, Irvine, California - P3 T30 | ecosystem: Environmental > Terrestrial > Plant litter > Unclassified | place: USA: California...
AGTGGCAGTGGCAATAACTGCGATGAGCATTTCTTCGAAGAGAGTCAGAAGATGATTCTCGATCCCCAAAAATAATGAGGGTCTGACCGCTCGTTAAGTGGCGGAAGACTAACGGTAAAGACTGTGGCTGCACATCTGATGGAATGGCTGAATCTGGGCGTGCGCTGGATTCACATGATCGTCGGGATCGCCTGGATCGGCGCGTCCTTTTACTTCGTCTGGCTGGAGAACAACCTCAACCGTGCCAACCCGCGCGACGGGCTCTCGGGTGATCTGTGGGCAATCCACGGTGGCGGTATCTACCACCTGGAAAAATACAAGTTGGCCCCGCCGACCATGCCGGACAACCTGCACTGGTTCAAATGGGAAGCCTACTGGACCTGGATGTCGGGCATCGTGCTGCTGTGCATCGTGTTCTACTCCAACCCTACCCTTTACCTGCTGGCGCCGGGCAGCACGCTGAGCGGCGGCGAAGGCATCGCCATCGGTGTCGGTGCGTTGATCGCCAGTTGGTTCATCTACGACCTGCTCTGCGACTCGCCACTGGGCAAGCGTCCCGGTCTGCTGGGTCTGGTGCTGTTCGTGCTGGTCATCGGGGCGTGCTACGGCTTCAGCCAAGTGTTCAGCGGTCGGGGTGCGTACCTGCACACTGGCGCAATCATCGGCACCATCATGGTCGGGAACGTGTTCCGCATCATCATGCCGGCGCAGCGCGCTTTGGTCGCGGCGATTGCCGAAAACCGCACGCCGGACCCGACGCTGCCTGCCAAAGGCCTGCTGCGTTCTCGTCACAACAACTACTTCACCCTGCCGGTGCTGTTCATCATGATCAGCAACCACTTCCCGAGCACCTACGGCAGTCAGTACAACTGGCTGATCCTGGCGGCGATCGCGGTGTGTGCGGTGCTGGTGCGTCACTACTTCAACACCCGTCACAACAGCCACAAGTTTGCCTGGGCCTTGCCGGTCGGCGCATTGGGCATGATCTGTCTGGCTTACGTGACCGGTCCTGCGCAAATGCCGCGCGGTCCGGAGGTTGCAAAGATCGAATACCAGCCGCTGCCTGCCACGGCGATTGGCGGTCACCGCGCCGATGAGCCAAAACCGGAAGTCGCGCCTGCCCCTGCTCCGGCTGCTGCGCCTGCACAGGCCAGCAACGGCGGCGGCGTGGATTTCGACAAGGTGCATAGCGTGATTCAGGAGCGCTGCGCGGTCTGCCACTCGGCCAAACCGACCAGCCCGCTGTTCAGCAGCGCACCGGCCGGGATCATGTTCGACACCCCGCAACAGATCCAGCAACTGGCGCCGCGCATCCAGGCCCAGGCCGTGACCGCGCAGATCATGCCGCTGGGCAACATCACCCAGATGACTCAACAGGAACGCGACCTGTTGGGGCAGTGGATTGATAAGGGGGCGCAGACGAATTGATCTGACCGGTCCGGCTTCCGGACCGCGGCTTGCTCCTGTAGGAGCGCGCTTGCCCGCGATAGCTATCGAACTGCGCCATTTTTGCCGAATGACACACTGCAATTCGCGGGCAAGCGCGCTCCTACAGGGGTTGCGTTTACCTGATGTGAAGGTTTCACCGCCCAGCCGCAACGGGCGTACTCAAAAAACAAGAACAAAATCCGAGGTGTTGCATGTCCGAGTCAACTCACGCGCGCATCCCTGCTGCGCCACCACGACAGCCCCTGCCACTGATGCAACTGATTCTGGTGGGCCTGCAACACGTCCTGTTGATGTATGGGGGTGCCGTTGCGGTGCCGCTGATCATCGGCCAGGCCGCTGGCCTCTCCCGTGAAGAAATCGCCTTTTTGATCAACGCTGACTTGCTCGTCGCCGGCATCGCCACGGTGGTGCAGTCACTGGGCATCGGTCCACTGGGCATTCGTATGCCGATCATGATGGGCGCCAGCTTCGCCGCGGTCGGCAGCATGGTCGCCATGGCCGGTATGCCGGGCGTGGGCTTGCCGGGCATCTTCGGCGCGACCATCGCGGCCGGGTTCTTTGGCATGCTGATTGCGCCGTTCATGTCGAAAATCGTCCGCTTCTTTCCACCGCTCGTCACCGGCACCGTCATCACCTCCATCGGCCTGTCGCTGTTCCCCGTGGCGGTGAACTGGGCGGGCGGCGGCAACAAAGCGGTCAGCTTCGGCGACCCGCTTTATCTGGGCGTCGCTGCCCTCGTGCTGCTGACCATCCTGTTGATCAACCGCTTCATGCGCGGCTTCTGGGTCAACATTTCGGTGCTGATCGGCATGGGCCTGGGTTACATCCTTTCCGGCTTCATCGGCATGGTCGACCTCAGCGGTCTGGCCCAGGCCGACTGGGTGAAAGTGGTCACGCCGCTGCACTTCGGCATGCCACAGTTCAGCCTCGCCCCCATCCTCTCAATGTGCCTGGTGGTGGTGATTATCTTCGTCGAATCCACCGGGATGTTTCTGGCGCTGGGCAAGATCACCGATCGCGAAGTCACCCCCGGCATGCTGCGTCGCGGCTTGCTGTGCGATGCCGCAGCCTCGTTCCTCGCCGGCTTCCTAAATACCTTCACCCACTCGTCCTTCGCCCAGAATATCGGCCTGGTACAGATGACCGGCGTGCGTTGCCGCTCAGTGACCATCGTCGCCGGTGGGTTCCTGATCCTGCTCAGCCTGCTGCCCAAAGCGGCGTATCTGGTGGCGTCGATTCCGCCTGCAGTGCTGGGCGGCGCAGCCATCGCGATGTTCGGCATGGTGGCGGCGACCGGTATCAAGATCCTGCAGGAGGCCGATATCTCCGATCGGCGCAACCAGTTGCTGGTCGCGGTGAGCATCGGCATGGGCCTGATCCCGGTCGTACGGCCGGAATTTTTCAGCCAGCTGCCCCACTGGATGGGACCGATCACCCACAGCGGCATCGCGATGGCGACCTTGAGCGCTGTGCTGTTGAACCTGCTGTTCAACGTATTGGGCGGTGCCGAACGCGCGGCCATGGCCGGGCCAGCGCACTCTCACTGACCCGCTGCCCTGTTTTCGACTTGGATGCTCTGTCGCAGAGCACTTGAGGACGGCTGTGCGAGTCAGTATCCTCCGCCGCCGCTCGAAATCAGCCCGAAACGACCGCTTACTTTATCCTGACCGGTCGGACAGATTACCGATCAGTCTCAGCACACTCGAAAAGGCACGAAGAAATTCGCGAAACGACTGTTTTCTAAACAGCCGGCGAGACTTTTTTGTCTTTTTTCAGAGTGTTGGCTCAGCTCTTGCTACCAACACAAAGCTGACCAATTAGACAACTTAATCAGCAAAAAACAAGGCGCCGAAACAGAGCGTCAACCATGGGCAACAACGACTTTCAACCTTAGGGAGTAACCGCATGAACCGTACGCTTTCCAGCCTGATGGCCGCAGGTAGCCTGCTTGCCGCCGCTCCGGCCATGTCCGGCGATCTGTTGCAGTGGCAGAGCAACAGCCTGACGTACCTTTACGGCAAAGACTTCGCCGTAAACCCGGAAGTCCAGCAAACCTTTACCTTTGAACATGCTGATGGCTGGAAATACGGCGACAACTTCCTGTTCGTCGATAACATCTTCTACAACGGAAAAAAAGACGCGGGCGTGGGCAATAACACCCTGTACGGCGAGTTCTCCCCTCGCCTGTCCATGGGCAAGATCTTCGATCAGAAATTCGAGCTGGGTCCAATCAAGGACGTGCTGCTGGCGGGCACTTACGAGTTCGGCGAAGGCGATGTCGAGTCCTACCTGATCGGTCCGGGCTTTGACCTCGACATCCCGGGCTTTGACTACTTTCAGCTGAACTTCTACAAGCGCTACAACGACGGACATCGTGCCGGCTATGGCGCCTGGCAGATCACCCCGGTCTGGTCCTACACCATACCCGTCGGCAAGTCCGACATCCTGATCGACGGGTTCATGGACTGGGTCGTGGACAACAAACAGTCCAACACCAAAGGCGACTACCACTCCAACCTGCACTTCAACCCGCAGATCAAGTACGACCTGGGCAAGGCGATGAACCTGCCGGATCGTCAGTTGTATGTGGGTATCGAGTATGACTACTGGACCAACAAGTACGGGATCAACGACACCCGTTATTTCGACACCGACCAGAACACCGCGAGTTTACTGGTGAAAGTGTTTTTCTGACGTCGCTGCGGTGCGCGCGCACGGTCGCGTGCGCACCGCTTGGCCGATTGGCCGATCATCTATTTCGCTGTTGGGCTAGCAGGTGAACTCTATAGGCCTCATGAAAGCTGTACGCGGCTTCTACGATGCTGTCAGCGTTTCTTGAGGCCATAACAGATGCGATATGAGGGCTTTTATTAAATTCAATGATCGCAGACTTTAAGTTGTTGACTACTGAACCCGGTGTGCGAAGGATACTCACCTGCTTTATAAATTGCGCCGCCGAGCTTCCAGATTCCTTGAAATACCTGATCGTCAATCCTTTGTTCATGATAATTTCGGAGACCCCTGCCTCTCCGCTTCCCGCCACTGCACCCCTTAGCTTGGTCGCATGGTCGGCATTCAGGTAAAAATTATCTTCGGTTTCTGCCCCAGCATGCTGTTCAAACCCAGTGACTAACCCCAGGTGAGTCATCTCATGCGCCATTACCTTTGGGAAGTAAGAAGCATCGAGCTTTTCTATATTTAAAAATAGACGTCCATGAGGATCATCAGGTATCACACTCGCTAATTCATCAGAGTCATAAGGAATGATGCCAACAAACTTACCAGCACCTTCCTCGCGCCTATAATCAGAAATCAAGGCATGAGTCTTTGACCAATCACGAACTACGTAAGGCATCGCCTGCGAATGGTAATAACCGAAATAACGTCGACTGACAGCCTCCTGGTCCCAGCTCGGATCATTAGCCGCAGCGATAGCTCCTGAAAAAACCTCATCATTTTGGGAGAGCGCGTTTCTTACCGATGTCGCCTCAGCCGGGCTGTGTGCGTGAAGCTCATTTAAACCTCTCCATATTATGGTGTCCCCGTCCCGCTCCACGTCCTTTTCAATCGGGTCGTTCAATCCCTGATAGACAGCGCCATCTATCTCGATTTTTCCAGTGGGTGAGTTAGCGACAAACTGATAAAGATTCAAATCCTGCAACGTTCCCGCTGGATCCGGACTGACCCACCGCTGCAACCACGGCGCGTAATACCGCAGTCCATAATAGTAAAGCCCTGTCGCATCCCGCTCTTTCCCTGAATACCGCACGACTTTGTATTTCGCTTCTACGGCGCTGCGTCCCACCCACCATGCGGTACCGCCGTACGGGTAATAGCCTTCATGACTGATGAGGTGTGCGGCATCATCGAGTTCCAGCGTGGCTGAGCCAAGATGATCGCTGAAGTTGTAGCGCAGTTGGTCGTTCGCCACCTCATTGGGCTTGCCCGAGTCCCAATGCAACATGCGCACGGTGAAACGTCCTGCCTCGACCGTCAGCACGTGCCTGACTTCTGCGGTGGCGTCATTACGATGGATTTCCAGGCCTGGCAAATAACGAACGTCACCTGTCAGGGTACGGCTGCGGGTCTGTGTAAAACGCACTTTTCGCACACGCTGGCCGTCACCGTCGTAACGATAAAGCTCGCCATCGTTCGGGCCGTCGTCCCGAACCACCGACGTGATATCGCTGAGCCGGTTCCGCGCGTCCCAGTGCATAATTTGACCGGGCTGGAGTTCGATGAGATTGCCGCTGCCATCAAAGCCGGCAGCAATCTGCTCATCATCGGGACGCGAACCGTCCGCACGCTGAGGCACGCTGCGATTGCTGGTCGTCGACGTTGCCATGCGCCACGTGTCGGTCCCGCTGTGATGACGGGCAATCAGGTTGCCGCCCGGGTCGTAGTCAAAGCGCTGGGTGTAATTGATCAGGCAACCGGCATCCACGGGCAGCGTCTGAAATGAAGGCAGGTGCGGTCCATGACTGAACGCAGCCACTTCTCGCCCCGTGGCTTCGATCAGTTGATACAGGCTGTCGTATCGATAGCGATTGATCGGGTCCGTGCGCTGCTGGCTGAAATGCCCGGTCGATTGCGCGGCGTCTTCGATGCTCACCACGTTGCCAACCGGATCGTAGGTGTAATTCAGGTCCTGGAATGTCCGCTCGGCAGACCGCGCCAGAAGCCTGAGCAAACGCCCGCTTCCCTCGTCGTAGACGGCCGTGCTGATGACGCCGTTGCCCGCGGCTTCCTGTTCCACAGCGCCCAATGCGTTGTAGTGAATATCACTGACCAGCGTCTGCGTCGACTCAGCGGTGGCCAGTTTCACACTGACGCGTTTGAGCTGCCCGGTGAGTCCGAAATCCCTCAATTGCCGATGCCCTTGAGCGTCGCAGCTTTCAATCACGTCGCCCAATGGACCGACAACACTCGACGACACATGACCTTCAACCTCAAGCCATGCGTCACGCTCCGAGAGCGCATCTGGCCAGTCCGGCTGATCGAGTTCCAATAGAAAGCGCCGCCGTTGACGTAAACACGCACGCGTCAGACCGAATGCCAGAAATGCGGTACTTCCGGCAGGGTCATCCCTTCGCAGCAGTTGCCCGCATTGATTAAGAGCAGCGGATTGGTTCGAAGCATCACCATACGTGAAACGCTCCACCGTCCCGGCCGCTTGGCGCTCCAATTGCTCAACGACCGCCACCGGCCGTAACAGGGCGTCGTGGCTGATGGAGGATCGGCTGCCCCGGCTGTCCCATGTCTCCAGCACCTGTCCCGATTCGCCCCACAGGCTCAATCGCCAGCCCGCATCGACGCTCTCGGTGAGCACCGCGGCGCTGGAAAGGGCAGTAATCGTGGAGGTATGGGGAATGTCGAGTCGGGAATCGAAGCTGGACACCCGCCGACCGGGAAGGTCGAAGACCTGCCTGACGAGCCGGATTTCGGCAGCCGCTAGCTCTTCGGCGCGGCAGAAACGAACGTGTCGTACCGACAACCCGCGGGCGTCGATGACCATGAGCGAAGGCGTATGGGAGTGAAGGTTCATTGTGCCGACATCCGTGTCTGTGCCATGGATTAAGGCTAGACACGAACGCGGCATTGAGCGTTCAAGGGCGACGCACGGTCGTCAGATCCGGTGAGCGCGAACCATCTGGGCGCTGGCCAGTGGGAACCCGACCCCGACCACCATCAGGCTCCAGAGGATGTACTCCAGCCCGAACAGCAGAAAAGCGCCGCCTACCATGACAGTCGCCAGACTGGGCACGCCCAGTGCGAAGATCAGCAACGCATGGGTTCCCAGTTTTCGTTTGAACGGCACTTTTGCGCTGAACACACACGTCAGCCACAAGTACAACCAGGCAACGATGGTCAACAGATAAACACACAGGTGCAACAAGTCTCCGGACATTCCATTTCCGTGCATGGGATCTCTCCTTATTTCAATCCTGGGCACTCAATCAGCGGCTTCGCTTATCGACACGCCGACCGGCATTGTACTCCTCACTCACACGGTGGATTGCGCGGCGGGTCGCGCACTGTCCGCCAGTGCAGCGGCCACGGTTTCGTTCATGGCGCTGCAGGTGAGCGCGGGAACGGTTGACAACCGCCAACTGGCCAACGCCTACTGGCAGGTCACTGACAATTGAGGCAATCCGCCGCTGCGTGCGCCCACTGAGGGCCTCAGGGATGGCTCTCCCACGGCAACGGTTTGCCAGCACGCACCCGGGCATTGAGCGAGCGCAACAGGTCCAGAGGATCACGGTCCTTCATGGCATGACTTTGCTCATCCACCCACGTCATGACCTGTTGCCGATCAAGCGACGGTCGACGATGGAGGATCTCCACCAACTGCCGCTCACAGTGCTGGGCGTAAGCGACCACACTGGAAAACAAAGGGCTGTTCATTCTGCGGACACCTCGCCACCTAATACCCGTTCAGGCCTTGAAAAGGCGCCAGATTTTTCCCGCCCCCATCACCACCGCCAACACAATACCACCGGCAATTATTCCCGCCACAGCGTTGAGCAGAGTGGGCACGACAAACGACAGAGTGCCGGCGGCAGACGCCAGGCTTTCGATGCCGTGATGCAGCACCGGCAGGCCGTGGGTCAGGATGCCGCCGCCCACCAGAAACATCGCCGCCGTACCGATTACCGACAGGCTCTTCATCATGTACGGCGCCGCGCTCAGCACGCCTCGACCCAGCGCCCGCTGCATGCGCCGCAGTCCGCCCTCGCCTCTCAGTTCACTGAGGTACAGGCCGCCGTCATCCAGTTTGACGATGGCGCCCACCAGACCGTAAACACCAATGGTCATAACGATCGCGATCCCGGAGAGCACGATGACCTGCTGCGTCAGCGAAGCGTCGGCCACCGTGCCCAGCGTGATCGCGATGATTTCCGCCGAAAGAATGAAATCGGTGCGCACCGCGCCCTTGATCTTGTCTTTCTCGAATGCCACCAGATCGGTCTCAGGGTTCGCCACCGCGTCGGTCAGTTGCGCGTGCTCCGCTCGAGCGTCTTGCGGGCTGTGGAGAAATTTATGCGCCAGTTTTTCGAAACCTTCGAAACACAGGTAGGCGCCGCCGAGCATCAACAGGGGCGTGACAGCCCAAGGAATGAAGGCGCTGATGGCCAACGCCGTTGGTACCAGAATGAGTTTGTTGACGAAAGAGCCCTTGGCGACGGCCCAGACCACCGGCAACTCGCGCTCGGCACGCACGCCCGACACTTGCTGGGCATTGAGGGCGAGATCGTCACCCAGCACACCAGCGGTTTTTTTGGCCGCCATCTTGGTCATCAGCGCAACGTCGTCGAGGACGGTCGCGATATCATCGATCAATACCAGCAAACTGCTTCCTGCCATGTGCGTTGTCCTGTTCCAGAGGTGTTCCGATGGAGTGCGTATTGACTGTGCAGCATAACCTGCTGGGCCGACGCTGGCCCGTCCCGGCACCAATCTTGAGCCTGCCGCGACGCCGGTGCTACCATTCGCCACCGCCGAGCAGGCAAGGACATTCAGCTTTATGAGCAGCATCCGCGAGCGCAACAAAGAACTGATCCTGCGCGCAGCCAGTGAAGAATTCGCCGACAAGGGATTCGCCGCCAGCAAGACCAGCGACATCGCCGCCAAGGCCGGTGTGCCCAAGCCCAACGTTTATTACTACTTCAAGTCGAAGGAAAACCTTTATCGCGAGGTGCTGGAAAGCATCATCGAGCCCATCATGCAGGCCTCGACACCTTTCAATCGCGAGGGCGTGCCCGCTGACGTGCTGAGCGGCTACATACGTTCCAAGATCCGTATTTCACAGGAACTGCCGTTCGCGTCGAAGGTGTTTGCGAGCGAGATCATGCACGGCGCGCCACACCTGACGCCCGAGCAGGTCGAGCAGCTCAACGGCCAGGCGAAACACAACATCAATTGTATTCAGGGCTGGATCGACGACGGTTTGATCGCCCCGATCGACCCCAACCATCTGATGTTCAGCATATGGGCCGCAACCCAGACGTACGCGGATTTCGATTGGCAGATTTCCACGGTCACAGCCAAGCCGAAGCTGGACGACGCCGACTATGAAGCCGCCGCCCAGACCATCATTCGTCTTGTGCTCAAAGGCTGTGAGCCCGACCGCTGATCCTAGAGCGCCTTGCCGCCTTGCAGCGCCTTGTCGACACCGTCGAGCAGTTGGCCAAAGCTCCAGGGTTTGCGGATAAAGGTCACAGCGTGCTGGACGCCGGAGCTTTCTGGCGTCTCGTGACCCGACATGATGAGAATTGGAATCTGCGGCCATTTGTTACCCGACAGATTCGCCAGGTCAGCACCGTTCAACGTGCCCGGCATCAAAATGTCGGTCAACAGCAGCGACACTCGCTCGGCGTGATCGTCGAGAAATTTCGCGGCCTCGTCTGCGCTCTCTAGGGCATGGGTTGAAAAACCCTCGTCCCCCAGAATCTCACACACAAAATCGCGAATGATCGACTCATCCTCCACCACCAGAATGAGTCCCTTTTGCTGCCCGTTTGCTGCCATTTGCGCTGCGTCCACCATAATTCTTCCCATTGCCTGCCCGGCCGGCCCTGTCCTGGACTCGGGTTGTCGTCCGTACTGTGAACGGCGCAAGCGCTGGAAATTCCATCAAGTGATGAGATTTGGTCGAAACGGTTGTAACAGAGGCCGCGCCCGGGGAAGGAAGCGTCGTTTTCGCAGGCATAAAAAAACCCGCCGAAGCGGGTTTGTGCAAGACCGTCCAACCTCCTGTCGGCCGCCAATGCCTGGCAACGGTCGATCGTCCCTGATCCTGCAGCGGTCCGTTGCCGCAGTTGATGGATCCAATGTACTGATGAAATGGGATCCAACCTAGAGCAAAAATCTTTACTTAATGTAAGCCTTTCGCCATATCTGTAAAAAATCTGACGTCACGTTTTGGTCATCACTTACGACAATTCAGACTAATTCGACGACAAGCTGCGAAATGCCCTACTCCGTCCTCAGGTTTGTCCCAGCGGAGCCGAGATGCTTAATGACGGGCACGCTTCTGCCAGCCGCGAGCGTGGAAGGTTCACCGTTACGCAAGCCAGGCTCGGAAACGGCTTCGCGCAAAAACAAGAACAATGAACGGAGTGACGGTTATGAATATGCGCAACCTCTCGATCAGCCGACGTCTGTGGCTGATTCTTATCGTCGCTGTGTTGATGTTGTTCACGCTGGCCGTGGCCATGCTCAAACAGATCCACGACGACCTCTACGACGCCAAGGCGCAGAAGACCATGCACGTGGTGCAGACTGCCAGCGGCCTGCTCGACTACTACCATGGGCTGGAAAGCGTCGGAACGCTGACCCGAGAACAGGCCCAGCAGCAGGCGATGGATGCCATTCGCGGTTTGCGCTACAACCAGACCGACTATTTCTGGATCAACGATCTGCGCCCGGTGATGATCATGCATCCGGCCAACCCCAAGCTGGTGGGCCAGGATCTGTCGGGCGTCAAGGACCCTGATGGTTTTCAGGTCTTCAACGAGATGGTTACGCTGGCCAAGACTAAAGGTGCCGGCATGGTCAACTACCGCTGGCCGAAGCCGGGTGCCAGCGATGCCGTTCAAAAAACCTCCTACATTTCGTTGTTCACGCCATGGGGCTGGATCATCGGCTCCGGCGTTTATGTTGACGATGTGCAGGCCGAGTTCCAGCAGCAGGTGATCAAGGCGCTGTCGATCAGCATCGGCATCATTATGGTCATGGCCCTGCTGCTGACGCTCATTGGCCGCAGCATTGCCGGCCCGCTGAAGACCACCGTTGACGCAATGGCCAATATCGCCAGCGGCGAAAGTGACCTGACCCGTAGCCTGGAAACCCAGGGCAACGACGAGATCACGCAACTGGCCACTCATTTCAACGCCTTCACCGCGAAACTGCGTCGGGTCGTCGGCGAACTGCAACTGTCGGCCGTCGGGCTGGGTCAGGCGTCCAGCGAACTGGGTAACAATGCCGTGCAGGCGCAGGAGCGGAGCCAGCAGCAGTCGCTGCAGATGGAACAGGTGGCCACGGCGGTCAACGAAGTGACCTACGGCGTTCAGGACGTGGCGAAAAATGCCGAGCACGCCGCCAGCGAAATGCGCAATGCCGAGTCCCAGGCGCAACAAGGTCAGGCGAATATCGACAGCAGCCTGAAGCAGATCGACCACCTGTCCGGCACCATTGACAAGGCCGTGGAGGTGATCCGCACGCTGTCCAGCGAAAGCACGCAGATCGGCGGCGTACTGGAGGTCATCAGCTCTATCGCCGAACAGACCAACTTACTGGCGCTGAACGCTGCGATCGAAGCGGCACGGGCCGGCGATCAGGGCCGAGGGTTTGCAGTGGTGGCCGACGAAGTCCGGCTGCTGGCGCAACGCACCCAAAAGTCCACCGCCGAGATCCAGGCGATGATCGAACGCCTGCAAAGTCACTCCGACGCTGCCGTGAAAGTGATCGGCGACAGCAGCCGCGCGTCGCAGTTGACCATCGAACAGGCCAATCTGGCAGGCCAGAGCCTGACGTCGATCAGCCAGGCACTGCGCAATCTCAATGGCCTGAATGCCTCGATTGCCAGCGCGACGCTGCAGCAATCCCACGTCGTGGAGGACATCAACCAGAACGTCACGCAGGCGGCGCAACTGTCGCAAAGCACGGCGGTCGCCGCCGAGCACTCCAGCGCGGCCAGTGCTCAACTCAAAGGCCTGAGTGAACAGTTGAACGGGTTGTTGAGGCAGTTCAGGGTTTAACGGGGAGCATAGGCCCCACCCCGGATGAAGCAGAGCGTCTCTGAAAGTGTTACCACGCGGAGCTCGGGAACAATCAGCGTGCTTGCGATGGGAGTGAGCCAGTTTCATTAAAGCTGAATGAGACACCGCATTCGTCAGCAAGCTAACTCCCACAGGTTTATGTTTATTCAACGATCGAGGCGGTGATCTAGGCAGCGCAAAGCGCGCTTTGGCTTTTGATCTTCGTGCCGCAGCAGCCCAGACACTACAAAACGCGACTTGGGTGCAGGCTGAACGCAGGCGGCGTGGAGTGGGCCGAGCGGCATGGATGCCGCGAGAGCCGCCCCCCGCCATGGATGGCGGATGGCG
>Ga0265798_10009040_pt1 | contig 12556 bp, 7 predicted proteins | sample P3T30metagenome_FD_192430 | JGI IMG/M metagenome (GOLD analysis project Ga0265798, IMG submission 192430) | Plant litter microbial communities from East Loma Ridge, Irvine, California - P3 T30 | ecosystem: Environmental > Terrestrial > Plant litter > Unclassified | place: USA: California...
CAGGCGACTACCGTGGTATTCTGCAGGAGTTATTTGGCGAGAAATACGATGAGGCCTGGAGGTATTCGGAGTTGATATGACGTTCAATCGGTGAGCAACGGCTCAGCGAGGTGACTACCAAGGTGTTTTGCAGGAGTTATGGAGGGAAAAATATAGTGAGGCCTGGAGATATTTGAGGTTGATTTGGCGTTCAATCGGTGAGCAACGGCTCAGCCAGGCGACTACCAAGGTGTTCTGCAGGAGTTAGGGGGGCTTAGTCGACATTCAGCCCGGCTCATGAGTCAAAGGGTCTCTCGGTGCTGGAAGTTTGTAACTAAGCCTGCAATTTGATTGATTTGGATAGATTTCGTGCGCTACACATGTCTATTGACCTGGTGTTCGTTCTCTAGCGACCCTCATATTCGCCTTGATCCGCTCCAGTAGCTCAGCGGTTGTTGCAACGGGAGAGGGATGTAGGTTTCTCTGCCATGGCGTTAACATGAAGACGACCAACAGGCTGTACCTCAGTTTGACGAAGATATTCTATAGCTGAGAGGTAGCCAAAGCTATCTTGTGTCCTTCGTCACACCGAGGCTTTAGAGAACTTACGTGCTTGAGCCAGGTAACGCATTGATCATGTGTCCATGTTTCTGGGTCTGGAATCATTGTCAGCAAAACTGGACTTCAGGGACGCTTTGCCGATGAAGAGGTTCAGATTGACGTACCGCCAGTAGGGTCTTGACTAGGGAAGATGTCTTGTCCCCAGATGCTCCATGCTGCTACACCAGCGACGACTGCGGCAAAAGCGAAGAAAGGGCCCTGGATCATGTCAGCATGTACTTTCAGCAGCATGTAGAAGGCCCACTATGTAAAGTAGATGCCAGGAGAGCCATGAGTAACCTACACGTTGTTGGACCGCGCGATCGATGGGGGTCGGCATGCTGAACGGTGGAAGTTGGCCGTATGTGCGTGTGTGGAGAGAGATTCAAGGGGTTTTGAGCGAGACGAGGAGCGGGATGAACTTTGGAGAAGAATTGCAGCAATTATAGGGTTGTAGGCAGTACTGTTTCACGCGACGCAGCCATAGCGTTCCTGGTTTACGCCACACTCGTCGTCACCCCACCAGGCCCAAAGCAGCAACGCTTGCGGGCAGCCCCTTCGTAGCCCGTGCGTTTCAAGCGAGTCCACAGCATTTTTGGCCTGTGCCTAGGCGTCTCCGAACTTCACGATCCCGAACTCCAACGACCCGTCCACACACAAATCGTCAAGATGCCTTCCGAAGTTTCCGACATCAAGCAGTTCATCGAGATCTGCAGGCGCAAGGATGCCAAGTGTACGTCTACCACTTCCGCCGGGGGAAAGTTGCGGTCGCAGTAGGAGGAGGGATTGTGCACGATGAATGCGAGCCGCAGAGACCTGCGACGATCGAGGCAACGAATGTGATGAGAGCACTGGACTGACATTATTGCAGCCGCCCGCATAAAGAAGAACAAGAAGGTCAACAACATCAAGTTCAAGGTCCGATGCTCAACAAACGTCTACACCCTCGTTCTTAAGGACACCGACAAGGCCGAGAAGCTCAAGCAGAGTCTGCCCCCGGGTACGCACATCCCCAATACTCCAGCGCCAATGACACGAATCTAACAACCGCAGGTCTTACCATCACCGACGTTGGCAAGAAGAACCCCAAGGGCAAGCACGCATAAACGGATCGAACGCGTGAGGAACCGAGGACAGAAGTGTGCAAGGACATCAACGCACGATGCGCACGAAGCAAGAAGGCATGGGCGGACGGCGTCTCAACGGATAAATTTTGTTCAATGGCATCACGGAACCCTTCACACTGGGTTACCACCAGGAATGAAAAAAGTCAAACTTCATTCCGAACACCACAGCCTGTTTCCGACGTGCACCAAGAATCATCATGTATCATGGTCAATTTTGCTGAACAGCTAGTTACAGAGTCACTACCGATAGGGCTACTCATACAGCGATTGCTTCGGCTTCTGTCCTTGTTTCACGTTGAACTTGTACTGATCCTTGCGGTCCAGATACACAACCTTGCTATCTAGACCCGCCGCGTGTACCGCCTTCTTGAAATCGTCCAGCGGGCTCAGGAACACATCGTAATCGTCGTAATGAATCGGAATCGTCAGGTCGGGATTGATGAGCTGCATGAGCTGTACACCCTGCTCGGCGTCCATTGTGACCATCAGCAACGGCATCTTAGGCCCAGGAATCGTAGTGCCTCCCAGGTGGACTAGCATCAGGTCGATGTTCTGGTCCTTGTATCGCTCAGGGATCTCCTTGAGCTCGTCCACCATTAACGTGTCGCCGGAGATGTAGATCCGGTACCCGTTTTCGAAATCGCTGCCATCGCCAGAAGAGCCATTTGAGTACCCGAGTTCGACCATCCAGCCATTGGTAGGTGGTACGGCGCCAAGAATATCGTTGGCAACGTTCAGTGGACCTGGAGGGACATGCTTTCCCGGCACACCTGTGACTTTGATGCTCGGCTTCGGACCGCTTTGGTTTGTTTGTTCTGACTGCGATACATCCAGGAGCAAGCTGTTCCAGAAGTCGAGCGCATGCACATTCTTGAATGACTCCTCGCCTTTGCCTGTCAAGCATTCCTTGGCATGTGGTGTAGTGATGATCGGGAGACCTTTTGACAGTTTCTCCTCTACTTCTCGGTCGAAGTGATCTTCGTGGTAATGCGACAGCAAGATCACATCGATTCTCGGTAGCTCTTCCAAATCGATGGCAGGGTTGGTCTGTCTCGTCGCACCAACGCCCGGACCCAGGTGAACATGATCGCCAGCATGTAGGAAGTTGGGATCAGTGAGAATGCGGATGCCTTCCCACTCTAAGATTGTAGTTGCAGTTCCAACGAAGAAGAGGGAGGCATTTGTTGAAGCGTCTGGGGCGTTCTGAGGATGGATCTTGGTCTCTTTGGCGTCGGGTAAAGAGGTAGGAACGTCGGTGTCGAGTTTCGTAGGTGGACCCGAGCCGTCTGGTGTAATCTGAATGCGCTTCATGCTTGCACCTGACATTGCGTTTCGCTTGGTGAGATGGTTATGGTAGATGAAGAATCGTATCGCTTCGTCTTGCTCTTCCGTACATGCACTCTTGATTGTGACTTTCCGATGCTAGGTGTCTCTGTTCTATGTACTGGCGGGGAAGGTGTGCGAGCAATGCGAAAGCAACGGTGTAAGGGTAGGCAGGAAAAGAGAGCAAAGAATAGGAAGCGCATCTCGTCCTTGGTGTAGAACGCCATCACGTAACGCGTAGATAGCAATGACGACAAGACGCGGTAATCGTAAATACTGCAGGGTGGGCGGTGATCATGAGAACAATGCTCGAGTACTTCTGGAAACACATTGCCGCATCGCAGCTACTGTTGATATACCTCATTCTGCTGAGATATATATGGTTGCGGCAGGAGGCTATACTGTGCCTGTGCCTGAGTACGCGTGTCCTACCTGTAGCACAAGGAAGAGCGATGCTTGCGAGTCGCAACGAGGCTGAGGTTTGAAGGTGGAGCTTCCCCGTTGAACTCCGCTGTGGCTGATGTTTCCTGAGATGCGGGACCCCTGTCTAGCCAAGCTATCTGCATCGGGGATGAGCAATGAACACCTGGCGAGTCAGACAGAGGGCGCTTTGAGCATTGCTTCCCAAGTCGACTGGAGTCTGGAGCAGGATGTCAAGTTATCAGACTTCGCAAGGGTGAACTACACTCGCTCCGCCTGGTCTATTGTTTAATCAGCACTACGCGTCGCGCCGCCTCATGAACTCGACACGCGACCCGTTCAACCTCCGCAGCAAAACAGCATTCAAGACACCCTCCGCCTTCGCCGTCCTCCAGAACGCCGCCAACAAGAAAGCCTCGCAAGCCGTCGAATCGACCAAGCAGGCAGTCGAGGCCACGAAACAGGCGATCCAGGACTCAGATATGTCCTTCGCCATCCCGCGCAACGTACCCAATTTCGAGAGCGCGCAACGAAAGTTTGAAGATAATGTTTGGAACAAACTACCGGGGAACGAAAAGGGCTTGCCAATGTATAAGGACAAGCCTTCGGGGAAAAGCTATGGATATGGCGGTGGTGCGAGGGGAAGGAAAGGCTTCCTGCGGAGTAAGAGGGGCATGTCGCTGATAGCACTGGTAGTGCTGGGGCTGTTCTACTGGTTCGGATGGTCTAGTGGTGGCACAAACGTGGGCACAGTACAAGACGAGAAGGATAGGGGCAAGAGCTTGTTGTCAAATATAGGTGGAAGTGCTGCCGGAAAGAAGAGCAAAGTTGACTGGGAGAAGCGGAGACAAGCAGTCAAAGACGCCTTCCTACTGAGTTGGAACGCGTATGAGGAGCATGGCTGGGGTTACGACGAGTACCACCCCGTTTCGAAGAAGGGTCGATACATGGCTGAGCCCAACGGTCTGGGCTGGATCATCGTGGACGCACTCGACACGCTCATGATCATGAACCTCACCAAAGAACTCACCCACGCACGGCAATGGATCTCGACGAGTCTCGATTACGACAAGAAGCAGGATGTCAATACCTTTGAGACAACTATACGCATGCTTGGTGGTCTGCTGTCTGCACACTACTTGCAAGAGACACTTCCAGGCCTGAAGCCTGAGAACTCGAACGAGGAGGACCTCTTCCTGGAGAAAGCTACCGACCTGGCTGATCGTCTCATGGGCGCGTACGAGTCACCTTCGGGTGTGCCCTGGGCCAGTGTGATCCTAAGAGACGCCAAAGGCGAAGCCTCGCACGCCGACGGCGGTGCGTCGTCCACAGCCGAAGCAACCACTCTCCAACTCGAGATGAAATACCTAGCGTTCCTCACCGGCGAGGCACACTACTGGGATGTGGCCGAGAAAGTAATGAAAGTCGTGGACGACAACGGTGCCAAAGACGGTCTCCTACCCATCTTCATCTATGCAGACAAAGGCACCTTTCGCGGAAGCGAGATTCGATGGGGCAGTCGTGGAGACAGCTACTACGAATACCTCATCAAGCAGTACCTACAAACCCAGAAGCAAGAACCAGTCTACCAAGAGATGTGGAACGAGTCGCTCAACGGCGCAAAGAAGCATCTCCTCACATACACGAAGAACAGCCACTTCACCGTCCTAGCAGAGCGACCAAGCGGTATCGAAGGCAAACTGCACCCCAAAATGGACCACCTCGTCTGTTTCCTACCCGGCACCATCGCCCTCGCTGCAACCGGTGGTATTCCCCTCGCTGAGGCACGCAAACTACCCACCTGGGGCAAAGCACAAGAAGAAGACATTACCCTCGCCCGCGAACTCACAAAGACATGCATGGGCATGTACAAAGTAACCGCCACAGGTCTCGCCCCTGAAATCGCCTACTTCCAGCTCGACGACCCGCCCAAGATGTACCGCACCGAGATCCTCGCGTCCAAATCCGAGCTCGACACCAGTGTCCCCGACGGCGAGGGCTGGAAGAGCGATTTCGACCTCAAGCCAGCTGATACGCATAATCTTCAGCGACCGGAAACAGTAGAATCGCTCTTGTACATGTGGCGTATAACCGGTGATGACATCTACCGCGAATGGGGCTGGGATATGTTTGAAGCTTTCGTCAAGCACACTATTGTGGAGAATAATGGCGGGTTCTCCAGTATCGGTGATGTGACGAAGGTACCTCCTCCATCGCGAGACAACATGGAGAGTTTCTGGCTTGTAAGTTCCTTCTCCCCTTCGTCCCCACATCTTCAGAACTGTTGAATTGCTTTACTAACACATTCATGCAGGCCGAGACACTCAAATACATGTACCTCCTCTTCTCCCCGGACGACCTCCTCCCTCTCGATCAAATCGTCCTGAATACTGAGGCGCACCCGTTGCCTCGCTTCGACGCAAGCAAGAAGAGGTTTAAGACGGGTTGGGAACGTATACCGCGGGACGATAACGGTAACCTTGTGCCCAAGGGTGAAGCTAAGCCGGTCGAAACCAAGGCAGAAGAAAAGACGACTTAGACGTGTTGAATGGATTAAAGCACTTTGTGGGAATTTTGTAGAGCGCGCACGTATCGTTTTATGGGGTCTAGGATCTGGAAGCAAGCGTCTGGATACGTTTGTACATGCATGAGTGGCGCTATCACGTTGGTTAGTGGTATCTGTCGTAGACTAGACATGCACATAGGCTCGAATGCGCATATATTCCTAGCCCAACTCGCGATATAGAGATGTTAAGATGCGTGTTCCATTAATACTATCAACTCCAGTGATGATGCCAGCTATTCGTATATTTGCGTAAACATAAAACACGTAAATCGTAATTCATAACCCCATTCAGTCCGTCTCCCGAGTGAGGGGTATCCTACGCTCGCTCACGTATTTATAACCGGGGATGCGGTGTATGCAGTGCTACGTTCACACAGGAGAACGAGTCCGTGTTCTTAATCTCCATCGCATAGGGCTCGGCCAGGAAATCCCTTCGATACAAATCACAGCGGGTACTAACGCTCCTGTGACTGTTCGTCGCCTATACGTGGCGGGCTCTTGGAGTGGGCGGAGGGGTTCCTAAACGGCGAGTGGCTTCCTCTGCACAAACGTTAGCTTCTTCTCTGCAGTCGTACTCAAGCATGAGAAACTTACGAGCGTCTCCGCTTGCCTTCATCTCTCCTCTCCTCGATGACTTTGAGCATGGTTCTCCGTCCATCCTTCGCGTTGATGTGTGCATCCCGCATGCTCATGCTAACCTTCTTGCTCGCATCGGCCCGAAGCAGCCTCTTAAGCAGTAAATGCCGCATGAGCACACAAACGAAGACGCCGCAGTCGCTGCCGTTCTCTTGCTGCGGACTATCATTCATAGGGATAAACCGCAGTCGTTTGCCCAACAGTTGTTCCAGCTTCATAGTCGTACTCCGTGCTTCCCGCTCGTTGGACTGGGTCATGGAGTCGTAGTGGAAGGACACGCCGTCGATGATGGACACGAGGAGGAGGGACCAATGCGAGCCGCCTTCGGCTTGTGTGACGTCGGTGTTGTCATTTATCGGCAGGAAGACGTGGGTCGTGTGGCTGAAGTTGGGGAGGACTTCTTTGAGGGAGAGGGGCTCGGCGCTTTGCATGAGCATGTAGGACATGGAGGGGCGGAGGAGGACGATGGAGGCTTTGGGGAAGGCGTTGAGCTCTTCGCGCTCGAGGTATTCTTGCCAGAAGGCGATTGCCTGTTGATGCGTTAGTCATGACTGCGGTGGATTGGGAGGAAGTGGTATGCGCACATTGTCCGTAAGCCAGTCATTAGACTTGATACTGTCCAAGTCGGCTCGCGTCACTGTAGTCGTCAGTATGGTCGTTGATTAGTCAAAGGCGCATGGAAGCGCAAGTCAAGGAATAGGCGACGCGTACACACCCCTCACATCGTGATCTACTCTCAGTCAGTCTTCGCCCTCTTGCACTCTCTCGATGCAGACTCACAAGAAAGATAGGCCTCATCCGGACTAGGATCACCCAAGTGGCGCCTCGCCTTGTCGCGAATCCTCGAAAACGATCCAGGCATGTTGCACCCGGTTGCAATGTGACTCTATGGATGGATCGTGTGGCACCGGCGTGCCAGTTATTCTGTGCGAGGCGGTAACTGCCGAAGGCCTAATCAAGGGTGCGGGCCTCGTGGGTATGCGAAAGGGTAGGGATGTCGGGTGTCTGTCTCGTTGCACTGCTGGGTAGACGCGCGCTCGAATGATGCAGATGCAGGTGGGTTCTGCGGGTGAAAAGCAGGGATGACGTATGCGTATGGGGCTAGACTGCGTGGGGGTGTCGAGGAAATAGTTCTGGCCGCCTCGGCACTTATACTCCTGGGGCACCAACACCTTTAACACGAGATATCGCCGTTGCAAGCTCCGCGTTTCCGGTGTTATGGTCGTCTTCTTCGTTTCAAGCACGTGGTCTTGCTGTCGGGTGTTTGAGTTGTAACAGTCTCGTCTAAGTATAGGACAAAGCAAAAGCGGAGATGTAATGCACGTTTGTTTTGTTCAGCGTCGCACTGTTCAGAATTCCTTCATATAGATGTAAAAGGTCAACCTCGGGCGGATTGTAACCATGGTGGCAATCATTCAGAGTTTCGCGATTTTTACATGGTATACGCTTGAACCTTGGTTGACACAACCCTTCTAAGGCAGTTGTCCAACTATCTTGGCACCATTTGCCTGATCTTGCTTTCCGAATTGCTCTGGCCTCTCCACCTTGAACAGCCAGCTCTGCTTGTCCTCGATCTTTCCTTGTTGAATACCCTTCAAGGTCGAAAGAAGCTTCTTGCATGCTGGGCCTGGTTCTTGCTGTGCCTCTGCGTATGTGAACTTGTCGTCCTTGGAAGGCAGGGTAATGGATTTGATAGGGACAAGAGCCGCCGCGGTTCCAGCAGCAAGGACCTCGTCAAAGGACTTGAGTTCGTCATAGGCGATCTGAAATTGTTAGCTCACCGTACGCATTGACAGAACGCTTGTAGTACCTCTCGAGATTCAGCTTCCCAGCCAAAAGATTCGGCAATCCTGAGAACACTGTCTCCTGTGACACTCTGGATGACGTTCTTGCTATTGGATGCGACGAGTTTGACCTTGTCGCCGTCCTTCTTTACGCCAATGAAGGCAGACGTTGAAAACTCATCAACAACGCTCCTTGTCTTACTGTCCAGATGCAGGGTGATACCGTAGCCTGCCTTGTACGCCTTCTCGCTATGTCGTAATACTGGAGCGTAGTTGCCGCCAACTTTTGCTGATCCAGTACCCTCTGGCGCGGCGCGGTCGAAGTCCTCAAGAATAACCGCATCTACTGGGTTTGAGCCATGGTAGACACCAGTTGGGATGCAGTAGACGACAAAAGTGTACTCCTGGGGTGGATTCAGGCCAAGTTGTGCCGAACTACCGAAGAGTAGGGGTCGGATGTACATTGCGGCGCCTGTTTCATGGGGCGGTACGTACGCCGCGTTCATTCCCACGGCCATACTGCAGCAGGCGAGGAAATGGTCTGTCGGAACCTCCGGAATAGAAATGAAAGACGCTGAGTGCTGCATCCTCTCGGCGTTCTTGTTGGGCCTGAAAATGTTGATCGTGTTGTTTGGTGCACGGAAAGCCTTCATGCCCTCGTAGCACTGCATTCCATAATTTAGTCCCGGTGCCATTCCGTGGATACGCAGGAATGGGTCCTCGACGAAGACTGGAGGGGTCCATTTTCCGGTCTCCTTAGAGTAGTGTGATTCAACATGGCCAGCGACTTTGCAAAGTTAGGAGATGTTCAAATGCGTTTTTTTATAGATGACTGTGTGGTGGGGCTGAGAGTACGCAGCAGAAATAAATAGACTCTGCCTCCTCGTCCATACTTGAACGCAGCCGCGCACTGAAGTCATTCGCGACAGGGTAAGCCTTACCTTCCCGAATCTTGAAGCCCACGTTGCTCCAGTCTGCGATTGAATTAGCGCAGGTCTTTGCGGCGTGTGGAACGTCCCGGCGACCGGGTTAGCAATTGACGTACCAATGGTGTCGACTGGTGGAGGAGGAAAGTCTGACATTGTTGATTTATTTGAAGTGGTTTAGGGTGTCGTGTGCTGAGGTGCGAGTCAATATGCAGGTCAGTCAATTGGCGATTCCAAAGTTTTGAACGCTTTCGGAGGCTCAGTAAGCTCAGCCCTACTGCGATATCGGATGACGTAGCCCGGTAATATCCCTCGGCAGCCGTCGCAATATATCAAAAGCCCACCCGCCCGCAAATTGTAGATTTCCCATGGCGGAGAGCCCTGACGATGTTGTTCCGATGCGAACTAGCTTCGATCGCGCAGACGTACCTGCAGATTACCCGCGCGTGGTGGGACCACTCGGGCGTGATGCTGCGAAGCCCCAATGCTTGGCGTTATCTGAGGCATCGCGTGCGTGGCCATGGATGGCAGCCTTTCACATTCTACAGTGAACCATGGAACGCTTCCTACCGCCTTAACACATCGCTTTCTCTTCTCAGAGACCTAGTATACCTATTCTACAATGATCCGCATTACTGGCCTTCGGGCTAGATTCGTCGTCTTTGCCCTAGTCGTGTTCGCCCTCTGTTCATTCATTCTAGTAGGACCCTACAAGGTGACACCAGCACACCTAGCATCGCCATCGACCGAGAAGAAACTAGGCCGTACCAGTGAAGCTGTGCTCACAGGACATGCCATCGCGCCAAAACTAGAGAATGCGACGGCGAAGTACGTGCATCACGGCCTGCGCGGGCACCACACAGATCACACGAGGCAGGCTGACAAGCAAATGCAGGGCAGAACTCGGTCGCGCCGCGTGGAAAGTCCTACACACAACGTTCGCTCGTTTCCCCGAAAGCCCTACAGACGAGGAGCAAGAGGCGCTGCGGTCATATGTACACCTGTTCCAACGCCTATACCCCTGGTATGTCTTACACTGCTCGGCGTTCAACACATAGAGGTCACGCGCTGACTGGGATTTCAGCGGAGAATGCGCAGAGCACTTCGGACAAGTACTTGCCAAGTACCCTCCCCAGGTCTCGTCACGGACAGCGGCTGCCATGTGGGGTTGCTACGTACATAACATTGTCAACAAGCGGCTGGGGAAGCCGGAGTTCAACTGCGAAGACATAGGCGACGCGTATGATTGCGGTGTAAGTAGTGTCCCTGTACGAACCACATGTGAGACATGTACTGACCGCGCACACCAACATCCAGTGTGGAGACGACGATCCGACATCGAACAAAGACACAGCTGCATAAGACCCCGGATGATAAAGCGCCAGAGTGGCAGAGAGATCAGCAGGCAAGCGCATCGCCTTGAAGGATACACTTGACAATGTATCCTTTACGACCGCAAAAGCCCCATGTTGAAACATGCAGGACGTGTTTGCATGCAGGTTGGGGTTGGATGGCGCAGCGGACTTGATGCGCAATGCCCGAGACATTGCGCTGCGCAGACGGGTCGCGTCTTGGTCACGATAGCATTATTTGCGGGTACCTGCTACGCCGCAAATGGCTGCTCGCGACCTGGGAGGGAGCCAATAAGCCAATAGTCAAGACGATAGCTGAGAGATATCGACGGAGCAGCTCCGGCCTTCCCGGCAGATCGCAGAGTTCGTCGGCGGGGTTTCACACGGCAGTGTCTCGCAGTGGCTTTGTGGTGGTGGGATGTAAACCGGACTCGAAATTGCCCTAGCAATGCCCTAGCGAATGAATGTTCAAGAGATCAGCCTTCGGACAGGAACAGCCCTGTCGCGAGGAGAGCCACCAAGATAGCCTTATCAAGCATGATAGAAGGATGGTAGAACGAAGCATCGCACTCTACCTGCGACACTGTGCCCCTCTGGACCGTGTGTGATACGAGTGCGTCATGGCACTTTGATGCTCCAGGTCGGCGAGCCATTGGGAGAGGGCCCTGGGCAGCCCACCAAGCCCACCAGTTCGGCGGGCGCGTGGCTCAAGTGCAGCGATTCGCAGGCGCTAACGGGCTGCAGCTGCGATGCGCGGTCAGTTGATGTATTTCGGGAGAGTCGCGAGGCGCGCACTGTCACAGGGGCCTGTTCCCAAAGCAACTTAGCGCTATACCGACTTTTGTTGTATCCCAAACAACTGAAACCTTCCCTGGGCCAGCGAGGGGTGATAACGACGCGGCGCCCCCTCCCCACACCGACTCTTCCATCCTCTCCTCCATTGACCGTCTGCCAGCTGTTCACCGCTCCTTGCCCATCGAAACCGCATTCCCACCATGGTGTCGTTCTCCTGCGAGGTACTTGAGCCCCATGTCCCATGTTTACCTCTCCCCCACCATGCGCCCCTGCCGTAGCCATGCATCGTATGCTGACTGTGACGGCTTAGAACTGTGGAGACGTCCTCACAAAGAAGAAGCTTGACGGCCACCGCAACCAATGCTATGGCGCGTCCTTTACCTGCCTCGACTGCATGGTGCACTTCCCGGGAACTTCCTACAAGTCCCACACGGTACGCATATGCTTCTCCTGCCCTATATGACGATCTGCTGGCCTCGAAACAACGCCTATCGATTGCTGCACGACTTGCGCCAGCACTGCGCATTGCGCCGTGTTCGATTTTTCATTGTTCAAAGTGGCTGACGCACGCAAAACAGGCCTGCATAACCGAAGACCAGAAGTACCAGGGCAAACTCTACAAAGAGAAGAAGAAGGGTCCGCAGCAGAAGCGGGACAGCGCCTACCACGACAACTCGCAAGCACTCACGCCCCACAACGCATATGTCGAAGACGCGCGCGACGATGGCAACGCCGTCGCAGTCGTGGATGCCCCGCCTCGCGCACCCACTCCTCCACCAGCGGCGCATTCGCTAGGCTATCATGAGCAGGCCGCGATTGAAGCGCCCAATGTCTTCGATTTCCTGGACCCCTCCTCGACGCCCAATGTTCCGCGAACGACCACGCACATCGATGAAGCGCGTATGCTTGAAGACAGTCAGCCGCCCGCATACGACGAGCAGTACATGCCCGCAATCGCAGACGTTATGAAGTTCCAGGTAGCCGACGACGACGAGTCCTTCGCACAGAACGGATTCTCGTACGGGACTGAGCAAGTTCGCCCTTCCCG
>Ga0265798_10009041_pt1 | contig 12555 bp, 8 predicted proteins | sample P3T30metagenome_FD_192430 | JGI IMG/M metagenome (GOLD analysis project Ga0265798, IMG submission 192430) | Plant litter microbial communities from East Loma Ridge, Irvine, California - P3 T30 | ecosystem: Environmental > Terrestrial > Plant litter > Unclassified | place: USA: California...
CTCGATCCCCGCGCGCGACTTCGCGCAACCGTTGGAGCAGCTCAACCCACTCCGCCCAATCTCAAGACACAATGCCTGGCGATGTTCAATTCGTACTCCCGCGCCGCGATCCGACAGTTGAATGATGGTATCAACGGAGGAGAGTTGTGCGTGCCATGCCAGATAGCTCTAGAAGAAGACGAGCGTGCGGGCTTCGCTAGCATCGGTACGTCAGCCTGGCTGAACAACGGCTTCCGCGAATACGATGGATACCAGCATCTTACCGAGCCTGTTCTCTTTTGCGACTGTTGCCGTCATGTTCTTCGCGCCCGAGAGTTCCAGAGACGACAAGGAAGAGATCAAAGTCCATCGGTTGATGCGCAGAAGTATCCTGGAGATTTCAACGGGCTGACAACGTGTGTGTTTCTACATGATGATGACCTGGATTCGCAGGAGTGTGAGGCGGCATTGAACGACTTCAAGGTTCAGAAACCAGAGTATAGTCGGACAGTAAGACATCACTGGGCGGATGTGGAGTTGATCAAGGGTTGGCTTGGTGACTGCGAAAAAGATCACGGCCATGCCTGCAATGAACACCTGACATCAGTTACTGATACTGGGCCGCTTTTGCTTCTGGATGTTATCGATGATTGTCTCGCGGTTGGGAACTTCAAGGATCGGTATTTCGCCTTGAGTTACGTTTGGGGCGCTTCGAAACAGTTCCTGACCCTGATGGAGAATTACGACCAGTTGCGCCAGCCCGGAACTCTCTCCAAGCAGCCTTTGACCCAGACCATCAGGGACGCAATGACTTTTGTCAAGAGTCTGGGTGAGCGATACTTATGGGTTGATACGATGGTAGGAAATTCCAGCATAATGAATTGGAGCTACCACTTACGAAAGCCAGTGCATCATCCAAGACGACGCTGCCAACAAAGCGAGCGCACTCGCCCAGATGTGCGCAATCTACAGCTGCGCTATGGCCACGATAGTGGCTCTAAACGGAGACTCCGCCGACGCCGGCCTACCTGGCATTCCGCCTACGGCCCGCAACACCACCGCAACCTTCGTCACCCCTGGACTACACATGGTGGAGCGATCATCCTTGGAGAACATGTTGGCAAATCACACCTACGATGGTGTAGACGTCGACTGTATATACAACACGCGCGCCTGGACGTTCCAGGAACGATTACTATCGAACCGGAGCATATACTTCCTCGGTGAACAGGTGTACTTTCACTGTAAGAAGCAATTTCTCTGCGAAGACAGATACATAAGTGATGACACCGGCTTCTATACCCTGGACAAGATGCGCACGACAAGCGCAGAACTGAAGTCCAAGACTGCTCGAGCCGGCACTTACAGTCCACTGGACGAGTTTCGTTGGTACGAAGAAATCGTTGCGGAATACACGGCAAAGAGAATGGGGTACCCGGACGACATCCTCAATGCATTTACTGGCATTCAGACTATGCTAACTCGCATGTTCGATTGGCCTTTTGTCGGCGGCCTCCCGACTTCCCTTCTCGATCTCGCATTGCTTTGGACTCCTGTTACCACCATCGAGCGAAGGATGACAGCCTCACGACAACCAAGCTGGAGTTGGTCGGGCTGGATCGGCCGCGTACGATACGCAGATCTTGTACGGCCAGGGCATAGGCCGATAAGCTCATTGTTCAGGCCGCTCGCGACACATCAGCTCGCCCAGCCAGCTACGATTGTCTTCGAATGTATGAGCGTCTTTCTAAAAGCGTTCGAACTGTCCAAGGCCCCAAAAGGGCTTTTCGACCCATTCCAGAGCACATCTAGCCCCATCACTGAAGACTCATACTACGTCTTCGACAGCAATAAACGTCGCTGCGGCCTGCTCATAGGCCTTCCGCAAGAGTATGTGCTTTCCATCGCCAGTAGGGACCTGAAGCTCCTTGCACTGTCTGCGTGGAAGTCGAACAACAGTCTCACAAAGAACGGGCCAGTCATCTCTCATCTCTCAGATAATGGATATTTCTCAGACGAAGAGGTGTACGATCAAGCTTTCCGCGATGCAGAGTGGTGTACTTACAACGTCATGCTCGTTCGCTCGGTAGGCGACGCGTATGAGAGGCTTGCAGTGGGACAGATGCACATAGACGCGTGGCATGGAGCGGGTGAGACGCGTGGAAGGTTCATGGTGAATTGATCATATGGCGATACAGTGACAACGCACAGCTATAACTCAGAACATGAACAGTGGCAATATGATAAATACCCCTCGAAAAGCTCAAGGAGCGTATATTTTCCCAGTGCCTGTATGTACTGTTCGATCATTGAGTAGGCACGTCGCGCGTTGTGCAATTGTCTTGCGACATCTCGCCAAACCAGCTCGCTTTTTGGGGTGTTGCCAAAGCCTTCCGCATAACAAGGTCTGCCATCAACAAGGCAGTACCCTGTTCAGTCGGTGGACGCCACCCTCCTAAGAACGGCACCTTCCTCAGATGGATCCTCGAGTATGCCGTGTCGCAGTCTGGTTGCATAGGTATGCTAAGCATTATCTGACTTGGCCTCGACGTCTCATGTCCTCCTTTTGATACTAAGCGGGTTGATATCACCGTTGTTTCTCTAGCACGTCGATTTGCGCGAGGATCACATCCTTGCACCATGGGAGCGGATTTGTCCTGGCGCTGTGCACATTCTTAAGGTACTGCTCTGTTGAGAGCCCGTCGGTGCATATAGCAGGGATCATGCCATGTCTGGCGACGTGTGTAGCGAACAAGAGGCGTGATGTTCGGCCGTTGCCATCTGGGAATGGGTGGACGCTGACGTAGTACAGAGTGTCCCATACACCCTTGATCAGAGGATGTATGTCCTCTTGGTCGTGCGCAGCGAACTTTGACCACCGCTCCAGATTCGCTTCTAATTCGCGTGGATAGGGGAATATGGCCTTTGGGTTCGAGCGAACGCTGACTGGCATGTGGCGGATTAAGCCAGCCTTGAATGGCATTTGCATGCCTCGAAACAGTATCCTTGATATGATCCTTATGTCCTCTAGGAGGTTCTCCGGGGTTGATGCTCGCTCGATATAGGTACTCGATAGTACAGCCTGTAGTGCAACAATGTTGTTGCGCAGTTCGAGATACTCTATCTCCTTGGACTCCTCGCCGTTGTCGAGTTTTATCAACTCGCTCGAGGATGGAAGCCGCAAATTCATCGCGTTGAGCAACGCGCTTCCACCGTCTTTTTGCAATGGTATGGCCGCTTCGACCTTCTTTGCGGTCGCTAACGATAGACTGTTGTGTTCTATGGCGCAGCTTCTCCAAGAAAAATTAGCAAGTACGTTACTACAAAACATTGTAGTATCTTGCATGATCTTTGATGGTAATGTGTCCTCAGCTCTTAGCTGGAAATCTTTTCGCAGCGTATCCAAGTATGCAAGTTCGCGACGCATTTGGTGTTGCGCATCTCTCCAGGGTGCTGCATTTCGTATCTGGTAGACCTTGTCCCATACTGTTCCGGAACGGGCGAGCGTATTCCACTCCGGTCCATCTTCAAGAAGACCGTCGAATTGCGCATAATGCTTTCTGAGGAGGGTGTTCCGCGCGTGGATGATTTCTTTCCTCCACTTCATGTTGTTTGCGTTGCTGATTTTCTGTTTGTGTTGACGTTCTGAAGTTTGGTGCAGGTTAACAGAATCTTTTCGGAGGTTTCGGGTTGCTAGTAGCTGCACTTCTATGGTACATGCCCGTACTTCCATGGTACTCTCTCTGACTTCCATAGTACTTGCACCCACTCAACCATAGCATAGCAGCGGCGAAGGTCCCAAATCCAGCATCACTCGCACTCGCCATACCATTGTAGTAACTTACAATATCGTTGATGGTGATTAGTCCTCAGCACTTAGCTGGAGCCTTCTCCGGAGTGTATACAAATGTGCGTTCTCCGGATGCATTTGATGTTGTGCACGTCATCCTAGGAAAAAGCTAAACAGGTCTGCAGCCTACATTAACGTAGAAACCTACAAAGTAGGTGGCCTAACGTTGATGTAGGCTCTAGGCCTGCTCAGTCTTTTCCTTGTATAAGGCGTGTGCATCTCTCTAGGGTGATGCATTTCTCCCACAGCCTGCATTAGAGGAAATCATCTGAGCCAGCCCACGCGCACAGATTGTAAGAGGCCAGTACAAGACGGCGACCTTCCTGGTCCACGGCACGAGCGATGACTTGATTCCCTGGGAGCAGTCGCAAGGCACGTACGATGCGCTCGTAATGAAAGGTGTGTCATCGGGCCTTGCTATCGTCGAGGGTGCGCCGCATATCTGCGACCTCAGTAGCAATCCCGAATCGGAAGGGTGGAAGGCTGTGTTGAAAGGCTATGATTTTCTTTTTGCTGCGATAGACTATTTCACTTCTGCTGCTGCCGGGTGTTCCATCTGATCGGGTTCTTTCGGTTGCGATAGCCCTTGTTCAAGAGGACTTCAACGTAGAGGGTGCAGTGTGTATTCGGAACTCGTGGGTGCAGTGTGGATTCGGAACTGGTGGGTGGCTTATTCGCGATGGATCATGGCCAGTGACGTCTACAATCGAATCAGCTCGGTGCATCAGGTGGAAATAAACAACATCGAAAGATTCAGTGTAGTAACTCAACATCGTCCCAGCGGAACACGCTGGATGGGGATCATGATCGTACCTGCTAATTTGTGATTACCTGAGCGGCCAATACCTGGATCTAGTTGATGCGATAACTCGATGTCAAGAATGTTTCTGACTGTAAGGAAGTGCGCAAGCGACGACTGGTGCTGCCGGTAGTACAGTATGGGTATATGCGAGGCTGCTGGAGTGTGGGCAGGCCATCCCCAAGGCCCCTGGAAAAGCGCGGGGCTGGGCAGGGTCCAATCATGCGCTAACGACATGTGCTCGACGCCTGCGTCATTGTTCCCCGCCACCCTACCTCATACAGTCGCATACCGCACAAGTACTGCATTCACATCGTCCACCAAGATTCGCATTATTTCAGTCGGTCACAAGTGGCGTGCGACCTTGTTAGGCACTTGACGCGCTAACACGTTCGCTTGCACAGTGATCTTCCTCCTAGTGCATCAGGAAAACGCCAACCATTCAACCGTGGTCATCAGGCGACGGAACGGCGGTCGACTCCTTCTCTTCGCATCAACCCGATTGCTGTGCAATCAGGCAGAACACTCGGGGTACGCTTAGTCGCGCTTGATTCGAGACACGTGTACGCGCATGTCGTTCCTTTGACAGCAGCTTACGCAGTATTTGCCCTGTTTCCTGTGCAAGCATGCCTTCACCTAGCCTTGTCCGTTGAATGCAAGCCACAGCGCACGAGGTAGGCCTTATCGCACGAAACACCCACAGAACGCTGTCCACCTGACAGGTTGGTTTGGAAGAAATCCCAAAGCATCGGCGTCGAGTGATGTTTTCGTCCTACTCTTCATCAAGGTTATATTCACAGTCTGGCAAATCTGGGAGTCGATATTTCACCATGGCCGAGGATGAGCACGCTGACGGCCACCGCCATAAGCATCAGCGTCCACTCTGATCATCGGCTGAAGATACCTCCTTCGAGCCGGTGAGCTTCGTGGTTTGGTGGGTGCGGAGCTTACAGTAATTGGCTGCAATAGCTGGAGGCGGCTGCAAGATGTTATCGAATCCGGTGGATTCAGCCTTCCGGGGAGCCGCAAGAGTGCTGACTTTGTGTCATAAAATGTCGCACCTGTGCCCACCGGCTGGCAAAGAGCACCAAGACACACACCTATAAGAGATGTCATCCGCGGACGAAGAAGCGCTCATTGAGCGAGAAGCGCAATCCTCTCAACCTGGTATGGCACTAAGCTTTATTGGTGGCTCTGTCACCCTGGCCAATTGGGGATTTTCGGTTGGAGACATCGCTGTCTTGGCTGGCGCGGGTAGGAATGCAACAACTTGGGTGCTTGCGCAGTTCAAAGACCAAAATCTGATCGACTGGCTGGGCTTCGACGTTGATACTATCCTGGAACGAAAAGGAATCTGCGCTACGAACGAGCTACACACGCGCTGGGACACAAAGATCACACTGATCCAGAATGGGCAGAGAACATCGATCACCTCGAAGGGTGGGAAGAAGGTGCCGCTGATTGAGAGCATGGGTCGATTTACGTGGCTGATGACGCTCATCACTGCTGCTCTGAATGCTTCCATGCAAAAGTCAACAATGCACGAGCTCCTCGTCAGGTTTCTACTCAAGCTGTTCGAAGACAATAAGAGTGGGGAAGACTTCCTGAGAAAAGAAGCAGCACAGCACATAGAGGGCTGGTTATCGGCAGCAGTTGTGAGATCGATAGCCCATACAGCTCAAAATAGGTGGGATCGACTGGGAGCGGAAGAGCAGCATCAACCTGGATACATGCCTCATGCAGAGCTTGATGCCATCTATCAGTTTCTCTTATGGCTGGTCACGGGGAAGAAGGAGGACAATATCTACCGAACCCCATCGACGGATATCTTTTGCCTAGCCAAAGTGCTAGAGCGTATTGGCCTGAAAATCAAGACGACGTACGATGCCAATGAGACTTTCGACGAGGCTGATGTTGCCATCGTCTGGAGCAATGAACTCGCGCCCTCTACCTTAGTCCGAACTCACACGAAGTTCCGCCCTGGTATGAGAATTCCATTCTCGCACATAGAAGAAGTCGCGTCAATGTTCCCCCGCAGTGAGGATCGAAACAAACTTCGGGGCATTTTCACCTTGGGCATGGAAGCGGTTGACCTAGATGGTATCGATCTTCGCCCAACATTCTCCCAAAGCAGCCCCCTCCCTAGAGTCAAGGGATCGCCTTTCCTTGACTCCGAACAAGATCTTTACTACCAAGTCCACATAACTTCCCGCGCAACTATACCGAGATTGACCGGCGACACGAACAGACTTTCAGACTGGATGCTTCCGATCGAATCTCCAGCTGCATGTGGTCGCTTAGTGGGATTGATAGATGAGCTGTCCCAGTCTTCAGACGAGTTACACAACTTGCATACGCTCGCATTTTCTCTGGACAACCAGCAAGAAAACAATCGCTCGTATGGACTCGAAACAGACTACGATTATGGCTATACTCTGATTCATCTTCAAGCATTCTTTCTGGGCTATTGGTACAGACTTCTTCTTCCTCTACTGGATACGTCACAACTCGAAAATCAGGAGGGGTTTGGGTCTTGGAGCTGGTCTGACTTGGAGTGCCTGAACTTCATCCGCGAGATGGTACGCACGCGAATGCACCAGCGCCCCAAGAGTGGAAAACGAGTGTTTCTGTATCGGCATGAGGTCATGAAGTTGACAGCCTACCTCTTCGGCGGCGCCGAGATAGGACAAGTTCGCCGCGCAGCATACGGCTCGGTCGGTATCATTGGTAAGATACCGGTGCTCTACTCAAGCCTCGTGCGCGGACGACCGGGGAACTTTGGCAAGTTCAGCCTGTTGGATATTGACGCTTCCGCCATTCCAAGCAGCGACAACGGGATAGTCGTGCCCGGCGATTCCAAGGCTACACAGTTCCTCAAATCGACTGAGCTGCTCAATAGAAGTGCCACAATTCTGCCAAAGATGCTCCAGGATGTTCATGTCGAGACTCTGGTCAAAGACAACATGGTAGAGGCAGACTTTACCTTGCATATCGAACCAGACTGGCAGAACGATTCGCAGACCTGCCTCGTGGTCTACAGACACAAGGGAAGAGTCATTACACGGGCAAACCCTCGCCAGATCGACCTCGTGCTCGCTCGCCACCTTTTCGACAAGGAAACCGAAGAGGTAGTGGCCGGTTGTGACGACAACTCACCGCCATACATCAATCCTACTGAGTGCGAAATTCTCCAGCTGAGCGCTTTCCAGGGTGGCAGGCCCGTGGAGCCAGAAGATCAGCTCCGTGAGATTGCAGACCACGCACCAGGATACATATTCAAGCCCCTGATCCTACAGACATCTGGTATGATCAATGCATTCATGTGCATCTCCTGTCTGTATGAAGGCTGGGAGACGAAGAGCAGGCTCGTGGTTGTTTCCACACAGAGCGAATTCGAAGCTGCCGTGAGTCGTTTCGCTAAAGTGATTGTCATTATGCCGTTGCTGGCTGAATATTAAGCGTTGGGTGATGCAGAGCGGAGGCGGCTCCCTTCCTAGGTGGTGGTACGAGGATAATTAGTAAGAACAGAAGAAGATAGCTAGGAGTGAAAAAGAAATTATGATGACGGTCCACAATGCAGAAAGAACAAAACACCTACAGCAGCTACCTACTCAACTACTAAACCGCCGGGAGAGTGCCTGTACAGACCGAGTGTACGCAACTTCAAGCCACAACATTCAGTAGTGTCTCGGTCGGTCTATCTTTCTAGCATACGAAGTGCCCGGATCGCAAGTGTAGCTTCGAACAGTATCTTTGCAGAACCATCTTCGGTATACGCCAAATGCTCCATGACTGGCATCTACCATTATTCCTTGTTAGCAACGATGATTAACGTAGGGCTTCTGTTAAGTCAATCTCTCTCTAGGAGGTTTCTGCTCGTGTTACTCGATACGGGTTATGGCGTCACGGCGCGAATTTCGGTGTTTTGTCGACCGTGCTCACCGGCGGTAAGATTAAGTCGCTCTTCGATATTGTCTACGGGCCGTTTCCAAGCTTACCCCCGAGCGAGGGGGAAGAATGTATTGATGGTTCCTGCCTTTCGCTTTCTCTTCCTCGCAAAGTTTGTTTTACACATCGAACCTTTAGTTCATCGCCTAACTCAACAATGCAGACGCGCAAAAACCAACAATTAGCTTTTGCGACAGTCGCATTCCTTTCTGCTTTTGCATCCAGCTCGCCAGCACACCCACTCTCGCATCGCGATGTAGCTGCCTTATCTGATGTGCATTCTCTAGCACTCCGAGAGCGTGGTATACCGGTCGTTGACTCAACCGTTCCTCTTAAGCTGCGCTCCGACGCTGGCAGACAACTTGCGAAGCGCGAGAGCGGAGGGCCACTTCGCACGATATATGACGGAGCGCAATATGCGATTGACGTGACCATTGGCACGGAGACGCTCCAGGTTTTGATCGACACTGGAAGCAGCAGTTTTTGGGTACCAAAGGCCGATTTTGTGTGTGTCGACGTGAACGGCACGCAACAGTAAGTCCCAACACCTTATTCAAATCTCGTCTGGTACCTCGAAGCTGATATTGAACTTTCCCCATCGTAGATCTCAGCCCACTTGCGGATTTCCAAAATTCGGCCCCAAAAGCTTTTCTGGCGGCCAAATCGCGGACCAGAACTTCAACGTAACGTATGGCGGAGGGGAGTTCGCGACTGGCATTGTGGGTCTCGAAGATGTTGGCTTTGGAGGCGTGACCGTCAAGAATCAGAAGATGTCGTTCGTTAGCAGGACCTACTGGCTGAGCGCAGGCAATTTAACTAGTGGGCTGATGGGTACGTAAGGCATGTTGTCTGCTTTGAGTGTTCGTTAACGAAAGTTATTAGGCTGGGGACTCGGTGCAACCACCGCCATCTTTGAGGGCGCAGACCCGTCTCAAGACGGCGGGAAAAAGCCCATCTTCGTCAAACCATGGCTGGAGACCGCCTATGACCAAGGCTTAGTGGCAAAGCCCATATTCTCGATCGTACTCGGCAAGAGGGGCAAAGACGACGCGGATCTGTCTGCTACAGGTTTCCTTACGATAGGAGGAGCGCCATCGTCAGCCTCATTGCCGCTCACGGGTGCATATGCTACCACGCCAATCCTCAAAGAAACGTTCGATCATTACCAGCTGGAGAACGAGTATGTCCACTATGTCATCCGACCTGACGGGTTTGTGGTCAACGGAAAGTTCATTGCCTGGGCCCCAGGTACCTCCGCGGGCACCCATTACGGCGACAGTCAAGAAAGATTCACGATCCTGGACACCGGTACCGCTTACACCATGATCCCGAAGGCCCTTGTAGAGACAATCGCCGCAGCCTTCGACCCTCCAGCTTCCTTCAGTCAGGCTGACGGGCTTTGGGTGGCTTCGTGTAATGCGAAGATACCTTCTGTCGCCATTCGCATCAACGGAACGGATCTTCCCTTTGCCTCATCAGACATTCTCGTCGACGGAACTCTAGGCGTGATCGACGAGGAGAAGCAGATATGCATAGTAGGTTTCATGGAACCATCTACTCCGCCCTGGGGTGGCGACCTGCCGTATATCCTCGGAGCCAACTTCCACAGGAATGTGCTAGCGGTACACGACATTGGGAACAAGAAAATGACATTTGGTGCGCTGAAGTGGAACTGATCCCGGGTTCGTTGCGGCTCTCATAGCATACACAAGATTACATGTCGATAGAAAATACCTTCACATCTATTATGCACGGCAATATACCGTAGCTCTCTAGAGATCTGTCATGTTCGTTCGCATCGTGTTCTTCACCTTTGCGTGTTAGTATTATGGCCACCAGTTCCAACATGACCGTCAATCGACGGAATGGTGGTTGACTCCTTCCCTTCCTGTCGGTCCGAGGTCGCGACATACACTCAGGCCAGGAGAGTACGCCGACAAATGTATGCTGAACTGTGCTAGCTCGGTCCTTGTAATGTAGCAACGTATCTCACAGATAAGCACATCACACAGCTAGACGTATCACTTGATTTATTTAGTCTTAGACTTGTTGATAGGCATAGCTAGGGTAGGGTCGCCTACGCAAAGACTACCGCAGCAAGACACAGAGCTCCAGGGAGACCCTGGATAAAGAAAATCTTGGTATTTGCCATCCACCCTCCATAAACACCGGCCACAAATACACAACCCGCGAAGAACAGAGCGATTTGAGGCGCAAACACGGCGCTGGGGTGGACCAGAGACCACAAGAGGCCAGCTGCCAGAAATCCATTGTATAGGCCTTGGTTGGCGGCCATGGTCTTAGTTTTGGCCGCAAAGTCAGGCTTGAGTGCAAACGCTTTCAACCCTGCTGGCGAGGTCCAGAAGAACACCTCCAAGGCCATGATGTAGACATGGAGCGCGGCTAGCAGAAAGACGGTAATAGAGGCGAGGAGCGGCATTGTAGGCGCAGATCGAGGATTGGATGCGGTATCGATTCTAAGAGATGATGATTTGTGGGTATGGTCGAGTCTGGTGATGAGGGGGAATCAAGGTGAATAAATAGCTAGAGGCCACTTCGGCTTTACTTCAAAACGCTAGTCTAAACGCGTTGCAGGAATGCTAGCGATACGGGCAAATTCCTTCCTATAATGCCGAAGGTTCTCACATCCCAGCGAGAATTCGAGATTAAGCTGTGAAAGTGTCTTGCTCCTTTATATATCCCGCTTCGCCGTTAGTAATGTTACTATTCAACAAAACCCTCGTAATCCTATTATAGCAAAGGCGACACCCAACCACCAGCTGTTGATTCTCTATCCTGCCAATGCTATTACGCAAGTTTTTGCTGGGCACTACCGTGCGCGCCGAGCCAGCGATCGCCTCGGCACTGTATAGATAACGCGGCGTTGGCAAGCGCTCTGCAGCACAGAAATAGGAAACGCGAAAAAACACAGGCGTAACATTCTGTGCAATGCCTCTGCAAACTCAGCGAGGGTGGTGGATGCTGCATCGACAAAACTAGCAGTGCAGAGCTTTGGTAACATTACCTCAATCATCTTTCTCAACACAACCTTACCCGGACGCACTGTATATCAGCTTTGACTGTTATCGCGTAGCAGAGCCTGCGAATTGGCATCATTGCGCAATAATTGACAACATTGACGATGGGGCTGATAGGTGGGGCTGTGGTAGCAACGGTTAAAGGGCGGAGCTGTGGTAAAAGACCGAGACGGCAATACGTGAAAACGAAAAGACCTTACCGTCGGCCCTGAAGCTCTTACTACCCATTGCGACCAAAAAATGGTGACTCAATTCCACCGCTTAACAAGTATCACAGCACAGTTGATGTATTTGCATCGCTGGAAAGGTTGGGCTAAGCGTGTACGGGGCTAACGCAGTCGGTTCAGGCGGGGCACCTGGGAGCGCCGGTTGTTGCTTAGCCCCGCATGGCCCTGGCTGACAGCGACCATGAAGCAACAACCACATCAACAGGAAAAGATTGAACAGTGTAGAGTCTCAATCGACGTCGACGCATCTACTTTGCATATTCTATCGTTATGTAGTCTGCGGAGCTGTTCAATATCTTTCTTGTATGCCCAGGTGCGGTGCAACCACGTCAGCTATCTCCGTTTTCTTGTGGCACGCTGTCAGTTCCACTTCAGATCTTCCATTCATGGCCCAATATAGCTGTGACTGAGTACAGCAGCATGAACGAATACGTAGGTTAAATTAAGCCTAGCATAGGTATAGAGAACCTGTCGGAGAGACCTGAGCAGCACTCGGCCGTAACAACACTCGTGCCGGACACGGACGGGGTAATAGTTTTCCGAGATAAACGCGTCGTCAACATGATGCCAATCCATCAACAGTAGTAACAGTCTTTGCGCACCAACTTGAGGCTCATATAAGCTGGTTGCTTTTGTAGAAACGTTACTTACCAACACTCGGTTCCGCCACGACAACGCTTTCCAGAATCAGACACAGCTTCTATCATCTCGACT
>Ga0265798_10009042_pt1 | contig 12553 bp, 9 predicted proteins | sample P3T30metagenome_FD_192430 | JGI IMG/M metagenome (GOLD analysis project Ga0265798, IMG submission 192430) | Plant litter microbial communities from East Loma Ridge, Irvine, California - P3 T30 | ecosystem: Environmental > Terrestrial > Plant litter > Unclassified | place: USA: California...
TTCGTCGGTCGGGCCGGTCACAGCGTCGCCCCGGAGAGGAGGGCGAAGCCCGCGTCGGTCTGGAGGAGTCGTTCGTTGCTGATCATCATCGATGCTCCGTGTGCGTCTCTGAGGTGGCGCCCGAGCGAGAGGTCGCTGTCGAGGCGGTAAGCGTTGATCCCCACGATGCGGAGGGCGCGGGTCACGATGTCGACCACCGCCTCCGACGTGGCGATCTTGAGGCCGTTGGCGGTGAGGGTGTACGACACGGCGCCGAGGGCGTCGCGGTCGTCGGCGATCTGGTCGAAGCGCGCGGCGGCGTGCCGCGTGCTGTCGGCCATCGTCTGCAGGGCGACGAGCAGCTCGGCGAGCCGCACGGCCGCCGGGGGCGTCGTGCCGATCGCCGTGCGGGCCTGCTTGCGCACCGCTCGGCGGGCGATGTCGGCCGCCGACGCGGCGATGCCGAGCCAGGTCGACGCCCAGAGGACGTGCGACACCGGCACGATCGTGTGCGCCGAGATGGTCGCGTAGTCCTCGGGCAGCACGAGCCCGGCGTCGACCTCGGCGTCGAGCAGGTAACCGCGGCTGTTCGTGCCGCGGAAGCCCAGGGTGTCCCACTCGGAGGTCGGCGTCATCGTCAGGTCGGCGACGGGCACGACCACGAGGCGCTGGTCGCTGGCGGGCGCGTCGGGCGCGCGGCGGGCCGTCACGAGCACCGCGGCGGCCTCGGTCGCGTAGGAGACGACGGGGCTGTCCTTGCGGAGGTGCACCCGGCCGCCGTCGACCGGCTCGACCGAGCAGGTGCTGCTGCCGGTCGCCCCGCCGCCGCCCTTCTCCGTGGTGGAGGAGGCCATCAGGCCGCCGGCGAGCACGACCGCGATCGCCTCGGCCACCGCCGGGGAGTCGCCGCCGTGGCGCCAGAGGGCCATCGCCTGGCCCTGGTGCATCGAGAAGACCATGCCGGTCGCCGCGCAGGCGCGGCCGAGCTCGGTCGCGATCTCCGACAGCTCGGCCAGCGTCGCGCCCTCACCGCCGAGGGCGACGGGCACCGCCGCGGCCAGCAGACCGTTCTCGCGGAGGGCGGCGATCGCCTCGGCGGGCGGCCGCGCGTCACGGTCGACCTCCGCCGCGTGGGCGGCGGCGACGGCGGCGCTCGCGGCCGCGCGGGCCGCGAAGCGGCCGGTCACCGGTCGGCCGCGGTGGCGGCGGCCACGAGGGCGCCGACGGTCTCGAAGGTCGACCGGGTGAGCAGCTCGTCGGGGAACTCGACGTCGAGCTCGGTCTCGATCGCGAGCATGACGTTGACGGTGGCGTGGGACGTGAGGCCCAGGGCGTAGAGGTCGGCGTCGGGCGCCACCGACGACGCGTCGGCCGTGAGCCCGCCGTACTGGGAGAGCGCGCGGCGGACGGCGTCGTGGGCGGCGGCGACGGCGGTCGCGCCGGGCTGGTCGACGGCGTCGTCGGTCAGCGGGGTCGCATGGTTCGGGTAATCCATAGACGGAGGGTAACTCCTAATGAGAGGCCCCGACGAGGCCCCTGTACGCGGCACGCAGCCGTCGCCAGCGCGACCCCCCGTTCGTGGGACAGGCTCACGACGACGCGTCCGAGGTGCTGGTCGTCGGCCAGTCGGGAGGCGCCTCCCGAGAGCTCGACGGTCGGCGCGCCCCGGTCGTCGTGGACGATCGCGACGTCGTGCGGGGCGACCGCGTCGGTCGGTCGGGGGCGCAGCACCTTGAGCACGGCCTCCTTGCCGGCGAAGCGCGCGGCGAGTCGGGCGGGGTCGTCGTGGCTCTCGCGTCGCTCGACCGGGGTGAAGACCCGGTCGAGCCACCGGTCGCCGAAGGAGGCGATCGACGCGGCGACGTCGTCGGCCGAGGCGACGTCGCAGCCGAGGCGCAGGTCGCCGCGGCGCTCGCGCGGCTCGGGGGAGCCGGAGGTGCGGGCGCTCACGCAGGGCGTCCGCTCGCGAGCGTGAGCACGCTGGTCGCGCGGGCCGCGAGGTCGTCGTCGTGCGTGGCGACGACGACCGCGAGGCCGTGCTCGGCCGCCTCCGCGAGCAGCAGGTCGACGACGCGTCGCGCGTTGACGGCGTCGAGCTGCGCGGTCGGCTCGTCGGCGACGAGCAGGGCCGGCCGGGTCGCCAGGGCCCGGGCGATGCCGACGCGCTGCTGCTGGCCGCCCGAGAGCTCGTCGGGGCGCTGGCCGTCCTGCTCGGAGAGGCCCACGAGGCCCAGCACCTCGGCCACGCGGGCGTCGCGTCGCGCGGCGGAGGTGCGCCGGACGCGCAGCGGCACCTCGACGTTCTCGGCGGCGGAGAGCACCGGGATCAGCCCGAACGACTGCGGCACGACGCCGAGGCGGTCGCGGCGGAGGTCGGCGAGGCGCTGCTCGGACAGCGACCCCACGGCCTGGCCGTCGACGACGACCTCGCCGCTCGTCGGCCGGTCGAGGGTCGCGAGCAGGGCGAGCAGGGTCGACTTGCCCGCGCCCGACGCTCCGCGCACGACGAGCACCTCGCCCGCCCAGACCTCGAGGTCGACGTCGGCGAGGGCCGTCACCGGGCCCGCGGGGGTGTCGAAGACCCGGCCGAGACGGGTGGCGCGCAGGACGGGGTCGGTCACGGGCGGGGCTCCTCGTCGTCGGCGGTGGTAGCGGTAGTGGGTGCCGGTGCCGGTGCGGGTGCGGCTGCGGGTGGAGGCGCGGGGTCGTGACCGGGGCGCACGGCGACGTGGTCGGGCTCGAGCGAGAGCCGCACGCGGTCGCGCAGCCCGAGCTGCTGCTGGAACGCCTCGGGCAGCTGGAGGCGCCCCACGCGGTCGATCACGGAGAACTCCTCGGCCACGACGTCGCCCTGGTCGGCGTCGGCGAGCGTCCGCCGGGCCGTGCCGGTGCCCGTCCCGGTGTCGACGTCGCCGATCGCGGCGGTCGACCCTGCGCCCCCGGCGACCGGCTCGCCGCGGCGCCGCCGCAGCACCTCGGTCGACGTGCGCCCGTCGCGGATCTGCACGGTGCGCCGCACGTGCTCGGCGACCGACGCGTCGTGCGTGACGATCAGCGTCGTGACGCCGCTGCGCTCGTTGAGCAGGCGCATCGCCTCGAGCACCTCGGCGCTCGTCTCGTCGTCGAGCGCTCCGGTCGGCTCGTCGGCGAGCAGCACCGCGGGGTCGCCGGCCACGGCCACGGCGAGGGCGACGCGCTGCTGCTGGCCGCCGCTGAGCTCGCGGGGGAGGCGGTCGCCGAGGTCGGCCACGTCGAGCAGCCCGAGCACCTCGTCGACGCGTCGGCGACGGGCCCGACCGCCGCGCAGGCCCGCGACGGCGAGCACCGCGGCGACGTTCTGCGCGGCCGTGAGGAACGGCAGCAGGTTGCGGCTCGTCTGCTGCCAGACGAAGCCGACGCGGTGCCGGTGGAAGAGCGCGCGGTCGCGGGCCGAGAGACCGGAGAGGTCGACCCCGGCGACGACCGCGGAGCCCGCCGACGGCTCGTCGAGCCCGGAGAGGATCGTCAGCAGCGTCGACTTGCCCGAGCCCGACGCCCCCACGAGCGCCGTGATGTCGCCGCGCTCGACGACGAGGTCGAGTCCCTGCAGCGCCTGCACCTCGACGTCACGGGTGCGGAAGATGCGCACGAGGTCACGGCACACGATGTCGGGGCCGTCGTGCTCGCGTCGGTCGGTGGGGCGGGGGCTCATCGTTCCTCCTCGGGGGAGACGGGCGGTGCGGGGGAGGCGGGCTGTGCGGGCGAGACGGACGGTGCGGCGGGCGGTGCGGCCGGGGGCGTCGGCGGTGCCGGGGGCGTCGGCGGGGCGGCGGGCCGTCCGGGGCCGCGCCGCGACGCGACGTGGGCTCGGCGGCCGGCGGGGGAGGCGTCGTGCCCGGCGGGCGCCTGCCCACCCGGTGAGCCCCGGCCCGGTGCCTGCTCGACCGACGACCGCTCGCCCGACGACTGCTCGCCCGGGGTCCGCCGCCCGCCGCGGGCCCGCCGCTCGCCTCCGGTCGCGACGGCCACCGCGACGACGGCGGCGACGAGCAGCAACCCGACCCCGACCGCCCCCGCGGCGGAGGCGTCGACGTGCACGGGCGGCCGGGTCGCCCCACCGGTGAACGAGCGCAGGTCGGCCGCGGGCAGCACGACCGCGACGACGGCGACCGAGGTGAGCACGCCCGTGACGAGGGCGAGGAGGCCGACGGGAGCGGTCTCGGCGACCAGGAGCCGCGCCTCCTGTCGGCGGTCGAGCCCGGCCACGCGCAGCTGGGCCGTGCGCTCGCGGCGGTGCGGCACCTCGAGCAGCACGCTGGCGAGCAGCGCCGCGAGGGCGAGCAGCCCGCCGACGAGGGTCGCGGCGGTCGCGAGCTGCCGGATGCCCGGCACGCGCGGGTCGGCCTCGAGGCGGGCGCGCGCGTCGGCGGCGGTCTCGACCACGACCGCGGGGGTGTCGACGAGGGCGGTCCGCACCTCGGCGACGACCGCGTCGACGTCCGCTCCGGGGGCGGTCGCGACCAGGGCCCGGGACGGCAGCACGTCGACGCCGTCGAGATCGTCGACGGCGGAACGGTCGGCGAGCAGCCAGAGGCGTCCCGTCGCGAGGGACGTGTCGGGGGCGGCCTCGCCGACCACCTCGAGGTCGTCGTCGCCGACGGTGAGCCCGCCGGAGCCGAGCACCTCGGTCAGCGCCGAGGACGCGACGACGGGGACGGCGGCGGGCTGTGCGCCTCCGATCCCCGCGCCTCCGGCGGTGAGGTCGGCGGGCAGCTCGGGGGCCCCGGGCACGCCCGCGGTGGCGGCGGCGAACCGGTCGGCGTCGACGACGAGCAGGTCGGCCTGCCGCCGCTGCCCGCCGCCCTCGACGTTCACCCGGGCCACGACGACCCCTGCGCTCGCCGCGACCCCGGGCAGCGTCGCGAGGTCGTCGACCGCGGCGTCGGTGAGCACGGGCGCGGTCACGGAGACGTCGGAGCCGACGGAGGTGCGGGCCGCGTCGTCGAGACCGCTGCGGAGCGTGCTCAGCACGACCCCGGAGAAGAGCGCGACCGACACCCCGACGACCGCGGCCAGCAGCGGCAGCGCCGTGCCCGCCGCCGAGCGGGCGGCGAGGGCGAGGCCGACCGCGAGCGACGGGCCGCGGCGACGGCGGGCGCGTCGGTGCAGGGCCTCGAGCAGCCGCGGCCCGACGCGGGTGGCGACGACGCAGCCGACGAGGCAGAGCAGCAGCGGCAGGGCGGCGGCGAGGGGGTCGACGCCGCCGTCGGGCGTCGTGCTGCCGAGCCCCTGGCGCGTCACGACCACGGCCGCGGCGACGGTCGCGCCGACGAGGACGACCTCGACGAGGAGGCGCGGGCTGCGTCGCCGACGCGGCAGCGCGTCGGGCAGGCCGGCAGCCACCGCGGCCACGGGCACGAGCGCTGCCGCCACGACGGCGCCGACCACGAGGGCGGCCGTGCCGGACGACACGGCGCCGCCGCCCGCTCCGACGCCTGGGCCGCCGGTCCCGGCGCTCGTCACGGCGGCCACGGACCATGCGGCCGCCGCGCCCAGCGCGGCGCTCGGCACGGTCGCGGCGCCGACCAGGGCCGTGGTCACCGCGGTGAGGCGCCCGCGGCCGGCCCCGCGGGCGGCGACGAGGGCGAGGGCGGGCCCGGCCCGGGCGAGCAGCAGCCGCGCGAGCAGCAGGTCGAGGGCGACCGCGGCGCCCGCGGGGCCGGTGAGGAGCGCCAGCGCGAGCGACGTCGTCGTGGCGCCGCGGGCGAGGGACGACTCGACGACGTCGCCGAGCCCTGTCGAGAAGGACAGGGCCGAGCCCTCGTCCGGCAGGTGCGGCGCGGGCTGGCGCACGCTGGTGACGCGACGGGTCTCCGCGGCGACCTGGCGTGCGTCGGCGCCCGACACCGCCCCGGGCCGGAGGGGGAACCAGGCCGAGCCCGCCACGACGCCGGGCAGGGCGGCGACGACCGGGTAGGAGGCGGGCGCCACCGTGCCCGTGACGTGCACGACGATCTCGCCGCTGCGCAGCGTCTCGAGGGCGGGCTCGAGGGTGGCGACGGCGTGGCCCCAGTACGGGTCGTCGGGGTCGACCGCCCGCCAGGTGCCGCTGACCACGGCGTCGACCTCGGTGCCGTCGGCGAGCGAGAGGGTGCGCGTCTGCCCCACCGGCCAGGCCGCGCGCTCGGACGAGGTCACGCTGATCGTGACCGGCACGACGCCGCCGGGCTCCGCCGTCGGGGGCTCGGCGCCCTCGACGAGGCGGACGCGCCCGGCGAAGTCGGGGTCGGCCGCGATCGACAGCGAGCCGCGCGGGGCCCCGGCGGGCGCGGCGTGCGGCAGCCGGTCGGTGACGACGACGTGGTCGGCCGGGCCGACGGCGCGCCGCAGCACGGCGGGGAAGTCGTCGCGGACGGCCGCGAGGTCGGCGTCGAGGCCGCTCCACGGGTCGTCGTCGTCGGTCGTCGCGACGCTGCGGATCGGGGCGGTGAGGTCGCGCCGCACCGGCGTCGCGGCGGTGAGGTCGTGCCGCAGCCCCTCGGTGAGCAGAGCCGAGAGCGCCAGCGGGGCGAGCACGGCGAGGACGGTCACGACGAGCGTCACGACGGCGGTCGCGACCAGTGGCCCTCGCTCGGCGAGGCCCGCGCGGACGAGCATCGCGCCGTCGGAGAGGCCCGGGCGGCGCGTCACCGGTCGCCCTCCGCGAGGGTCGCGGTGCGTGCCGAGCGGGCGACGACGAGGGCGTCGACGACCACGACGACGGCCAGCGCGGCGACGAGGGCGGCGACCGCGAGGCCCCACGAGACCGGGTCGACGCCCGGGGTCGACCGCACGATCACGCTCGACCCGGGCACCGCCGCGAGGGCGAACGGCGCGACGGCCGTGCCGACGACGGCGGCCCCGACGGCCACGCCCGCCACGACCGCGGCGAGCAGCACGGCGACGCTCTCGGCGGCGCGCTGGGCGGCCTGCCTCGCCGGGCGGACGCCGAGCTGGCGCAGCACGGCGACCTCCTCGAGGCGCTGCCGTCGCTGACCGGCCGCGGCCGCGGCCGCGACGAGCACGGCGAGCACCCCGGCGGCCGCGGCGGCGGCCCACGCCGCGGTCACGGCGGGACGCACCACGGGGGCGACGGTGGTCGACGCGGCGGACCGGACCGTCGCCTCCTCGTCGACCGCGCGGACGAGGTCGACCGTGGCCTCGGCCGTCCGCCCGTCGCGCGGCGCGACCCAGAGCGAGCCGGGCGTCGGCACCCGGTCGCCCGCGAGCACGGCGTGGTCGGTGAGCGCCCGCAGGTCGACCGCCGCCGACCGCGACCGGCCGGAGCCGGGCAGGGCGTCGACGACGCCGGCCACCACGGCGGGCACGGGATCGCCCGTCGTGCCGGGGAGGACGTCGACGGAGTCGCCGACGCCCGCGCCGGTGCGGGCGGCGAGGGCGGAGGTGAGGACGACGGGGACGTCGGGGAGGGCGGCGTCGCCCCGGCCGCTGCCGCCCGGGCCGGCGTCGCGTGGGTCGGTCTCGGCGGCCGCGGGGCCGAGGGGGACGCGCTCGACGGCCTGCTCCTCGACGACGAGGAAGCGGGCGGAGAGGTCGACGGGCTCGGCGGCGGTCTCGGGAGCCGCGGCGTCGGGCCCGTCGGCGGTGCCCACGCGCAGCGACCCGATCGCGACGTCGACGGCGACCGGCGCGGGCTCGGGGTCGCCGGGAAACTCGGCGAACGGCGCGAAGGTGAGCTGCATCGTCGACTGGGCCGCGAGCAGGCGCCAGGAGCCCCGGGCCGCCGGCAGCTCGGCGCTGACCTCGGCGCCCTCGCCGAGCCGCAGGGAGCCGGGGGAGGCGGAGGCCGCGTCGGCGTCGGTCTCGGGACCCGTGCCGGTGTCGGTGCCGGCGTCGGTGCCTGCCGCGGCCTCGGCCTCGGTGTCGGGGGCGGCGCCTCCGGCTCCCGTGCCGACCAGCGGCACCTCGACCACGACCCCGTCGTCGTCCGCCGCCCAGAGCACGGTCGAGACCGTCCCCCCGGCGACCACGGGCGACCCGTCGGCCGACGACGTCGGCTCGCCGACGGCCAGCGACGCCGTGACGCGCCGGGTGCCCTCGGGCAGCGGCGTGCCCGCGAGCGACGGCGGTGCCAGCCGGTCGGACAGCGAGGAGGCGCGGGCCGGGTCGTCGAGGAGCCCCGCCCACCGGTCGGACGCCAGCCCCACGAGCGCCACCTCGTCGTCGCCGACCGTCGCCGTGTCGACGACCACCGCCGCGGACGCCGTGACGTCGTCGGAGCCCGTGATCGCGGCCGACCGCAGCGGCACGGCTCCCGACTCGACCGAGCGGGCGTCGGACACGGTGGCCGTGAGCGGGGCGCCGACGCGCACCGTGGCGGCCGACGCGTCGACCTCCCGCCACGTCGAGGCGAAGCCCGAGGCCAGGCCGGCGGTGGCCACGGCCGCCGCGACCGCGGCCGCGACGGCGACCGCTTGCCAGGGTCGTCGGGCGACCTGCCGGGCGGGCAGCGAGGGGGCGAGCCGCGGGCCGCGCGCGGCGACCCGGGCGACCCCGGCCGACGCGGGCACGAGCAGCAGGCCCGCGACGAGCACCCCGGCGACGAGCACGAGCACCGGGCCGAGCGCCGCGACCGGGTCGACGCCGACGACGGTCCCCGCCGCGGTGCCGTCGTCGGTGCGGAACGGCGTGCCGCGCTGCAGCAGCCGCGCGGTCGTGAGGATGGCGCCGAGCAGGGCGACGACGCCGGCCGCGACCAGGGGGACGACGGGCGACGCCCCCGCGCGACCGGGGGCCCGCCCCCGGGCCTGCGCGCGTGCGTCGACGAGGCCCACGAGCCCGGCGACGACGACGCTGCCGACCACGACCGCGAGCAGCGCCGCGGCCGTGGCCGCGAGCCCGGCGACGCCGCCGGAGGCCCCGAGGCCGACCGCGCCGCCGACGAGGCCGGCGACGAGCGCGACGACCCCCGTCTCGACCACGGCGAGGAACGTGAACTGCCCGGTCGTCGCCCCGCGGGCCCGGAGCAGGTCGTGCTGGTCGCGCCGCGACCGGGCGAGGAGCGTGCTCACCTGCAGCACGGCCGTCGCGGCGAGCACCCCGGCGAGGCTCAGCGCAACGGCGGCGAGGGCGAGCGCCGACGACCGCGCCCGCACGAGGTCGTCGAGGGTGCGACCGAGGGCGCCGTCGACGTCGGGCACGGCCGAGCCGCCGAGGTCGGCGTCGGCGAGGTCGTCGGGCAGCGTCGAGAGCGCGGCCGCGACGTCGGACGCCGTCCCGCCCCGCACGCCGGTCGGCGTCGCCGCGAGCACCCACGAGGCCGTCGCGGCGCCGGGCACGTCGCCCGCGGAGCCCTCCGGCACGACGACCAGCCCGTCGCTCGTCGTGGTCACCCCGCCGGCCGCGGCGGGCTCGCCCCACCAGGCGGTCGCCGTCGGGTCGGCGGCCCGCCAGGTCGACGTCACCTCGAGCTCGAGCGTCTCGTCGTCGGTGCCCACCGTCAGGCGGTCGCCGACCGCGAGCCCGAGCGCCTCGGCCGCGTCGGCCTGCACGGCCGCCGGCACGACCCCCGACGAGGAGGCGCCCTCCGCGTCGAGCGCCTCGCCCGCCACGACCTCGGCCAGCTCGCCGAGCGCGGGCTCCGTCCCGACGACGACGGGGCTGCCCAGGGCGCGGGCGGGCCCGGCGGCGACGGTCAGCGGGGCGCTACGCGTGCGGGAGAGCACGTCGACCGAGTCGGCGGGGAAGCGCTCGGCGACGAGCGCCCGGACGGCGTCGTCGGCGGCCGCGGGGTCGTCGGCGAGGGGCGCCGAGACCCGGGCCGAGGCGGCCTGGGCCGGCTGCGCGCGCAGCACCTCGACGGCCCCGCGCGAGGCGCCGTCGTCGACGAGCCCGAGCACGACGGCGACGAACGGGACGGTCAGAGCGGCCACGAGCGCGACGGCGGAGACGAGGGCGCGGCGGGCCAGCGCCCGGCGCCACAGCAGGCCGATCGTCGTCACGGGCCCCCTCACCGACCGTCGCGGGCTCGGCGCCGACGACGGGTCACGGCCGCCCCCACCCGGGCGGTCGTCTGGTCGAGCATGCCGCACGGGCCGGGCGTCGACAAGTCCCGGCCCTCCTAGCGCGCGAGCTCGACGGGGTCGGACAGGTCGAGCGACCACACGGCCACGCCCGCGAGGCCGAGCCGCTGCGCCAGGTCGACCCGCACGGCGAGCGAGCGGGCGTCGGACCACCAGACGACCCCGCCGTCGGCGAGCGTCGCGGCGTTCTCGCCGACGTCGGCCTGCCAGGTGGCGACGGCGGTGCCGGCCAGGTCGCGCGCGGCCGGGTCGGAGACCTGCCCGGCGGGCTCGTCGCCGCCCCAGCGGTAGCCGTAGCCGGCGACGCCGAGCACGACCTGGTCGGCGGGCGCGAGCGCGGTGAGCGCCTCGACCGCCTGGGCCGTCCAGTCGAGCGAGCCGACGGGGCCGGGGTCGTCGGCCTCCCACGGGCCGTGCTGGTCGTAGGCCATGAGGGTCAGGTGGTCGAGCGACGCCGCGAGGGCGGGGACGTCGTAGCCGAGGTCGGCGTAGCCCTCGCTCGTCGTGGCCGCCTGCAGCGCGACGTCGAGCCGCACCTCGGGCCCCACGGCGGCGCGCAGCTCGGCCGCGAAGGCGGTCAGCCCGGCCGTCTCGTCGCCGCTCATGCCCTCGAGGTCGATCATCACCGAGTCCCAGCCGCCGTCGGCCACGTCGGCCGCGAGCGACGCGACGACCGCGGCGCGGTGGTCGGGCGAACCGAGCAGCCCCGCGGCCACCGCCTCGCTGAAGTCGCCGAGGCCCTCGTCGAAGTCGCTGACCAGCAGCTGCGCCGTGAGCCCGGCGTCGTGCGCGGCGTCGCGCTGGGCGAGCGCGTCGTCGGACGGCGACCCCACGCCCGAGCCCACGCCCGACCCGTCGTCGGCGAGCAGGACGCCGTCGACCCCGACCACGTCGAGGGAGGCCGCGCTCGCGGCGACGAGCCGGGGGTCGGCGCCCTCGAGCACGAACCCGGTGACGTCGAGGCCGGCGGCATCGGCCGGGGCCGCGGCAGGCTCGAGGGCGGGACCGGAGGCCGCCGGCGCGACCTCGGGCAGGGTGCTCGCCACGGTGCAGGCGGCGAGCACGAGGGGGAGGGCGAGCAGGGCGGCGACGACCCCGCGCCTCCTCGTCTGGCGTCCTCGCACGGCAGCTCCTCGCTCGCGTCGGCACCGGCGGAGAGCCGGTCGGTCGGCCCGAGCCTAGGGGCGACCGCCGACAGCGTCGGCCCGTCGCCGGAGGGATGCCGTGAGGACGGCCGGAGGCGCGGGTCGGCCGCACTAGGCTGCCACCGGCCCACGAGGGGCCGGGCCCGGGAGGGCCGCACGGCCCGGAGGTGCTCATGGCGCTCATCGACAACGGCATCTACGTGGGCGGGGCGCGGACGCAGACGCCCGGCGACCTCCGCTCGACGTACGAGGCGCTCGACCAGACCCCCGGCGGCATGGCCTGGATCGGGCTGTTCCGGCCCAGCCCCGCCGAGCTCGACTCGGTCGCCGCCGAGTTCGACCTGCACCCCCTCGCCGTGGAGGACGCCCGCAAGGGCCACCAGCGCGCCAAGCTCGAGCGCTACGGCGAGACCCTCTTCATCGTGCTGCGCTCGGCCTGGTACGACGACGAGCACGAGGCCGTCGAGTTCGGCGAGGTGCACCTGTTCGCCGGGTCGCGCTTCGTCGTCACCGTGCGGCACGCCGAGCGACCCGACCTCGGGCTCGTGCGGAAGCGGCTCGAGGGCGATCCCGAGTTCCTCGCGAAGGGGTCGGAGGCCGTGCTCAGCCGCGTGCTCGACGAGATCGTCGACGGCTACGCGCCGGTCGTCGCCGGGCTGCAGGACGACATCGACGAGATCGAGGACGACCTCTTCGACGGCGACGTCGACCCCGAGTCGTCGAAGCGCATCTACCAGCTGCTGTCGGAGGTGATCGGGTTCCAGCGCGCCATCGGGCCGCTGCCCGGCATGGTCGACTCGCTGCTGCGCGGCGCCCAGAAGTACGGCACCGACGACGACGTGCAGCACCAGCTGCGCAACGTCCTCGACCACACGATCCGCATCACCGAGCGGGTCGACACCTTCCGCGTGCTGCTCGAGAACGCGCTGACCCTGCACTCGACCCTGGTCACCCAGGAGCAGAACGACGCGATGCGGCGCATGACCAGCGCCAGCCTCGCGCAGGGCGAGGAGAGCAGGCGGCTGGCCCGCGCCTCCATGGAGCAGGGGGAGCAGGTGAAGAAGATCTCGTCGTGGGCGGCGATCCTCTTCGCGCCGACCCTCGTCGCGTCGATCTACGGCATGAACTTCGACGTGATCCCCGAGCTGCACTGGCGGTTCGGGTACCCGTTCGCGCTGGGGCTGATGCTGCTGCTCGGCTTCCTGCTGTGGCTGGTGTTCAAGAAGAAGCGCTGGATGTAGCGGCGTCGCCGGGCGCCGCGTCGCCGTCCTGCGCGGCGGCTGCGGGGCCCTGGGCGGCGGCGACCGGGTCCATCCAGCCGAACTCGAGGATGTTGCCGTCGGGGTCGGCGAGCTGCCGCTGGTACAT
>Ga0265798_10009043_pt1 | contig 12552 bp, 8 predicted proteins | sample P3T30metagenome_FD_192430 | JGI IMG/M metagenome (GOLD analysis project Ga0265798, IMG submission 192430) | Plant litter microbial communities from East Loma Ridge, Irvine, California - P3 T30 | ecosystem: Environmental > Terrestrial > Plant litter > Unclassified | place: USA: California...
CACATGCAGACTTTAATGCATTAAACATTTTCCGAGGGAAACATATGCGGTGAGGTAGGCACGGTTGCTCTAACTATAACCATAACTGAACCGGAAGGGGCGTCCGTTTGCGAAAATATGCGCGATTTTGGTGCACCACATCACGTAACGGGCCATGAAAATTTTTTCATTTCACAAAAAAATGGCCAAATTTCAGTTTTTCTAAGTGAAATCCAGCCAAAATTTCCTTGCAGAAACCACCTGCCGTTTCGTTGGCATTGTCAGTGGGAACGCTTCTCCCGGCGGCATTCGAGACTGCTGATCAGCTTGCCAGATGGGTCGACCGTTTCCAGGCGCACGTCGAAACCCCACAGCCTGGCCACGTGCTTCAGCACTTCCTGCGCCTGCTGGTTCAGGGGCCGGCGCTGGAACTGCGTGTGCCGCAACGTGAGCGCGCGGTCATCCCGGGTGTTGACCTGCCATACCTGGATGTTGGGTTCGCGGTTGCCCAGGTTGTATTGGTCGGCCAGTTGCTGGCGCACGTAGCGGTAGCCGCGTTCGTCGTGGATGGCCGAGACCGTGAGCTTGTCGCTCCGGTCATCGTCAAGAACGGCAAAGAAGTGAAAGTCGCGGATCAGCTTGGGCGACAGGTACTGCGCGATAAAACTTTCGTCCTTGAAGTTGCGCATCGCGAAATCGAGCGCAACGCGCCAGTCGGTACCGGCAATGGCGGGGAACCATTCGCGGTCTTCGTCGGTGGGGTGTTCGCAGATGCGCCGGATGTCGCTCATCATCGCAAAGCCGAGCGCATACGGGTTGATGCCGCCGTAGTGGGGACTGGTGGCGGGCGGCTGGAACACGACGTTGGTATGGCTCTGGAAAAACTCCAGCATGAAGCCGTCGCCGACGATGCCCTCTTTATATAGTTGCTGCAGGATCGTGTAGTGCCAGAAGGTCGCCCAGCCTTCGTTCATCACCTGGGTCTGGCGCTGCGGATAGAAGTACTGGGAAATCTTGCGGGTGATGCGGACCAGCTCGCGCTGCCAGGGTTCCAGCAGCGGCGCGTACTTTTCAATGAAGTACAACAGGTTTTCTTCCGGCTCGGGCGGAAAGCGCTTGGTGGCAATCAACGCTTCTTCTTCGTCGCGGCGCGGCACGGTGCGCCACAAGGCATTCACCTGCGACTGGGCATATTCCTCGCGGTCTTTCTGGCGCGCGGTTTCCTGCGCCAGCGACAGCTTGGCCGGACGCTTGTAGCGGTCCACGCCATAGTTCTGCAGCGCGTGGCAGGAATCGAGCATCAGCTCGACCGCATCGATGCCGTGGCGCTGTTCGCATTCGGCGATGTAATTTTTGGCGAACACCATGTAGTCGACGATCGCATCGGCATCGGTCCAGGTGCGGAACAGGTAATTGCCCTTGAAAAAGTAGTTATGGCCGTAGGCGGCATGCGCAATCACCAGCGCCTGCATGGTCAGGCTGTTCTCCTCCATCAGGTAGGCGATGCAGGGATTCGAGTTGATGACGATTTCGTAGGCCAGCCCCATCTGGCCGCGCTTGTAGCTTTTCTCGGTGGACAGGAAATGCTTGCCGAACGACCAGTGGTTGTACGACACCGGCATGCCGACTGACGCGTAGGCGTCCATCATCTGTTCGGCGCTGATGATTTCAAGCTGGTTGGGATAGGTGTCGAGGCCGAAGCCGCGTGCGACACGGCGCACTTCCTCGTGGATGTGTTCGATGAGTTCGAATGTCCATTCCGACTGCTCGGGCAGGGCGCGCGGGTTGTTGGGATCTCTTGGCATGGCGATGCCCTCGCTATTTGGCTTGCTTCTTGAAGAGTTCGCGGAACACCGGGTAGATGTCAGCCGGCGTCACGATCTTTTGCATGGCAAAATTCTGGTGCTGGCCGGCGACTTCGGTATATTGCTCCCACAGGTTCTGTGGTGGCCCGTCCGTGATTTCGACATACGTGTAGTACTGCACCGCCGGCATGATGGTGTTACTCAGCAGTTGCTTGCACAGCACCGAATCATTGTCCCAGTTATCGCCGTCGGAGGCCTGCGCCACATAGCTGTTCCATTCGCCGCTGCTGTAGCGCTCGGCAATGATCTTTTGCAGCAGGTGCAGCGCCGACGACACCACGGTGCCACCCGATTCGCGCGAATGGAAAAAATCGTTCTCATCGACTTCCGCAGCCGCGGTGTGGTGGCGGATGAAGACGACATCGATCTTCTCGTAAGCACGTTTCAGGAACAGGTACAGCAGGATGAAGAAGCGCTTGGCGGTGTCCTTGCGGCTTTCGTCCATGGAACCGGACACGTCCATCACGCAGAACATGACCGCTTGCGTCATTGGCTTGGGGACCTTGATGCGGTTGGTGTAGCGCAGGTCGAACGGATCGATGAACGGAATGGCCAGCAGCTTGGTGTGCAGGTGGTGGATCTTGCGTTTGAGCTCGATGACGCGGGCGTCGTCCAGCGACACCTCATCCTCCAGCAGGGCCTGCAGTTCGCGTTCCGCGTGCAGCAGTTCCTTGCGCGAGCTGCCGCCCACGGCGATACGCCGTCCGAGCGCGCCGCGCAGCGAGCGCAGCACGTGGATGTTCGACGGCGTGCCCGACATATTGTAGCCAGCCCGCTGCTGCTTGAAATCAACCGTTTGCGCCAGCTGCGTCTTGACCATGTTCGGCAGCTCAAGGTCCTCGAAGAAATAGTTCATGAATTCTTCGCGCGACAGTTCGAAGATGAAATCGTCTTCGCTGGGCTGCTCGCTGTTACCGGCCTTGCCGCGGCCGTTGCCGCCACCGCCGCGCGGGCGGTTGAACTGGTCGCCTTTCTGGTATTCCTGGTTGCCGGGACTGACTGTTTCCCAGACGCCGCCGTGTGCGTGGCCGAAGTTGGGCTCGTTCACATCCTTGACGGGGATCGCGACCTTTTCGCCGTTCTCGATATCGGTAATCGAACGGCCCTTGATCGCGCGACCCACCGCGTCCTTGATCTGGCCCTTGTAGCGGCGCAGAAAGCGTTCGCGGTTGATCGCTGACTTGTTCTTGCCCTGCAATCGTCGGTCGATGAGGTAAGTCAAAACATGCCTCCTGCAGAAGTTTTCGGCGGACCCAGGGCCCATCCTTCTATATTAGTACGGAGCGAAATGATGCGCAGCGTCATGGGAACGACGCTGCGCACGGCAGTGCGTCTTGCAGTGCGCCGCACCCTTTACGACGACTTACGCACGCGCAAATACCATTCGCACAACAGGCGTACCTGCTTGGCCGTATAACCTTTCTCCACCATGCGGGCAACGAAGTCGGCGTGCTTGTTCGCGTCTTCGGCGCTGGCCTTGGCGTTGAAGGAAATCACCGGCAACAGCTCCTCCGTGTTCGAAAACATTTTCTTTTCGATGACCGTGCGGAATTTTTCGTAGCTGGTCCAGGCCGGATTCTTGCCGCCGTTGGTCGCCCGCGCCCGCAGCCCGAAATTCACGATCTCGTTGCGGAAATCTTTCGGGTTGGAGATGCCGGCCGGCTTCTCGATTTTTTCCAGTTCGCTGTTCAGCGATTCACGGTCGAAACTCTCGCCGGTATCCGGATCGCGGAATTCCTGGTCCTGGATCCAGAAGTCGGCAAACGTCACGTAGCGGTCGAAAATGTTCTGGCCGTATTCCGAATAGCTTTCCAGGTAGGCAGTCTGGATTTCCTTGCCGATAAAATCGACATAGCGCTGCGCCAAATGCTCCTTGATGTACGAGAAATAGCGCTGTTCCACTTCAGGCGGAAACTGCTCGCGTTCGATCTGCTGCTCCAGCACATACAGCAGGTGCACCGGATTGGCTGCTACTTCGGTGGTGTCGAAATTGAAGACCTTCGATAAAATCTTGAACGCAAAACGCGTCGACAAACCGTTCATGCCTTCGTCCACGCCGGCATAATCGACATACTCGTGCATCGACTTGGCCTTGGGATCGGTGTCCTTCAAATTCTCGCCGTCGTAGACCAGCATCTTCGAAAAAATACTGGAGTTTTCCGGGTCCTTCAGGCGCGACAGGATGGCAAATTGCGCCATCATCTTCAGCGTGCCTGGCGCGCACGGCGCCTGCTCCAGCGAGGAGTTGCGCAGCAGCTTGTCGTAGATTTTGATTTCATCGTTGACGCGCAGGCAGTACGGCACCTTGACGATATAAATCCGGTCCAGGAACGCTTCGTTATTGCGGTTGTTGCGGAACGTTTTCCATTCCGATTCATTCGAGTGGGCCAGGATGACGCCTTCGAATGGGATGGCGCCAAAGCCTTCGGTGCCCTTGTAGTTGCCTTCTTGCGTCGCGGTGAGCAGCGGATGCAGCACCTTGATCGGCGCCTTGAACATTTCGACGAATTCCATCAGGCCCTGGTTGGCCAGGCACAGGCCACCGGAATAGCTGTAGGCGTCGGGATCGTCCTGCGCATAGTCTTCCAGCTTGCGGATATCGACCTTGCCGACCAGGGACGAAATATCCTGGTTGTTTTCGTCTCCGGGCTCGGTTTTGGAAATGGCGATCTGCTTGAGGATGGACGGATAGCGCCGCACCACGCGGAACTGGTTGATGTCGCCATTGAATTCGTGCAGGCGCTTGACCGCCCAGGGGCTTGGGATGCTGCGCAGCAGGCGGCGCGGAATGCCATAGTCTTCTTCCAGAATGACGCCATCTTCGGCTTCATTGAAGAGGCCCAGTGGCGATTCATTCACGGGCGAGCCCTTGATCGCATAAAACGGCACATGCTCCATCAGCGACTTGAGCTTTTCAGCGATCGACGATTTGCCGCCACCGACCGGGCCCAGCAGATACAGGATCTGCTTGCGTTCCTCGAGTCCCTGCGCCGCATGGCGGAAGTACGACACTACCTGTTCAATGACTTCTTCCATTCCGTAAAACTCGCGGAACGCCGGATAAATCTTGATTACCTTGTTGGCGAAAATGCGCGACAGGCGCGGGTCCTGGCGCGTATCGATCACCTGCGGTTCGCCAATCGCGGCCAGCATGCGCTCCGGCGCAGTGGCGTAGGTGAGGGGGTCTTTCTTGCAAAGTGCGAGGTATTCCGACAGCGAATATTCCTCTTCCCGGGTGCGCTCGTAACGCGCTGCGTAGTTATCAAAAATGGTCATGTAAATGTCCTTTAATGTGCATGCAGAGAATCGGTTTTGCGTGGGCAAATCGCCGTTGCGGCGGTGCCAGGTCCGGGCGTGGCGAAAACTCCGCCCCGGACTCGCTTTTTCGCATTTTGCGCCGGAGGGTGGCGCTACGTTGCAAAAGCGGTGTCGTTATTGTTGATGCCGGATGAGATCCGGTCTTGGTGTACGCTGAGAACGTCTAATTACGCCCGTGAAATTTATTATGTCCCTATTGCCTGGTGAAGTCAAAGTAATGTAATTTCATCTGTGCACCCCAGATAAGCTGATGATTTTATTGGATAAAATCCAGTTCAAGAATATTTTTACATGGCTTTTTTGGGCACTTTTACAACGCGCCTTTTGGATTTTTTTACGCTGCCTGCACACGTGAAGCGACGTACCAAATAGCCTCTTGCGCCACGTGAATTTCGCGGCTGAACCGGCCCCTGGCGCGCATGCGCTACACTGCATGTCATCCCCCAGTACACCAACATTTTCTCCGGAGTTATACGATGCACGACGAGCGCCTGCGCCAGCTTGTAACCGGCATGCCCAAAGCCGAGTTGCACATCCACATTGAAGGCTCGCTCGAGCCCGAACTGATCTTTGCGTTGGCGCAAAGGAACAGTGTCGCGCTGGCCTACGACTCGGTCGAAACGTTGCGTGCCGCCTACGCATTTAGCGATCTGCAATCCTTTCTTGACATCTATTACGCTGGCGCCAGCGTGCTGCTGACCGAGCAGGATTTTTACGACATGACGGCAGCCTACCTGGCGCGCGCCGAGGAAGACAATGTGCGGCACACGGAGATTTTTTTCGATCCGCAGACGCACACCGCGCGCGGCGTTCCGATGGCCACTGTCATCAACGGCATCTGGCGCGCCTGCGCCGACAGCCCGGTCAGCACCGGCCTGATTCTGTGTTTCCTCCGCCACCTTTCCGAGGAGGACGCACTGGCCACGTTGACAGCAGCGCTGCCGTACCGTGAGCGCTTGCTCGGCGTCGGTCTCGATTCATCGGAAGTCGGCAATCCGCCGGAAAAATTCGCCCGCGTGTTTGCGCAAGCGCGCGCACTCGGATTGCGCCTGGTAGCGCATGCCGGCGAAGAAGGCCCGCCAGCGTATATCGAAAGCGCGCTTGACGTGCTGCATGTCGAGCGCATCGACCATGGCGTCCGCTGCATGGACGATCCGGCGCTGGTTGCGCGCCTGGTGCGCGAACACATGGCGCTGACAGTGTGCCCGCTGTCGAACATCAAGCTGCGCGTGTTCGGCGACATGCAAGGACACAACCTGCGCGACCTGTTGGACGCCGGCCTGGCTGCCACCGTCAACTCGGATGACCCGGCGTATTTCGGCGGCTACATCAATGACAATTTCGTCGCGGCGTTCGATGCGCTGCCTCTGACACGCGAGCACGCGCGCACGTTGGCCCGCAACAGTTTCAACGCCGCCTTTGCCGACGATGCACAGAAGCACGCGTGGCTGGCCGAAGTCGACGCCTTTTTCGCAGAGGCTGCTTAATGTTCATGATGTTCCGCCAGGCGCTGCGCATGACCGCCCGCGACTGGCGCGCCGGTGAACTGCGCTTCCTCCTCATTTCGCTGATTGTCGCCGTCTCGGCCCTGTCGGCGGTGGGCTTCTTCATCGACCGCATGCGCGCTGGCCTCGAGCGCGATGCGCACCAGTTGCTCGGCGCCGACCTGCTGGTCAACGCCGACGAGCCGATCCAGCCGGCGTGGCGCGCGGAAGCGCAACGGCGCGGCTTGCTGCTGGCCGACACCGTGACGTTTCCCAGCATGGCGCAAGCCGGTGCGGGCGACGATTCACAGGCCGTGCTGGCGTCGGTCAAAGCCGTTTCCAAAGGCTATCCGCTGCGCGGCAGCATGCGCGTGACCACCGATACCGCGCAGGCGCTTGACGCCCGCGGAGACGCTACGGCGACCATTCCTGCCAAGGGCACCGTGTGGATCGACGCGGGGCTGCTCGACAAACTGAAAACCCGCGTCGGCGCCACGCTGGCCCTTGGCGACAGCAATTTCGTGATCGCGCGCCTGATCGCAGCCGAGCCGGATCGCGGCCCGTCGTTCGCCAACTTCGCGCCGCGTGTGATGCTGGCGATGAGCGACCTGGCGGCGACAGGCCTGACCGTCAACGGTGCGCGCGCCACCTTCCGCCTGCAAATCGCGGCCCGCAACGCGAACGACCGCGCCGGTGTCGATGCCTACGAGGCGTGGCTGAAGGCGCGCCTTGAAACCGACAACGTCAAGGGCGTGCGCATCGAATCGCTGGAAAACGGCCGTCCTGAAATGCGCTCGACGCTGGACCGCGCGGGGCGCTTCCTGGCGCTGGTCGGCCTGCTGTCTGCCATGCTGGCCGCGGTGGCCGTGGCGATGGCCGCGCGCCGCTTCATGCAGCGCCATCTCGACGCGTGCGCCATGCTGCGCTGCCTCGGCATGACGCAAAACCAGGTCGGCGTGATGTACCTGACCGAATTCGCACTGGTTGGCCTGGCCGGCAGCGTGCTGGGTGTGCTGGTGGGCTTTGGCGCCCACTTCGTGCTGCTCGAACTGGTGGGCCGCCTGATGGGCACATCGCTGCCGCCGGTATCGCCATTGCCGGCGCTGCAGGGCATTGCGACCGGCATGTTGCTGCTGGTCGGCTTCGCGCTGCCGCCGGTGCTCCAGCTGCGCAACGTGCCGCACAACCGCGTGATCCGGCGCGAGCAGGCGGCGCCGCAACCCGTGGCGCTGCTGACCTACGGCGTCGGCGTGCTTGCTTTTCTCGGCCTGCTGTTATGGCAGACCGGCGACACCCGCCTGGCGTTACTGACCGCCGGCGGCTTCCTGGGCGCCTTTGCCGTGTTTGCGCTGGTCGCCTGGCTGGCGCTGCTGGTACTGAAAAATGTCCGTGGCGGCGTGCGCAACCAGGGCTGGCGCTTTGCCATCACCTCGCTGCAGCGCCGGCCTGGCGCAACCATCGTGCAGATCGTCTCGCTCGCGCTGGGCCTGATGGCGCTGCTGCTGCTGACCGTCGTGCGCGGCGACTTGATGAGCGCCTGGCAAAGCGCCACGCCACCCGATGCCCCGAACCGTTTCATCATCAATATCTCGCCCGACCAGCAGGCCGGCGTGGCGCAGCAATTAAAAGCTGCCGGTGTCAAGGCGCCGGTGCTGTACCCGATGATCCGCGGCCGCCTGACCGCGGTGAATGGCAAGGAAATCACGGCGGACACCTATGTCGACGACAACGCCCGCCGCCTGGCCGAGCGCGAATTCAACCTGTCGACGATGCGCGACCTGCAGGACAATAACCAGGTCATCGCGGGTAAATGGTTTGTCGATGCGCCGGGTGTGTCGGAGGCGTCGGTAGAGCAGGGCCTGGCCCGCACGCTGGGACTTCAACTTGGGGACATGATGCGCTTCGATATCGCCGGCACCACGGTGGAGGCGAAAATCACGAGCCTGCGCAAGCTTGAATGGGGCTCGATGCGGGCGAATTTTTTCGTCATCATCAATCCCGCCGCGATGGCCGCGACGCCGCAAACCATGATGACGGCGTTTCATATTCCGCAGGGCGGCAAGGATACCAATATCGCCAATGCACTCACGCGCACCTATCCGAACCTGACCGTGATCGATGTCAGCGGCATCATCCGGCAACTGCAGGAAGTGCTTGACCAGGTGGTGATGGCGGTTGAGTTCCTGTTCCTGTTTACGCTGGCGTCGGGCGTGCTGGTGCTGTATGCCGCGCTGATGGGATCGCAGGCCGAGCGCACGCGCGAATCGGCGCTGCTGCGGGCGCTGGGTGCAACGCGCAAGCAGCTGGCGACGTCGCAGCGGATCGAATTCGCGCTGGTCGGCGCGCTGGCCGGCCTGCTCGCGGCTACCGGCGCCGCTGCGCTGGGCTGGGCGCTGGCGACGTACCAGTTCAAGTTCCAGTGGGTGTTCGAGCCGGCGGTGTGGCTGGTGGGGCTGGTTGCAGGGGTGGTGTGTGCGCTGATTGGCGGGTGGTTCGGGTTGCGGCAGGTGCTCAGGCAGGCGCCGTTGCAGACGTTGCGGGAAGCGTAAGCCTTCCCCGCCTGGGCGGGGACTTGCTATCATGCCGCATGCCCGACACCACCACCCCTCCCACCCTGTACGACACCATCGGCGGCGCCGAGCGCCTGCGCGAACTGGTCGACCGCTTCTACGACATCATGCAGCTGGAAACCGACTTCGCCGGCATCCACGCCATGCACCCGGTTCCCAACGACAGCTCGCGCGACAAGCTGTTCATGTTCCTGTCCGGCTGGATGGGCGGTCCCGACCTGTACATCGAACGCTACGGCCACCCGCGCCTGCGCGCACGCCACCTGCCGTACGCGATCGGCACGAAGGAACGCGACCAGTGGCTGCACGCGATGGCGCAGGCCACCGCGGAAGTTGGCATGGACGAAGCCTTGCGCCTGCGGTTGCTGCAATCGTTTTATGAAACCGCCGACTGGATGCGCAACAAGGCCGACTGATGACCGATTTTCACTTCTACCTGCTGGCGCTCGCGGCGCTGGCGATCATCGCGCTGCAGGTGCTGGCGCTGCTGCGCGGGCGCGCCGGAAACGGTGACGCCTTCGACCGCCTCGAACATGCGCTACGGCGCGAAATGCAGCTGGGCGCCCAGACCGCGCGCCAGGATACGGCAGCCACCCTCGCGCAGTATCACGCCGCCACCGTCCAGCACCTCGACAGCATGCGCAAGCAGATCGGCGAGCACGCGGCGCTGGGCCGCGACGAGCAGGCGCGCAGCCTGAAACGGGTGGCCGATTCGCTGACCCAGGCGCTGGCCGCGATGACCGAATCGAATGCGCAGCGCATGCTGGAAGTGCGCGCGACGCTCGAACACAAGATCCGCGACCTGCAGACGGACAATGGCCAGCGCCTGGAAGAGATGCGCAAGACGGTTGATGAAAAACTGCACGCAACGCTGGAAACGCGCCTGTCCGAATCGTTCAGGCAGGTGTCGGAACGGCTCGAGCGCGTGCACCAGGGCCTCGGTGAAATGCAGCAGCTGGCGCTGGGCGTCGGCGACCTGAAGCGGGTGCTCACCAACGTCAAGACCCGCGGCACGTGGGGTGAAGTGCAGCTGGAAATGCTGCTCGAGCAGGTGCTGACGATCGACCAGTACGCGAAGAACGTCGAGACGATCCCCGGCACCAATGCGCGAGTGGAATTCGCGATCAAGCTGCCGGGGCAGGTCGATGGCGGCCCGCCGGTCTGGTTGCCGATCGACGCCAAGTTCCCGAAAGAGCAGTACGAACGGCTGCAGGATGCGGCCGACCGCGCCGATGCGGAAGGTGTCGTCAAGGCCGGCGCCGAGCTGGAACGGGCGGTGCGCAATGAAGCGAAAACCATCTGCGACAAATACGTGTCGCCGCCGCAGACCACCGATTTCGCCATCCTGTTCCTGCCGACCGAAGGCCTGTACGCGGAGGTGATGCGCCGTCCCGGCCTGGCCGACGATCTGCAGCGCACGTTGCGCGTGACGATTGCTGGACCGTCGACGCTGGCCGCACTCCTGAGCAGCCTGCAGATGGGCTTTCGCACGCTCGCGCTGGAAAAGCGTTCGTCCGAAGTGTGGCAGGTGCTGGGGGCCGTGAAAACGGAATTCGGCAAGTTCGGCGACGTGCTGGCGGCCACCAAAATGACGCTGGAACGGGCGGCAAAAAACATCGAAAACGCCGAGGTGCGCAGCCGCCAGATGGCGCGCAAGCTCAAGTCGGTGGAAGCGCTGCCAAGCGAAGCGGCGCAGCTGATGCTGGGCGCTGCGGAAGACCCGGTCGACTAAATCAAACCCTCAAACGGCAGGATGTCGACGATGGCGCCTGCCGCCACATTGCCCAGTTCTTCGTGCAGCACCACGATGCAGTTCGCCTGCGTCATCGAGCTCAAAATGCCAGAACCCTGCGCGCCGGTGAGGCGCACTTCGGTCCTGCCATTGGCCGTGCGCGAAAAAATCCCGCGCTGGTATTCGGTGCGGCCGGCCTTCTTGCGGATGGGCGCGGACGATATCGCCTGCAGCAGCGGCGGCGTGGTGGCGTCGGCATCGGCGCCCATCATCTGCAGCAGCGCGGTGCGGGCGAAGAAGTAGAACGACACCATCACGGCCACCGGATTGCCGGGCAGGCCGAACAGAAAGGCGCTGCGGCCGTTCGACGCGATCTTGCCAAAGGCGAGCGGGCGGCCGGGGCGCATGCCGATCTTCCAGAACGTGACGTCGCCGAGGCGCGCCATGATGTCGCGCGTGTAGTCGGCCGCGCCAACCGAGACGCCGCCCGATGTGATGATGGCGTCGGCGTTTTCGCAGGCCGTGCGCAGCGCCGTTTCCAGCGTGGCGGCATCATCCTTCACGACGCCCATGTCGATGACGTCGCAGCCGAGGCGCTGCAGCATGCCATAAATGGTATAGCGGTTGCTGTCGTAGACGCTGCCGGCGTCCAGCGCTTCGCCCACCGAGCGCAGTTCGTCGCCGGTGGAGAAAAACGCCACGCGCAGGCGCCGCCGGACTGCCACTTCGGCAATGCCGAGCGACGCGATCAGGCCCAGGTCGGCCGGGCGCACGACTTTGCCGCAAGTGAGCGCCGCGCTGCCGCGGGCCAGGTCCTCGCCGGCGAAGCGGCGGTTGTCCCCGGCCGCGATGGCGTTGGCGGCGATGGCCACCGTGCCGTCATCGACGGTGGTACATTCCTGCGGCGCCACGGTGTCGCAGCCGGCCGGCATGACGGCGCCCGTCATGATGCGCACGCACTGGCCGGCGCCCACGTCACCTTCATACGGCCGGCCAGCGTAGGCGATGCCGATATTGGTGAGCAGGGTCGGGGCGCCGCTGACCAGGTCGGCGCCGCGCAGTGCGTAGCCGTCCATCGCCGAATTGTCATGAAACGGGACGTCGATGGGGGAGATGATGTCGGCAGCCAGCACGCGGTCGAGCGCCGAGCGCAGTGCCACTTTTTCGACCGCCTCCACCGGTGCGATGAAGCGCGCGATGAGTTGCTGGGCGTCGCGCACCGGCAGCGCCTCGGGATCGTACGCGGGCAGGCAGCGCGCCACTTCCCGCAAGCGCGGTGCGCCGTGTTCGCGCAATTCGTCCGGGGTATTGATATTCTGAAAAGCGTCGGTGTCGTCGAACTGGACTTCCGCGACCTGCAAACCGCCGTACCAGCCGCCCATCTTCCGCCCGCCGTCGGCCAGGTACGTTTCGAGCACCGGCAGCACGCTGGTTTTGACGAGACAAAAAACTGGATGGCGCCGGCCGTCGGCAGTGATGGCCACCGCCACGTCGGCATCCTGCGCCATCAATCCGGCCAGCAGGCGCGTGGCCAAATCGTCCGGCAGGAATGGCGAATCGCAGGGGGCGGTCAGCACCAGGTCGGACGTAGCGTTGCGCAGTCC
>Ga0265798_10009044_pt1 | contig 12550 bp, 13 predicted proteins | sample P3T30metagenome_FD_192430 | JGI IMG/M metagenome (GOLD analysis project Ga0265798, IMG submission 192430) | Plant litter microbial communities from East Loma Ridge, Irvine, California - P3 T30 | ecosystem: Environmental > Terrestrial > Plant litter > Unclassified | place: USA: California...
CCGCGCCGCGACCGCCCGGCCCAGTTCGCAGCAATCCGCACCGACGCCGACCTCAATGAGGTCGGCGAGCCGATCATGCTGTACTGCCAGCCGGCCAATGACTTTTTGCCCGACCCGCAGTCCTGCCTGATCACCGGCATCACTCCGCAACAGTGCCTCGAACAAGGCGTGCCCGAACACGAATTCGCGCGCGTGATCGAAGCCGCCTTCAGCGAGCCGGGCACGATCGGCGTCGGCTACAACACGATCCGCTTCGACGATGAGGTCACCCGCTTCCTGTTCTGGCGCAACCTGATCGATCCGTATGCGCGCGAGTGGCAGCACAACTGCGGCCGCTGGGACCTGCTCGACGTGGTGCGCATGGTGTACGCGCTGCGGCCCGAAGGCATCGAATGGCCGACCCGCGAAGACGGCAAGCCGAGCTTCAAGCTGGAACACCTGAGCAAGGCCAACGGCCTGGCCCACGACGCGGCGCACGATGCGCTGTCCGACGTGCGCGCCACCATCGCGCTGGCGCGCCTGATTCGCGACAAGCAGCCGCGCCTGTTCGACTTCTGCCTCGAGCTGCGGCGCAAGGACCGGGTCGCGAGCGAGATGGGCCTGCACCTGGATCCGTCGCAGCGCCAGCCCTTCCTGCACGTGTCCGGCATGTTCCCGGTCGAACACGGCTGCCTGGGCCTGGTCTATCCGCTGGCCCAGCACCCGACCAACAAGAACGAGGTGCTGGTCTGGGACTGCCGCCACGACCCGTCCGAACTGTTCGCGCTCGACGCCGACACCATCCGCACCCGCATGTTTTCGCGCGCGAGCGAACTGCCCGAGGGCGTGACCCGGCTGCCGATCAAGAGCGTGCACCTGAACAAATCGCCGATGCTGGTCGGGAATCTCAAGACCTTGCGGCCCGAACTGGCCACGCGCTGGGACATCGACCTGGAACGCGGCCGCGCGCATGCCGCGCTGGCGGCCGGCGGGCCGGATATGAAAGCGACCTGGGCCCAGGTGCTGGCGAAACCGGGTTCCGGCGAAGCGGTGGATGTCGACGAAGACCTGTATGGCGGATTCGTCAGCCGCGACGACCGCCGCCAGCTGGAGTCGCTGCGCATGCAGAAGCCCGAGGCGCTGGCGCGGCGCGTCAGCTTCGAGGACGAACGCCTCAACGAACTATTGTTCCGCTACCGCGCGCGCAACTTCCCGCATACCTTGCTTGAAGACGAGCTGCAGCTGTGGGAAGCGCACCGGGCGGCGCGGCTGTTCGAAGGCGCGCATGGGGCGCGCACGGTGGATCAGTTGTTTACCGAGATCGATACGTTGTCGGAGACGGCGGATGAGCGTGCCGAAGAGATTCTGGGGGCGTTGTATGACTATGTGGAGATGATTGCGCCGGAACGGTACTAGTGGTGTGCGGAGGACTTGGATTCCCGCCTGCGCGGGAATGACGTTGTTGGAGTTTGCGGTAAGCGTTGGCTCCAACTTCGGCCACGTCCCTCAGCACGTCGTTCCCGCGCAGGCGGGAACCTAAGTTCCGCACCCAGCACCACAAAAGTCAAAGCCCGCGTTTACCCACGCCGATGCACATTAATCGCATCCCGCGTCTCACGCGCCACACGCCGCGCCGCAGCCGCGAAATCCTCACCGTCCTGCGGCGTCGCATACAGGATCGCGCGCGACGAGTTGATCATCATGCCGGCGCCATCGGCCGTGCGGCCCGCCTTGACGGTGGCCTCGACGTCGCCGCCCTGGGCGCCCACGCCCGGAATCAACAGCGGCATATCACCGATCAGCTTGCGCACCTGCGCGATCTCATCCGGGAAGGTCGCGCCCACCACCAGTGCGCACTGGCCGTTGCGGTTCCATTTTTCAGCAACCAGCTGGGCCACGTGCTGGTACAGCGGGCGCCCCGCCACATCCAGGAATTGCAGGTCGGAGCCGCCCGCGTTCGAGGTGCGGCACAGCACGATCACGCCGCAGTCCGGCCATTCCATATACGGCTCGACCGAGTCGAAGCCCATGTACGGGCTGACCGTCACCGCGTCGGCGCCATAGCGTTCAAAAGCTTCGCGCGCGTACTGGTGGGCGGTGGCGCCGATGTCGCCGCGCTTGGCGTCGAGCACCAGCGGGATATGTGGATAGGTGGCGCGCAGGTAGGCGCAGATCTGTTCCAGCTGGTCTTCCGCGCCGAGCGCCGCGAAATAGGCGATCTGCGGCTTGAAGGCGCAGGCCAGGTCGGCGGTGGCGTCGATGATGGCCTTGCAGAACTGGACGATGGCGTCAGGCTGGCCTTGCAGGTGGGCAGGCAGGCGCGCCATATCCGGGTCGAGGCCGACGCACAGGAGCGAATCGTTGCTGGCCCATGCGGCGGAAAGTTTGTTGATGAAGTTCACCTCTAGCCCCTTGTATCTTTGTAAATGCAAACCCATTATTGTACCCGCCGGCGGCATGAAGCCGGTAGTTGGCGCCGACAAGGACGCCAAACGCCCCATGTTTCAGGTATATTTTGATCATTCGACAACTTGTACACACAAACAACATCATGACCAATTCCTTCTTCTATCGCTGGACCCGTCTCCTCGGCGGCGCCGTCCTGGCCGGCGCCCTGCTGTCCGGCTGCGGCTACAACGACTTCCAGACCAAGGACGAGGCCACCAAGGCGGCATGGAGCGAGGTGGTGAACCAGTACCAGCGCCGCGCCGACCTGATCCCCAACCTGGTCAACACCGTCAAGGGCTATGCCTCGCACGAAAGCGCGACCCTCGAAGCGGTGACCCGAGCCCGCGCCCAGGCCACCAGCTTCCAGATCACGCCCGAGGTGCTGAACAACCCCGAGGCCCTCCAGAAGTTCCAGCAGGTGCAGGGCGAGCTGTCGGGCGCCCTGTCGCGCCTGATGATGGTCTCTGAAAAATATCCCGACCTGAAGGCCGACACCAGCTTCCGTGACCTGCAGTCGCAACTGGAAGGCACGGAAAACCGCATCACCGTGGCGCGCCAGCGCTATATCGCCTCGGTCCAGGACTACAACGTGACCGTGCGCCAGTTCCCCAAGAACCTGACGGCGATGGTGTTCGGCTATGACACCAAGCCCTCGTTCACTGTCGAGAACGAAAAGGCGATTTCGACCGCGCCGACGGTCGACTTCGGCAAGTAAGCGCGGATGGCTGCGCTTTCACGATTCTTTGGCATCCTGCTGCTGGCGCTGGCCACCGGTGCGCCGGCCTTCGCCCAGCTGCAGGAAGTGCCGAAGCTGGCCACCCGCGTCACCGACCAGGCTGGCATGCTCGACGCCGCCCAGCGCCAGCGCCTGGAAGCGGTGCTGGCCGACTACGAAGCCAAGACCGGCAGCCAGATCGCCGTGCTGCTGGTGAAGTCGACAGAGCCCGAGGCGATCGAGCAGTACAGCATCCGCGTCACCGATGCCTGGAAACTCGGCCGCAAGGGCGTCGACGACGGCGTGCTGCTGCTGGTGGCGCGCGACAATCCAGCGTCGCTGCGCCGCCTGCGCATCGAGGCCGGGCGCGGCGTGCAGGGCGTGCTGACCGACGCCCAATCGAAGCGCATCCTGCAGGACGTGATCGCGCCGCATTTCAAGCAAGAGCATTACTACGAGGGCCTGGTGGCCGGCGTGGGCGCCATCGCCACCCTGCTCAACCAGGAAGCCTTCCCGGCGCCGCCCCCGCAACAGCAACAGCGCCAGGCAGTGTCCGGCAACGGTGGTTTCCCGCTGTGGGCGATCTTCCTGATCATCATCGGGGCCTCGATGCTGCGCTCGGTGTTCCGGCCGCGCGGCCGCACGGTCGGCACCCGCCGCGGCCAGTCGCACTGGGGTAGCGCCACCACCGGCTTCGTCCTCGGCAACGTCATCGGCAATATGAGCCGCGGCGGTGGGGGCGGCTTCGGCAGCGGCGGTGGCTTTGGCGGCGGCGGCTTTTCGGGTGGTGGCGGCGGCTTTGATGGCGGCGGCGCCTCGGGAGACTGGTAATGGGATCGTTTGGACAGAAAATGGGCCGCGCCTGGCGCCACTGGAAAAGCAGCGCGAGCGAGGCGAAGCAGGCCTTCCCGGACGCGACCCTGGACGCGATCGCCGAGGCGATCGACCTGGGCGAACGTACGCACCGCGGCGAGGTGCGCCTGATCGTCGAGAAGGCCCTGCCTTTTGAGGCGGCCTGGGAAGGCGTCACCAACCGCCAGCGCGCGCTTGGCCTGTTCGCCGACTATGGCGTGTGGGACACCGAAGACAATTGCGGGGTGCTGATCTACGTGAACCTGGCCGAGCACAAGGTCGACATCGTGGCCGACCGCGGCATCGACCGCAAGATCGACGCCGCCACCTGGCAGGCGGTGTGCCGCACCATGACCGAGGGGTTCAGGCAGGGCAGCTTCCATGAAGCGACCCTGGCTGCGGTGAACCAGGTCAACGAACTGCTGCGCCAGCACTTCCCGGCCAGCGGCGAGCGGCCCAACGAGCTGCCCGACCGGCCGGTCATGCTGTAGTTGTCCCGTCCTGGTCGTCCAGCCACTCACGCTCAAGCGCGTCGACTTCGGCCAGCTCGGCCTTCATGCGGCGCGCCTTGTTGTGGGCCCATACCAGCCCTCCAGCCAGCATCAGGACCATGACGGCGATACTCCAGGCGGCGGACGCCGTGCTGCGTGCGTTGGTCAGCATGTAGAACGGCGCCGGCAGCATGGGAATCGTCGACCAGCGCGTCAGCCACACCAGGCGCAGGTTGAGCAAGGCGCGCCGGCGCCGCAGGCCGAGCCAGTCGCGCAGGCTGGCGCCTGGCGGTTCGCGCAAGGCCGCGACACGGGTCCAGGTGAAACTGATCATCACCACGGCCATGAACAGCAGGAAGTACACCCACCACAGCAGCATGAAGCCGCTGGCCGTCAGCCGCTGCCAGTCCCGGACCAGCAGCGTCACAGCCACCACCACCAGCGCCCACTCGCCCAGGATCGTCCATACGATGAGCCGGCGCTCGCGCCGCGCGCGCACGATCATTCCTTCCACGTCGGGCATCGGCTGGGCGACCGGCGTATCTGCGCCCCACGCGTCCTGCAGCCTGGCCCATTCATCCGCATCGTTCATCGTTCCTCCAGCCTTTCCTTGAGCGCGGCCTTGGCGCGGTTCAGGCGCACACCGACATTATTCACCGAGATCCCGAGCAGCTGCGCGATCTCTTCATAGCACATGCCCTCGAGCGCCAGCAGCACCAGCTGGCGCTGCCCGACCGGCAGCTGGCGCAGCGCGCCCAGCAAACGTTGCTGCTGCTGGCTCAGGCCGGCCAGTGCTTCCGGCCCCGGCTGCTGGTCTTCCCACTCGTCGTCCAGTTCCTCGTGCTGCGGCTGCGCCACTGCGCGCATCACATGGCTGGCGCAGCGCCGGTGCGCTACGCCCACCACATAAGTCTTGATGCTGGCTTCGCCGCGAAAGGCCGGCAAGGCCTGCCACACGGCGAGCATGATGTCCTGCACCAGGTCTTCGCGCGCATGGCGGTTGCGCTCGAAGCTGGCGGCGAAACGCACCAGCATGGCGCCATGTTCGGCCATCAGGCGTTTGAAGTCGGCGTCCTGCGCTCCGGCCATCACAGCCCGAACACGAAGCGTTCGCTGCCCAGGCGCCGGCTGCCGAAGGCGATCAGCAGGGCGGCGCCGCCGATGCAGCCGGCCACCGACAGCGCCAGCAATTGCGGCGCCGGCGTCCCGCCGCTTACCAGCGTGCCCAGGTGGGCGTGCTGGCTCAGCATCGGCAACAGGTGGGCGCTGGGTGCTGACGTGGCCCCGAGCTTTTCCACCATCAGCAGCATCGGCGCCAGTTGCAGCAGGTTCAGGTAGATCTGGCCTTCCTTGTGGGTGCGGGCGTGCAGCGCCACCACGCATTGCAGGGCGCCCACCAGCAGCGCCAGCGGCAGCAGGATCAAGAGCATCTGCGCCAGCATCGCTGCGTCCGGCGCAAAAGCGATGCCCACTTCGTACAGCGGCAGGCGTTCGAGGGCCAGCACCGACAGCAAGAGCGCGGCGGCGCTGCTCACATAGCCGAACAGCGAAGCGGTGAGCCATTTGCCGATGAACAGCGTGCCTGGCCCCACCGGCTGGGCCAGCAAGGCCTCGAGCGAACGCCGTTCGCGCTCGCCGCCGGTCGCGTCCAGCGCCACGTGCGAGCCGCCGACAAACAAGCCGAGCAGCCAGAACAGCGGCAGCGCGCCCAGCACCAGCGCCGTGCGGCCGCCCGGCCCGCCCAGGTCGCGCAGCTCGAGACGCAGGGCGCTGGCATTGTCCGGCGCCATGCCGGCGCCCATCAGACGCTGGCCCGACAGCTGGGCGCCATAGGCGTTCACCAGGGTTTGCACGCGCTGGGCCTGGCGCCTTGCGTCGTCAATGGACATGTCGGCCCACAGGGCCAGCGTGGCCGCGCGTCCCTGCGCCAGCGCGCGCGGGGCCTGCGCCGGCACTTCCAGCACCACCGCGCCGGGCGAGCGCGCGAGCAGGCTATCGGGCGACTCTTCGCTCGCCTGCAGCGTGACGCCGGCCGCTTCCAGGTGCCGCACGAGCCCCGGCGCATGGGCGGCGCCGACCAAATGCAGCGGTCGCGCCCCGGCGTCGACCTCGGACGCGATCATCGCCTTGAGCACGGCCGCCAGCACGAAGGGCCCGAGCAGCGCAAACAGCAGGCCGGCCATCATCGAACGGCGGTCGCGCACGGCGTCCATCACCTCCTTCGACACCACGATCCATAAATTCTCATACCTCATGCTGCAATCCCCTCATCGCTGCCGATCACTTCCACGAATGCCTGTTCCAGGCTGCTCCCGCCGGTCTGCGCCAGCAGCGCAGGCGTCGTCCCTGCAAAGCGCACCCGGCCCGCGGCCAGCACCACCACCTGGTCGCACAGTTGCGCCGCCTCCTGCATCACGTGGGTCGACAGCAGCACCGCCGCCCCCCTCCCGCGCGCCCGCAGCAAGGCCTCGCGCACGGCGCGCGTGCTCATCACGTCCAGGCCGCGCGTGGGCTCGTCCAGCACCAGCACGGCAGGATCATGCAGCAAGGCGCGCGCCAGCGCCACCTTGATGCGCTGGCCGGCCGAAAATCCCTTGGCCGGGCGCCCGGCCTCGGCCTCCAGTCCCACCTCCTGAACGACGCGTTCGATCGCGCGTTCCAGCATGGCGCCGCGCATGCCGTGCAGGCGGCCGAAATAGCGCAGGTGGTCGCGCGGTGTGAGCCGCTCATAGAGCCCGAATTCGTCGGTGACGATGCCGAGCCGGCGCCGCGCGGAGAGCGGCGCGCGCGTCACATCGATACCGTCGATGGCGACCCTGCCGCTGTCCGGCGCCAGCAGGCCGTACAGGATGCGCAGGCACGTCGACTTGCCGGCGCCGTTGGGGCCGAGCAGCGCGGTGATAGTCCCGGGCCTGGCGGTGAAGCTCACCTGGTCCAGGGCCTGCAAGGTCTTGAAGCGTTTGCTGATCTGGTTCACGACGATCATGGCGGTTTCCTCACAAGGTGGGCTGGCCGTCGGCCAGCACGAACGGGAGACGGCGGATCGCCGCCAGGCAGGCGCCATCCACGGCGGCAGGATCGGCATGCTCGAGGAAGGCGGCAATCAGGCGCGGCGCGCAACCGGCGCCGCTGAAGGTATGGCCGGCGCCATGCGCCACCAGCACCCGGCTGTGGCGCAGGGTGCGCGCCGCCAGGTGGGCGTTCTCCGGCGGCGTGACCGGATCGAGGCCGCCCGCCAGCAGCAGGGCCGGCACATCGGAGACCACGGCGCGCGTCAGCCCGGCGTCGAGCCGCGCCGCCGGCCACACCGCGCACCAGTCGCGCCAGCCCCGGGCATAGGCTTCGCCGAAACGGCTGCCGGCGGCGTCCCGGCGCATCGCGGCGTCATCCGTGAACGGCGCTTCTTCGGCGCACAGCACCGACAGGGTCTGGCCGAAGGTCATGCCTTCCAGGCTCCAGCCGGCGAGGGCGTCGTACAGGGCCAGCAGGGGCTGCGGCCGGCCATTGGCGGCGGCATGGATGGCGAACGGCAGCACGCTGGCATGCTGGCTGCTGTACATGGCGCCGCGCAGCAGTTGCGGCACCGCCTCGGCCTGGTGCGGACCGAGGGCTGGCAGCGCCAGCACGGCGTCGAGCTCGCGCGCCAGGTTCGGGAAGGCCCGGGCGCAGCCCTGGTCGGCGGCGCAATCGGCCAGCAGGCGCTCGAGCGCGGCCTGGGCGTGGCGCGACGACAGCAGGATGCGGGCATTGGTCGGCGCCACCGCATCGAGCACCATGCTGCGCACGCTGGCCGGGTAGCGCCGCGCATACATCAGCGCGGTGCGGGTGCCGTAGGAGCCGCCCCACAGGCTGAACTGGCGGTAGCCGAGCGCGCGCCGCAGGTCTTCGAAGTCAAGCAGCGCGGCCTCGGTATGGAAGTGGCGCGGGTCGGCGTCAAGCGTCTCCAGGCAGGCGCGCAGGCCGGCCTGGGCGGCCGCCATGTCGCCCTGCGCGATCGCCCCCTCGGGCATCGGGCAGCGCAGCGGACTCGATTTTCCGGTGCCGCGCTGGTCGACCAGCAGGATGTCGCGCCGCTTGCGCGCTTCGCGGAAGGCGCTGGCCAGGAGCGGCCCATAATCCATGGCGGCCTGGCCCGGACCGCCGGCCAGCACCAGCAGCGGGTCGGGGGCGGCCGGCTTCGCGCTGGCCTTGATGCGGGCGAAATGGATCGTGATGCGGCGGCCGGCCGGGTTGGCGCGGTCTTCCGGCACTTCCAGCGTGCCGCATTCGACGCGCTCGGGGAAGTTCGGCAGGTGGCAGGGTTCCAGGGCGGCGGCCAGGCTGGAATACAGCAGCATCGACAGGAACACGGTCCAGGCGAGGGCGAGATGCTTGCGGGTCATTCTGGTTCTCGTTGTGGTGGCGATACCCGATTAGTAGCGCCCTGCACGAAAAACTTACAGCCGGATTGACGATCATGCATACCGGGTAGCCGCGGCGAGTGGTTAGAATGGCGGACTTTGCCTCACTACGAAAGCCCGCCATGAAACTCAATCAGAAGATTGCCATCGTCACCGGCGCCAGCCAGGGCATTGGCCTGGCCTGCGCCCAGCGCCTGGTGCGCGAAGGCGCGCGCGTGATGCTCGTCGACCTCAAGCCGGAAGTCGAGCAGGCCGCCGCCAGCCTGGGCGACGCCGCCCGCTTCTTCCGCGCCGACGTCGGCGTCAAGAAAGAGGTCGATGCAATGATTGCCGCCACGCTCGACGCTTTCGGGCGCATCGACATCCTGGTCAATAATGCGGGCGTGACCCATGCGGCCGATTTCCTCGACCTGGAAGAGGACGATTTCGACCGCGTGTTGCGCATTAACCTGAAATCGATGTTCCTATGCAGCCAGGCGGCGGCGCGCGATATGGTGAAACGCGGCGCGGGCGGCTGCATCATCAATATGTCGAGCGTCAACGCCGAACTGACCATCCCCAACCAGGTGCCCTATGTGGTGTCGAAGGGCGGCGTCAACCAGCTGACCCGGGTGGCGTCGATCGCCCTGGCCCAATACGGCATCCGCGTCAATGCGATCGGCCCGGGCACGATCCTGACCGAACTGGCCAAGCAGGCGGTCCTGGGCAGCCCGGAAGCGCGCCACACCATCCTGTCGCGCACGCCGCTGGGCCGCTGCGGCGAGCCGGAAGAAGTCGCCTCGATCGCCGCCTTCCTGGCCAGCGACGACGCCTCGTACATGACCGGCCAGACGCTGTACGCCGACGGCGGCCGCATGGCGCTGAACTATACGGTGCCCGTCCGCGACTGAAAACCGGAAGAAAAGTGGGAGATATTACTTTATCGCATGTCTGGTATCCGAACTCGCAATTGGACGCCGTTACCGCGGACCCCGATAATTACACCTGTCTCCACTATTCTCCTCCAAGAAAATAGTTTTAAGCCCGCACAAGAGCGGGCTTTTTTTTTGCCCAAACCGGCGAGAAAGACCGTAGGTACGTAGTTCTACGTATAACGAGCATTCATGACTTGGTTGCCTCCGGCGCTCATTTAATACCGCCAGAACTTTGCGTTTGGTCACAATCGCGTCACAAACCCTGCCTATACTAAGAATCACCTGTCATACACGCAACCGATATGCCTGGTGACAGCAGGTGTGCGGCGCCCCGGGTGCTACACACCAACCGATTTTTCGCATCTCTTGGCCCGATCTTGGGTTGTGCCCGCCACCCGCGGGCATTTTTTTAGGCGCGTCACAGGCATTGCTGGAACCAGACCCGTTGCAGGCCGGTCTTATCCTCTGCCCTAGCGCAACTCGCGGTAAAAAAATTGTCACAGCGCTTGAAGCCGTCGCTGATTTGACTATCATAAAGTTTGCGCTTCCGATTCGGCCACCGGTCGGAAGATCACGTACCACGAAACGTCCAAGGGAACCTGTCCTATGAACTTACGTGTACCAGCCAGCGCCGCGCCCGACACCTGCCGCCGCCATCATGAAGATGGCGACCTGGTCCTCAGCGAACTCAATCCGAGCACCGTCGTCGACACGCACGACAGCGACAGCACGCCGCTCAACCTGCTCACCTTCGGCAGCGTCCGCGAAGTCTGCCCCAAATGCCAGCAGACACACTTGAAACTGGTCTTGCGCCAGGGGAGTGTGCGCATGGCCCATCTGTTCTGCGCCGACTGCGAAAGCTGTTTCGACGCCCATTACACCGACGGCGCACCAGCCCTGACGATCTGAGCAGGTAATGGCGTGCGGGCAACTGGCTGCGCGGCGTGGTAAGGTTGATGCTTCCACGCGTTCACCGCTTCACGTCCGTACCGATGCCCACCCTGTCGTCCCTGCTGCAGCCTCCGCCTAAAGTCCGTCGCGCCCTGCATGCCCTCGCCCTGCTCGGGCTGCTGGCCATCCTGGTGGCGGGCTCGATTCCCGGCGCCCGCGCCGAGGTCGGCGCCTATGCGTCCGGCGTGGTGCTGCACGGCATGAGCTACGCCTTCCTGGCCGCCCTGTGGTTCCTGGGCGCCACCGGCACGCCGCTGCAGCGCGCCCTGAAGGCGATGCTGGCCATCGCGCTGATGGGTGCGGTCGACGAATGGGTGCAAAGCTTCTTCCCGTATCGCTCGGGCGACGTGCGCGACTGGCTGGTGGACGTCACGGCCGCCACCCTCGCCTCCACCCTGCTGGCGGTGCTGGCCACCCTTGCGCCGCAGCCGGCGCCGGCGGCCCGTCGGCGCTGACCATCATCCTCCGTTCAGGTTCCGCAAAGAACCCTCGCGCTTGATCCAACCGGGCTTCTAAGGAAGTCAGCTGGAACGCTGGCGCGCTTCACGCCTCTTATCCTCGTGGCGCGCGGCATCGTCACATCCCCACTAAAAATCGGATAAGAGGAGTTGATCATGAAGCAATCACACCAGAGCCTGGTCATGGCGGGTCTGCTGGCGGTCGCGCTCGCCATTTCGGGGTGCGCCGCCATGCGTGGCGAGTCTTCGTCGAGTGGCGCCAGCGGCGCGAGCGGCAGCACCGGAACCAGCGACTACGGCTCGGGCTCCAGCGGCAGCTCCGGCACCTCGGGCAGTTCCGGCACCTCCGGCAGCAGCGGCACGGCCACCGACAGCACCCAGGACGGCGCGGGCGTCTCCGGCAGTTCCGACACCACCTCAGGCAGCTCAGGCAGCTCGGGCAGCTCGGGCAGCTCCGGCAGCAGCGGTTCCGGCACCTCCAGCATGCAGGACGACCGCGGCGGCAGCGCCTCCACCGCGGGCGCTGCCGCGGCCAGCGCGGCGCCCAACAGCACCGTGCTGGCGATCGAGATCCTGCCGGCGGCGAGCGGCATTACCGAGGGTGATTCGTCGATGGGCAGCAGCGGCGCCGCTGGCGCCACCGGCAGCGCCGGCAGTCCCGGCAGCAGCCAGTCCTACCGCGTCACCGTGCGCATGGACGACGGCAGCACGCAGGTGGTCACCCACGGCGTCACGCCCGACTTCCGCAGCGGCGACCGCATCAACGTGACGGGCGGCAGCATCCAGCGCTAGCCGGGCGCCGCCGCCGGGTGGACGCGGCGTCCACCCGTGCCAGAGACAATGCCGGGCTCAGGGCGTGCCCGGGTCCTTGCCTTCTTCCACCTCGCGGTGAAACATCGGGATGTTGCGCGTCGCATTGCTGATAACCTCGAGCGGCAGCTTGGGCGTCCGGTCGGCGTTCAGCAAGCCATTGGCTTCCTGGAAGGTGTCGGCGAACTGGGTGTAGCAGAAGCCGCTGAACATGAAGGTTTCATTGACCACCTGCAGCAGGCGCCGGTATTGCTTCAGATAGCTCTCGGCCGTGTGCGCGCGGCTATAGCCCCAGGTGGTCTCGTCCGGGTTCGGGACCTGTTTCGGATCGTAGGCGATGCCGCCGAACTCCGTCAGCACGATCGGCTGGCCGCGGTGCGGGAAGCCATCCAGGGTCAGGATGCGCCCGCCGGGACGCCGCTGGTCGAACAGCGTGCGCACCGGATCGGTGACGGCGTAGCGCGCCAGGATTTTTTCCGCGTCGCTGTCGTAGTCGTGGATGCCGAGGATGTCGGTGGCCGAGGCTTCCCAG
>Ga0265798_10009046_pt1 | contig 12549 bp, 11 predicted proteins | sample P3T30metagenome_FD_192430 | JGI IMG/M metagenome (GOLD analysis project Ga0265798, IMG submission 192430) | Plant litter microbial communities from East Loma Ridge, Irvine, California - P3 T30 | ecosystem: Environmental > Terrestrial > Plant litter > Unclassified | place: USA: California...
GCCTTGCGAATTCGATTGCGTCATCTCGTCTCTCCGGGTTGGCGATGCGCGTAGCGCCGGCGCTCAGGGGCGCGCCGCCGCGATCTCGACGGCGCGCACGATGGCGCGCTGCATCATTTCGATCTTGAAGTCGTTATGGCCCTGTCCGTGCGCGTCGCGCGCGGCCAGCGCGGCGGCGGCGCGCAACCGGGAAGGATCCTTGCCGACCCCGGCCAGCGCCGCTTCCACCATCGGCACGCGCCAGGGCATGGTGCCGACCCCGCCGAGGGCGACGCGGGCCTCGCGGATGCGTTCGCCGTCCATGTCGAGCGCCACCGCCGCCGACACCACGGCGAATTCGAAGGAGGCGCGGTCGCGCACTTTCAGGTAATGGGAGCGCCGCGTCGCGGGATGGGCCGGCACCGTGATGGCGCCGATCAGCTCACCCGGCTGCAGCACGGTTTCGAGGTGGGGACTGGCCGCGGGCAGGCGGTAGAATTCGGCCAGGCGCACGCTGCGCGGCGCCGCGGCACCGTGGATCTCGACCGAGGCGTCGAGCGCGGCCAGCGCCACCGCGAGGTCGGAGGCGTTGGCGGCGATGCAGCTGTCGCTGGTGCCGAGCACGGCGTGCCAGCGGTTCTCGGCGCCCATCGCGGCGCAGCCGGAACCGGGCGCGCGCTTGTTGCAGGCGGCGTAGCCGACGTCGCGGAAGTAGGGGCAGCGGGTGCGCTGCATCAGGTTGCCGCCCATCGTGGCCTGGTTGCGCACCTGGGGGCTGGCCGAGGCCAGCAGGGCCTCGGCGATCAGCGCATACTGCCCGGTCACGTCCGGGTGCGCCGCAACCTGCGCCATGGTGGCCGCCGCGCCGATCCGCAGTCCGTCGGGTCCGGTCGCGATGCGCGCGTCGAGCAGGCCGGCAAGGCTGACCAGGCGTTCGGGCCGCCGTACGTCTTCCTGCAGCAGCTGCAGCATGTCGGTGCCGCCCGCGATGTATTCGACGGGGGCGTCGGTACGGCCGGCCTGGGCGCGCCATGCGATGGCGGCGTTCAGGTCGCGTGGACGTTCGAGCGTGAACGGATGCATGGCTCCACCTCCGGTAGGGCGCCGCCGGGAGGGCGGCACGAACCAGTATAGGCGTAAATTGCGGCTGCAAATTCCGCCTATGGGAAGAGGACCGGTCCAATTCCGCCTACCCGTGGTGGATGCGGCGCGGCGCCGCTCAGGGGATCAGAACTCTTCCCAGTCGCCGCCGGCGGCGACGGTCTTGTGCGCGGGTTTGACAGAAGCAGGCTTGCCTGCGGCCGGCCTGGCGCGCGCCGTCAGCGCGGGGCGCACCGGCCTGGCCGCGGCCGCAGACGTGGCGACCGGCACCGCCGGGCCCTGTTCGCGTCCCAGCTTGAACACGCTGACCACTTCCGCCAGCTTGCCGGCCTGGTCTTCCATCGATGCCGCGGCGGCGGCCGCTTCCTCGACCAGCGCCGCGTTCTGCTGGGTCACCTGGTCCATCTGGCCGATGGCGCCGTTGACCTGCTCGATGCCGCCGGTCTGCTCCTGGGTGGCGCTGGTGATCTCGCCCATGATGTCGGTCACGCGGCGGATCGAGTCGACCACCTGTTCCATGGTGGCACCGGCCTGGTCGACCAGGCGCGCGCCGGTGTCGACGTTGGCGACCGAATTGCCGATCAGTTCCTTGATCTCCTTGGCGGCGGCGGCCGAGCGCTGGGCCAGGGTGCGCACCTCGCCGGCGACCACCGCGAAACCGCGGCCCTGCTCGCCGGCACGGGCGGCTTCCACCGCCGCGTTCAGGGCCAGGATATTGGTCTGGAAGGCGATGCCGTCGATGACGGTGATGATGTCGACGATCTTCCTGGAGGACTCGTTGATCGCGTTCATGGTGGTGACGACTTCGCCGACCACCGCACCGCCCTGGGTCGCCACGGTGGAGGCGGCGATGGCGAGCTGGTTGGCCTGGCGCGCGTTCTCGGCGTTCTGGCGCACGGTGGTGGTCAGTTCTTCCATCGATGCCGCGGTTTCTTCCAGGCTGCTCGCCTGCTGTTCGGTGCGCGACGAGAGGTCGAGGTTGCCGGCGCTGATCTCGCGGGAAGCGGTGGCGATGGTGTCGGTACCGCTGCGTACCTGGCCGACGATGCCCACCAGGCTGTCGTTCATATGGCGCAGGGCGCGCAGCAGGGCGCCGGTTTCATCCTGCGTATGCGCTTCGATGCGGTGCGTCAGGTCGCCGGCGGCCACGGTCTGCGCGAGCGTCACGGCGTCCTGGATCGGACGCACGATGCCGCGCGTGAGCAGCCACGACAGCACGGCGCCGGCCAGCACCGCGCACACGCTCAGCACGACGATCATGCGCGTGCTCTGGGTGGCGTTGGCGTCGATGGCGCGGGCGGTGGCGTCGATGCTGGTGCGCTGCAGCGTCACCAGTTCCTGCAGCAGGTCCTGGTACTGCTTCGAGGCGGGAGTGAACTGCTGGTCGAGGATGCGCGCGGCTTCCTCGGCATTGTCCTCGCCCTTGGCCTTGACGGCGCCGTCGCGCGAGGCGCTGTAGACCTTGCGCTGGGCGAGGATTTTTTCGAACAGCTCATGTTCGGGACCGCTCGCGGCGATCAGCGGCTCGATGCCCTTGAGCAGTTCGGCCGCCTTCTTGACCGAGGCGGCCGAGTCTTCCTTGAAGTAGGCGCCCAGCGAGGGGTCGGAACTCTTGACGATCGCGGCGGTGCGGCGGATCGAGGCGAAATTCAGGCTGTACCAGTCGGTGATCATGCGCTCCTTGGCGAGCGGCGCATCCATCATGGTGCGGGTCGAACCGGCTACCTCGACCAGGCGCCAGACGCCGACCAGGGCGATGACCACGGTCATGGCGAGGATCAGGAAAAAGCCCAGTCCGAGACGTTTTCCAATCTTGATGTTTGCAAATAAACCCATTGATGACAGTCCTTTGATTACTGAAGAGACCAGCCGCGCGTGCAGGAGCCTGCTCGGTTCGGGGAGCATGGGACACGGAAGAGGGGACTGGCGGGAAAGTCAAAAATTTTACGCTGACAACTTGTATATGGAAATATAAAATGCACCAAAGAAATTTTTTATACACAATTTGTAGGGTTTTTCCTACAGATTACTCCTGAGTTTGTTAAATCGGCCTTGAGCTGCTAGGCTGAAAGAGAGGCACCCAATCGTCTGTGCCTTCCCCGCTTTTTTCTTCCTCATCCCTGAAGTGATCCCATGAAGTCTTCCCGCATCCTCCGTAACGCCCTGTTCTTCGCCGGTCTCGCCGGCGCCGCCGTCCACGCCGCCGAGCTGCCGCCGCAGTTCGCCGCGCAGCTGAACGCCGACTATCCGAAGCTCGAAAGCTTCTACCAGGACCTGCACCGCAATCCGGAACTGGGCTTTGCCGAACACCAGACCGCGGCCAAGCTGGCCGAGCGCGCCAAGGCGCTGGGATTCGAGGTCACCACCGGCGTCGGGGGCACCGGCGTGGTGGCGATCCTGCGCAACGGCCCCGGCCCGACCGTGATGCTGCGCACCGAGATGGACGCGCTGCCGGTCCAGGAAAAGACCAGCCTGGCCTTCGCCAGCAAGGTCACCACCAGGAACGCCGCCGGCGATACCGTGCCGGTGATGCACGCCTGCGGCCACGACCTGCACATGTCGGCCTGGTACGGCACCGCCAGGCTGATGGCGGAAAACCGCAAGGCCTGGAGCGGCACCCTGATGCTGGTCGGCCAGCCGTCCGAGGAACCGCTGACCGGCGCCGCCGCGATGCTCAAGGACGGCCTGTTCACGCGCTTCCCGAAGCCGGACTATGCGCTGTCGATGCACGACGACGCCAGCATGGCCTCGGGCACGATCATGTACCACGCCGGCCCGTTCCGCGCCTCGGCCGACGTGGTCAACATCACGGTGTTCGGCCAGGGCGGCCACGGCGCCGTGCCGCACGAGACGCGCGACCCGGTCGTGATGGCGGCGCGCCTGGTGCTGGCGCTGCAGACCCTGGTCTCGCGCGAGAACAACCCGCTCGACCCGGTGGTCATCACCATCGGCACGATCCAGGGCGGCACCCTGCCCAACATCATCCCGGACCAGGTCAAGCTGCAGCTGTCGGTGCGGACCTTCCGCCCGGAAGTGCGCAAGCGCGTGCTGGCCAGCATCGCCCGCGAAGCGAAAGGCGAGGCGCTCGCCGCCGGTGCGCCGAAGGAGCCGCTGGTCGAGGTCAAGCCGGGCACCGACTCGGTCTATAACGATCCGGCGCTGATCGGCCGCGTGGTGAAGGTGCTGGAAAAGGCGGTGGGGCCGGAGTTCGTGAAGGAGATGCCGCCCAAGATGACCTCGGAAGACTTCTCGCAGTACGGCCAGCAGCCGGGCGTGAAGGCGATCCTGCTGCACGTGGGCGCAGTGGATGCGGCGCGCCTGGAGGCGGCGAAGAAGGCCGGCCAGCCGCTGCCGGGCACCCACTCGCCGCAATGGGCGCCGGACCTGAAGCCGACCCTGACCAACACCATCAAGGCCGAGACCGCGATCCTGCTCGACCTGATGGCGCCGAAGGGCTGAGCACTACCCGGCTTGCCGCCCGCTCAGGCGGGCCGGGTGCCGTAGTAGGCGTGTACTTCGCCGGTCCAGCGCTGGTCGGCCATGTCCGGCCAGTGGTCGGTGTCGAAGCCGGGGGCCTGGGCGATGCGCTCGCGCGCGATATCCACGATGAAGCGCTTGTGGCGCGGGTCCAGGCGCAGGGCCTGCCACGGCACGGCCATGAGTTTTTCGCCGAGTCCGAGGAAACGGTTGGCCGACACCAGGGCATAGGCGATCGCCCCGGTGCGCATGTCCACCATGAATTCCTTGATCACACCCAGGTGCTCGTCCTGCAGGTTATGGACGTGGTCGCCGATCAGGGTGTTCGCACCCAGCATTTCCGGACCCGGTCCCTTGCCGTGCTTGTTCTTGTACATCCCGTAGTCGTCTCTTTCCTCATAAGACATTTCTGCCCCTCCTTTGTGCTGAAGCGCAAGGATAACCCGGGTGCGGAGAAGTTCGGTTCGGACGCACACAGAGCGGGAAGGGCGCCGTTGCGTGGCGCCCGGCCTTCGCTCAGAACGCGTCCCAGTCATCGCCAGCGGCGACCGTTGCGCGCGCGGGCTTGCCTGGCACCAGCGCCACCGCGCGCGCGGCCGGCCTGGCCGCCAGGGCCGGCGTGCCCGCATCGACCTTGAACACTGCGACGGCGTGCGCCAGCCGCGACGCCTGGTCCTGCAGCGAGCCGGCCGCCGCCGCGGCCTGTTCGACCAGCGCGGCGTTCTGCTGGGTGCCCTCGTCCATCTGGGTGACGGCCTGGTTGACCTGCTCGATGCCGGCGCTCTGCTCCTGGCTGGCGTGCGCGATCTCGCCCATGATCGTGGTGACGCGCTGGATCGACGCCACCACCTGGTCCATGGTGGCGCCGGCCTGGTCGACCAGGCGCGAGCCGGCATCGACCTTGTCAACCGAGTTGCCGATCAGTGCCTTGATCTCCTTGGCCGCCGCCGCCGAGCGCTGGGCCAGGGTGCGCACCTCGCCGGCGACCACCGCGAAGCCGCGGCCCTGCTCGCCGGCACGGGCGGCTTCCACCGCCGCGTTCAGGGCCAGGATATTGGTCTGGAAGGCGATGCCGTCGATGACGGTGATGATGTCGACGATCTTCCTGGCCGATTCGTTGATGGCGTTCATCGTGGCCACCACTTCGCCTACCACCACGCCGCCCCTGGTCGCCACTTCCGAGGCGGCCAGGGTGAGCTGGTTGGCCTGGCGTGCGTTCTCGGCATTCTGCTTGACGGTCGAGGTCAGCTCTTCCATCGAGGCCGCGGTTTCCTCGAGCGCGCTGGCCTGCTGTTCCGTGCGTCCCGAGAGGTCCAGGTTGCCGCTGGCGATTTCGCCGGCCGCGCCATGGATGGCATCGGTGCCGCCGCGCACGTCGGCGACGATGCGCACCAGGCTGTCGTTCATGTGGGACAGGGCGCGCAGCAGCGCACCGGTCTCGTCCGTGCTGTGGGCTGCGATGTTGCGGGTCAGGTCGCCGGCGGCCACGGCTTCGGCCAGGTCGACCGCCTCGCGGATCGGTGCGACGATCCCGCGCGTCAGGCGCCACGAACAGACGATGCCGACGATCATCGCAATCGCGCTCAGGATCGCGATGGTGCGTGTGCTGCTCGCGATGCTCGCTTCGATCCGATGGCCGGCGGCGGCGATCTGCTGCTGTTCCATCTCGACCAGCACGCCGACCGAATTCTCGTAGGCTTTCGCCGCTGGCACGAATTCCTGTTCGAGCATGCGCGCCGCTTCCTCGGTCCTGCCTTCGGACTTGGCCTTGACCGCGCCGTCCTTGGCCAGCGTGTAGACCTTGCGTAGCGCATTGATCTTGCGGAACTGCTGTTTTTCCTGCTCACTCGAAAGCAGGGGCTCGATCTTCTTGATCAACTCCGTGGCCCGCGCCGACGTGACTTCGGCGTCCTGCTTGAAGAAGTCGGCCAGGGTCGGATCGGCGCTCCTGACGACGGCGATGGTGCGGCGTACCGCGCCGAAAGTCTGGGTGCGCCATTCAGCGATCATCTGTTGCTTGGCCATCGGGATGTCCATCATCGCGCGCGTGTCCGCAGCCATCGAACGCAAATGCCAGATTCCCGCGAAGGCAACCGCCACGGTCATCGCCAGCATCAGGGCGAAACCTGCGCCCAGCCGTTTTCCGATGCTTAAATTTGCTAACACAGCCATGCATGTCTCCTTCTGTTTTCGTCAATACGTAATTTATTCTACGATTCTTCTTGGAATTAAAAGTTTCTGAATTTCATTTTGTGCCGCATATGCCACAGCGCACGTTGACAAGGTTGATCGTTTGTAAAGACTGCGCCAGCCTTCGGGCCAGCACCTGGCGCGCATTGCCGGTGGAAAAATATGATGGACTGTAGCTCGCCCGTACCGGCGTCATTACATTGGTGAAATTTCAGCTGGCAAGCCCTTACATATTCCCGGCTTACAAGCAGGAGGCCGCGATTTTTTCCGCTCCGCCAGGGCGGAAACGAAGCTTGCGCCGGTGCGTGGCGGCTTGCGGTAAACATGCTGCATGAGGCATGCGGGCGCCGCGGACAGGGGGCCTTGCCAAGTTGTAATAAGGAAGTATTTGCAGGTTTAAGGTATAATTTCAATTTCCCGCGCGTGCCGTTCGGCACCTTCTGCACAATGACCAAATTCGTATTCGTCACTGGCGGCGTCGTGTCTTCCCTGGGTAAAGGGATCGCGGCCGCTTCTCTCGCCGCGATCCTCGAATCGCGCGGCCTCAAAGTCACGATGCTCAAGCTCGACCCGTATATCAACGTGGATCCGGGCACCATGAGCCCCACCCAGCACGGTGAGGTGTTCGTGACCGACGACGGCGCCGAGACCGACCTGGACCTGGGGCACTACGAGCGCTTCATCAGCACTCGCATGAAAAAGGTGAACAATTTCACCACCGGCCAGATCTATGAATCGGTGATCCGCAAGGAACGCCGCGGCGAGTACCTCGGCAAGACCGTGCAGGTGATCCCGCACATCACCAACGAGATCCAGGACTACATCCGCCGCGGCGCCGAAGGCGTCGACGTCGCGCTGGTCGAGATCGGCGGCACCGTCGGCGACATCGAGTCGCTGCCCTTCCTGGAAGCGGCGCGCCAGTTGTCGCTGCGTTCCGGCCGCAAGTCGACCGCCTTCGTGCACCTGACCCTGGTGCCGTATATCGCCTCCGCCGGCGAACTCAAGACCAAGCCGACCCAGCACTCGGTGCAGAAGCTGCGCGAGATCGGCATTTCGCCGAACGCGCTGCTGTGCCGCGCCGACCGCCGCATCCCGGACGACGAGCGCGCCAAGATCTCGCTGTTCGCCAACGTCGAAGAACAGGCCGTCATTTCCGTTTGGGACGTGGACACCATCTACAAGGTGCCGCAGGTGCTGTGCGACCAGGGCCTGGACGACATCATCCTGGAAGCACTCGACATCCAGGCGCCGCCGGCCGACCTGTCGATGTGGACGAAGCTCATCCACACCCTGGAAAATCCGAAGCACGAAGTCACCATCGGCATGGTCGGCAAGTACGTCGACCTGATCGAGTCGTATAAATCGCTGACCGAAGCGCTGCGCCACGCCGGCATCCACACCGAGAGCCGCGTCAACATCGAGTACATCGACTCGGAAGAGATCGAATCGACCGGCTGCGCCAACCTGGCCAAGTACGACGCCATCCTGGTGCCGGGCGGCTTCGGCAAGCGCGGCGTGGAAGGCAAGATCATGGCTGCCCGCTACGCCCGCGAAAACAAGATCCCGTATCTCGGCATCTGCCTCGGCATGCAGGTCGCGCTGATCGAATACGCGCGCCACATGGCCGGCCTGCCGAACGCCAACTCGACCGAGTTCGATCCGGAAACCGACCAGCCGGTGGTCGCCCTGATCAACGAATGGCAGAACCACGACGGCAAGGTCGAGAAGCGCGACGTGAACTCCGACCTGGGCGGCACCATGCGCCTTGGCGCCCAGACCTGTGCGGTGAACCCGGGCACGCTGGCCGCCGAAATCTACGGCAACGTCGTGACCGAGCGCCACCGTCACCGCTACGAAGCGAACAATTACTACCTGCCGAAGGTCGAAGCCGCAGGCCTGGTGGTGGCTGCCCGCACCCCGAACGAAGACCTGTGCGAGATCATGGAGCTGCCGCGCACCGGCGACAATGCGCACCCGTGGTACGTCGGCGTCCAGTTCCACCCGGAGTTCAAGTCGACTCCGCGTAACGGCCACCCGCTGTTCAGTTCGTTCATTCGCGCCGCCCTGGCCCACCAGGCAAGCGGCACCAACCAGCACGCGGCGAACGCGCCGGCCGTGCAAGGAGATGCAGCATGAAGCTTTGCGACTTCGAGGTCGGTCTCGACCAGCCGATCTTCCTGATCGCCGGCACCTGCGTGATCGAATCGCGCCAGATGGCGATGGACGTGGCCGGCACGCTGAAGGAAATCACCTCGGCACTGGGCATTCCGTACATCTATAAATCGTCCTTCGACAAGGCCAACCGTTCCTCGGGTAAATCCTTCCGCGGCCCTGGCCGCGAAAAGGGCCTGGAGATCCTGGCCGACGTGCGCCGCGAAATCGGCGTGCCGGTGCTGACCGACGTCCACACCGAGGAAGAGATCCCGGAAGTGGCAAGCATCGTCGACGTGCTGCAGACCCCGGCCTTCCTGTGCCGCCAGACCGACTTCATCAACGCCGTCGCGCGTTCGGGCAAGCCGGTCAACATCAAGAAGGGCCAGTTCCTGGCCCCGGGCGACATGAAGAACGTGATCGACAAGGCCCGCGCAGCAGCAAGCGAAGCGGGCTTGCCGGACCAGTTCATGGCCTGCGAGCGCGGCGTCTCGTTCGGCTACAACAACCTGGTGTCGGACATGCGTAGTCTCGCCATCATGCGCGAATCGAACTGCCCGATCGTGTTCGACGCGACCCACTCGGTGCAGCTGCCGGGCGGCCAGGGCACGTCCTCCGGCGGCCAGCGCGAACACGTGCCGGTGCTGGCGCGCGCCGCGGTTGCCGCGGGCGTCTCGGGACTGTTCATGGAGACCCATCCTGATCCGGCCTGCGCGCTGTCCGACGGCCCGAACGCGGTGCCGCTGGGACGCATGAAGGAACTGCTGACGACCCTGGTCGAGATCGACCGGATCGTCAAGAAGGCGGGCTTCATCGAGGCCAACTTCAAATAACAACGCTTTGAACGCGTACGTGCTGAGGCATGAACGCGAACGTATGAACGTCGCCCCTGCGCAGGCAGGGGGCCAAGTGTCACGCCTTGCCGGTAGCGCGGGGGAATTGGACCCCTGCCTTCGCAGGGGCGACGATGTTGACCTTACCGATTAACGTTTTGGAGACTGAAAAACCATGAGTGCTATCGTTGATATCATCGGCCGCGAAATCATCGACTCGCGCGGTAATCCGACCGTGGAGTGCGACGTGCTGCTGGAATCGGGCGTGATGGGCCGTGCCGCCGTGCCGTCGGGCGCCTCGACCGGTTCGCGCGAAGCGATCGAACTGCGCGACGGCGATCCGAAGCGTTACTTCGGCAAGGGCGTGCTGCAGGCCTGCGAGAACATCAACACCGAAATCAGCGAAGCCATCATGGGCCTGGACGCCAACGAACAGGCATTCCTGGACCGCACCCTGATCGACCTGGACGGCACCGAGAACAAGAGCCGCCTGGGTGCGAACGCGATGCTGGCCGTCTCGATGGCCGTCGCCAAGGCCGCCGCCGAAGAAGCCGGCCTGCCGCTGTACCGCTACTTCGGCGGTTCGGGCGCGATGCAGATGCCGGTGCCGATGATGAACGTCATCAACGGCGGCGCGCACGCCGACAACAACCTGGACATCCAGGAATTCATGATCATCCCGGTCGGCGCGCCATCCTTCAAGGAAGCCATCCGCTACGGCGCCGAGGTGTTCCACACCCTCAAGAAAATCCTGCACGGCCGTGGCCTGAACACCGCCGTCGGCGACGAAGGCGGCTTCGCCCCGTCGGTCGCGAACCATGAAGAAGCGATCAAGCTGATCATGCTGGCGATCGAGCAGGCAGGCTACGTGGCCGGCCAGGACATCGCCCTCGGCCTGGACTGCGCCGCGAGCGAGTTCTACAAGGACGGCAAGTACGTGCTGGAAGGCGAAGGCGGCCTGCAACTGTCGGCCCAGGACTTCACCAACATGCTGGCGACCTGGTGCGACAAGTACCCGATCATCTCGATCGAGGACGCGATGGCCGAAGGCGATTGGGAAGGCTGGGCAACGCTCACCAGCGCGCTGGGCAAGAAGGTGCAGCTGGTCGGCGACGATCTGTTCGTCACCAACACCAAGATCTTGAAAGAAGGCATCCAGAAGGGCGTCGCCAATTCGATCCTGATCAAGATCAACCAGATCGGCACCCTGACCGAGACCTTCGCCGCCATCGAGATGGCCAAGCGCGCCGGCTACACCGCCGTGATCTCGCACCGTTCGGGCGAAACCGAAGACTCGACCATCGCCGACATCGCCGTCGGCATGAACGCCCTGCAGATCAAGACCGGCTCGCTGTCGCGTTCGGACCGCATGGCCAAGTACAACCAGTTGCTGCGCATCGAGGAAGACCTGGGCGACATCGCCAGCTACCCGGGCCGCGACGCGTTCTACAACCTGAAGTAATCGTCGTCCTTCCCGAAAACGGTTCGCATGGCCCGGGTGCCGTTCGGACCGTTTTCCACATCCATCCTTGCCTATCGCCGCATGCGTCTCATTACCCTCGCCCTCGCTGCCTTGCTGTTGCTGATACAGTACCCGCTGTGGTTGGGGAAGGGCGGCTGGCTGGCCGTGGCCGACCTCGAGTCCCAGCTCGACGCCAGCCGCGGCAAGACCGACCAGCTCAAGGCGCGCAACGCCAAGCTCGAATCCGAAGTGCGCGACTTGAAGGACGGCCTGGGCGCCGTCGAGGAACGGGCGCGCTACGAGCTGGGGATGATCAAATCGAACGAGATCTTCGTGCAGGTGCTGCGCAAGGACGAGCAGCCGGCCGTCATGATGACCGAGCCGCCGCCGCCGCCGCCGCCGAAGGAAAAGCGCGGCGCCGCGAAACCGGCCGACGATTGACGCCATGAACACCCAGCACCCACCTTCCGATCCGGCCGCGCTCGACACCCTCGAGGCGATTGCCGCCCATCTTGCCGCCGCCTTCGATTCGGGCGACGCCGACCTCATGGCCGCGGCCATGGCGCAGGTCGCGCGCGCCGAGGGCTTGCCGCAGCTGGCCGCCGCCACCGGCCTGCCGCGCGCCCAGCTCGCCGAGGCCCTGGCCAGCGGCGCGATGAGCCTCGACACCACCCTGGCGATCATGAAGGTGATCGACCTGCACATGCCGCCGCAATCGCCGGCGAATGGCGCGGGCCGCTGAGCGGCCGCGTTCTCTCTCTCTTTTTCTATCCGCCTCAGCAGGAAGCGTTGTGCGGCAGCGCATAGCCCGGCACCAGCAGGCCGGGAATGTTGTCGCCTTCCAGCACGATGAGCTCGCCGATGCTTTCGGCACGCGCGACGATGCGGTCGCCGTTGGCGATGTGGCTGCCGACCAGCGCGATCGGCCGGTCCGCGAAGGTGGAGGCGTGGCCGGCGCCGGACACGATCACGCTTTCGCTGCCGTCCGGATAACGCACGCGGTCGCCCACGCAGGCGACGCGAAAATCGTCCGCATGCGGGTCGGGATTGGCGAGCACGACTTCGCCGCCGCGGTCGGTGCGCGAACCGATGGTGGCGATGGGGTAACGGGCGACGATCTTGCGCGAGGGAGCGATTGCAGGCACGTCGATGGGTTTGTCCGTCGTGCTGCGCTGGCAGGGAGCGTCTGTGGAAGTTACTTGTTTCATCTGGATCTCCAAAGAGGATGGAAATGACCGCGGCAATGTCGCCTTTTATATAAAAGCGACATTGTCCCAGTACTGTGTGCACGCTTTCGTACACAGGCGCCTATTGAAACGTACCGTTGATTTTCCCCAATTGATTCTGCGCAAGTTG
>Ga0265798_10009047_pt1 | contig 12548 bp, 12 predicted proteins | sample P3T30metagenome_FD_192430 | JGI IMG/M metagenome (GOLD analysis project Ga0265798, IMG submission 192430) | Plant litter microbial communities from East Loma Ridge, Irvine, California - P3 T30 | ecosystem: Environmental > Terrestrial > Plant litter > Unclassified | place: USA: California...
GCGCCGAGATCTGGATCTCGGAGTCGAAGTGGCCGATGTTGCAGACGATCGCCATGTTCTTCATGGCCCGCATGTGGTCGGCGGTGATGACGTCGGCGTTGCCGGTCGCGGTCACGAAGATGTCGGCGCGGGTGACGGCCTCTTCCATCGTCACGACCTCGAAGCCCTCCATCGCCGCCTGCAGCGCGCAGATCGGATCGACTTCGGTCACAAGCACGCGTGCGCCGCCGTTGCGGAGCGACTGCGCCGAACCCTTGCCGACGTCGCCGAAGCCGGCAACGGTCGCGACCTTGCCCGCGAGCATCACGTCGGTGCCGCGACGGATCGCGTCGACCAGCGATTCCTTGCAGCCATACAGGTTGTCGAACTTCGACTTGGTCACGCTGTCGTTGACGTTGATCGCGGGGAACGGCAGCTCGCCCTTCTTGGCGATCGCGTACAGGCGGTGCACGCCGGTCGTGGTCTCTTCCGACACGCCCTTGATGTTCTTGACCGTCTCGGTGAGGTAGCCGGGCTTCTTCGCGATGAACGCCTTTACGGCGCGCTGCATCTCGACTTCTTCCTCATTCTCGGGCTCGGCGAACGAATGGCCGGCTTCGAGCTTGGCGCCCCAGAGCGCGAACATCGTAGCGTCGCCGCCATCGTCGAGGATCATGTTGCAGGTCTGGCCGTCGCCATTGTCCCAGTCGAAGATGTTGCCGACGTAATCCCAATAGTCCGCAAGGCTCTCGCCCTTGATCGCGAACACCGGCACGCCCGACGCTGCGATCGCGGCAGCGGCATGGTCCTGCGTCGAGTAGATGTTGCACGTCGCCCAGCGGACGTCGGCGCCGAGCGCGGTCAGCGTCTCGATGAGAACGGCGGTCTGGATCGTCATGTGGAGCGAACCGGTGATCCGTGCGCCCTTGAGCGGCTTGGCCGTGCCGAATTCTTCGCGGAGTGCCATCAGGCCGGGCATCTCGGTCTCGGCGATGTTGATTTCCGCGCGGCCGAAATCGGCGAGGGTAATGTCTGCGACGACATAGTCGGTCGGCTTGTCGAGAACGGTGGCCACGGGGCATCTCCGGTATAGTTGATGCCCGCGCCTTTAATCCCGAACGACGTCCGGATCAAATATAAAGATGTCTTTATATGTTGACCGGAAGCGTGTCGGCGATCCTATGATACCAAGCCCCCCGGACCGTCGAACGCGGGTCCTTCAGGCGTTCCCTGCACCGCTCGCCAACAACCGCGAATCGATCCCAGCACCGCCAAAGGCGCGTTCCCAGCGATGCTCGGCGTCGGTATCGTACAGGATGTTCAGATCGCCGGCCGTATTGAACCAGCCATGCCGGGTCATCTCGGCATCCACTTGCCCCGGCCCCCACCCGGCATAACCGAGCGCCACGATCCAGCGCGACGGCCCGGTGCCGGTGGCAATCGCCCGCAGCACGTCGGTCGTGCCGGAGAGCGCCCAGCGGTTCGCGACGCTGACGGTGTCCTGCCCACCCCAATCCTGGCTGTGGAGCACGAACCCGCGCTGCGGCTCGACCGGACCGCCAATGTGCACCGGAACGTTGGGTGCGACACCGGGCGCGATCTCGAGCTGCTCCAGCACCGCGTGAAGCCCGATCCCCGGAAGGGTCAGGCCGACCCCGATCCCGAGCGCGCCCTCGGGGTCGTGCGCACACATCGCGATCACCGCCCGTTCAAAACGGGCATCCCCGATTCCGGGCATCGCCAGCAGGAACTGGCCGGTCAGAAAGGTTCTCGACTCCATCATCCCCCAGCATAGGCTTGCGCCCCGAGGCTCGCCACGCTTGAAATTTCGGTTGGTTCGGACGACGTACCGGCCTGCCGTTCCCCAATTCCGTGTCGGAGCGGCGGCATCAGGAGATTCCCCATGACGATCAACGTCGGCGACCGCGTCCCCACCACCATGCTCACTAAAGTCACGCCGGATGGCCCCGACCAGGTCAGCTCGGACGAGTTCTTCAAGGGCCGCAAGGTCGCCCTGGTTGCAGTGCCCGGTGCGTTCACCCCGACCTGCTCGGCACGCCACCTCCCCGGTTTCGTCGACAAGGCGGCCGACCTGAAGGCGAAGGGCATCGACGAGATCGCCTTCACCTCGGTCAACGACGCCTTCGTCATGGGCGCATGGGGCAAGGCCAGCGACGCCGGCGACATCACGATGCTCGCCGACGGCAATGCCGAGTTCGCCAAGGCGGTTGGCCTGACCTTCGACGGCTCCAAGTTCGGCATGGGCGAGCGCAGCCAGCGCTATTCGATGCTGATCAACGACGGTGTCGTCGAGCAGCTCAACGTCGAGGCACCGGGTGAATTCAAGGTTTCGTCGGCAGAACATCTGCTGAGCGAAATCTAACGTACGATGAAACGAGTGCGGCGAGGGAACCAGCCGTCGCCGCACTTCGTTTCCCTAGCGTAACACGTCTTTATGCGAAGGGAGAATATCATGACGGATACGATCAAGCAGGCTACCGACACCGCGCAGGACTTTGGCAATAAGGCAGCGTCCGAGGCGAAGAAGGTCGTCGATCCGTCGATCCTGACGCAGGCACAGGAAGCCGTGACCGACGCGTTCAACGCGACCGTCGAGGCGGTCAAGGAACATCCGGTCGCGGCAGCCGCGATCGCGACCGGTGCGGTCGCCGCAGTGGCCGGCACGGTCTATGGCGTGAAGAAGGTTCGCGAAGGCGAAGACGTCATTCCGGCTCTCAAGAAGTAAGCCGATCGGGCACGCACCGATCCGGTGCGTGCCCGTTGTTCTGCTCGATCCGCCCCCCGCCCCATGCGCGGTCTTGCGCGTGTAACGATACCGCATTAGCCGCTGTGCATGACGCAAGCATCCGACATCGTCGCCGAGCTAGACCGCCTCTATCGCGCGTCGGTCGAACGCCTCCAGGCGGCCCTGACCACCTACATCACCACCGGCCAGCCGCCCGCGCGCGCAAGCCGCAGCGACGGCAGCTTCGCCTATCCGGAAATCCGTCTGCATTACCGCGGCGGTGAAGATCGTCCGGTGCCTGCGCGCTCGTTCGGTCGTCTCGTCAGCGAGGGCGACTATGCGATCAGCGTCACCAAGCCCGCGATCTTCGCCGATTATCTGACCGAACAGCTGACGCTGCTGATCGAGGATTATGACGTCACGGTCGAGGCCGTCCCCGGGCGGCAGGAAATCCCTTTCCCCTATGTCATCGATCCCGGCCACGCGCTGAGCCTCGACGCGGTCACCGCGACCGACCTGTCGCGGCACTTCCCCGCAACCGAGCTCGCGCACATCGGTGACGAGATCGCCGATGGCCGCTATGCCGTGCTCGCGGGCGGTGCGCGTCCGCTGGCGCTGTTCGATGGCTTGCGCACCGATTTCTCGCTCGCCCGGTTGCGGCATTACACCGGCACTCCGCCCGAGCACGTCCAGCGCTACGTGTTGTTCACCAACTACCACCGCTATGTCGACGAATTCGTCCGCTGGGCCTGCGCGCAGTTGCAGCCCCACGCGGACGGGACGCCGAGCCGCTACGTCGGCGTGTCCGGCGCGGGCGGCGTGATGATGCGCGCGGGCGACGACGTCGAAGCGATGCTCGCGGACACCAGCGCGTGGCGGCGGCACCAGATGCCCGCCTATCACCTGATGGCGGAGGACGGCACCGGGATCACTCTGGTCAACATCGGCGTCGGCCCTTCCAACGCCAAGACGATCTGCGACCATCTCGCGGTGCTCCGCCCTGAGGCTTGGCTGATGATCGGCCATTGCGGTGGCCTGCGCCCGAGCCAGCGGATCGGCGACTATGTGTTGGCACACGCCTATTTGCGCGACGACCATATCCTCGACGACGTGCTTCCGCCCGAAATTCCTGTCCCCGCGATTGCCGAGGTCCAGTTGGCACTAGCGCGTGCGGCGGAGACGGTGTCGGGACAAACCGGCGACGAGCTCAAGCGCCGCTTGCGCACCGGCACGATCGTGACGACCGACGACCGCAACTGGGAACTGCAATATTCGCGCTCAGCCCTGCGTTTTTCGCTGTCGAGAGCGGTCGGAATCGACATGGAATCGGCCACGATAGCGGCACAAGGCTACCGTTTTCGCGTCCCCTACGGCACGCTTTTGTGCGTCTCGGACAAGCCACTCCACGGCGAGTTGAAGCTCCCCGGCCAGGCCAACCGCTTCTACGAACGCGCCATCAGCGAGCATATGCGCATCGGAATCGAAGCCTGCGAGGAACTTCGCCGCGAAGGCAACAAGCTCCATTCCCGCAAGCTCCGCGCCTTCAACGAGCCGCCATTCCGCTAAGAGACGGAAACCGGCGTCGCGTCGCGCGTTGAGGTTGCGACCAATTCAAGGATGAACCGATGGCCACGCCACCGAAAAAACCGACCGACACCGAAACACCGACCGAGGCGGCCGCACCGCCCAGCCCAGCGAAACCGCCCAAGCCCCCCAAGCCGGACAAGCCCGCACGGGCAAAGTCCGCATCAGCCGGCAAGGCCCCTGCGCCGCGCAAGCCCGCCAAGCCGCGCAGCGCGGCCTCGGGGCGTCCGGTCAATCCGGGCAAGCCGATCGTGAAACCGGCACCCCCCGCCGCCCCCACGTCCGCGACCCGGAAGCGCTGGGGCTCGGCCGCAGCCGTCGTTGGCGGACTGGCCGCCGTCGGTGCAGCCGCCGCAGCGCTGTTCGCGCTGCGCGGGAGCACGCCGGTTGCCGACAAGCCCAACCGCGGCAAGCGCGCGCATCAGGCCGACGGCAGCAATTCGAGTGCATCGTTCGAGGCCGGCATCGCCGACGAAGGCACGATCCCGGAGTAAGCCAAACCCGCGCATCGCCGGTTCGGGTTGCGCAATATCAACACCAGGCCCGGGGCCGTACTGCCATCACTGGCGGTAGGCCCCGGTATCCTCATCAGAAGCTCACGCTCACCGTCCCGAACACCTGCCGCGGTGCCAGCGGGAACACGCTGTAGGTGTTGGTCGCCGACCCGATGCTCAGCGACGACGCCGCCTTGCGATCGGTGATGTTCGTCACGTTTACGCTGACATGCAGCGCCTTTGCGAGCATCCGCTGGTCGAGCGGGATCGTCGCCCCCACTTGTCCGGCCAGGGTGAAGTAGCCCGCCACCGACAGATCGTTGGTGTAGGTGGCATAGCGGCGGCCGATATAGTCGCCGATCAGCTGCGCATCGAATATCCCATGCCCGACAGACAGCACCGTCTTGTTGAGCCAGTCGGGCGACCCCGGCACGTTCTTGTCGCGGGTCGGCACGGTCGTCGTCCCGCTCACATAATCCTGCTGATATTTCGACGTGTTGTACGACAGCGCATTGTACAGCGACACGCGAGGCCCGGCATGGAGCGTGAACGCGACATCGGCCCCGGTCGTCTTCACCCCACCGACGTTCTGCAGGATCGCCGCGCCGCTGGTGATCGCATTTACGGTCGGGTTGGGCGAGATGCCGAGCAGCCGGTTCGAGAAATCGACGTGATAGACGCTCAGCTGTCCCTCGATCGAGAAGATGCCGCCCAGCCGGTGATGTGACCGCAGACCGCCCTCATAGGTCCAGCTCGTCTCCGGCTCCACGTTCGCTGCAAACAGGTCGAACGCGCCTTGGCTGCCAAGCGCGAACGGCGACAGCCCCGCCGCCGCACTCGTCTGGAACTGGCGGATGTTCTTCTGCGCGTTGGCAAAAAATTGGTCGTTGGGGGTTGCATCCCACACCGCGCCAACCTGCGGCAGAAACACCTTCGTGGTCTCGAGCGCACCGTTGGGCAGCGCGATCGACCCAGCGAAGGAGCCCGGCAGCGGCTGTACCTTCACGCGCTGGGTGGCGAACTGATAGGTCGACTTGAATCCAGCGAGGATCGTCAGCGTCGGCAGCACATGCCATGCGTCCTGGATATGGCTCTGCAGTTCGTCGACGCGGACTTCGCTGTAATACTGCGTGATCAGCGGCGTCAGCGTGTCGCGCGGACGCTGATACGGCGTCGAGGGGTTGTTGACGTCGAGCGCATACCAGCGACGGAACGCCGACGAACTCTGATGCTCGAACCAGCCGCCGAACTCGATGTCATGGTTGCCGAGCGCCAGCTTCATCGTCTGGACGATCCCGCCGCGATCGATCCGATACTCGGTCGTCCGCGTCGCGAAGCCCGAGCCCCCGAACACGCTCGAGAGGTTCCGCCCGGGATAATAGACCGAGAACAGCTGCGGCAGCCCCGCCACGGTGATCGGCCCGGCAACCACGCCGACACCGTCATTGTGATGATAATAGACCTTGGCGTCGTAGCTGACCTTGTCGCTCAACCGAGCGGTCATCGCGAGATAGCCGAGATAGTCGGTGCGCTGCGCATCGCTGTAATAATTGCGGTAATTGTCCTTCGCCGCGGTGTAGGCAGGCGACGTCAGATACGCGACCGCGCTCTTGAAATCCGGGTAGAGGAACGGGCGGACATACGGCACGTTGCCCGGCGTCTCGCCTTTCGAGATGTTGACGACGGTCGCGTCCTCGTTCGGCTCGGTTTTGTCCGAATAAGCGAAATATCCGGTCAGCCGCAGCGCGCCACTGTCATGGACGAACTTGCCGTTCGCCTGATATCCGCCCTGCTTGCCGTTGAAGTCCCAGGCACGTGCATCCTGCCGTACGCCCGAGACATAGAAGGAATTGCCGCCGCCAAGATCGCCGCTGTCGACGCGCGCGAAGGTGCGGAAGGAATCATAGCTGCCGACCGTCTGCGCGATGGTTGCGCCGCGCTCGCGCTTGGGGTCGCTGGAGAAGGTATCGATCGTCCCACCGAGGTTGCTGGTCGACGCGGTCCCCAGATCACCCGCGCCACTCGCGAGCGTGACACGCCCGACATTCTCCGAGATGATCGCACGTTGCGGCGACAACCCGTTGTAATTTCCGTAATTTTGGTCGCCCAGCGGAATACCGTCGAGGGTATAGCCAAGCTGCTGCTGGTTGAAACCGTGAATGAACAGCGAAATATTCTGTTCGTTGTTGCCCCACGGATCCGCGGTCAGGAAGGTCACGCCCGGCAGCGTCTGGATCGCCTTCAGCGGGTTGATCCCCGGCAGGATCTTCTGCATCTCGACACCCTCGAGCTGCGTTACCGACCGCGTGCTGCGACGACCGGTCACGACGATCTGGCCGGTTTCGGTGGCATCCTCGACGGGCGTGGCGACGGGGTCGGCGGGAACCGCGGCTGGCGGGGTTTCGGGCGCTGCTGCTGCCATCGTGGGCAGTCCACCCATCATGCCGAGCGCCAGCGCACTCCACGAAACCATCCGAAACGTCATGTAAAATCCCCCTGTCGCACTGCAACACACGGGCGCTTAGGTGGGATATGAGACGGGATAGCGTCAGTTGGATGACGTGCATAAGTCAGTACGGCAGTGGATGTTTTACTGCGCTCTCAATCTTCTTCGCTTCCCCGGCGCACGCCGGGGCCCAGTCGTGGAACAGAAGATTGCTGGCGGCTGCGCTTCGTTACGTCCGCCATCGCTACTGGGCCCCGGCCTTCGCCGGGGAAGTGCAAGTCGATAGACGCGCACTTCTAACCCGGAATGACCCCCTCCGCCGCCAGTACATCGAGCGCATCCGCCGACAGCCCCAGCGCCTCGCTCAACGCATCCCGCGTATCCGCCCCGGCACGCGGTGGGGCGTGGTCGTACCGTGCAGGGGTAGCGGACAGCTTCGCGGGAAAGCCCACCACCTTCAGCGGCATGCCGTTGTCCCGGTGCATCGTCCGGACGCTGTCGCGCTCCACGACATGCGGGTCGCCGATGATTTCGGGCACGCTCTGCACCTTGCCTGCCGGAAGCTTGGCGGCTTCCATCGCAGCGACCAGATCGTCGACCCGCCACCGCGCGACAATCGGGCCGATCACCGCATGCAGCGCCTCGCGGTTGATGCTGCGCAGCGCCACGGTGGCAAAGCGCGCGTCCTCGACCAGCGGCGCGAGGCCCAGGATCGCAACGAAGTCCCGAAACTGCCGGTCGTTGCCCAATGCGACGACGATGTCGCCATCCGCACAGGCGTAATCGCGATACGGCACGATATCGGGATGGTCGTTGCCCAATCGCCCCGGCACCGCGCCCCCGTTGAGATAGCGCGACGCCTGGTTCGACAACAGGCTGAGCTGCGTGTCGAGCAGCGCGCAGTCAATATGCTGCCCCTCGCCGGTCGCATCGCGGTGCCGCAACGCCGCGAGGATCGCGACCGTCGCATACGTCCCCGTAAACAGGTCGATGATCGGCACACCGACCTTCATCGGTCCACCGCCGGGAACTCCGTCGGGCAGGCCGGTGATGCTCATCAACCCGCCCATCGCCTGAATCAGGAAATCATAGCCGCCCTTGTCCGCATAGGGCCCGGTCTGGCCGAACCCGGTGATCGAGCAATAGACCAACCGCGGGTTGAGTGCGGACAGGCTCGCGTAATCGAGCCCGTATTTGGCAAGCCCGCCGACGCGAAAGTTCTCGACCAGCACGTCGCTCTGCTGCGCCAGCCGACGGATTAGGTCCGCCCCCTCGGGCTTGGCGAGATCGATCGCGAGCGACCGCTTGTTGCGGTTGGCGCATAGGAAATAGGCGGAATCCCCCGAACCGTCGTCGAGCGCGGGGCCTCCCCAACGGCGGGTGTCATCCCCCTGCCCCGGCTGCTCGATCTTTAACACTTCGGCACCCAGATCCCCCAGCATCTGCGTCGCCCAAGGGCCTGCGAGCACGCGCGAGAGATCAAGGACCTTGATCCCGTTCAGGGCAGTGGGGGATGGTGGAACGCTGGACATGGCCACGGTGCTGCCACGAAACGCAGCAGCATACGAGGGGGAGCACGACGTTCAGAGCTTGATCGTCCGCCCCTCGCGCGCCGAGCGATAGATCGCTTCCACGATCCGCATATCGCGCAGGCCCTCTTCGCCCGATACGATCGGCTGCCGCCCACTCGTCACGCTTTGCGCCATGTGGTCGAGCTGCCCCGCGAACTGCGTCTTGGCCGGACCGGGCGGCGGTGTGATCTTGCGTTCGCGGCCATCCTTGCCGACCCACATCTGGTTGCCGTCATAGCGGGTCGCCGGTTCGAGCTCGATCCGCCCGGCATCGCCCATCAGCAGGATGTGGTTCTGGTTCGCGCTGTACATCGACTGGCATCCGGCGATCGCCCCCGACGGGAATTCGAGCGTCCACTCGATCATGTCCTCGACTTCGGTAAAGCGGGGATCGCGCCGATCGGTGGATTCGCGCGCGGTCACCGCGACCGGCTCCTCGCCCGTCATGTAGCGTGCCGCCTGCAGGCTGTAGACGCCCATGTCCATCAACGATCCGCCCCCCGACAGAGCGCGCTTGAGCCGCCATTTCGACGGATCGCCCTGGACGAAACCGTGCTCGGATCGAACGTAGCGGATCTTGCCCGCCGCCCCGCTGCGCGCCAGCCGCATCGCCTCGAGGTTATGCGCCTCAAAATGGCAGCGATAGCCGATCATCAGCTTGCGATCCGCCTTGCGGCATGCCGCGATCATTGCCTCGCATTCGGCGACCGAGATCGCCATCGGCTTCTCGCACAGCACGTGCTTGCCCGCACGCGCCGCGCGGATGGTGTATTCGGCATGCATCCCGTTGGGCAGGCAGACATAGACGATGTCGATCTCGGGATTGTCGCGGATCTTGTCGAAATCGGCGTAGGAATAGATCGCGCGCTCGGGCACGCCATGCTCGCGCGCGACGCGTTGCGCCTTGGCGCGGTCCCCGCTGACCAGCGCAACGAGGCGGCTGTGCGTGCAATTGACGAATTGCGGGATGATGACGCCGAGCCCGTAATAGCCCAGCCCGACGATCGCATAGCCAAGCGGACGATCCGTCGCCGCGCACGCCGAACCCCCGGGCGCGAGCAACAAGGCGGCCGAGCCGAGCAAAACGTCGCGACGTCCGATATCCATGCGCATCCCTCCTGAAGTCGTCATGCGCTCAATGCGCGAGCGGTCGTCCGTTCCAGCCGAGCGACCGGGCAGTTATTGCAAGCTGCGTGCGGTTGCGCACCTGCAACTTGCGCATCAACGCGGTCATATGCGCCTTGACCGTCGCCTCGGCGATTCCGAGGTCGAACGCGATCTGCTTGTTGAGCTGGCCGGAATAGACCCCGTCGAGCACCTTGCGCTGCGTGGGGGTCAGAAAAGCGAGCGGTGGCGACGACGCGGTTGCGGCTTCGGTCGCCGATGCTTCTTGTCGATTGTTTTTCACACAACCTCTCCCTGATGATCCGCCCGACGATGCAGGCAGTGCACGGTCGGTCCCAACCGCCCGTTCGAGTCCCGTTTTCGGGTTCTTCGTGTATCAGTCTAGACAAATTGGTTGGACAGATTCAACCTCTGAATACAGTTTATTGCGTAAATGACACCAATAGCGACAGATTTAACGCAAACGTTGTCGGACAGGCTGAGCATCCCGGAATACGAGATCAGGGGCGTTGCCAGGCATTGGATGCGTCCGCTAAACCCTGGTCGAGCGCGCACGAGGAAAGAAGCGATGGGCGAAGAGCGCCTGGCGGACCGTGCCTATGCCGGCATCGTCGAGATCATCAACACCGACGAACTTGCAGTCGGGGATCGCCTGCCGTCCGAGGCGCGCCTGGCCGAGATGTTCGGCATGTCCCGCACGATCGTGCGGGAAGCGCTGGTGCGGCTTGCGTCCGACGGGATCACCGAAGCGCGGCGCGGCGCGGCGCGGGGTCGTTCGTCAAGAACCGCCCGTCGACGCAATTGATCGCCTTCATGCCGATGGACCACATGTCCGCGACGCTCGGCACCTACGAAGTGCGTTTCGTGCTCGAAGCCGAGGCGGCGCGGCTTGCTGCGACCCGCCGTTCGGTGGACGAGATGGCGCAGATCGAGGACGGTTTGCAACAGCTTCGCACCGCTTTGCTGTCGAGTGCTCCGGCGCATGACGAGGACATGGAGTTTCACCGTCGCGTCATGCTCGCGACCGCTAACCCTGCGTTCCTGGTGACGTTCGAGGCGCTGTTCACCGATGTCGACCGGATCATGCGCGCCGGCGTCGACATTTCCCGCTCGCGCCCGCCGGATGTGATCGGCGCGATGCTGCGCGAACATGAGATGATCGTCGCGGCGATCCGCGCCCAGGACGCGGATGGCGCGGCGCTGGCGATGCGCTGGCATCTGTCCGAGGGGCGCAAGCGGTTGATGCCGTGATGTACTCGCCGCCGGCATGATTGCTGCCCTGCTTGCCCTTCGCAGTTGCACGCTCAGGATGGCACGCTTCGACTTTCTTCAAATCGAACGGCAGCTGGCACCTTCGCCACAAAGGTAAAGAAGCGCGATCAAGCTGTTATAATTACACAGTTTTGCACTGATACCTCAGGGTTGCACAGCGGATCCTGATCGCAACCGTGCAGCCTCCCGGAAGAGCCAATCGACCGCCGCCTCACAAGACGACGCGGGCGTTTCCCCTGCGTCGAGGATCATCGCGTGTTCGTCTACCGCGGGTCGTTCCAACGTGGCGATCTGGCTGTCGAGCAAGCTCGGCGGCATGTAATGTCCCTGTCGCGCCGCCATCCGTCGCTGCAACTCCGCCGGGCTGGTATCGAGCAGGATGAACCGTGCCGGCTCGGCGATCGCATCGATCAGCCGGTCGCGATACGGGCGGCGCAGCGCGGAACACGCGGCCACTGCGATGCCATTTTCGCGCACCGTCGCCCCCACCGCCGCGCCGACCCGATCGAGCCACGGCCAGCGATCCGCATCATCGAGCGGATGACCACTGCGCATTTTCGCGACCGCGGCCGCATCGTGATAGCGATCCCCCTCGAGAAAAGGTGTCCCGAGCGCCTCCGCCAGCAATGCGCCGAGCGTCGACTTGCCGCTCCCGCTGACACCCATGACGATGACCGCCATCGGCGCGATCGTGCTTCCGGAAAAAGGCCTCTGCACATTCAGTCCCCGTATCTGTCACCCCCCGTTGCGGAATTGCGTCGGTGGGGGTCGGGGCCATGTTAAGCCCTTGTATTGTCTCCGCGCCGTTAGCGAGAACTACGACCTTGGTCGCGGATGTTCTCGATAGTGTGACGGACTATTCCGCCCGAAACCCGTCATCCAGGCGCTGGTCGAGGAGAGCGTCCCCGTGACGAGACAAACCGCACGCTGGCTGGTGACGACCGCGGCAATCCTGCTGCCATGCTCGGCGTTCGCCGCAGCACCCCAGGCCGGCGCGCGGTCTGCCGCTTCCCGCTCGACCCTCGCGACACCCCCCAAGGATGCGCTCGCAATCACTGTCAGCGCCCCGCGCGACGGCACGACCGACGCCACCGCCGACATCCAGCGCGCGATCGACGCCTCGCGCCGCGCGGACGGCCAGGGCGCAGGCATCGTGTTCCTGCCGTCCGGTCGCTACCGCGTCACACGCAGCATCCTCGTGCCACCGGGGGTGCGCATCTTTGGGGTCGGACGGACCCGGCCAGTGCTCGTGCTCGCGGATGCCACACCGGGTTTCCAGCAAGGCGTGGGGACGATGGTCGTCTTTACCGGCGCCGACCAGTATAACGTCG
>Ga0265798_10009050_pt1 | contig 12547 bp, 9 predicted proteins | sample P3T30metagenome_FD_192430 | JGI IMG/M metagenome (GOLD analysis project Ga0265798, IMG submission 192430) | Plant litter microbial communities from East Loma Ridge, Irvine, California - P3 T30 | ecosystem: Environmental > Terrestrial > Plant litter > Unclassified | place: USA: California...
CAGGACGATCAGGGCGACGAGGAGCCCGGCCGCCGGTGCGCCGTCGACCCCGCCGAACCGGATGCCCTCGATCCAGTCCCAGAAGGACTGCGCCGCGCGGTCGAGCCAGGTCGGTCGGGCGGCGACGTAGTCGGCGCCGGTCAGTTCGCGGAGCAGCGCGCGTCGGGCGTCGTCCGGCTCGGGCAGCAGCGGGGCGGCGGCCGACACCGTCGTCGTGATCACCGAGGGGACGCCCCCGCGTGGTCGTGCGCGTCGCTCGGAGTGCGGAACGGGTCGAGGCCGGTCGGGTCGGAGGCGCGCTCGTCCATGCTCCGTGCCAGCTCGAGATCGAGGCCCTCGAGACGCATGCGGCGGTCGACGTAGACGAGACCGACCGAGGCGGCCTGGACGACCGAGCCGATCGCCGTCACCACGGAGGTCACGAGGATGGTCAGCAGGTAGCCGATGCCCGTGACGACGAGCGAGGTCGGGTCGAGGGTGTCGCCCGTGGGCGCGAGGGTGCCGCCGAGCAGGGCGAACAGGATCGAGAACGGGGTCGCGACCACCTGCGCGGCGACCTGGATCATGACGAAGACGAGAGCGACGATGCCGAAGGTCCGCCAGAAGTCGCCGCGCACGAGCGACCACGATCGGGCCACGGCGGTGCGCAGCGTGGTGCGCTCGAGCATCAGCGTGCTCGGCACGAGGCACAGCCGCACCGTGAGCCAGACACCGAGGGCCGTGGCTCCGAGCCCCGCGAGCAGACCGGCGCCGATGCCGATTCCGATGCTGGGGCCCGTCCCGATGACGACGCCGAGGGTGACGATCGCGGCGACGACCGCCAGGGCGACGATCGTCGCCAGGGCGACGAGGGCCGACCAGCCGATCAGGGCGCCGATGCGCCCCCTGGCCAGGGCGAGCAGACCGCCCAGCCGGAGACGCTCGCCCCGGATCTGCCGCGAGGTCTCGAGCACGAAGAGCCCCTGGAGGACCGAGCTCACGACGAGCGACAGGGCGGCCGGGACGAGCGCCGAGAGCAGGATGAGGGCGACGGCGCCCGAGGTCACCGTCTCGAGGTCCGAGGGACGGGCCGATTCGATCCGGTCGAAGGCGGCGAACGTGGCGGCGCCGACGGCCCCCGCCGTGACGATCGCGACGACGACCTGGGCGAGCAGCGCCGTGCCGAACGTCGTCCGGGGGTTGCGTCGGAAGACCTGGAACGACGCCCCGAGGATCTCGCCGAAGGTGAGCGGGCGCAGCGGCACGAGACCGGGCTTGGCCGGAGGGGTCCAGTCGGCTCGCGGGGGGAGCGGTGCGGATTCGGGGGCGACGCGTTCGCCCCAGCGAGGGCCGTCGTCGGCGCCGCCGGGGGCGGCCCAGTCGTTCGGATCGGTCATTCGTCCCCCCGGGTCGTCCACCGCCGAGGTCGTCCTCGCGTCTCCCGCCATGTTTCCATAGCGGAGGCGAGGGTGCCAGCCGATGCGCGCCTCCTGCAGTAATCTGATCCGACGTGCCGCCTTCCGAGCGGCCCATCCCGAAGACGGAGACCATGACCCCGCGCATCCTCGTGGTCGACGACGACCCCGCTCTGGCCGAGATGATCGGCATCGTCCTCCGGGCCGACGAGTTCGAGCCCCACTTCTGCAGCGACGGCAGCGCGGCGCTCGACGCCTTCCACAACTCGAGCCCGGACCTCGTGCTGCTCGACCTGATGCTGCCGGGCATGGACGGCCTCGAGGTCTGCCGCGCGATCCGCGCCGAGAGCGGCGTCCCGATCATCATGCTGACCGCCAAGGGCGACACGGTCGACGTGGTCAAGGGCCTCGAGAGCGGCGCCGACGACTACGTGGTCAAGCCGTTCAACCCGAAAGAGCTCGTCGCCCGCATCCGCACTCGCCTGCGCCCCGCGACCGAGCCCACCAACGACGTCCTCACCGTCGGCGATCTGCGGGTCGACGTCGCCGCCCACGAGGTGCGACGCGGCGAGACGGCGATCCCGTTGACGCCGCTCGAGTTCGAGCTGCTGCTCGCCCTGGCGTCGAAGCCCCAGCAGGTGTTCACGCGCGAGATGCTGCTCGAGCAGGTCTGGGGCTACCACTACAAGGCCGACACGCGCCTGGTGAACGTCCACGTGCAGCGCCTCCGGGCCAAGGTCGAGCACGATCCCGACAACCCGCGCATCGTCACGACCGTGCGCGGCGTGGGGTACCGGGCCGGTTCGAGCGCGTGACGACGTGCACGGGTCGCGGTCGCCCGTGAGCTCCACGAGCTCGGCGGGCTCACCCGGCGCGACGGGCCCCCGGGTCCCCGTGGGCGCAGCCGGGCGATGACGTCGCCGCGCCTGGCCCTCCCCGGGGCGACGGTCCGACGGCTCGCCGTCGTGGGTCGCCGGCTCAGCCACGTCTGGCGCTCGTCGCTCGAGCTCCGCACCGTCGCCCTCACCGTGGTGCTCGCGGGGGTGGGCGCGTCGATCATCGCGGCGTCGATCTCGGTCAGCATCGGCGCGAACCTGTTCGATCAGCGTCGCGACCAGGTGCAGTCCGAGTCGCTGCGGGCGACCCTGCTGGCGCAGAGCATCTTCGACTCGGCGACGGCCACCGAAGACGCCGACCAGGTCGAGCTCGACTCGTTGCAGAACGAGGCCCAGAGCGCGATCCTCGGCTCGACGTCGAGCCCGGGCGGCACCCGCATCGCCATCCTCCGCACGCCGGGTCAGACCACCGCCCGCACCATCCAGAACATCGCCAGCCCCGACTTCCCTGCCGACGTCATCACGTCCGACCTCCGTCGGCAGGTGGCCGCCGACACCGGGTCGCTGGCCCTGCAGTCGGTGTCGCTGGCGTCGACCTCAGGAGGCGCGGCGCCGGGCATCGCCGTCGGTTCGACCCTGCAGGTGCCCACCGCGGGCCAGTACGAGCTCTACCTCGTGTACGACCTCGGCGACGCCGAGGCCACCCTCGCCCTGATGCAGAGGACCCTCGCCATCGGCTCGATCGCCCTCGTCGCGCTGATCGCCCTCATCACGTACGCCGTCGTCCGGCTCGTCGTCGCACCCGTGCGGGTGGCGGCCGAGACGAGCCAGAAGATCGCCGCCGGTCATCTCGAGGAGCGCATCCCCGAGAAGGGCGAGGACGTCGTGGCGACGCTCGGGCGGTCGTTCAACGGCATGGCCGACGCCATGCAGAGGCAGATCTCGCAGCTCGCCGAGCTGTCGAGGGTGCAGCAGCGCTTCGTCAGCGACGTGTCGCACGAGCTGCGGACTCCGCTCACCACCATCCGTCTCGCCGGCGACGTGCTCTACGACCAGCGCGAGGGCTTCAGCCCGTCGGCGGCGCGCACCACCGAGCTGCTGCACACCCAGGTGGACCGCTTCGAACTGCTCCTCGCCGACCTCCTCGAGATCTCCCGGTTCGACGCGGGCGCCGTCGAGCTCGAGCTCGAGCGCATCACCCTCGTGCGACTCGTCGAGGACGGCGTCGCCGAGTACGAGCCCCTGGCGGCCGAGACGGGCAGCGAGATCGAGATCGTCGCCCGGGGCGGCTACTTCGAGACGGAGGTCGACGCCCGTCGCGTCCGCCGCATCTTCCGCAACCTGCTCGGCAACGCGATCGAGCACGGTGAGGGGCGCCCGATCACCGTCGAGGTCGACTCCGACCCGGACTCCGTCGCGATCGCCGTCCACGATCACGGGGTGGGCATGACCGAGGCCGACGCCGAGCGCGTCTTCGACCGCTTCTGGCGGGCCGACCCGTCACGCCGTCGGACGATCGGGGGCACGGGTCTCGGGCTGGCGATCAGCCTGGAGGACGCCGTGCTGCACGGCGGGCGCATCGACGTGTGGTCGAGACCCGGCGAGGGCAGCCGCTTCGTCATGACGCTGCCCCGCGTCGTCGGGCGGCCGGTCGACTCGTGGCCCCTGCCCATCCGCCCGGAAGGACTCTCATGACCGGTCGGATCTCCCGACGCCCCGCGGCCCTCGCCGTGGCCGCCTCGGTCGTCGCCGTGCTCGTCGGCTGCGCGGGGATCCCCGACAGCGGCTCCGTGCAGCAGGGCGAGCCCATCACGAGCGACGTGGTCGACAGCGACGTCGTCTACACGCCGAACGGCCCCTCCGTCGGCAGCTCGCAGGAGCAGCTCCTCAACGGCTTCCTCGCCGCGGGCACGGGGCCGCAGAACGACTACGCCGTCGCGCGGCAGTTCCTCTCGACGGGGTTCGCCGACGGCTGGGACCCTCGGGCGAGCGTCACCGTCCGCCCGGGGACGGGCACCACGACCCGGGTCTCGGACACCGAGCTCGACTACACGTTCGTCGACTCGGCGACGGTCGACGACGACGGGCGCTACGCCCCCGCGACGTCGTCCGTCCCGACGACCCTCGGCTACCGGTTCGTGCAGGAGGACGGCCAGTGGCGCATCAGCGACGCGCCCGACGGGATCGTGCTCACCCCGGCGACCTTCCAGTCGGTCTTCCGCGCCCATTCGGTCTACTTCTACGACCCGACCTTCACCTACCTGGTCCCCGACGAACGGTGGTTCCTGGCGCGCTCCTCCACGGGCACGCGCATCGCCAGCGCGCTGCTCTCCGGTCCGTCGCCGTGGCTGCAGGGCGCCGTCGTCTCGGCGTTCCCCGACGGCACGAGGCTGTCGCTCACCGCCATCACCGTGGAGGACGGCACGGCACGGGTCGACCTCACGGCCGACGCCCTCGGGGCCGGGGCGGACGCCCGGGCCCGCATGCAGGCGCAGCTGCTGGCGAGCTTCTCCAGCGTCGCGGCGATCACCAGGGTCGAGCTGAGCGTCGAGTCGACGGTGCTCGAGGTGCCCGACCTGGGCTCCGACTCGCCCCTCAGAGATCCGACCGTCGACGCGCGACCCCTCGTCGTCGCCGACGGGATCCTCGGCTTCGCGTCGCGGAGCTCGGTGAGCGAGCTCGACGGGCTGTCGTCCGCCGTGGCCGATCTCGGCGCGACGTCCGTCGAGCTGTCCGGAGACCAGTCCTCCGCCGCCGTCGCGACCCCGGAGGGGGCAGTGCTCGCGAGGGCCGACGGCAGCACGCGCCTCCTCGACGCGCGCCCCGGTCTCGTGCCGCCGACCCTCGACGACCGGGGCTTCGTCTGGAGCGTCCCCGAGAGCGACCCCGAGGGTCTCCGCGCCATCGGCGCCGACGGCGTGTCGCACCGGGTCGTCTCATCGCTGCCGGGCGGCGCCGACGTGGTCGCCCTCCGCGTCTCGCGCGACGGCACCCGCGTCCTCGCCCTCCTCGACGACGACGGCGACGCGCGGATCCTCGTCGCCGCCGTCGTCCGAGACGCGGACGGCATCCCCACGGCCCTCGGCGAGGCGCTCGAGCTGGCGGCCCCCACGGGGGTGCCCGTCGATGCGACCTGGGCCGATCAGTCGTCGGTCGCCGTCCTCACCCGAGCGGGCGACGAACCGCAGGTCACCGTCTCCGAGGTCGGCGGACCGGCCACCTCGCGGGGCAGGCCGCCCGGCGACCCCGACACGATCGTCGGCGGCAACGGTCTGGCCCGTCTGCAGGTCCGCACCTCCGACGGGACCGTTCTCGAGCCCCGCGGCAGCAGCTGGCAGGACAGCGGCGTCCGAGCCGATCTGCTCGGCACCCAGCGCTGATCCCGACCCGGCGCCTCTCCTCCCCGGCGGGCCGAGGTCCGCGCCTGCTGTGGACGACTCCCGTCGCGGCGCGGACCCCGCCGGCGGGCCGGGCACGCTGGGGGCATGACGACTCGAACCGCCCTCCGCGAGGCCCTGTCCGTCGTGTCCCCGGTGGCCTGCGCGGGGTGCGCTGCGCCCGACGTCGAACTCTGCACCGACTGCCGCGTGCGACTGGAGCCGGCGGTCCGATCGCGCACCCTCGTCACCGGGCTCGGGGTGGTGTCGGGACTCGACTACGAGTTCGAGGTGCGCCGCGCCGTCATCGCGTTCAAGCAGCAGGGCAGGCTCCGGCTCGCGCGATGGCTGGCCCCCGCTCTGCGGGCGGCGCTCGCCGAGGCCTGCCCGCCGGGTGCGCCGCCGCTGCTCGTCGCAGTGCCGGCCTCGAGGGCGGGCCTCAGGAGGCGCGGGTTCGATCCCGTGGGTCTGCTCGCCCGCGAGGCGGGGCTGGTCCTCGCACCGCGCCTCCTGAAGTCCGTCGTCGGTGCGGGCGGTTCGCAGAAGCACCGCGACCGGGTGCAGCGGCACCGCGATCGATTGGGCAGCCTCCGGGCTGCCGCCGATCTGACAGGACGTCGCGTGCTGCTCGTGGACGACGTCGTCACGACCGGATCGACGCTGCTCGAGGCGGAACGTGCGCTCGTGACGAACGGGGCGACCGTCGTCGGGGCCGCCTGTCTGGCGTCCACGCCGCTCACCGGGAGACGGCTGTGACCGATCGACAGAGGGCATTCGAATCCGCTGGAGAACGGGCGACTCGGTGGACACGGGGTGACGGGCGGGGGCCGTCACGGTTACGGTGGGGCAAACGGCGTGAAAGAACACTCGCCTGGCTGACAGGCGGCACGTCTTAGCCAAAGGAGGTCGTCATGGAAATTTCCGTCACGGGTCGAAACGTCGGGATCACCGATCGTTTCCGCGACTACGCCACTGACAAGGCCGACAAGGTGGCGCAACTCGCCACCAAAGCCCTGGCACTCGAGATCAAGGTCTCGAGGCACCACGAGAAGTCGAGCGGTCAGGCGGGAGACGACCGCGTCGAGCTCACCCTCATCGGACCGGGTCCGCTCGTGCGCGCCGAGTCGACGGCCGGCGACAAGTACGTCGCGTTCGACCTCGCCATCGCGCGTCTGCTCGAACGGGTCCGCCGGGCCAAAGACCGCAAGAAGGTGCACCGGGGTCAGCACCGACCCACGTCGCTGCACGAGGCGGCGACGTCCGACTTCAGCACGCACGGCGTGACGCCGGCCGCCGCCGAGACCCTCGACGCCGTCCGCACGGGCGCCGTCGCGGTCGTCTCGGACGACGACGCGGCGACCTCGGCCGCCGAGGCGGAGGAGGAGTACTGCCCCGTCGTCATCCGCTCGAAGGTGTTCGCCTCGACGCCCATGACGGTCGACGACGCGCTCTACTACATGGAGCTCGTCGGGCACGACTTCTATCTCTTCATCGACTCCGAGACCGATCGGCCGAGCGTGGTCTACCGCCGGAAGGGCTGGGACTACGGCGTCATCGGCCTCGACCAGTCGGCCCCCGAGCTGCAGGAGGTCGCCACGGCGCTCCGGGCGGGTCTGGCCGGCTGACCCGACCCACGGGGGCCCGCGAAGCGGGCCCCGACACGGCCGCGGCTCTGCGGAGACGACGAGGCTCTCGCCTTGCCGGCTCCCAGGGCCGCGGCCGCTAGTCTTGTTACCATTCTGTGCTCGTCCGTCCGCGGGTCGAGCCGATCCCGGCGAGGCCCTCGGGCCCGCCTCACGGGGTACGCGGGTCTCTTCGCGTGCTCGACCGAAACACAGGGAGTAACCGGTGGCCAACGTTCTCGAGAAGGTCCTTCGCGTCGGCGAGGGCCGTACCCTCCGCAGGCTCAAGGCGTACGCCAAAGCCGTCAACGAACTCGAAGACGACTTCACCACGCTCACCGACGACGAGTTGAAGAACGAGACCGTCGAGCTGCGCGAGCGCTACGCGGGCGGCGAGTCGCTCGACGATCTGCTGCCCGAGGCGTTCGCCGCCGTCCGCGAGGCCTCGAAGCGGACGCTGGGCCTCCGGCACTTCGACGTCCAGCTGATGGGCGGCGCCGCCCTGCACCTGGGCAACATCGCCGAGATGAAGACCGGTGAGGGCAAGACCCTCGTCGCGACGACCGCGGCCTACCTGAACGCGATCGCCTCGCGCGGCGTGCACGTGATCACCGTCAACGACTTCCTCGCCAGCTACCAGTCCGAGCTGATGGGCCGGGTGTTCCGTGCGCTCGGCATGACCACGGGCTGCATCCTCGCCGGTCAGACGCCGGCGCAGCGTCGCGAGCAGTACGCGGCCGACATCACATACGGCACCAACAACGAGTTCGGCTTCGACTACCTGCGCGACAACATGGCGTGGCAGTCGCAGGACATGGTCCAGCGCGGCCACTTCTTCGCCGTGGTCGACGAGGTCGACTCGATCCTCATCGACGAGGCCCGGACGCCGCTCATCATCTCCGGTCCGGCCAGCGGCGAGGCGAACCGCTGGTTCGCCGAGTTCGCGACCATCGCCCGCCGTCTCGTGTCGGGTGTCGACTTCGAGGTGGACGAGAAGAAGCGCACCGTCGGCGTGCTCGAGCCCGGCATCGAGAAGGTCGAGGACTACCTCGGCATCGACAACCTGTACGAGTCGGCCAACACGCCGCTCATCTCGTTCCTCAACAACGCGATCAAGGCCGACGCGCTGTTCAAGCGCGACAAGGACTACGTCGTCATCAACGGCGAGGTCCTGATCGTCGACGAGCACACCGGTCGCATCCTGAGCGGGCGCCGCTACAACGAGGGCATCCACCAGGCGATCGAGGCGAAGGAGGGGGTCGAGGTCAAGGCCGAGAACCAGACCCTCGCCACGGTCACCCTGCAGAACTACTTCCGCCTCTACAAGAAGCTCTCGGGCATGACGGGTACGGCCGAGACCGAGGCCGCCGAGTTCATGAGCACCTACAAGCTCGGCGTCGTTCCGATCCCCACGAACCGTCCGATGCAGCGCATCGACCAGACCGACCTCGTCTACAAGAACGAGACGGCGAAGTTCGACCAGGTCGTCGAAGACATCGTCGAGCGTCACGCGAAGAACCAGCCCGTGCTGGTCGGCACGACGAGCGTCGAGAAGAGCGAGTACCTCTCTCGTCTCCTCGCGAAGAAGGGCGTCAAGCACGAGGTCCTGAACGCCAAGAACCACGCCCGCGAAGCCGCGATCGTCGCCCAGGCGGGTCGGGCCGGGGCCGTCACCGTGGCCACCAACATGGCCGGTCGCGGTACCGACATCATGCTCGGCGGCAACGCGGAGTTCCTCGCGGTGGCGGAGATGAACGCCAAGGGTCTCAGCCCGGTCGACACCCCCGACGAGTACGAGGCCGCATGGGACGCCGTCTTCGCGTCGCATAAAGAGGCCGTGGCCGAAGAGGCCGCGAAGGTCATCGAGGCCGGCGGGCTGTACGTCCTCGGGACGGAGCGCCACGAGTCGCGCCGCATCGACAACCAGCTGCGCGGGCGCAGCGGACGTCAGGGAGACCCGGGAGAGAGCCGCTTCTACCTGTCGCTGACCGACGACCTCATGCGTCTGTTCAACTCGGGCGCCGCCGAGTCGCTGATGGGCCGGGGCAATGTGCCCGACGACCTCGCCATCGAGAACAAGATCGTCGGACGCGCCATCCGGTCGGCGCAGTCGCAGGTGGAGTCGCGCAACGCCGAGATCCGCAAGAACGTCCTCAAATACGACGACGTCCTGAACCGTCAGCGCGAGGCCATCTACGGCGACCGCCGGCACATCCTCGAGGGCGACGACCTCCAGGACCGCGCCTCGAAGTTCCTGGACGACGTGGTCAACGAGGTCATCGACCAGCACACCGGCGAGGGCAGCCCCGACGACTGGGACCTCGACGCGCTGTGGACGGAGCTCCGCACGCTGTACCCGATCTCGATCACGATCGACGAGGTCATCACGGAGGCCGGCTCGAAGGGCAAGGCCACCCGTGACTTCCTCGGCCAGGAGATCCTCTCCGACGCCAAGGTGGCGTACAAGACCCGTGAGGAGTCGCTCGGCGAGGCGGCGATGCGCGAACTGGAGCGTCGTGTCGTGCTGTCGGTCATCGACCGCAGATGGCGCGACCACCTGTACGAGATGGACTACCTGAAAGACGGCATCGGCCTGCGTGCCATGGCGCAGCGCGACCCGCTGGTCGAGTACCAGCGCGAGGGCTACGCGCTCTTCCAGAGCATGATGGGCCAGATCCGTGAGGAGTCCGTGGGCTTCCTGTTCAACCTCGAGGTCGAGGTCCAGGGGCAGGTCGACTCCGAGAAGGCCCCCGTCATCGCCGCGAAGGGTCTCGGCAACGAGCAGGCCCCGCCTGCGCTCGAGTACTCGGCCCCGAACATCGACGGCGAGGTCGAGGTGCGCGACCAGAAGGGTCGTCTCGAGAAGGCGGCGACGGCGCGGGCCCAGCGACAGCAGGACACCGCCGAGCGCACGACCGCCCCCGAGGTCGCCGCAGCACGCGCCGCGAGCGGTCCGGCGCCGGCCGCGGCGGGCAAGGGCGCCTTCGGTCAGAAGACCGGCGGCGACGAGCCCGCGCCCGTGAACCGGGCCGAGCGCCGCGCCGCAGGCAAGAAGGCCTCCGACTAGACGTCAGGTCGAGCAGCAGAAGGAGGCGCACCCGCTCAGGCGGGTGCGCCTCCTTCTCTCGTCCGCTCTGGCGGATGTCGCTCTGTCGCTCAGAGGATGTGCAGGGCGCTGGCGCGCCAACGACCTCGGACGGTCTCGAGTCGCACGGCGACGCCACGGCTGCGGCCGCGACCGTGGACGACGACGACCGCCTCGACGATGCCGGGGGAGGGCTCGGCGATGTGGACGCGCCCGAATCGCAGGATCGGTCGATGTCTGCGGACGCCGTGGGCGAGTCGGGCCTGCGTCGAGACCCTGACCCGGTTGCGCAGCGTGGCGAAGACGTCGGCGGTGACCCATCGCGCCAGCTGGTCGATGTCGCGGGCGCCCGCCATGACCTCCAGCACCGATCTGGCCAGCGCCTCGACGGCGGCTTCGGCGGTGATGGGTCGGACATTCGACGACAGGGAGTCTGGCGACACTGCGGCGAGTGCCCCGCACCCCTCGACGGCGCTGAGATGGCGCACGGGGGCGATCGTCGCCGTCGGCGTGTCGCCGCCCCCGGACTCGGGCTCGACGCGGGGCGGAGGGGTGGCTGGTGAGGAACGTGGCATGGTGCTCGAACTTTCGTGAAAGCGGCTCGGACGAACACAACATATGACATTCGGTATTGATTTGCTAGGGACAGGCCGATCTGTGGAGAACTCGTGTCGCACCGATTTTCCGTGATCGCGGCTCGACTTAGACTGGGGCGGTGTCGACGCTCAGTGATCTCGTACTCGCCCAGGGCCGCTCCAGTGAAGCGGACATCGAGTGGCTGCACCTGCTCGTCGGCGACTGGCAGCTGCTGGCCGACCTGGCGTTCGCCGACATGGTCCTGTGGGTCCCGACCCAGACCGGCAGTTTCGTGGCCGTCGCCCACGCGCGGCCGTCGAGCAGTGCGACGCTCTTCTACCGCGACTTCGTGGGGCAGGAGGTCCGGCCCGAGTGGCGGGTGCAGATCGACTCGGCCTTCTCGTCGACCCGCATCGTCGACTCGGCGGCCCCCGACTGGTACGAGGAGACCCCGACCCGAGTCCGGGCCGTCCCCGTGCTGCGTCGTCTCGGCGCCAGCCGCCCCGACGTGACCGAGGCTCCGATCGCGGTCATCACACGGCACACGAATCTCAGCGAGGCCCGCACCCCGAGTCGTCAAGAGCTCACCTTCAACCAGTGCGCCAACGACCTCTTCGCCATGATCGCCGCGGGCGACTTCCCCGATCTCGGTGCGCCCACCGGGCCTCGTCGGGGCGCCCCCCGCGCCTCCGACGGGCTGCTCCGGCTCGACGTCGACGGCACGGTCACCTTCGCGAGTCCCAACGGCCTGTCGGCCTTCAACCGGATGGGCTTCGACGGCGAGCTCGAGGGCGAGTCGTTGGCGGAGGTCACCACGAACCTGCTGCAGGGCAAGCTCGTCATCGACGAGTCGCTGCCTCTGGTCGTCACCGGGCGCGCCCCCTGGCGGACGGACATCGAGGCGCGCGGCGTGACGGTCTCGCTGAGGGCCATCCCGCTGCGCGACCGTGGTGACCGGATGGGCGCGATCGTCCTCTGCCGCGACGTCACGGAGCTGCGGCACCAGGAGCGCGAGCTCATCACCAAAGACGCGACGATCCGCGAGATCCACCACCGTGTGAAGAACAACCTGCAGACGGTGGCGTCGCTGCTCCGCATCCAGGCCCGCCGGACGCACACCGATGTCGCCCGCGAGGCTCTGACCCAGGCCATGCGCCGGGTGGCCTCCATCGCCGTGGTGCACGACACGCTGTCCGAGGGGCTGAGCCAGAACGTCGACTTCGACACCGTCTTCGATCGCGTCCTGATGCTCATCGCCGAGGTCGCCTCGAGTCACAACACGACGGTCCGGCCCGCGCTGGTGGGCAGTTTCGGTGCGCTGCCGAGCGAGTACGCCACCCCGCTGGCGCTGGCGCTGACCGAGCTCGTCACGAACGCCGTCGAGCACGGTCTCGACGGTCGCGACGGCGAGGTGCAGATCGTCGCCGAGCGCGACGACGAGCAGTTGACCGTCAAGGTGCGCGACAACGGCGTGGGTCTCCCCGAGGGCAAGGTCGGCTCCGGGCTCGGCACCCAGATCGTCCGCACTCTCATCCAGGGCGAGCTCGGGGGCACCATCGACTGGCACACGCTCGTCGGCAGCGGCACCGAGGTCACCATCGAGATCCCGTTCCGCTGGCTCACGCAGCCCTGATCGGCTGTCAGCGCCTTCTGCGAC
>Ga0265798_10009051_pt1 | contig 12546 bp, 18 predicted proteins | sample P3T30metagenome_FD_192430 | JGI IMG/M metagenome (GOLD analysis project Ga0265798, IMG submission 192430) | Plant litter microbial communities from East Loma Ridge, Irvine, California - P3 T30 | ecosystem: Environmental > Terrestrial > Plant litter > Unclassified | place: USA: California...
GAGCAAGCCGTGCCAATAAGATTTGGTGCGAAAATCTGTTCAAGTCCAGAACGATATACCGGTAAAGGTGCGGGACAGAGTGGATGTAAAAGTAGCGTGACACCAGACTGATGCTGAGGAGACCGCTGCGACCCTTTGAGTTTAGTATCTCATTGAGTACCACATCCAGTAGCTCTGTAATGAGTCTGCGAAAAGGTCCTGGCGAGGAAATTGTTGCTCTCTTCGGCGACATGGTCAGCCAGCTCTTCGAAATGCTGTGGTTGCTGATGATTGCGATAATGCCGGTGGTCTTCAATGTCCTGTAAGGCAGAGAAGCTTGGGCTTTGGAGAGCATCGTTTGTGATACCTTGCGGCACGCCCAAACGTAACCCCACTGCCTATCGTGCGCTCACCGCGTGCTGGTCATGTTCGCACTATCCAAACCAGCGTGTTTGCGAGACGCTAGCACTCGGTTTGCAATATCATGAAGCAACAGTTCCATTTCCCACGAGACAACGCCCAAGTAACATTCCGAGCAACGTCAGCTGATATTGCTGCAAGCCTAAAGTCCTTGATTACCTCCAGAGGTTTGTCGTTCCCAACAAGAATGTATCGGATCGAATTTGATGGGTGAGTTGTGGCGTGCATAAGGTAAGAAAGTACAACACAGCCTGAAGCTTCGGCCATGTTCTTACTGAAGCACCATCTTACTCAGACTTGTTTTAGCCGTCCTTGAAATTCATTGAAGGTGATACCGCCAGGTAGGTTGATGCTGGTCGATGATGTATGGTCTGGAGCAAGGACGACTGAACATTGCGGAGCCAGCGGAGGTATGGAAGGCATGAGACAGCTATTGGGCCATCACTACCGGCATGCCGAACAATACCGAAGTGTTGTCAGGGCCTTCTCTCCCGAATCGTGATGCTTGGTGTTCTGTATGACGGCGATGTTTTGCAGTCGTTGCAAGACAGGGAGGCCGTCGCTTCGCGGCTTCCCGTTAATTCGTTGACTGCCGGCCCGAGAGCAACATACACATGGGGTGCGTCGCAACTACCACATCCAAGAAATATCAGACCATCCCTCGAGGGCTTGGACTCTGGAGTACACGCGGAGTTGCTACCGGCGTACATCCCACTGTGGCTTAGTCTGAACCCCATGCCATGTTGAACACTTCGAGCTTTGCAGACAATCCATCGGCAGTCCTCGCAATGCGGTAACCTTGCTTACACTGCTCTCCTTTTTGGCGTATGTATCATTATTGCACGAGTTCCTCCATGATCCTGTACGCCATCTCCAGCCTGGGGCCGCCGTCACCCGTGTGCCGTGAATCCGGGGTAGTGCCATCTCGTTAGCTTTTGGCCCTTGCCAATTGAACTGTCGTCAGAACAGGACTCATGCTCGCCTAAATCCTGGGCTCCTGTCATTTTTCCGCTCCGCTTGTTCCTCTCCTCTTGCTGGCCAAGATGCCAAACCTTGGCTGACCAAACTTGTACCGAGATTTGTTCCGGGCATGAATGCCCCCAAGCTCTGGCAGTAAGGTAAATTCAATGTATCGAAAAGCTCACTTCTGATCACAACGTGAGAGGCTGGAGTCAATGGACGTGACTGGATTATTGAAAATCGTGCCTTAGTGGACACATTGTCTGGTACAGATCTCCACTTCGGATCGCACCGCGCTCTAACCACAATCGGACAGGCTCCGGATTCTCGACGTTGGGAGACGTTGTCTACCACGGAAGTACTAGCATTTTCAGGATGTGGCAAACCACACGGAACGCTCGCATGCGTTCTGTCAGTGCCTGAATGCTTGGAAACAAGCCCTAGCTTCTGGCCATGGTATTAAACACGAAACTGCTGTCGATGTCGAGAAAGCCTTGACAGTCGCACTGTACGGTACACCACTAGACTGCGCCATGAAAACAGGAGTTTGACGTCCGTAAGTGGCAGCGTTGACTGGGCAATTTGCTCCCGTGACTATGTCGAGATGCCTTGGCCGTTGGACTAGATACCATCCCCGTGAGCCTCTACTTGGGGTTATGACTCGCACTTGGTCTATGCGTTACAACCTCGCTTACCCCATCCGGAGATACTCTTGGCCTCCAGACATCTAAAGCCTGCGGGCCTTGTCTTTTCTCGCCATGTATATAATTGGGCGAGTCCCACGATCAAAATGGCACATCACAGGTCTTGTCAGCGCCGGATTCGCTTCGTGGATACCTTAACACCATGGCCGATCATACAAGAAGATCATCGACTGTTTCCAATACACATGCCGATGACGGCATAGTTCGCGTGAAGGATGACGCACTACGACACCTCAGTACTTCTCATGCAAACATGGGACAAGAGCAAGCCGAAGCAAAGGCAGGTTTCGATGCGGAGAAACACATGACCGTTCGACAAGCCATACGTCTCTACAAGAAGGCCATCCTCTTTTCCATGGCCATGAGTCTTGCCGTCGTTATGGAAGGGTGAGTCTCAGCAGAATCCATCGAATGTCACTGACAGCAATGAAAGCTACGACCTCTCTGCCATGGGCGGATTTCTTGGATACGACCAGTTCCGACAAGCATTCGGGACAGAGACCGATGCTGATGGTAACCCACGCATCTCTCCAGCATGGCAAGCTGGTATCCAGAACGGCGCTCAAGTTGGCTCCATCATTGGGCTTTGGATAAATGGCTACGTTTCCGAGTGGTGGGGCTACAAGAAGACAATGTATGTGACGTTATTAGCCTCAGTTGTCTTCAACTTTCTCCACTTCTTCGCGCAAAGTGTCAACATGATACTGGCTGGATCGATTCTCCTGGGCTTGCCATGGGGCATCTTCCAAACACTCACAGTAACGTACGCGTCGGATATCACACCATCGGCACTCCGACCTTACCTCACAACGTACATCAACCTCTGCTGGGTCTTCGGACAACTAGTCGCTGCCGGTGCCCTCCGCGGCTGCCAAACATTAGGCAACCAATGGGGCTGGAGAATACCAACATCCATTCAATGGGTATGGGTGCCATTCATCTTCTTCGGCGCGTGGTATGCCCCGGAATCGCCATGGTGGTTGGTACGCCAGGGCCGATACGAGGAAGCGCGCAATTCCATCGTTCGGTGCACGACACCACAGCCAGACGTTGCCTTCAACCCCGACCACGCTCTGGAAATGATCAAACATACGAACGATCTTGAACAAGCGATGCACGGAGGCGTCGGCTACCTTGACTGCTTCAGGGGCGTCGAGAAGCGCCGCACACTCATTGCCTGCATGGTCTGGCTCGCTCAGGCGTGGTGCGGCGCCGCGATGATGGGCTTCTCGGTCCAGATATACCGCGAAGCTGGTTTGTCTGCGGATAACGCGTTGAACATGAACATTGGACAGTACTGCATGGGTGCTGTTGGGACCGTCATCTCATGGTTCCTCATGAGACGTATTGGACGGAGGACACTGTATGTGTATGGTCTTGTCATCTTATTTGGCCTACTCATGGTGGTTGGCGGACTGGGCGTTATCTCGCGTGAGAATACCGGCGCAGCGTGGGCTTTGGGCTCGGTCCTGCTGGTCTACACCATGTTTTACAACTTCACAGTCGGGCCGGTTTGCTACGCTATAGTCGCAGAGATCTCGTCTACTCGATTAAAGATCAAGACGGTTGTGCTAGCCCGTAATGTTTACAATCTCGTAAGTCCATGGCCCACCCATCTGAAGTGTATTCCAAGCTAAAGTTTGTGTAGGGAAGCATATTCAACAACATCGTTGTTCCTCGCATGCTCTCACCGAACGAGTGGAACTGGGCTGGAATGACTGGCTTCTTCTACGCCGGTTTGACCGTCCTGCTCATTCTCTTCATGTTCTTCATGTTGCCGGAGACAGCCAACAGGTCCTTCGCGGAGCTCGACGTGCTGTTCGAGAAGAAGGTGTCGGCCAGGAAGTTCCACAAGACGAATGTCGATCAATTTTCTGGTCAAAATACGGTGGTCAGGGCGGATGATTCTAGTGACTCGGCTAGCGCGGGTGAGAAGAGTGTACAGCAAGTGAGGAGGGAGGATGTCTAGGAGAGAGGCGAGAGATTTTGATCGTTACTGGAGTGCCCCAGCAGATGTAACTGTATATATGTGAATAGCAACGCTTTCAATATGAGTATTACCAAATGCTTGACTGGGTCTCGGGAGTTCAGATCAGCAAATCTGTGAAAGACCCACGATCGAGCCTCGTCTGGAGGGTCATCGTGCAAAGCCTTGGTGAAGCCCAGGATGTCGTTTCGTCCACGGCCGTCCTTGTGTACTGTACTGCGTAGTCGAAGATCAACACAGATAGTTGCAGTATGTCCTGAGCCAGGATCGAGTGACAGCTGCTAGATGTTTGGACTGATGAACTCGAACACGCCGCAGGGTCTTTTCGAGAAAGGGGTGAAAAGCATGAGCGGCAGCGTTCCGACCGTTCCGATGGCTCGGGACTGTAATTCCGCACTTACGATACAGTATCCATCAACAGCGCTGCACAATCGAACGCAGAAACAACATAGACGCGCCGGTGCCAAGAGTGTCTAGATATTCAGCTCGTTCATCGTCGAGAAATAATATGGTGACCCGTGCTTGTGATGTGTGGCAGGGTTGCTGCAGCTGACTTGAGGCTCTAGAAAGGGAGGCCTCACGTGGCTGTAATAGGTACGCCGGTGCTTATTGAACAGCCATGCGTCCGTACGATCTCAGCGCCGGAGGCGTAGAGTGGCGTAGAAAGGGGTGACTTCGAGCTCCATGTGACGTGTCCGCTGTGGAAATGAAGCAAGTCAGGCACTCATGCACATGAAGAAACTCGCTTCCTGGAGGACTGCAAACACATAATAAGAGAGGCAGCTGCTCGAAAGCCGGGGTAAAACCACATGCACCTTCGCGAAAGGCCGGGTCGTCCCATGTCAAAAGAGTCACGTCACTGCATGCGGGTCCTGATTCGCTCGCGCTAAGAAATCTCTCGAACTCGTTCCGTTCATGTTCCTCAAACCAAAAGGACACTTCAAACACGACGTCTTACCACTGCGCCGCGACACCGCCTACACCTAATTTGCTGCTACTAATACACCTGCCTTGCATGGACGACCTAGATATTGACACTTCGCCGACAGGAAACACACCAAAGTTAGCCATCAGTCTATATTCCCCCGACTACAATTACCGATGATCTCGCCATTGCGCTCAGCGATCTCCTTACCTCGACAATAAGACGACCGCTTGCGCAGACTATCTGAGTCCTTGCGCCAGGCGCCTATTCTGCATTCTCGAACTCAAAAAGGTCGGTTGGTTACGTCAGAGTCTGGAAAGCCTCTGCGTCGCGAACCACCGCGACAATGAGCTCGCAAGCAGGCCAGGAAGCGAGCGTACGTACAAACCATGCGAAATCGTACGCTACAACAATTGACCCGTCCCCATAGCCGCTCGCACCCGACCTCACAGCCCTCGAACGCATACGGCAGACCTTTGCGCAACCCGTCCTCGCATCCTTCGTCGCCGGCGGAATCGCAGGCGCCGTCTCGCGTACCGTCGTATCACCCCTCGAGCGCCTGAAGATCCTGTTCCAGATACAAAGCGTTGGCCGAAATGAATATAAGATGTCGGTGCCCAAGGCGCTGGCGAAGATGTGGAGAGAGGAGGGCTGGAGGGGGTTTATGGCGGGGAATGGAACGAATTGCATACGGATAGTGCCATATTCTGCGGTGCAATTTAGCTCGTATAACGTGTATAAGAGGGTGAGTAATTCTCTCGGTTTGCGTGGTACTATCGGAGGACATTACTTGGGAGATCCGTGCATTTGGCAACATGAACAGTGAAATACTGCAAGGAGGAAGCTGGATACGATTGCTGGATGGAGACATGGTACAATTTACTGACCTTGTCCAGTTCTTCGAAAGCGAACCCGGCGCCCCCCTCGGCGCATACCAACGCCTCCTCTGCGGCGGCCTCGCCGGCATAACATCCGTAACATGCACATACCCCCTCGACATCGTGCGAACACGACTGTCCATCCAATCCGCCTCCTTCTCGAGCCTCAAGCGCGAAACCGGCCAGAAACTGCCCGGCATGTGGACACTCCTAGCCAACATGTACAGAACAGAAGGCGGCATACCAGCCCTATATCGCGGCATCGTACCTACCGTCGCGGGCGTAGCACCCTACGTGGGCCTCAACTTCATGGTCTACGAAATGGCGCGAACGCAATTCACGCCAGAGGGCCAGAAAGATCCGTCTGCGCTGGGCAAGCTGGGAGCGGGCGCAACCTCGGGAGCCGTGGCGCAGACGATTACGTACCCGTTTGATGTTCTGCGGCGCCGATTCCAGATCAATACTATGAGCGGCATGGGGTACCAGTACACCAGCATATTCGACGCCGTGCGGTCTATCATACGGAGTGAGGGGTTACGGGGCATGTACAAGGGTAAGAGTTCTCATGTATGAAGTTTGTGTGACATGCGCTGACTGAAATACAGGCATAACGCCCAACCTTCTCAAGGTGGCACCTAGTATGGCGAGTAGTTGGCTGAGTTTTGAGATGACCAGGGATGCGCTCATGGGGAAATGGAATTCTGGGTTCTTATAAGAGAGGGCCCTTGTCTGATAGAAGAGATGTCATGCGCACCACAGCCACGACATATCACGAAATCAGGGTCACGAACACCACCGTGGCTCATTGTATAGTGCGACACATACACACACGCATGCACTTGTTTCTTACCGTCCGTCAGTCCGTCAGTATTGCATTGGGAACAAGGTCTGGATCACAAGGGGAGGAGGTCTGGAAGATTGTTCTATACACGGCACACAGCGAAGGCGTTTGCTTTTTTCTCGTCGAACAAGAGTCGTAGAAGGTCAAGAGCATGCATGGGTCACGCACGAACGGCAGATGGAGAGACCACATAGAGTGTCGGAATGTATAACATTGGTACTTTTCTGTGTGTGATTCACTTGAGACGTGTTTGAGTGCAATTGACCATATTTGAAGAAATTGAAAACACTCGTCCTGCCTTTTGGAGCCTACGTGCGAAACAGCTCAATTCTGGCGCGTGCGAATCTACAAGTAGTGTCTGGATAGTGGTGTGATACTGAGCTGATATATACGGTTGCAGATGAAAGCAGAATCTTCGCGGCGAAGATTCGCCATCATGATAGGATCCTGCACGTTTTCCATCGGGTTTACGATTAAATCTCATTGTCAATAGATTGGTATGGTAGCTAGGCATCCGCCCTGAGTAATCTTCCCTATACACAATCCGTCGATAAACGCTCAAACGCCTGCAAAAGACCGCCTGGAGACAATGGCAAGCGAAAGTTATGGTGTAAAGAATCTTTCGTCCGTATCGCATTGAGGTGCCATTCCATCTCCTGCCATAGAACCATATCAAATTTTACATCTCCACTCAATCCTTATGCCGTCGCACTTGTCACCGTCTCAACCTCTACCTTCGGGAGCGGCGCCGATTTTCCGCCGAGATCCGTCGCGCGAGCGTTGGGGTTCTTAGTGTAGTAGTTCGAGATTGCGGACTTGATAGCGTCCTCAGCAAGCATAGAGCAGTGCACTGCAATCTGTCAGCAACACACCATTTCACCACAATCAAGAATACTTACGCTTAACAGGCGGCAAGCAAAGCTCCTTCGCAATCTCCGTGTTCTTAATCCTCGACGCATCCTCAAGGGACATGCCGCGCACAAGCTCCGTCAGGTAACTCGAACTCGCGATAGCGCTGCCGCAGCCGAACGTCTTGAACTTCACGTCGCTGATGGTGTTGTTGCTGGGGTCGACGCGGATCTGCAGCTTCATGACGTCGCCGCAGGCCGGGGCGCCGACGAGGCCGGTGCCGACGTCGTTGTCGGTCTTCAACATGGAGCCGACATTGCGTGGCTTATTGTAGTGGTCGAGCAGTGCTGCGGATGTTAGCTGTGCGTTCTCTGAGAATGGTGAACAGTTCGAGGGATCGGAAGCGCTTCCGATGCGACCATCGCCACCAATCGCTCGAATCTGCCATCACGATCAAGGGCGACTTATCTTTCTCGTGGTACTGCCGCCGTCCAGAGACGGACAATGTGGGTGCTGCTGTGCGGATTGGTGATGCAATGCTCGGTCTCGCGGCGGTTCGGAGCATCTGCGACGGTACTGCTGCTGCTACTCGCTTGAACATGTTGACGAGAGGTACGTGTGGTGTTTTGAGGGTGTGCGTATTGTATTCGGGTCGTTTACGAGGTATTTGTGAGTTGAGGTTGATTGTTGTAGGTGAACTGGAGATGGTGACGGGTTGAAGAGGCGATATGTCAAAAGAGCGATCGCGGCGCGTCATGCCAAGACGCACCACCCCACGTTTTTTCCATACCTCGGAGTTCGACTTAACTCCGACGTCCGTGACAACAAAGCCATTCACTCATGCATTGCACGTATGCTTGTGACCACGGTTCCATCAGCAAATTCACGATACAGGAAAGATCACCCACCAATCTTACTCCTCGGTGCATCCGCGCAGCTTCGTCAATTCGATTTCCAAAGCATGAACCTTTGAGACACCACCATTTACCTGGCGTCGAACTAGCATCGAAATATCGTCGAAGATTCGGTGTCATCTAGAACATGGTGATCGCTTCAATGTATTCAGTCTCCTTTTTTCCTGCTCTATCATTCGCTGTCGCTATTGGATGAAATATCAGGTTCTCGTGTATTACTCTCAAACACCCATCTCCAATTGCCGCCAACCCTCATGACTTGGTTCATAAACCCAAGTGCTTGATCCACTGCTCCACGACCGCCACTCCGTGATACCAGCGTACCCTCCTCCACTCCTCACGACTGAACTGCTGTAACAGCAAATTCGCACAGATATGTATCTCCCGACGTGCCTTCGCCAACATCTCGACCTTGCCTCCAGTACTAGTCGTTATTTACGGCCGTCTCGGTCGCTTGTTCAGGTCCAGCATCTGCATAAGCCCATCATGTAGTCGTGTCTGCAGCGACAAGAACTCCGCGTTATCTCGCCACGATGCTCGATGCACATAGCCTGTCGAAAGCCCGTACATTCCCCAACCGAACGTCTCGTGATCAAGTGTTCCGAGTGCGAAAACGTTTTCGAGGATAATGGAGGTTGTGTCCCATAGCTGCTTGAAGATAGCTAGGTCTTCTCGTGCCGGACCTTCAATTTGGGCGCTGTCAACACAATCCTGGGCTGCGGCGAGAGATAGCGCAAGTTGTTTCGTGATTGCTTTCTGTGATGTGGTTGGCGCGACTGGTGCGCGCGAGAACACTGTTATCCCAGTGAAGGATGTGTATACGCCATGGGTCCCAACAAGGGCTTTGGTCTGTTGCAGAAGGTGGGTGAAGCGCGATGCTGTGGATGTGTTGTCTGTTCACTGGGGAGACATTTTCCACTCTTCTCGCGTCGATGGTTGATGTGATAGCATGGGAAACTTGAATGCTGGAAGATCTGGGTGGAATGTTCCAGGTGTGAGACATTGGGGTTTGCGCTCGCTCATCATAATTGGCTGCGACTCAGTATGATGTGCTGGTAGATGTGCTGGTAATTGTGGACTCGGCATGATATGTCTTATCTTGCGGAAGGGAAGCGTGTTTTTCAGATAATGTGTAAGGTGAAGGCCGCTGCGGCGTTGCGGTGCTGAGCGGTTTGTAGTCGTACACTGCCCGTGACGGGAGAGAGGTCGAGTCGGAAAACTCGGGAGCGAGGTCGAGCGGGAATCTAAGCTTTCTTTAGGTCGAGTGGACAGGTATGAATGATTCTTTTCAACAATATTGGGGTCTGGTGAAAGACGGAATCTACGTGAAGCCCAACGTGTTGGTGTGAGATAGCAACGAACCGCATCCTGCATTCTCTGAAGTGAAATGCAGCATGTCATTGCAAGTCTGTTCGCGTCCCAGCTCCTGTGTACACATGGCGTGTGCAATCCCTCTGAGTTGTTCGTTATGCTGAACGACGATTTTAGTCTTGACCACGACCGAACACGTTCTCAGGCTGGGATACGGAACTTCCCCAGAACAGTTCCGCGAGTAAAACTATTGCGGAAGCTGTCTCTCAGCTCTACTCGTGGCGGAAGATCGAGGTCCTGGTTTGACGCCTGGTCTATTGTCACGGTCTGTATAGTGTCGAGAGGTGTCATCTCAAATTCCGACGCCGTTGTAACAAGCGTTGGCGACATAGAATCCAAAGCTTCTCCCTTCTTCCCAGATCCATATAGTTCCGTGTATTTGGTACAGTTCTTATTCGTCGTGGGGATAAGGTCTGAAGGACTGAGACTTCGTCGACGCTCTCGAAGATCCTTGCGCTTTTTCCCGCTGTTCGAAGAACGGTACGTTGGATACCGTCGGTCGCGAGGAGGATCAGCAAGGCCCAAACGCCAGAACCAGACGCGGAAGAGCGGCCGTAGACAGGCTATGCTTGCAGTTGCAATGCCTATACCAGGCTCAACCGTACTCCACTGTGGAAAGCGGACACACATGGTCAGCCTAAGTCTCCTCGCATGCATTTTGAAGATGAACACTTACGATGGCTACATCTGTTGTGGCCCACAGAAAGTCAGGGCCTTCCATGAGTGTATGAAGGTAGAACATGCGGACGATCGTGCCTGTGCTCCCAATAGCAGCAAACATGAGAATGCCGCCCACGAGCATCTTCGTCTTGAGCTTCATATTGAGGGACCACACGATCAGTATCGGTAAAGTTCCAAGAACCCAGTCCGCTCCCGCATTCACCGTTGAAAGAGCATATGTAATTCCTAGAGTTGGTCCTTTCGGCAAACATTTTGCGGAGGCCGGATGTACGTTCCAGAACACGCTGACTTCCCAAGATTAGCTAGAAAGCGGAAAGTTGAGGGACCACATACTTGGTACACATTGAAACATGACCAAGAAGAAATAGATGAGACCGAACAGAACGGTGCCCTGCATCAGCAGGCGAATTGTCCAGATATGCCATCGTCTGGAGAAGAGTGTAGGTGCAGCGTTAATGGTAGTCTCGAACATTCCGTACAAGATTACTTACTGAGTCGCAACGCGTAAATAGAAGTATCCGATCGAGAACTTGAGAAGGCAGCTGGTAATCACATAAAGAAGCTCGCCTAGATACCAGAACTTTCTCTTCGTTAGTAACGAATTATGTGTTCATGTTATCGAACTCACCATGAGCGCGATTCGCGCATCGTCATCCGACAAGTCCCATCTATGGCGTCCTGTCCCACGTGTAGCCGAAAAGAATTGAAAACATAGGTATACCGTAAAGACACCCTGCGGTGTGAAGTTAGTGTCATGCTCATAAGATGCAAGAGTCCAAACTCACCGCAGCCGCGATCATGAAGTAGTCGTCCATACCGAACGTCTTCGTCATCACCGCTCGAACATAGCAGCGGGCAACGACAGTCGTCCATGTTAGTACGAAGAACAACGCGGCAACCGCTAGCACTTCGTTGCGGCGGTTATCCATCAGTCGCGTGTGAGCAGATTGCTGGGTACATGAGACAGGGGTTGTGGCATATGCATCTGGACCGGTTGTTCTGCCTTGAAGGAGCACTCAAGAATTGCCCTCCAGAAAGTAGCGGTGATCACTAGACTTTTTGCCATCATGCAAGTCTGTGAACCATTCTTAGCCTCGCAGCGTGCGTCGAGACGTCAACTTTAGCACGACAACAAGTCCATGTCGCTCCAAGCACCCACAACGTCGAATTGAGATGGGGTTCGGGCCGTCTGGGAATTTGCCATTAGGTACCCATGATTCATGCATGAAAGTGGTTGCTGAAGCGTGATCACAGTCGCGCAAAAACCGCTAGCTAGCACCTAGACTTTGAGCTTGCAAACTCTGTGCCAGAGATGGTACCCTTCCGGGTGACGGCACGAAGGTGCTCGTATCTATTGCGTCAACCCCGGGGGGCTCATTAAATTGTCGAAGCTGACGATGCTTCGATACTACCGTGGCTCTGGTCTGGCACCATGGCTTCGTGGAATGTTGTCGATGTCGAAACCTTTCGAGCATGCGGCCTGCCGTGGGGAAGAGAGGATGCACAACGACTGATCACCTCCGCTGACCGTGATTTGCGAGATGTGACATCGCCACATCGCTATTGGCTGCTAATTCCTGATGCAGCATGATCGCAGCGAGGTGTTGAAGGTCGATCCGTGAGACGGCGTTTTCGTGGCGTTAAGCTTTTGCCCGAGGTCTACCCTTAAAATTAGATTGTCGCGGATCATTGCGCTTTCAAATGTTCGAGCAGATTGGAATTTCCGATAGCTAAATATAAAAACTCAAGGACCACCGCATGTTTCTCCAGAGCCTGTTTCAAAAGGCTTTGGACTCGTTGGCATGTTGGCCAAACGTGCGGCGCCTCCTGCCGAGCCTATCGCATGAGATCGACTATTGCATGCAGTACATCAAGCTCTGGGTGATACTGCGAAGTTTGAAATCCACATCTTCAAAGTTACTGTTGGGTGAAGAGGAGGCGCAATCCAGGTAGGTATGGTAGCTTTCCCGAGTTCTGAACTACAACACTGCCCGATGGCGACTACATAGACGGCATACAGCTCTGAGCTGACAGTTC
>Ga0265798_10009052_pt1 | contig 12546 bp, 10 predicted proteins | sample P3T30metagenome_FD_192430 | JGI IMG/M metagenome (GOLD analysis project Ga0265798, IMG submission 192430) | Plant litter microbial communities from East Loma Ridge, Irvine, California - P3 T30 | ecosystem: Environmental > Terrestrial > Plant litter > Unclassified | place: USA: California...
TGCCAGTGAGTGCTTACCTTCATGCTTACGCAGTGAAGGCCAGATCAGGAAGGCAAGCAGCATCAGTCCGGCAGGCACCATCAGGCGTGATACCAGCGGCCAGAACTCCAGGCCCGCGTCGAACAGCGACCAGATCAGGGTGCCGACAAAGACCAGCAGGAACAGAACCACTGCCGAGGATTTGCGACGGAAGAACTGAATTGCGGAGAGTACAGTGACGATACCCGCAATTAAAAAGTACCCGCTGCCACCAAGTGCAACCAGTTTGCCGCCGCCAATTGCAAAAAACAGACCGGTGGCAAGCAGCACCAGTCCGAGCAGCACGGATGCTATTCCCAGCCCCTTTCCGGAGCGGGAGGATGTTTCAGCCATAATACTTACTCTCCTGAATAAACAGAGCGCCCGGACAGATGCCATCCGGACGCCGGCGCGTTAAGTTAGTCCGCGCCGGGCACCGCTCGGTTTCAAATCGAATATAAACAGACCCGCGTCAGTGAGATCGATGGGCCGGAAGGACACAGATGTGACTGGCCCCTCCCACGACGCGGCAGGATTGTACCACCTGGTACATTACAGAGTGAACATCTACAACCCATTTGTTACGGTGCAATAGCATTTTTGCTACAAAACGGGCCAGACGTCGCTCTGAACTCTCTGATGTCAGAGCGTAGCTGAAAGCGGCATCAGTGATCAGGCAGCTGGAAAAGGACGCGCTTGCGGGAAATGAGACCATGTCCGTTCAGGCAAAAATAGTCTACCGCGCCGCAGGCTTTGAGCACCTCAAGCGGCTGATGACACTCCGGACAGCAGGGTTGCGCGGGATAATGCCTATCACAGGTCATACAGATAAATTCACCGTCGCTGAGCGACAGCGGTTGCTGACATTTTTCGCAAATCACACTCATCATTCTCTCCCTGCTCCGGTTTATTCAGAGCAAAAAAAAGAGGGCCAGATGGCCCTCATTTCCTTAACGCTTATTCTTTTTCATATGCGCCAGCAGACGCTTACGTTTACGCTGCTGAGTTGGCGTCAGCAGGTTACGTTTGCCTTCATAAGGGTTATCACCCTCTTTGAACTGAATACGAATTGGCGTTCCCATCACGTTGAGTGATTTACGGAAATAGTTCATCAGATAGCGTTTGTAAGAGTCTGGCAGATCCTTAACCTGATTACCGTGGATGACCACGATAGGCGGGTTATACCCCCCCGCGTGCGCGTATTTGAGCTTAACGCGACGACTGCGAACCAGCGGTGGCTGGTGATCGTCTGCGGCCATGTTCATGATACGGGTCAGCAGCGAGGTGTTGACGCGCTTCGTCGAGCAGTCATAGGCTTCAGTGATCGACTCAAACAGATTGCCGACGCCGCTGCCGTGCAGCGCAGAGATAAAGTGGATGCGGGCGAAATCGATAAAGCCCAGACGGTAGTCCAGTGTCTCTTTCACTTCATCACGCACTTCCTGCGACAGGCCATCCCATTTGTTGACCACAATCACCAGCGAACGACCACTGTTGAGAATGAAGCCAAGCAGCGACAAATCCTGATCGGAAATACCGGCGTGAGCATCAATCACCAGCATCACCACGTTGGCATCTTCAATCGCCTGCAGCGTCTTGATCACCGAGAATTTCTCTACAGTGTCAGAGATTTTGGCACGCTTACGCACACCTGCCGTGTCGATCAGAACGTATTCACGTCCGTCACGTTCCATCGGAATATAGATGCTGTCACGGGTGGTGCCCGGCATATCGTAGACCACCACGCGGTCTTCACCGAGGATGCGGTTGGTAAGCGTTGACTTACCTACGTTAGGACGGCCAACAATCGCCAGTTTGATCGGCAAGCCCGTCGGGTCGAAGTTTTCTTCTTCCTCTGCGGCTTCCTGCTCAGCAATCTCGTCAGCTTCAAGGGCAGCCCAGTAAGCCTGGTTCTCTTCTTCTTCCGTGAGCTCGACCGACTCAACTTTGTCCATCCATGGCAGCAGGGCCTCTTCTATCAGGCTGCTCACACCACGACCATGCGATGCCGCAATGGCGTGAATCTCGCCCAGGCCCAGTGAATAGAAGTCGACAACCGCCTGATCAGGATCCATCCCGTCAGTTTTGTTGGCCACCAGGAAAGTCGCTTTCTGGCGGGAACGGAGATGCTTAGCGATTTGCTGATCGGCGGCCATCATGCCCGCACGCGCATCGACCATAAACAGCACGACATCCGCTTCTTCAATCGCCAGCAGTGACTGTTCGGCCATCCGCGTTTCAACACCCTCTTCGGTGCCGTCGATACCACCGGTATCAATAACAATAAATTCGCGCCCTTCCACTTCGGCGCGACCATATTTGCGATCGCGAGTCAGTCCAGGAAAATCCGCTACCAGCGCATCACGTGTGCGGGTTAAGCGGTTAAATAGCGTAGATTTTCCCACATTGGGACGCCCAACCAGCGCGACCACAGGTACCATAACAAAATGCCTCAATAAATAATTAATCGCCCGAATGGCGTGATTATAACGGCTCTGGCCGTCAAGTTCAGGCTTAAGGCGCAAAGAATACCATGCCTGACTAAAAACGAAACGGCCCCTGATTAAATCAGGAGCCGTCGGAACGGAGGATTTCACCTGCCAGACGTTTACCCGTTAACGGGTAATCGCATAAACCTCACCATCTTTCGACTGGATCAACAGCTTATCGCTGGCAACCACCGGCTCGGTCTGGAAGCCTGAGCTATCCAGTTTCTGCTGCGCAACAAAACGACCATCCGTGGTGTTCAGCCAGTGCAGATAACCTTCGCTATCGCCAACGACCAGATAGCCGTTGTAAAGCACTGGTGAAGTCAGGTTGCGATGCAGCAGATCGCTTTGACGCCAGATGGCGACGCCGCCGTCAGCGTTCAGCGCAATCACACGGTCGTCCTGATCGACCAGATAGATGCGACCGGCATCAACAACCAGATCTTTCACACCGCCAATTTCGCGTTTCCACAAAATCTGGCCGGAACGCAGATCCAGTGCTGTCAGATTGCCGTTGTACGCCAGCGCGTAAACCACGCCGTTGACGATAACCGGTGTGGTATCGACATCGTTAAGACGATCAATCTCAGTTGCCCCGCTAACCTGAGAAATACGCTGCTGCCAGATCAGTTGTCCCTGGTTCAGCACCACGGCACTGACACGACCATTGTCGCCACCGACAATTGCGCCACCAAAAGCGACAGCCGGCGCAGATTCACCGCGCAGAGACAACGCTGGCATATCCAGGTTGACGCTCCACTTCACGGCACCGCTGCTCTGATCCAGACCCTGCAACATGCCGTTGCTGGTATGAATCAGCACCAGTCCATCGCTGACTACCGGACGTGACAGCGCTTCACCGGCGACTTTAGTCTGCCAGGCCAGGCTACCGTCACTGCTGTTGAGGGCATAAACCTGGCCGCGCTCGCTGCCCACATAGACCCGATCGCCTTCAGCCGTCAGGCCACCTGATAACAGGGCTGAGCGATTTTTCGAGAAGAAGCCGGTTTTCTCAGAGAGATCGACTTTCCATTTTTCTTTACCGTCTGCGGCATCCAGCGCTTTGACGATACCAAAGCGGTCTGCAGCGTAAACCGTATTATCCTGCCAGGCAGGATGCAGATTTGAGTAGAAATCACCGACGCCATCGCCTACGGAGGTGCTCCACACTTTCTGTGGCGTGAACTGATTCTCCACCTTCGGCAACGGAGCCATTTTTACTACATCTTCTTCGCCGCTAAACAGCGAACAACCGCTGAGCAAAGTGACTGAAATCAGTCCCGGCAGCAGGTATTTACGTAATTCCATGCGCTCTCTCTTGACTGGCTTAGCTTAAGTTATTCATCTTCATCTGCATCATTTGCTTCAATGCCGGAGAGGCGTCAGATTCAACCCCTTTACTCCAGGCATCGCGCGCGCCCTGCTTGTCGCCTTTGGTCAGCAGCGCTTCGCCGCGAATATCGGCCACAATGGCTGTCCAGCCATCACCCTTCACACCGTCAAGGGTTTTAAGCGCCGCATCCGCTTGATTCTGTTGCAGTTGAATGCGTGCCAGCCGCAGGTTAATCACCGCCTGCAGATTGGCATCTTTGGTATCTTTCAGTCCGTTTTGCAGCAGCGTCGCGGCTTTATCAAGCTGACCGGCATCAACATACTGCTTCGCCAGATCCATCGCAGCCAGCGCACCGTAGGTGTTGCTGTTTTCACTGGCAAAACGGTTTACCGCTTCCAGCGTCTCCGGTTTGCCCGCCTGCATGGCGCTGGTGAGCTGCTGATACTGCGCTGATACTGTCTTCGCCGTATCGTCCTGATGACTGCTCCAGTAACGCCAGCCGCCCAGCGCAGCAATGCCGATCACCACGCCAATCGCTAACGCTTTGCCATTATTGGCAAAAAAGTTGCGCAGCGCGTCGGTCTGCTCGTTCTCATTGCTATACACTTCCACGCAATCCCTCTCCTTTCTATGGTTGGTGCTGTGTCACGCTTACTGTAACAGCGAGCGCAAGACAGCAGCAGCCTCTGCCTGATCCAGCGTTTGCTGCTCGCCACGGCGCAGATCTTTAATCACGACCTGACCGGCTTTGACCTCGTCCTCGCCTAACACCAGTGCGACGCGAGCGCCCCACTTGTCAGCACGGGCAAATTGTTTCTTGAAGTTGCCGCCGCCAAAGTTGGTCATCAGCCTCAGTTCTGGCGCTTCATCACGCAATTTCTCAGCCAGCTGCATTGCTGCAGACTGCACGCCCTGACCTGAAGCGATAACATAGACATCCACATTGCTCGTCGGTTCAAATTCAGGATTAACCGCCTGAACCAGCAGCACCAGACGCTCCATGCCCATGGCAAAGCCAACGGCAGGTGTTGCGCGGCCACCGAGCTGCTCAACCAGGCCATCATAGCGACCGCCACCACATACCGTGCCCTGTGAACCCAGGCTATCGGTGACCCACTCAATCACGGTGCGATTGTAGTAATCAAGACCGCGTACCAGACGCTGATTGACGGTGTAGCTGATCCCGGCATCATCCAGCAGGGCACACAGGCCGCTGAAATGTTCGCGTGATTCGTCATCAAGATAGTCGCCAAGCTGTGGCGCATCATTCAGCAACTGCTGAATATCGGGATTTTTAGTGTCGAGAACGCGCATCGGATTGGTGTACATGCGGCGTTTACAATCCTCATCCAGCACCTCTTTGTGCTGTTCAAGGAAGGCGACCAGCGCGTCGCGATAATGCGCGCGTGCTTCCAGCGAACCAATGGAGTTGAGTTCCAGACGAACGTGCTCAGAGATACCCAGGGCTTTCCACCAGCGGGCGTTCAGCATGATCAATTCAGCATCGATGTCCGGTCCCTGCAGACCAAACACTTCCACGCCAATCTGGTAGAACTGACGATAGCGGCCTTTCTGCGGACGCTCATAGCGGAACATCGGGCCCATATACCACAGGCGCTGCTCCTGGTTGTAGAGTAAACCGTGTTCAATACCGGCCCGCACGCAACCTGCAGTGCCTTCCGGACGCAGCGTCAGGCTTTCACCATTGCGGTCTTCGAAGGTATACATCTCTTTTTCAACCACGTCGGTAACTTCACCGATAGCGCGTTTAAACAGTGGGGTTTGCTCCACCAGCGGTAAGCGAATTTCGCTGTAACCGTAGCTCGCCAGCGTCTGCTTGAGAACGCCTTCAATCCGTTGCCAGAGGGCGGTATCCGCAGGCAGGTAGTCGTTCATCCCGCGAATCGCCTGAATATTCTTCGCCACGTTAGAATCTCTTAATGCAAAAAAACCTGTCCGGCATCATACCTTATGAGGATGAAACCGCACAGGTTCAGTCAAAAAAGTCACGCACGCAGGCCGCGTACGCCATTATTTTTCCAGATGCTGCACATCAATACGGCGACTGGCATCCAGCCTCGACGCTTTAGCACGAATGCGCGCTTCCAGCTGATCGATCATGTCATTGTTGTCGAGACGATCGCGCTGACGCACCCCATCCTCGTAGAAACCACTCTTCTTGCTGCCGCCGGTCACGCCCAGCGTAGAGAGGGTCGCCTCGCCAGGTCCGTTGACCACACAGCCGATAATGGAAACATCCATCGGGGTGATCAGATCTTCCAGACGCTGCTCCAGCGCGTTGACCGTGCCGATTACGTCGAACTCCTGACGTGAGCAGGTCGGACAGGCGATGAAGTTGATACCACGAGAACGGATGCGCAGTGACTTCAGGATATCGAAACCGACTTTGACTTCTTCTACCGGATCGGCTGCCAGCGAGATACGCAGCGTATCGCCGATCCCTTCTGACAGCAGCAGACCCAGGCCAATCGCCGATTTTACTGCGCCTGCCCGCGCGCCGCCCGCTTCGGTGATACCGAGATGCAGTGGCTGTTCAATCTGTTTCGCCAGCAGACGATAAGATTCAACCGCGAGGAAGACGTCAGAGGCTTTAACGCTGACTTTGAATTGATCGAAGTTAAGACGGTCGAGATGATCGACATGGCGCATGGCAGATTCCAGCAACGCCTGCGGCGTCGGCTCGCCATACTTTTCCTGCAGATCTTTTTCCAGCGAACCGGCGTTCACGCCAATTCGAATCGGAATATTGTTGTCGCGTGCGCAGTCGACCACCATACGGATGCGCTCATTGTTCCCGATGTTACCGGGATTGATGCGCAGGCAGTCGACGCCATACTCGGCGACTTTCAGGGCGATGCGGTAGTCAAAATGAATATCTGCAACCAGCGGGACGTTCACCTGCTGTTTGATCAGCCTGAATGCTTCTGCGGCATCCATGGTAGGCACCGAGATACGAACGATGTCGACACCGACTCGCTCAAGGGCTTTGATCTGATTTACCGTCGCCTCCACGTCAGTGGTGCGGGTGTTGGTCATCGACTGGACAGCGATGGGTGCGCCGTCACCGACCGGCACCTTGCCGACGTAAATGCGTTTGGATTTACGACGGATAATGGGTGCTTCGTTATGCATATTTCTTCTCCACAATTGCCCGGTACGCGATACGCTGTTATTGCGCACCCAACGTCAGGCGAGCAACCTGGTTATTACGGATAAAACGACTTAAATCAACGGGCTGATTCTGATATTGCACCTGAACAGCGGAAGGCGCGCCAATTTTCAGACGATACGGAGGCGTTCCTGCGAGGCTGAGTTTACCACCACTGCGCTGAATGCCGCTGAACAGTTTTTTGCCGGTGGCATCGCTCACTTCCAGCCAGCAGTCGGCGTTAAAGGTCATCACCACCGCATTAGGGTCAGCAGCCGGTTCACTGACCGCTGCTGCACCTACTGGCATCGGAGGTGCCGTGCTGGTATTGGTATTCGTGTTCGTGGCCGCAGGTGCAGCCGCTGAGTTGTCCACTGGCGCCTGGCTCGGCGAAACCACGGCATTGCTGGTGGTATCCGGCTGTGCAGTGGTCGCGCTATTGCTGCCAGTAGCGGCTGGCGCCGCACTCGCAGGCGCACTGGCTGCGCCGTTGTCACGCGTGGTATTGGTTTCGTCAGGCGCGGCAGGTGCGGCGCTGTCACCGCTGGATTCACCCAGCGGAATCGACTGACCGTTATCACCGCTGCTGCCGTTCTGATCGGTCATCGGCACCAGATCATCCTGCGACGCTTTATGATTCTGCCACCACCATGCACCGGTCAGACCCACCACCACAAACACCACCAGCCAGGTGAAAATCATCAACCAGCCGTCGCGTTTCTTGCGGCGTTTGCCCAGTGAGAAACTTTGCATCGGTTCGATCTTTGAAGCCCGAATCGGTGTCTGTTTCGCCATCATCGGCAGCAGTTCCTCTTCAGGAATATGCACCAGACGCGCGTAGGAGCGAATGTATCCGCGCAGGAACGTGGAGGCCAGATCGGCAGGCGATTTGTCTTCCTCGATATCTCGCACGGTAGAAAGTTTCAGGCACAGGCGTTCAGCGACGTTCTGCTGCGTCAGCCCCATCTGCTCACGGGCCAGACGCAGGCGTTCACCTGTTGAATGTAATGCAGAGTTTTCTTGAGTGGCTTCAGTATTCATTAGCTAAATAACGCTGGTACTGTATCGATTGCGGAAAACGTCGCGCTAACTGGTCGCCATAACGTGAAACGTCAGCGGCATCTCCCTGTAGCGCGGCGAAACGTAAGTGTAACGCCAGACTTCGTGCCGTTTCGGGCAGCTGTTGCTGGTAAACATCAAGCAAAATCTGCACCTTCGCCAGATGGTTATCTGCCATCTGCTTTTCAGCTTCCGACAGCAGCGAATCAGCTTTGCGTCTGTCAGCCTCAATGGCCTGGCGTAGTGTCCTGCGGGCAGCGGCAATATCGCCAGCCTGCAGATAACAAAACCCTGCCAGTTCAAGCGCGTCATTGCGTGCATCAAACTGCGGTGCTGCGCTTGCCCGACTAAACTGTTGATGCGCTTCGCCATACTGCCTTAAAGCGCAGAGAAACGCACCGTAATTGTTAGCAACAAAACCATTATCCGGGGCCTGCTGCTGTGCCAGTATAAACCGCGCCTGCGCCGCTGTCTGATTACCCTGCTTCTGCGCCAGTCGAGCCAGCGCAAGCGAGACCCGGTAATCCTCTGGCGCGGCAGCCTGTGCCCGCAGAAAGTTTCGCTCAGCCGCGGCATAGTCGCCACCCGCCAGATAGTGCATCCCTAACTGCAGACGCACCTCTTCTGCTCCGGGTTCGTGATGCTGGCTGACACACCCGCTTACAACAAACAGCGCCAGTAAAACTGCAGGTAATCCGTTACGCATAATCGTTTCCATCCGGTTGACGTTGACAGGCTGCAGCCTGCCACGCGTCATCACTTCAGGAAACGCTCTGAGTCACTCTTCTAGAGAGCCTTCACAGAGATGGCTTCACCCGCCATTTTTTTACGCATCGTACGCTTGGTACGGTCGATCACCTCACCGGCTAACTGACCACAGGCGGCATCGATATCATCGCCACGGGTTTTACGCACGATGGTAGTAAAACCATAGTCCATCAGGACCTTGGAGAAACGATCGATACGGCTGTTTGAGCTACGGCCATATGGCGCACCCGGGAAGGGGTTCCACGGAATCAGGTTGATTTTACACGGCGTTTCTTTCAGCAATGCGGCAAGCTCATGCGCATCATCGGTGCTGTCATTGACGTGATCCAGCAGTACGTACTCGATGGTCACACGTCCCTGATTGGCGTTGGATTTCGCAATGTAGCGTTTCACCGCCGCCAGGAAGGTTTCGATATTGTACTTTTTGTTGATCGGCACGATGTCATCACGCAGCTTGTCGTTTGCTGCATGCAGGGAGATCGCCAGCGCGACATCTATCATATCGCCCAGTTTATCCAGCGCCGGCACCACACCTGACGTGGAGAGGGTCACGCGACGCTTCGACAGACCAAAACCGAAATCATCCAGCATGATCTCCATCGCCGGGACCACGTTATTGAGGTTGAGCAGCGGCTCGCCCATGCCCATCATCACCACGTTGGTGATAGGACGCTGGCCGGTGATTTTCGCTGCGCCAACAATTTTCGCCGCACGCCACACCTGACCAATAATTTCTGACACCCGCAGGTTACGGTTAAAGCCCTGCTGTGCGGTCGAACAGAATTTACACTCCAGCGCACAACCCACCTGTGAAGAGACACAGAGGGTAGCGCGGTCCCCTTCCGGGATATAGACCGTTTCCACCAGCTGGTCGCCCACGCGAATGGCCCATTTGATGGTGCCGTCGGTGGAGCGCATCTCTTCCGCCACTTCTGGCGCGCGGATCTCCGTCAGCTCCATCAGCCGGTTACGCAGCTTTTTGTTGATGTCGGTCATCTGCTCGAAGTCATCGCAGCAGTAGTGATAAATCCACTTCATGACCTGATCGGCGCGGAAAGGCTTTTCGCCCAGCGACAGGAAGAATTCGCGCATCTGCTGACGGTTGAGATCCAGCAGGTTTATTTTCTGGCTTTTGGGGGAGACGATAATAGGGGATGCGGACGCGGACGTCACAATCTGTTCGGACATAATATTCTCTGGCCTCGTTGTTACACGTTATGGCGCTGTTCAGGGATAGGTGAAAAAAATTGCGCCTTCATTAAGCTGAGTCAATGAAGGCGCAATATTGTACAACATCTGCAGCCTGATAACAGGCGGGAGTGACCTCCCCTACGCAGATTTTTGTAAAGCCGACGTAACGTTTATCGCCAGGCGATTAACGGGTACGTGGGCAGATTTCGTTTTCGCCAAAGAAATAAGCGATTTCGCGGGCAGCGGATTCAGCAGAATCTGAACCGTGCGTGGCGTTTTCGGTGAAGCTGTCAGCGTAGTCAGCACGCAGTGTGCCAGCCAGTGCGTTTGCCGGGTTAGTCGCACCCATCAGGTCACGGTGACGCTGAACGGCATTTTCACCTTCCAGCACGGAAACAACAACCGGGCCAGAGGTCATGAATTCAACCAGACCATCGAAGAATGGCTTGCCCTGGTGCTCAGCGTAAAAACCTTCAGCCTGCTCTTTGCTCAGCTGCAGCATTTTTGCGCCAACGATTTTGAAGCCAGCGCTTTCAAAACGGTTGTAGATAGCACCAATCACATTTTTAGCGACGGCGTTTGGCTTGATGATAGAAAAAGTACGTTCGATTGCCATGATGACCTCTGTCTTGACGTTCTGAAGAAACCGGTGGCGTCCGCCCCGGTCAAGAAACGGCGCCGATTATAGGGGCTGAGTCCGGCAATGCCTATCAGAGATCCCTAATTTGATGAAAATTCTTGATCTGAGTCGAAGCAGAGGCGCCATAGTTATGATTTAGCGCAAAAAAGCGTCAACCCCGGCTGAAGGTGACCGAGACAAGTTGCCCCTCTTCATCCATCACCACCAGTTGATACTCGCCCGGATGATCGAGCTGCAGCGACAGGCTGTCCGCACTGTTTTGCGTCATCAGAGGCTCACCATTCAGGAACCACCAGCGCTGCGCGCCCTGCCCCCCCTGCACCGCGACCGGAATCGTCAGCGCGCTATTGCCCGGCAGCGGCCTGACGATTTGTCCCTCAATCACGCCGGTGACGATCAGCGGTGCGCTGCTACCCTGCTGTAACGGCGGACATTGGGTATCGACAGGAGGCAGGCGTTGCGCCCGCCGCTCCTGAGGCGGCAGCCAGGCTTCCAGCGGCAGCGGCCAGACCAGCCGTTCGTGACGGGTGGCACCGGGACAATCTGCTGCGACGCGCAGTCCCTGCGCATTCTGCCAGTAGCCCAGGCGTAATCCGCTGAGGCTCTCCTGCCCCGGCGCCAGCAGGGTTGGCGGCAACGTGTCCGCAGCAACCCAGCTTTGCCGCCGCTGGCGACAGTTTTCGTCTCCTGTGGGCAACGGCTGACCGCCAGGCCAGCAAATAGTCGCTACCGTCACCGAGGCCGGGCGCGGATCGCCCGGAACGTCACGTCTGCCGAGGCGACTCATCAGCAGGCTGTTGATCTGATTCATGACGGGCACGGCAGAAGCAAAACCAAACTGCCCGGCAACCGGCGTGGCATCCGGTCGTCCGACCCAGACGCCAATCAGATAGCGGGGATTGATACCCACCGACCAGGCGTCGCGGTAGCCATAACTGGTGCCGGTTTTCCAGGCCAGTGGCACCACATCGGGTACGCTGCCATTGCCCGCGGGCTGCGCCTCTCCGGCCAGGATACGCCGGATGATCCACGCCGACTCAGGCGAAAGCAGCGGCCGCTGCTGTAAGGGTTGATCGGGCATCCAGCGAAGCTGGCCAGCATTGCCGTGGCGGGCAAAGGCGCTGTAGGCCGCCACGATCTCATCCATGCGCGCTCCGGTGCCGCCGAGAATCAGGGAAAGATTAGGTTCAGCGCCGGGGGGAAAACGTAAGTTCAGACCGACATTGCGCAGGCGCGCCGCGACGTTTTTCGGTCCCAGCGCCTCCAGAAGCTGCACAGCAGGCAGATTCAGCGACCGTACCAGCGCGTCGCTGGCGCTGACCGGCCCGTGAAATCCGGTGTCGAAGTTGCCGGGCCGGTAATCACCAAAGCGACGCGGCACATCCTGCAGCAGTGATTCGGCATGAATCAGCCCCTCATCCAGCGCCATGCCGTAAATAAAAGGTTTTAACACCGAGCCTGGCGAACGCACGCTGGCGATCATATCCACATGGCCAAAACGGCTGTCATCGGTAAAGTCAGCCGAGCCGACATAGCCGCGAACCGCCATGGTGGTGTGATCCACGACCAGCATCGCCAGCGAGGTGCGTGGGGGAAGCTGATTTTTAACATTCAGCGCCAGGCTTTCCAGTTCGCGCTGCAGTAAAGGGTCGAGCGTTGAGACAATCTTATCGCTGTGGCTGATCGACAGCAGCCGCCGGGCCAGCAGCGGCGCCATCTGTGGCATCTGGCGCGGCGGCAGCCACACCGGCTCCTGACGGATTTCCGCCACCTGTTCAGCGGACCAGATGCGGTATTCCGCCAGCCGATCCAGCACTTTGTTGCGTGCGGCTTCTGCCCGCTCCGGCCAGCGATCGGGCCGCAGACGGCTGGGTGCCTG
>Ga0265798_10009053_pt1 | contig 12545 bp, 12 predicted proteins | sample P3T30metagenome_FD_192430 | JGI IMG/M metagenome (GOLD analysis project Ga0265798, IMG submission 192430) | Plant litter microbial communities from East Loma Ridge, Irvine, California - P3 T30 | ecosystem: Environmental > Terrestrial > Plant litter > Unclassified | place: USA: California...
CAGAGATGGCAACCACCGTGGCAAGCAAAACCAAGGCAAGCAACAAGGAGTACGAGGTGAATAGCGTGATCGCCAATGCAGCTGCAGACAACTTGCTCACAGAAGCAGAACTGCTGGCCCAGTCCGAAGCGGACTACATGAGCGAGCGCCAACTGGCGTTCTTCCGGAATCGTCTGCACGACATCGAACGTGAGTTGCTGTCCAATGCTGGTGAGACCACCGAGCATCTTCGCGAAACCGCTTTCGTGCCCGACCCGGCCGACCGCGCGACCATCGAAGAAGAGCACGCCCTGGAACTGCGTACGCGTGATCGCGAACGCAAGCTACTGAAGAAAGTGCAGCAGTCCCTGGCGCGCATCGATGCCGGCGACTACGGCTGGTGCGAGGAAACCGGTGAACCCATCGGCATCCCGCGTCTGCTGGCGCGTCCGACGGCAACGCTGTCGCTCGAAGCGCAGCAGCGCCGCGAACTGCGTCAGAAGCTTTACGGCGACTGATCGCTTGATCGCAGCATGAAAAAACGGCGCCCCAGGGCGCCGTTTTTTTTATTGCCGATCGGGTTTCGGATCGATCGTGCGCCGATCAGGCAGCAGCTGCCTGGCGGGGCACGGGTGCATGCTGCACCTCGATGTCCTGCAGGCTGCGCAAGGTGCCGAGTACGGCGGTCGCAGCTTCTTCGCCCTTGTGGACGAAGTGCGCCTTGAAGAAGCGCTGATGCTCGGCATGCTCGTGGAAGTGATGCGGCGTGAGCACCACCGAGAACACCGGCACGTTGGCTGCCAGCTGAACGTCCATCAGCGCCGACACCACGGTGCTGGCGACGAAGTCGTGGCGGTAGATGCCGCCGTCGACCACAAAGCCGCAGGCGACGATTGCGTCGTAGCGGCCGGTGGCGGCCAGGCGCTTGGCGTGCAGCGGGATCTCAAAAGCGCCGGGCACGACAAAGCGGCTGACCGCGTCGGCCGATACGCCTTGGCGGTCGAGTTCTGCGATGAAGCCGGTGTGCGCCTGGTCGACGATGTCACGATGCCAGGACGACTGGATGTAGGCGATGCGCGGCGCGCCGCCTGTGATGGCCTGCAATTGCGGGGTAGCTTGGGGGAAAGTGCGGTCAGACTGATTCATGGAATGCCTAGGTGTCTGTTGCCAGAACGGTTGCCAGAATCAGGGCGTGCGAATGCGCGACTACGCCTCCCCGAGGGAAGGACGTGCGTGGACGAACCCGCGTTTCTCTCTCATCCGGACTATGACCGTCGGCTTCGGGATCGCACCGAAATCTGCTGACCCCACCGCGTGCACAGCCGGTGGGCGCTCGCGGGCTGGGCGAGAGGCTCGCCATTACCGCCGGTGGGGAATTGCACCCCGCCCTGAGAACGCGTCGCGTCGCCAAACCGGCGATGCGACAGGCGAATTGTAGCGCCGTCGCGACATGGCACTAAATAACCGGTCGTTGAATGTAAACAATGTCTTTTGCGGATACATGCTCGCGGCCCCATGCAGCGGGTATTTTTCTGCCTGAGTCTTGTCCTCGCCCACGCTGTCCCCATCTGCGAAAAATGGAAAAAGAATCCCCCCAATTTCACGGCACGACCATCGTCAGTGTTCGGCGCGGCAACCGCGTCGCCATTGGTGGAGACGGCCAGGTCACGCTGGGCAACATCGTGGTCAAAGGTAGCGCGCGCAAAGTGCGGCGCTTGTACAAGGACTCCGTGCTGGCGGGTTTCGCGGGTGCTACCGCCGACGCCTTCACGCTGCTCGAGCGTTTCGAGGGCAAACTTGAAAAGCACCAGGGTCACCTGCTGCGCGCTGCCGTCGAACTGACGCGCGACTGGCGCACCGACCGCGTGCTGCGCAGGCTTGAAGCCATGCTGATCGTGGCGGACCGCAACTCCACGCTGATCCTCACCGGCAACGGCGACGTGCTGGAACCCGAGGACAGCCTGGCCGCCATCGGTTCCGGCGGTGCCTACGCGCAAGCCGCAGCCCTGGCGCTGCTTCACAACACCGAGATGGCCCCGGAAGACGTGGTCAGCAAGGCACTGGGGATCGCTGGCGACCTGTGCATCTATACGAACCAGCATCACACGATCGAGGTGCTGGAATGAGCATGACACCGGGCGAAATCGTCTCCGAACTGGACAAGTACATCGTCGGCCAGGACCGCGCCAAGCGTTCCGTTGCGGTCGCCATGCGCAACCGCTGGCGTCGTCAGCAGGTCGAAGAGCCGCTGCGCCACGAAATCCATCCCAAGAACATCTTGATGATCGGCCCCACGGGCGTGGGCAAGACCGAGATCGCACGCCGCCTGGCCAAGCTGGCCGACGCGCCCTTCGTGAAGATCGAAGCCACCAAGTTCACTGAAGTGGGCTACGTGGGTCGTGACGTCGACACCATCATCCGCGACCTGGCCGAAGTGGCCGTCAAGCAGACCCGCGAAGCCGAAATGCGCCGTGTGCGCACCCAGGCCGAAGACGCTGCCGAAGACCGCATCATCGACATCCTGGTGCCGCCGGCGCGCGATGCCCATGGCAACCCGCAGCGCGACGACAGCAATGCCACGCGCCAGACCTTCCGCAAGCGCCTGCGCGAAGGTCAGCTGGACGACACCGAGATCGAGATCGATCTGGCCCAGTCCGTGCCGCAGATGGAAATCATGTCGCCGCCGGGCATGGAAGAGATGACCGAGCAGATTCGCGGCATGTTCGCGGGCATGTCCCAGGGCAAGAAGAAGACGCGCAAGCTGCGGATCAAGGAAGCCTTCAAGCTGGTGGTCGACGAAGAGGCCGCCAAGCGTGTGAACGAAGAAGAGCTGCGCGCCAAGGCGATCACGGCGGTCGAACAGAACGGCATCGTGTTCCTGGACGAGATCGACAAGATCGCCGCGCGCCAGGAAGGTGGCGGTGCCGAGGTGTCGCGTCAGGGCGTGCAGCGGGACCTGCTGCCGCTGGTGGAAGGAACGACCGTCAACACCAAGTACGGCCTGATCCACACGGATCACATCCTGTTCATCGCCTCGGGTGCATTCCACCTGTCGCGTCCGTCGGATCTGATCCCTGAACTGCAGGGTCGTTTCCCGATTCGTGTCGAACTCGACTCGCTGAGCAGCAAGGACTTCGTGCGGATTCTGTCCGACACCGATGCGTCGCTGATCAAGCAATACAGCGCCTTGCTGAGCACCGAAGAGGTCGAACTGTCGTTCACTGAAGACGGCATCGAGCGGCTGGCCGAATTGGCGTTCTCGGTCAACGAATCGACTGAGAACATCGGCGCGCGTCGCCTGTATACGGTGATGGAAAAGCTGCTGGAAGAGCTGTCCTTCGACGCGACGAAGAAGAGTGGCCAGACGGTGGTGATCGACGCCGCCTACGTGGATGCGCAGTTGAACGAAGTAGCTTCGCACCAGGACCTGGCGCGCTTCGTGTTGTAAGCGAAGGCTGGGGGCGAGCAGCGGGGCCGGCACAGCAATGTGTCGGCCCCGTTGTCGTTCAGGCGGTCGACATCAGGCATGTTCGTGGCGGTCGATCTCGGATCAGGCGATGTCCGCAAACCGCTCGCCGCTCAGTTCGTGCGTTCCAGCAGACGGGGTAGGGCCGACATCAGCAGCGCGACTCCGGATGCCGTCAGCAAGCCCAGCACCAGCTGCCGGAAACGGGCTTCGCTGATGCCGATGTACAGCCTTGCGCCCAGCAGCGTGGGGATCAGCATGGCGGGCGCGACGATCGCAAACATCGGCAGCATGCCGCGGGTGACCATGCCCTTGGCCAGGTAGGTGCCCATGGTCACCAGCAGCATGGCCAGGTTGAAGTTCTGGATCACCGCGCGCTGAATGTCTTTATCGACGCCGCGCAGCGTGCACCACAAGGTGGGCACCACGCCGGTGAAGCCACCGAGGCCGCCCAGGACGCCGCCGACAACACCCACCACACCATCTGCCAGACGATTTCCTGCGGCGATGCGCGGCAGGCGCCCAGCCAACAACATGGCAGGGCACCAGCACATCAACAGCCCGCCCAGCACTGCCTTGAAGCCATCCATGTCCAGATGCGGCAGCAGGGCAACGCCAAGCGGAATACCCGCCAGCCCGCCCAGCACGAAGGGCAGCAGGTGCCTGACGGCCACTCCGCGACGCACCGTGATCGCCGCCAGCACCTGGCCCAGCAATGCGCCGAATACCACCAGCGTGGCGGCCAGGCGCGGCTCGAGCACCCATGCCCAGAAGGACATGGCCACCATGCCGAAGGCAAAGCCCGACAAGCCCTGCACGAACCCTGCGACCGCTGCCCCCAGCGCCACTACCAGATATACCGTGTCCATTGCCGTCCTTGCCTGTCAGGCCATTCGATGTTCGATGTCGATTCACGATCGGCAGCAGGCAAGGGGCATTCGTATTCTGGATCAGGAAAATAAGAAAATGATCGTATATTCGGATAGCGCCATATCGGTTTTCTTATAGAGCTCTCACGTGCGCAATCCAGTTGGTCTCGATCCCGGAAAGCCGTCCTCGGGCAAGCCCGTCAAGAAAATTGCCGCGCCAGGCGCGTTTGCCTTGGGCCACCGCTTGACGACCCGACTGCGGATGAAACATCTGCTGTTGCTGGTGGCGATTCACGAGAACCGGTCGCTGACGCGGGTCGCCGAGCGCATGGCCACCAGCCAACCCGCCGTCACGCAGGCGCTGGCAGACCTGGAGGCGATCTTCGGGGCGCCGCTGTTCACACGTTCGTCGCGCGGCATGCTGCCGACCGCGCTGGGCGAACTGGCACTGGCTCGTGCACAGACCATGCTGGCCGATCTTGCACATTGGGCGCATGACATCGAGGCTGTGGACCAGGGCCGGGTTGCCCATCTGCATGTGGGCGTCATTCCATTTCTGCCGGGTCGCATGCTGGCGCAGGCCATCGGCCTTGCCCGGCCGCAGGGCCGGCGCATGACAGTCACGCTGCATGAAGACACCAGCGATCACCTGCTGGCGCGGCTGCGCGCACACGAGCTGGATTGCGTGATCGGACGCACCTCGGCCATCCTGGACATGAGCGGCCTCACCCACGAGGTGCTTTACCAGCAGGAGCCGCGCTTGATTGCCCATCGGCGCCTGGCGACGCGGCTCGGGCGTCGGCCGCTGGCCTGGGCCGAGCTGGCGGAACTGGACTGGGTGCTGGGTGCGCGTCAAACGCCGATGCGCGAGCAGATCACCGACTTTTTCCTGCGTGCCGGCGTCGCGCCACCGCCGCCGTTTGTGGAAAGCCTGTCGTCGAAGGTGATCGGTGAATTGGTGGCCGCCAACGAACGTGCGGTTTCCATCGTGCCGGCCGACATCGCGCAAGAGCTGGTGCGTATCGCCGGCGTAGGCATCGTGCGTCATCGCTTCGGCTGGACGTTGCCGCCGATCACCCTGTTTCAGCGCAGCGCCGGTGCGCAGTACGAAGAGCAAGCCTTGTTTGCAGCGGCGCTGCGACAGGTGTGTGCGGAACTGGCCCCTGCCGTACCGATTACTTGACGGCAGTGATCGTGTATTGACCGTCGACCTTCGACACGTCCACCCGCACTTTTTCGCCCGCCTTCATGCGGTCCAGCATCGCCGGATCGCTGACGCGAAACACCATGGTCATGGCCGACAGCTTCATCTCCGAGATGCCGTCGTGCTTGAGCGTGACCTTGCCGCCTTCCTTGTCCACGCGCCGAACCTCGCCACTGATCGTGGCTGACTGGGCGAACGCAACGCCTGCAGTCAGCGTGGCCGCCAATGCGGCAACAGCGATCAACCATCGTTTTTTCATGCTCGACTTCCTTGGTGTAGTTCCAACGGGGGACTTGCATGGGACCTCGCCATGCGTATCAGGTTCCCTGTGGATAAGTCTGTGTAAAACCGCTTCACAAGCTGTGGGTAACGCCCTTTTTTCAGTGCGTAAGCCTGGGGAAAAGCATGTGATCATCCAGTGGATATGCGGGGTATAAGCCTGTGCGCAATCGGTGGATAGCCGGTGGATATATCGTACCCGCTCAGGGGGCGGCAGCGGCTGCGGAGCGAGGGAAAATGGGGTGATCGAACGTATCGACAAATCGACGCGCGCCCGATCTTGGGGCGCAGCTGGACCAGGATGCACCATGGCGCAGAATGCATGTGCCCGGACGCCTGTCGATCAGGCAGTCGGGACACTGCTGGAACGGGGATGCTGCTCAGGCGTCGACGCCGGGCGCAACGCGTTGCCCGGTCTGCAGCGCCAGTGCGCTCAGCGCGGCGGGCAGAAAGAACTCGTCGCGCAGCTGCTCGACCACCGGGCGGTCACTGCGCCAGCTCATGAAATAACCGTGGCCGGTGGCGACGGCTGCGTCGATCGGGCAGATCAGTGATCCGTTGGCCAGGTCGGGGGCGTTGACCACCTGATCGCCGAGTGCGATGCCGTAACCCGCCATCGCCGCATGGATCGACAGGTCAAGCGTGTCGAAATTCATGCTGTGCGGCGTGTCGATGTCATCGCAACCCACGTGCTGAAACCACAGCGTCCAGTCGGCATGATCCGGGCGGGCGTGCAGCAGCATGTGCCGCGCGAGGTCGGCCGGCTGCGCAATCGGCTGGCCCATGCGCGCCAGGCTGGACGCGCACACCGGCATCAGGCGTTCTGGGAAGAGGCCGATGCGGTGGTCTTCATGGCTATCCAGCGCGTCGTAGACGAAGGCCACGTCGTAGTCGTGTTTCGGGCTGTCGGCACGGTGGCTGATGGTGGTGGTGATGGACAGCACCTGTTCGGCGTGCGCAACCTGGAACGCAATCAGGATGGGCATGGCCCAGCGCATCAGGCAAGTGGGGACGAGCACCCGCAGTTCGTCATGGGTACCGCTGATCTCTTGCGACACGCGGCGGATTCCCTCGAATCCCTCATGCACCACTTTGGCCAGCTTGCAGCCGTCTGCCGTCAGGCTCAGGCCCTTGGGATGACGCAGAAACAAAGGGCGTTTGAGTGATGCTTCCAGGTGCAGCACCTGCCGGCTGACTGCGCCCTGCGTCACGCACAACTCATCGGCTGCCTTGGTGAAACTCAGGTGCCGCGCCGCCACCGAGAAGGTGTGCAGTGCCGAGAGCGATGGAAGTCCGACCTTTCCAGCCATAGCGGTGTATCCCCGTTTTTTTCAAAGGCGTGCCAGTCGGCGCATGCCCACAAACCGCCTGGGTTTTCAAAGCAAAGACCATGCCGGTATGACTTCAACTCATGGCGACCCGCACAAATAATCGATTGTTTGTGCCCAGCCGTGCCCGCCACAATCAATTCATCCCATGCCTCTCGGGCATCGCTTTCTTCCAGAAAAAAACATGAATCCTGCAGACGGCGCTGGCGCAAACACAAGACTCTGGGGCGGACGCTTCGCCACCGGCCCCTCCGAGGCCTTGATGGCCTTGTCGCGGGCACCGCAGTCCTACTTTGTACTGTATGTGGAAGACCTCATCGGCTCACGTGCCCATGCGCGTGAACTGGCCCGCGCTGGCCTGTTGAACGAGGACGAAGCCGCCACCATCCTGGCGGCGCTGGACGCGATTGAAATCGAGGTGCGAGAAGGCCGCGAAAAGCCGATTGCCGGTGATGAAGACGTCCACACCTTCCTGGAGCGGCTGCTGGTCGAACGTCTGGGTGCGCTGGGCGGCAAGCTGCGTGCAGGCCGCTCGCGCAATGACCAGACTGCCAACGACATGCGTCTGTTCCTGCGTCGCAAGGCGCGCGAAATCGTGGCGGGCATCGTCGACGTGCAACGCGCCATCATCGAGCAGGCCACGCTGCATGTGGACACCATTGCACCAGGCTTCACGCATCTGCAGCCGGCCCAGCCGGTCTCCTTCGGCCATCACCTGATGGCGCATGCGCAGGCGCTGCGCCGCGACGTCAGCCGCTTCATGGACTTCCACCAGCGCTTCAACCTGTCGCCGCTGGGCGCGGCGGCCCTGGGTGGATCGAGCATCGCGGTACGCCCCGACCTGTCTGCGCTGGAGATGGGTTACGACGGCGCCTGCGAGAACTCCATCGATGCGGTGGCCAGTCGTGATCACGTTGCCGAGTTCCTGTTCGCCTGCGCGATGATGTCCGTGAACCTGTCGCGCCTGGCCGAAGAGACCTGCGTATGGGCCTCGCGCCAGTTTGCCTGGGTGCGTCTGGACGACGCGTATTCCACCGGCAGTTCGATCATGCCGCAGAAGAAGAACCCCGACATCGCCGAGCTGACGCGCGGCATGACCGGCACCTTGATCGGCAACGTCGCCGGGCTGCTCGCCACGCTCAAAGGCTTGCCGCTTGCCTACAACCGCGATCTGGCCGAAGACAAGCGTTCGGTGCTGGAAACGCTGGGCGTGCTTGAACTGGTCTTGCCGGCCTTCGCCGGCATGGTCGCCACGCTGAAGTTCGATGCCGCGCGCATCCGCCGCGATGCGCCCCTGGGCTTCACGCTGGCCACCGAAATCGCCGATTGGCTGGCGCGCGGCGGCCTACCCTTTGCTGCCGCCCACGAGGTGACTGGCAACGTGGTGAAGTACTGCGAACAGCAGGGCCGCGACCTGTCCGAACTCAGCGTCGATGATCTGGCGGTGATCGATGCGCGCTTGCAGGCGCCAGTGCTGGACTGCCTGGACCTGGACCGCGCCGTGGCCTTGCGCACCGGCACCGGTGGCACGGCACCCGTGCGGGTGCGCGAGCAGATCGCTGCGCTGGCAGGGGTGCTTGACCAGCATGCTGCCTGGGCCGCCGCCCGTTGAGCGGCACCACGCATTCGGAGGCTTGTCCATGACTGCATTGGCCCCGCCGCCCATCGGCAAGAGCGCCCACCAGATCGCCAACATGCAGCTGGTGCCGCGTCGCCATTACGGACGCATGGTGGCCTCGGTGGTCATCATCGTGTTGCTGCTGGCCTTCCTCCGCGCCTTGTCGAAGAGCCAGATCGAATGGTCTTACGTGCGCCAGTTTCTGACGGTGCCGGTGATCATGACCGGCCTGGTCAACACGCTGGTGATGACGGTCTGCGCCATGTTGCTGGGCATCGCGCTGGGCGTGATCTTCGCGATCATGCGCGTGTCGTCCAACCCGGTGCTGCGCAGCGTGGCCATGGGCTACATCTTCCTGTTCCGCGGCGCGCCCGCGCTGCTGCAACTGCTGCTGTGGTTCAACCTGGCGCTGATCTTCCCGACCATCGGCATTCCCGGCCTGTTCGAGTTCCGCACGGTCGATCTGATGACGCCGTTTGTGGCGGCGATGCTCGGCCTGGGCATCCAGCAGGGTGCGTACACGGCTGAAGTGGTTCGCGGCGGACTGCTGGCCGTCGACAGCGGCCAGTACGAAGCGGCGCGCGCCATCGGCATGACGCAGTTCCAGATGCTGCGCCGCATCGTGTTGCCGCAGGCCATGCGGGTGATCGTGCCGCCGGTGGGCAACGAGGTGATCGGCATGGTCAAGCTCACCTCGCTGGCCAGCGTGATCCAGTACGAGGAAATTCTGCACAACGCGCAGATCATCTACTTCGCGAATTCGCGCGTGCTGGAACTGCTGATCGTGGCCAGCATCTGGTATCTGCTGGTGGTGTCCCTGCTGTCGGTCGGGCAGTACTACATCGAACGTCATTTCGGTCGTGGTGCGACAGCGCTGCGCACCACCGTGTAGGGGCGGGGCGATGGCGACACCAACGACGGCAATACCAACGACGGCAACATCCATCGTCCAGGACCCGAACGCCGCGCCCTTGATCCGCGCGGTCGACGTCACCAAGCACTTCGGCAGCGTGGTGGCCCTCGACCGCGTGAGCCTGAACGTGATGCGCGGCGAGGTCTGCTGCATCATCGGCTCGTCCGGATCGGGCAAGAGCACCTTCCTGCGCTGCATCAACATGCTGGAACGCATCGACGGCGGCGCGATCTGGCTCAACGAGCAGCTGGTGGGCTACCGCAGCGAGGGCACCAAGCTCTACGAGCTGCGCGACCACGAGATTGCGCGCCAGCGTCGGCGTGTCGGCATGGTGTTCCAGCGCTTCAATCTGTTCCCGCATTTGACGGTGCTGCAGAACGTGATGGAAGGCCCGGTGATCGTGCTGAAAGAGCCGGTCGCCCAGGTGCGTGAACATGCGCTGGACTTGCTTGGACGGGTCGGCCTGGCGGACAAGGCGAACGCCTATCCCGCCCAGTTGTCCGGCGGTCAGCAGCAGCGGGTGGCGATTGCGCGCGCGCTGTGCATGAAACCCGAACTGATGTTGTTCGACGAACCCACGTCTGCGCTCGACCCCGAACTGGTTGCCGAGGTGCTGACCGTGATGCGCGACCTGGCCGATTCCGGCATGACCATGATGGTCGTGACCCACGAGCTGGGTTTTGCCCGCGATGTGGCCGACACGGTGGTCTTCATGCAGAAGGGCCAGGTCGTCGAGGCGGGTTCCGCAGATGCCGTGCTGAACCATCCCACGCATGCGCAGACGATTGCGTTCATGGGCGCGGTGCGCAAGTGAATCATCCCAGATGAACGGTCCCCTTTTTCCCATCCCGCCCACTTGGGCACGGTCTGCGATGCGTCGCGCCATGCCCTGTCAGGAGTCGTCCATGCCGATCCGTACTTCCGCTGCCATCGCCACCCTGATGTTGTCCGCCGGCCTGGCCGCCACCGCTGCACAGGGGCAGGCCCTGCCGGCCAAGATCAAAGAGGCCGGCAAGCTCGTGGTGGCCAACCAGCCGAACTATCCGCCGATGGAATTCCGTGACCCCGCCACCAACACCTTGATGGGCGTGGACATCGACCTGGGCGAAGCCATCGCCAAGGAACTGGGCACCAAGGTGGAATGGTCGACGGTGGGCTTCGAGCAGATGATGCCCTCGCTGCAGACTGGCCGCGTCGACGTGATCATGAGCGGCATGACCGATCTGCCGGCGCGTCGTGACACAGCGGACTTCGTCAATTATCTGAAATCGGGCGCGCAGTTCTTCACGCAGGCTTCGCGCGCCGCCGAGTTCAAGGAGCAGACCGACTTCTGCGGCAAGAACGTGGGCATGAGCCGCCGCACCTCCTTCCCGGCCGAGACCGAGAAGTGGAGCGAAGCCAACTGCGTGGCCAAGGGCAAGCCCCCAATCAAGGTCGTCGGCACGGAAGGTTCCGTCGACGCACGCAACCAGTTGAAGCAAGGCCGCATCGATGGCGCCGTGCAGGGCAACGAGACCATTCCCTACATCATCAAGATGGACCCGAACACCTTCGTCGCGGTCGGCGGTCCGTTCTCCAGCGTGCAGCAAGGCATTGCGGTGTCGAATACCGACCCGGCATTGCGTGACGCGATTGCCGGCGCCTTCAAGAAGGTGATGGCCGACGGCACCTACAAGAAGATTCTCGATAAATACGGCGTAGGCGAGACCGCGATCGACGTGGTCCGCATCAACGGCGAAGCGGTGAAATAAACATGGACCAGCACAAGCTCGAGCAACTTCGCCAGCGCTACGGCAACGCGGCAAGCGAGCCCGTCGAAGACCCGGTGTTCCAGGCGGTGCTTGCGCAACAGTTCACCGGTGACCGGCGCAAATGGCCGTTCTCGGACCCGGCCACCTTCCTGTCCTTGCCCTTCCAGCCCGAGGCTGCGTCCTTGCCGGACGCGGGCGGCCTGGATGTGGCGGTAATCGGCGTGCCGATGGACCTGGGCGTGACCAACCGGGCGGGTTCTCGCCTGGGCCCGCGCGCGGTGCGTGGCGTCGAGCGCGTCGGCCCGGTCGAGCATGCTCTGCACATTGCGCCGCTGACCGAGATTCGTGCGGCCGACATTGGCGACGTGCCCATGGGCAGCCGCTTCGACCTGGCCACCTGCCACGCCGACATCGAGGCCTTCTACCATCGCATCAAGGCAACGGGCGCGCTGCCCTTGACCGTGGGCGGCGATCATTCGATCACCTATCCGATCCTGCGGGCACTGGGGGCGGAGCGACCGGTCGGCCTGATTCACATCGACGCGCATTGCGACACCAGCGGCACCTATGAAGGGTCCAAGTTCCACCACGGTGCGCCGTTTCGGCAAGCCGTGCTGGATGGGGTGCTGGACCCGGAACGCACCATCCAGATCGGCATTCGTGGTGGGGCGGAATACCTGTGGGAGTTTTCCAAGCAAAGCGGCATGCGGGTGATTCACGCCGAGGAGTTTGCCGCGATGGGTGTCGAGGCCGTGATTCAGGAAGCCCGCCACATTGTGGGTGATGGGCCGGTCTACTTGAGCTTCGACATCGACAGCGTCGATCCGGGGTTTGCGCCGGGTACTGGCACACCGGAAGTCGGTGGGCTGACGCCGCGTGAAGTGCTGGCCTTGATGCGTGGCCTTGTCGGGCTGCCCTTTGTGGGCGCCGACGTGGTGGAAGTGGCCCCGCAATACGACCACACCACCAACACGGCGCAAATCGCCGCGCAGGTCCTGTTCGTGGAGTTGTGCCTGCTGGCACGTGCGCGCAAGCCTCGGCCGCAGCAGGCGTAGGCATCAGCCTTCACGCCCGTCAGCATTCACGCCCGTCAGCATTCACCGTTCAGCATTCACCGCCCGGCCGACATGCATCGCAA
>Ga0265798_10009054_pt1 | contig 12545 bp, 12 predicted proteins | sample P3T30metagenome_FD_192430 | JGI IMG/M metagenome (GOLD analysis project Ga0265798, IMG submission 192430) | Plant litter microbial communities from East Loma Ridge, Irvine, California - P3 T30 | ecosystem: Environmental > Terrestrial > Plant litter > Unclassified | place: USA: California...
ATCAAGACCCCACATGGACAATACCCTGCTTCTCGTTGACGGCTCCAGCTACCTGTACCGCGCCTTCCACGCGCTGCCCGACCTGCGCAGCCCCGACGGCCACCCGACCGGGGCGATGCACGGCATGGTCAACATGCTGCGCCGCCTGCGCGCCGACTTCCCGGCCGCCTACATCGCCTGCGTGTTCGACGCCAAGGGCAAGACCTTCCGCGACGACCTCTACCCCGAATACAAGGCCACGCGCGCCTCGATGCCGGAAGACCTGGGCAAGCAGATCGAACCGATCCACGAAGTGGTGCGCCACATGGGCTGGCCGATCCTGATGGTCGAAGGCGTGGAAGCCGACGACGTGATCGGCACCCTGGCCGCCCAGGCCACCGCGCGCGGCATGAATACCGTGGTCTCGACCGGCGACAAGGACCTGGCCCAGCTGGTCAACGACAAGGTCATGCTGATCAATACGATGAGCAACGAGAAGCTCGACGAAGCCGGCGTGGTCGCCAAGTTCGGCGTGCCGCCGAACCGCATCATCGACTACCTGACCCTGATCGGCGACACCGTCGACAACGTGCCCGGCGTGAGCAAGTGCGGTCCGAAGACGGCCGTGAAGTGGCTGACCCTGCACGGCTCGCTGGACGGCGTGATCGAAAACGCCCACACCATCGGCGGCGCGGTCGGCGCCAACCTGCAGGCGGCCCTCGAGTGGCTGCCGAAGGGCCGCGAACTGATCACCGTGAAGACCGACTGCGACCTGACCAATCACCTGGTGTCGATCGAGGAATCGCTGGTCGGCCGTCCGGAAGACAAGGAAGCGCTGCGCGACTTCTTCCAGCGCTACGGCTTCAAAACCATGCTGCGCGAACTGGGGCCGAACAGCGGCAATCCGGGGCGCTTCGTCACGCCCGGCACCCAGCCGGCCCAGGCGCCCCTGTTCAATTCGCCGGAAGGTGCAAGCGGGGCGACCCAGCCCGACATGCCCATCATCAAGGGCGAGTACGAGACCGTCACCACGAACGAGCAGCTGGAGCGCTGGCTGGCGCTGATCGACAAGGCGGAACTGACCTCCGTCGACACCGAGACCACCTCGCTCGATCCGATGACGGCGCAGATGGTCGGCATCTCGCTGTCCGTGGAAGCAGGCAAGGGCGCCTACATCCCGCTGGCGCACCGCTACGCCGGCGTGCCCGAGCAGCTGAACCGCGAGGAAGTCCTGGAGCGCATGCGGTCCTGGCTGGAAAACCCGGACAAGCCGAAGCTGGGCCAGAACCTGAAGTACGACAGCCACATCTTCGAAAACCACGGCATCAGGCTGCGCGGCATCGTTCACGACACCCTGCTGCAGTCCTACGTGTTCGAATCGCACAAGCCGCACGACATGGACACCATGGCCATGCGCCACCTCGGCTACACGACCATCCCCTTCGTCGACGTGTGCGGCAAGGGCGCGAGCCAGATCTGCTTCGACCAGGTCGAGCTGGGACGCGCGACCGAGTACGCGGCCGAGGATTCCGACATCACACTGCGCCTGCACCAGACCATGTTCAAGCACGTCGAAAGCGACGAGGGTCTGAACTTCATCTACCGCAAGATCGAGCTGCCGACCTCCGTGGTGCTGCAGAAGATCGAGCGCAACGGCGTGCTGATCGACGCCGAGCTGTTGGCGAAACAGTCGGGCGAACTGGCTACGCGCATCGCGGAACTCGAGCAGCAGGCCTACGAGCTGGCCGGCGGCCCCTTCAACCTCGGTTCGCCCAAGCAGATCGGCGAGATCTTCTTCGGCAAACTGCAGCTCCCGGTGATCAAGAAGACCGCCACCGGCGCCCCGTCCACCGACGAGGAAGTGCTGCAGAAGCTGGCCGAGGATTACCCGCTGCCGAAGATCCTGCTCGAGCACCGCGGCCTGTCCAAGCTGAAGTCGACCTACACCGACAAGCTGCCGAAGATGGTCAACCCGAACACCGGCCGTGTGCACACCAATTACGCGCAGGCGGTGGCGATCACCGGCCGCCTGGCCTCGAACGATCCGAACCTGCAGAACATCCCGGTGCGTAACGCCGAAGGCCGCCGCATCCGCGAAGCATTCATCGCCAACCCGGGCAGCGTGATCGTCTCCGCCGACTACTCGCAGATCGAGCTGCGCATCATGGCCCACATCTCGGGCGACGAAGCGATGCTGCGCGCTTTTGCCCAGGGCGAGGACATCCACCGCGCCACCGCCGCCGAGATCTTCGGCGTGGCGCCGGAAGAGGTCGAGAGCGAGCAGCGCCGCTACGCCAAGGTCATCAACTTCGGCCTGATCTACGGCATGAGCGCCTTCGGCCTGGCCCAGAACCTGGGCATTGAACGCAACGCCGCCAGCAACTACATCGAGCGCTACTTCCAGCGCTTCGCCGGCGTCAAGCAGTACATGGACGAGACGCGCCTGCTGGCCAAGCAGCGCGGCTACGTCGAGACCGTGTTCGGCCGCCGCCTGTGGCTCCCGGAGATCAATTCGCCGAACGGCCCGCGCCGCGCCGGTGCCGAACGCGCGGCGATCAACGCGCCGATGCAGGGCACGGCGGCGGACCTGATCAAGCTGGCGATGATCGCAGTGCAGGACTGGATCGAGCAGGAAAAGCTCGGCACCCGCATGATCATGCAGGTGCACGACGAACTGGTGCTGGACGTGCCGGAAGCCGAGCTGGATCTGGTCAAGCAGAAGCTGCCGGAACTGATGGCGGGCGTGGCGACGCTGAAGGTGCCGCTGGTGGCGGAAACCGGCGTGGGCCCGAACTGGGAAACCGCACACTAAGGGTAGCGTGGGCACCTGTGCCCACGCTATGCATTAAGATAGCAATCCTTTGATAACCCGACCGGAGGATTGCCCATGAACGATCTCGTAATAGACCGCCGCGACTTCCTGAAGGTGGCGCTCGGCACCGGCTTTGCCGCCGCCACGCTGCCGGTCGCGGCGCAGTCCGTGATCAAGACCGATACCGCCGGCCTGACTGCCGGCACCGTCAACCTGAGCGTGAACGGCCAGACCGTGCCCGTCTACCGCGCCCAGCCCGAGGGCAAATCCAACCTGCCGGTGATCCTGGTGATTTCCGAGATCTTCGGCGTGCACGAACACATCGCCGACGTCGCCCGCCGCTTCGCGAAGCAGGGCTACCTGGCGCTGGCGCCGGAGCTGTTCGTGCGCCAGGGCGACCCGGGCAAGATCGCCGACATCGCCACCCTGATGAAGGACATCATCTCGAAGACCCCGGATGCGCAGGTGATGGGCGACCTCGATGCCTGCGTGGCCTGGGCCGCGAAAAACGGCGGCAACGTCGATAAACTGGGCATCACCGGCTTCTGCTGGGGCGGCCGCGTCACCTGGATGTATTCAAGCCACAACCCGAAAGTGAAAGCCGGCGTGGCCTGGTACGGCCGCCTGCAGGGCGATGCCACCGCCAACACGCCGAAACACCCGGTCGACATCGCGCCCACGCTCACCGTGCCGGTGCTCGGCCTGTACGGCGCCAGGGACACCGGCATCCCGCTCGACACCGTCGAGAACATGAAGGCCGCGCTGGCCAAGGGATCGAGCAAATCGGAATTCGTGGTGTACCCGGATGCCGGCCACGCCTTCCACGCCGACTACCGCCCCAGCTACAACGAGAAGGATGCGAAGGACGGCTGGACCCGCGCGCTGGCCTGGTTCAAGTCGCACGGCGTGGCTTGATCAACCCGTTCCCGGGGCGCTGAAGAAACCTTCAGGGCGAGACGCTGCAACGCCGCCATGGAGGTTTCTTCGGCGCTCCGGGGCCGGGCACGGTAAAATGCCCGGCTTGCGCGTCCTACGCGCGCACCAAGAAGAACAAGAGGCTTCACGATCGACCCCGTACTCATCTCCATTTTGCTCGCCACCGGCCTGGCGGGCGTCGTCAGCATCACGGCTGCCGCGGTGTTTTCCTTCACCTTGCTGTCGAAGGTCGTCGAGCGCATGGTCAGCCTGTCGGTCGGCATCATGCTCGCGACCTCGCTGCTGCACGCGCTGCCGGAGGCCTTCGAATCGGGCGTCGATCCGCGCGGCCTGTTCGCGACCCTGCTGGGTGGCTTGCTGGCTTTCTTCGTGCTGGAAAAGGTGGCGCTGCTGCGCCATTCGCACCACCACGAGGGCGATGGCCATCATCACGCGCACGGGCACGATGCGCACCAGGCCGGCAAGGCAGGGTGGATGATCCTGATCGGCGACGGCATGCACAACTTCACGGACGGCATCCTGATCGCCGCCGCCTTCCTCGCCAATCCGCAGCTGGGCATCGTCACCGGCGTGGCCATCATCGCCCACGAGATCCCGCAGGAGATCGGCTACTTCATCGTGCTGCTGAACGCCGGCTTCTCGCGCCTGCGCGCCTATGTCTTCAACCTGCTGTGCAGCCTGCTGTCGGTTATCGGCGCGGTGCTCGGCTACTACACCCTGGACAAGGCCAGCGGCCTGATTCCCTATGTGCTGGTGTTCGCGTCCTCGGGCTTCATCTACATCGCCGTGAGCGACCTGATGCCGCAGATGCAGCGCCGCGCCACCGTGCGCGAATCGATCCCGCAAGTGCTCCTGATCGGGCTGGGTGTGGTGATCGTGCTGTTCCTGACACACGGACATTGAAGACACCGAGGTTTATTGCGCCTTGATATTGACATGGGAATTCGAACCGGCCTATGCTGAGTCGTTACCTATGTGGAGGCAGCAATGGCAAGACTGGTCAATCAAGTGGTTGTGGCGCTGCGCGAGAAACCGTCGCGGTTCGGCTATGTGCTGGGGATCCTGGTGCTGTCGGTGGTCGTATTTACGCTGGCGGACTTCCTGCCGGCGCCCTATGACATGAGTCACTGAGGTTTATTTTTCGCCGGTCGCAACCGGCCGCGCGGCATCCGCGCTCCACTCGCTCCACGATCCCGGATACAGGGCCGCGCCAGGCAGGCCGGCCACTTCCAGCGCCAGCAGGTTGTGGCAGGCCGTGACGCCCGAGCCGCACTGCATGATGGCTTTCTGCGGGTCGCCCACCACCACTCCCAGTTCTTCCTTCAGCTGGTCCGGCGTCTTGAAGCGCCCATCAGGCTGCAGGTTATCCTTGAAGAAGCGGTTCTTCGCGCCCGGGATATGGCCGCCGACCGGGTCGATGGTCTCGTTCTCGCCGCGGAAGCGGTCCGGCGCGCGCGCGTCGACCACCTGGCGGCCGCCATGTTCCACATTCTGCAGCACCATATTCACGTCCACCGTCGTCACCAGCGGCTCGCGCGCCGCGATCGTGCCGCGCGAGCGCGCGGCAAGGACGTCCGTCGACAGCGGCAGGCCCGCCGACTGCCAGGCCGGCACGCCGCCGTCCAGCACCGCCACCGCTTCGTGGCCGATCCAGCGCAGCATCCACCACAGGCGCGCCGCGAACATGCCGCCGTGGGCGTCGTAGGCCACGACCTGCGTGCCTTCGTTCACGCCCCAGCTGCGCAGCAGTTCGATGAAGGCGTCCTTTTCCGGCAGCGGATGGCGGCCGCGGAAGGCGCCGTCCGCATCGCGCTTTTGTCCGGACAGCTCGTGCTCCATGTCGGCGAAGACCGCGCCAGGCAGGTGGCCGGCCGTATAGGCTTCGCGCCCGGCCGCCAGGTTCACGAGGTCGTGGCGGCAGTCGACGATCACCCAGTCGGCGTCGCCGGTGTGCGGCGCCAGGGCGGCGGCTTCGATCAGGGTGGTGTACTTGGACGGGCTCATGAAGCGGATCTCCTTATAGTTCGCTGGCGATGGGATCGGTATCCTTGACGACGGCGCCGCGCGCCGTGCGCTTCGTATTGTAGAACGTCGCGGCGATGCCGGAGACCAGGATCACGCCCATCCCCAGCCACACGTGCCAGTCGAACACGTCGCCCCACAGCAGCATGCCCCACAGGCTCGAGAAGATGATGCCGGTGTACTGCAGGTTGGCCACCACCAGCACCTTGCCGAGGCGGTAGGCGCGCGTCATCGCCATCTGGGCCAGCAGGGCGGGGATGCCGATTGCCAGCAGCAGCAAGCCGCTGTGCCAGGTATGCGTATGGAAGGGCGCCGATACACCATTTTCCGACAGGGTCCCGAAGAAGCCGGCGATGGTACAGGTCAGCGAAAAATAGAAGACCACGCGGTACTCGGGCTCGCCCTTCTGGCCCAGGTTACGCACCTGCATGTAGGCCATCGCCGAGATGATCGAGGACAGCACGCCGATTGCGCCGCCCAGCCACTGGTTGGTCTCGACCGCCGGCCGCAGCACCAGGGTCACGCCGACGAAGCTCATGCCGATCGCCAGCACCAGCGGCCATTCGGTCTGGCCCTTCGCATGCCACCAGCCGATGAAGAACATCCAGGTGGCGAGCCAGATCGGCGCCATGTAGTTGAGGGTGACGGCAGTGGCGAGCGGCAGCTTGCCGATCGCGTAGAACCACATCCACAGCGAGGTCACGCCGACCAGGCTGCGCGTCAGGTGTTCGCGGGGGAACAGGGTCTTGAGGGTGCCGCCCTGCAGGCGGATCATCATGTACAGAAGCAAGGTGCCGACCAGGCCCCTGTACATCACGATTTCGGAGGTGGAGTAGAACGGGGAGACCAGCTTTACGCCCGCGCCCATGGCGGCAAACGCGAAGCTGGCGAACAACATCCAGAGAGAAGGCATCAAATTCCTGGCGCGATGTTTTCCATTCTGCTGCGGTACCACTCATGGAAGTGCTGCATGCCGTCTTCCATCGGCGACTGGTAGGGGCCAACCTCGCTGACGCCACGGTCGAGCAGGATCTTGCGGCCGGCGTCCATGCGCAGGGCGATCTCGTCGTCCTCGACGCAGGTTTCCATGTAGGCCGCGCGTTCGGCTTCGACGAAGCCGCGCTCGAACAGCACGAATTCTTCCGGGTAGTAGAACTCGACCACGTTGCGGGTCTTCTGCGGCCCCATCGGCCACAGGGTCGACACCACCAGCACGTTCGGATACCACTCGACCATGATGTTCGGATACAGGGTCAGCCAGATTGCGCCGTACTTCGGCGCCTGGCCGTTGTTGAACTTCAGGACCTGTTCCTGCCATTTCTTGTAGGCCGGCGAACCCGATTTCTGCAGGCCGCGATGCACGCCCACGGTCTGGACGCTGTAGTCGGTGCCGAATTCCCAGCGCAGGTCGTCGCAGCTGACGAAGTTGCCCAGGCCCGGGTGGAAGGGCTCGACGTGGTAGTCCTCCAGGTAGACCTCGATGAAGGTCTTCCAGTTGTAGTCGCACTCGTGCACTTCGACGTGATCGAACATGTAGCCCGAAAAATCGAGATCCTTCGTCACCGACAGCTGCCTGAGCTTGTCCATCACGTTATAGCCGTTCTGCTCGAACAGCAGGCCGTTCCAGTTCTGCAGCGGCGTCTTCGAGAGGTTCAGGCAGGGCGTGTCGGCAAAGTGCGGCGCGCCGATCAGTTCGCCCTTCAGGTCGTAGGTCCAGCGGTGCAGAGGGCAGACGATGTTCTTGGCATTGCCGCGGCCATTGAACATCAGCGCCTGGCGGTGACGGCAGACGTTGGACAGGAGTTCGATGCCCTGCGCATTGCGCACCAGCATGCGGCCCTCGTTCTCCGATTTCAGGGTCGCAAAGTCGCCCTGTTCGGGCACCATCAGTTCATGCCCGACGTAGCGGGGGCCCTTCAGGAACAGGTGCTGCATTTCGCGCTGTAACAGCGCTTGGTCGAAGTAAACATTTACCGGAAGCTGCGCGCACGAACGCGCCAGCTTGGCGTGGGTAGCCAGATCGGACATCCCAACCCCCCTTTACAGATTTCAGCCAAAGAAGAGAAAGAATCCGAGAACCAGCATTTCCGGGAGTGCTGAAGAGCACCTCGAAGTTTATTCGAAGTGACCTAAACGGAATACGGTATTTCGGAGACAGAACCGGAGATTATAGCCTGTAAAGGCTGACTCGGGCTCGGTCCCGCACGCGGTTGTGGTGCATGGGTGCTTAAAAATTGCCTACAAGGCATCGTTTTCATGAGTGGCCGGGCGCTTTGCGATAAAATGTGTCTCTTTGCTTACAAGATGCCGACAGCACTCACGGCGTCATGCAGGGGTAGGATTGTTTACAATACGACCTCTGAACCGATCAAACTCATTATGCCAAATAAAACAAGCGCGGAGAGCGCCGTAGCACCGGCCGCCGCTCCCGAGTCCTTCGAACAGGCGATGGCCGAGCTGGCCCAGCTCGTCACGCAAATGGAAGGCGGGCAATTGCCACTGGAAGCGTCGGTGGCCGCCTATGCGCGCGGCTCCGAACTGGTGCGTTATTGCGCGGCCCAGCTCGAGAAGGTCGAGTCGCAGGTCAAGGTGCTCGAAGGCGAGATGCTCAAGCCCTTCAGCACCGACGGCGAGGACGCGGAATGAGCTCGACCATGAGCGCGCAGCCGGATTTCCGGACCTGGATGGAAGGCGTGCAGGCTGGCGTCGAGGATGCCCTCGGCCGCTTCCTGCCCGACGCCGCCACCGTGCCGGCGAAACTGCACGAAGCGATGCGCTACACCACGCTGGGCGGCGGCAAGCGCGTGCGTCCGCTGCTGGCCTATGCCGCCGGCGAGTTGTTCGGCGCCAGTGCCGATGCCGTGGCGCGCGCCGCCTGCGCGGTCGAGATGATCCACGTGTACTCGCTGGTGCACGACGACATGCCCTGCATGGACGACGACGCGCTGCGCCGCGGCAAGCCGACCGTGCACGTGGCCTACGACGAAGCGACCGCGCTGCTGGTCGGCGATGCGTTGCAGGCCCAGGCTTTCGAGGTACTGGCAGGCAGCACGGACGTCGCGCCCGCCCGCCTGGTGCAGATGCTGCGCCTGCTGGCCGAAGCGGCCGGCACCAGGGGCATGTGCGGTGGCCAGGCCATCGACCTGGACAGCGTCGGCCTGAGCCTGAGCCTGGAAGAACTCGAACGCATGCACCAGCTGAAGACCGGCGCCATGCTGCGCGTGTCGGTGCTGCTGGGCGCGCTGGCCGGGCGCGAGCTCTCCTCGCAGGAACTGGAAGCATTGAAAGACTATGCGCGCGCGATCGGCCTGGCTTTCCAGGTGGTCGACGACGTGCTGGATGCGACCGCGGATTCCGCGACCCTCGGCAAGACCGCGGGCAAGGACGCGGCGGCGAACAAACCGACATACGTATCGATTCTGGGGCTGGCGCCGTCGAAGGCGCTGGCCGAACAACTGCGGCAGCAGGCGCACGGGGCGCTGGCGCCGTTTGGAGAACAAGCACTGCGGCTGCGCGAACTCGCGGACCTGATCGTGCAGCGGAAGGCCTAAATGAAACTGCTAGAGACCATCAACAACCCGGCGGACCTGCGCAATCTGCCGCGCAACCAGCTGACCCCGCTGGCCACCGAACTGCGCCAGTTCCTGCTCGATTCGGTATCCAAGACCGGCGGCCACCTCTCGTCCAACCTCGGCACCGTCGAGCTGACGATCGCGCTGCACTACGTGTTCAACACACCGGAAGACCGCATCGTTTGGGACGTGGGGCACCAGACCTATTCGCACAAGATCCTGACCGGCCGCCGCGACCGCATGCCGACGCTGCGCCAGCACAATGGCCTGTCGGGTTTCCCGAAGCGCGACGAAAGCGAGTACGACACCTTCGGCACCGCCCACTCGTCGACCTCGATCTCGGCGGCGCTGGGCATGGCGCAGGCGGCCAAGATCAAGGGCGAGAAGCGCAAGGCGATCGCGGTGATCGGCGACGGCTCGATGACGGCCGGCATGGCTTTCGAAGCCCTGAACAATGCCGGCGTCGAGGAAGATTGCGACCTGCTGGTGGTCCTGAACGACAACGACATGTCGATTTCGCCGCCGGTGGGCGCGCTGAACCGCTACCTGGCGCGCCTGATGTCGGGCCAGTTCTACGCCGCCGCCAAGAACGTGGGCAAGAGCGTGCTGCCGGCGCCGATGCTGGAGCTGGCCAAGAAACTGGAAGAACACGCGAAGGGCATGGTGGTCCCGGCCACGATGTTCGAGGAGTTCGGCTTCAACTACATCGGCCCGATCGACGGCCATGACCTCGATTCGCTGATCCCGACGCTGGAAAACATCCGCAGGCTGAAGGGCCCGCAGTTCCTGCACGTGGTGACGAAGAAGGGGCAGGGCTACAAGCTGGCCGAGGCCGAGCCGATCCTGTACCACGGCACCGGCAAGTTCAACCCGAGCGAGGGCATCAAGCCGGCCACCGCGCCGTCCAAGATCACCTACACCGAGGTGTTCGGCAACTGGCTGTGCGACATGGCGGCGCAGGATAAACGCCTGGTCGGCATCACGCCGGAGATGCGCGAAGGCTAGGGCATGGTGCGCTTCCACCAGCAGTACCCGGAGCGCTACTTCGACGTCGGTATCGCCGAGCAGCATTCGGTCACCTTCGCCGCCGGCATGGCGACCGAGGGCGTGAAGCCGGTGCTGGCGATCTACTCCACCTTCCTGCAGCGCGGCTACGACCAGCTGATCCACGACGTGGCGCTGCAGAACCTGGACGTGACCTTTGCCCTGGACCGCGCCGGCCTGGTCGGCGCCGACGGTGCGACCCACGCCGGCAACTACGACCTGGCCTACCTGCGCTGCATCCCGAACATGGTCGTGATGGCGCCGTCCGACGAGAACGAGTGCCGGCAGATGCTGACCACCGCCTACCACTATCCGGGGCCGGCGGCGGTGCGTTATCCGCGCGGCGCCGGCGTCGGCGCGGCCCTGCAGCAGGAGCTGACCTCGATCGAGATCGGCAAGGGCCTGGTGAAACGCCAGGGCAAGGGCGTGGCCATCCTGGCCTTCGGCTCGATGGTGGCGCCGAGCCTGAAGGCCGCCGAGGAGCTGAACGCGACGGTGGCCGACATGCGCTTCGTGAAGCCGCTCGACGTCGAGCTGGTCAAGCGCCTGGCGAAGGACCACGACTACCTGGTGACGGTGGAAGAGGGCTGCACCATGGGCGGCGCCGGTTCGGCCGTGGCCGAAGCGATGGCTGCCGAGGGCATCGTCAAGCCGCTGCTGATCCTGGGCCTGCCCGACAAGTTCATCGACCAGGGCGACCCGGGCGTGCTGCTGGCCTCCGTCGGCCTGGACGCGCACGGCATCGGCAAATCGATCCGCGAGCGCTTCGGGATCGGCGAGCCGCGCCTGGTGGTCAACAACACTTGAGCCGGACAGCGGCCATCGACGGGATGAGGCCATGCCGGGCGTGAAGCGGTCGCCCTGGCGCGACGCCGCGATCTGGGCGCTGCCGGTATCGGTGGCGCTGCAGTTCCTGCTGCCGGTACTGTCCGCGCTCGTCATGGCGCCGTCGCGCGGCCTGCTGTGCACTGCAAGCTACCACGGCTACCGGGCAGTGCCTTGCAGCCTGGCCGAGCTGCTGCTGGAGTGGCTGCGCTACGTCCTCATTTCCAACCTGCTGTTTTTCGGCTTGCCCACGCTGGCGCTCTGCATCGTCGCCATCGTGGTGCTCCGGTTTCTCTTCTCCCTGCGCGCCTGAACAAGCGGCTTACCCGGTATGATCCGGGGAACATCATTCATCTGGAAATCGTATGCTCATCGTCACCCACGGCGGCAAATTCCATGCGGACGACGCATGGGCCGTCGCCGTCATCAAGGTCCTGCATCCCGAGGCCGAACTCGTGCGTACGCGCGACCAGGCCATCATCGACCGCGGCGATGTCGTGATCGATGTCGGCGGCATCTGGGACCCGGCCACGGGCCGCTTCGACCACCACCAGAAAGGCTTCAGCGGCGCCCGCCAGAGCGGCGTGCCGTATGCCAGCGCCGGCCTGGTGTGGCGCGAATACGGCGGCCGCTGCGTGGCCGCCCTGGCCCTGCAGCACGCCGGCCAGCAACTGAGCGAGGACACCGCCCAGCAGATCGCTTACGCCATCGATGCCGACATCGTGCAGTACCTCGACCTGTCGGACGTCGGCGCGGCCAAGAACGCGCCCGGCGGCTACGGCATGTCGGCGGTGGTGTCCGGCTACAACCTGAACTGGATGGACGAGGAAAGGCTGGGCTACGGCGAAGCCGCAGACGCCTACCGCCTGCAGCAGTTCCACCGCGCGATGGACTTCCTGACCGAGGTGATGGCGAACGCCGTCAAGTACCGTGTCGGCGCCATGCTGGCGCTGGAACAGGTGCGCGGCGCCAAGGCGCTGGAGGGCGGGCGCCTGCTGTACCTGCGGAACAGCGCGCTGCCCTGGAGTTCGGTGGTGCGCAAGGAGATGCCGAAGGTCCTGTTCGTCATCAGCCACAACCTGGGCGAGCAGCGCTACATGCTGCACACGGTGCCGGCGACTGCCGACACTTTCGAAGCGCGCGCGGATCTGCCGGCATCCTGGGCCGGCCTGCGCGATGCCGACCTGGCGGCCGTGACCGGCGTGCCTGACGCCGGCTTCTGCCACAACGGCCGCTTCATTGCCGCCGCCAAGTCCTACGAGGGCATCTACGCGATGGCGCTGCAGGCGCTGAAGGATGTGGAGCCGAAACCGGCAGCCTGAGCCTTCCCGCAGCGTCGAGTCGATGAGCGCCAT
>Ga0265798_10009055_pt1 | contig 12544 bp, 14 predicted proteins | sample P3T30metagenome_FD_192430 | JGI IMG/M metagenome (GOLD analysis project Ga0265798, IMG submission 192430) | Plant litter microbial communities from East Loma Ridge, Irvine, California - P3 T30 | ecosystem: Environmental > Terrestrial > Plant litter > Unclassified | place: USA: California...
TGATGTTGTTTTTGTTGCTATTGTAAGTGGTGTTTCTTTTATATGTGGTGTGTGGAGGGGGTGATTGGTTGTCTATGCAATGATTTGGTCATCGTTGCGGAATCCTGGGCTCAGAATGATAACTGCCCCCCCTCAGCTTCCTTACCAACGTATGACCTTTGTTTCTTCTATCTGGGCTTGCTTTCGGGTCTTTTCTTTCTCATGCGAATGCTTTTAGCGAGGTTTTGGAGAAATAAGGGTCTAGGAGCGAGCAACTTGACTAGCCTGGCTTTGGACGTTCCAGCCTTGCCCCTCTACACACGCGCGTCTTCTACATACAACACGTAAATTTGCCAATGCTGATGGTATGGCCCTGCACTGTATGTCAGGTAAGGACTTTTATTATATGGTGTCATCTCGCGTCTTTCGACGACAACGCCAGCAGCCAAGCCCATGTGCAACAAAGTGTACACGTGATACTGCCGGGATGTAGCTCCTGCAGCTAGATGTGATACTACCGACGTGACCAATGTCAAAGGAAGCTGGCGAAAGAATTAAAGGACCACTTTGTAGCTTTCACATTAACGTATAAATCGCCGGACCGGACAAGAGGAGCATTGTGTTTGGTGGCAGCTATTGTCTTGACATTTATGTCTGCAAGCCCAAGAAAAAGTTCCATACCAACGTAATCTTCACATACAGGGTGGCGGGCAGAAAGCCTTGGATGAGTACCAGGAGTGTAGCAAATGGTCTCAGAGGTCAGCCCCCCGGCCTTAGGAGCACCACCCACAGAACTGGTGCAACGCTTCTGTACTAGTCGCTCAATGGGGGTACAAGAATGCTGGGCTTGAGAGGGATTTCCAATGATTTTAAGATATTTCATGTCTTCCCAATGCAGCTTCAGGGACGAATTGAGCTAGACAACACTAGTATTTGACGACCAAGCCATGAGGTAAAATTTTGGTCGCGACTGTACACGTAGTCGCGTAGGCTTTGTGCACCATCTCCAAATATCTTGTAATGAATATAGTATTCGCTATCGCGAATCACCCATCACCGTGAATGAAACTCAAACCCTCAAGTCGAAAGGAGTATCATCTGCTCCATGAGTTCATCAACCTTTGGCTTTATCAAAAGCAGGTAATCTTGCTCCTCCATGATAGGCTTTGGTTCCTGCGCTATTAACAACTCCCGTTTTTGTCCGTTTTTGTAGCTCCAGGACCACCAGGTAGCCTCAGGTTGAGGAGCATGTGGCGAGTCGTATCTTTGATAGTGGTCTTCCTTTAGTATGTGTCCAATCAGTCGACAGAAGCCGAGCCGTTCAGATATCAACGAAGAGCCCTCAGAGAAACTGACTTGCTTGACATTCTGCAAACAACGGAGCATGCGTACGACATCTTGCCGATGTTCGTTAAATCCAAGTGTGTCATAGAGGCTTAGCTCATCCAAACTCAAGCACTCTCTGTTGAATGGAAACTTCTTCCACTGATTGATGATCAAACGACCGCCGACGACCAATATTCTCACGTCTCGTAAAAGTTCATCGGGCTGAGTATCGATTTTTCTCGTTGGTTCGTGACGCAGTACAAAGGCGGTCTTCTGGATTGCAAGGCGGCTGAAGTCATAGTTGCACTGGCGGCAGACCAACCGTATAGCTAGATTATCGCTTGCCTTGTAAAGCGGACCTTGAAAGTGGTGTAAGAGTTCCTCCCGACCCTTTTCATCAGCTGGCAGCTGTTCAAGAGCGTAAGATGCGATTTGCAGGCGGAGCTCTGTGGGTAAAGAGAGGAAACCGGTTCGCATGGAGGTTTCTGGCATCATATCACTAAACCACAGCTCGGAAACAAGACGAAAAGGGTACTGATAAGAGATCGATAGGTATTGGAAAGGGTGTCCAGTGGTGCCAGGATGGTGATGCCGGCGTGTTGGGAAGCGACATGTTGAGGAAGGCCTAACCCTTGACGTGGGGCCGTGCGCGATCATCTGATAAGATTTCTTCATCCAGCCCCTCTCCTCCGAGCCTCCGCCGCTCTGCATCATCACAACCCGTATCACGTCGCGTGTACCGATGCGCGTTCATACAGTCTTCGTTACGTTGTACAGCCTCATACACGTAGCACAAGCCCGTTATTCTGGCAAGTATTGCCCACTGGCTTGCGAAACGGTTAGCAACTACGCAACTTACAATGACACCGATCCTTTGCTGCCGAGACAAGCACGCGCATGTCGGAGCAAGTTTCGCATCACATCGATATACCTGTGTGCAGATGAGTATTGCCTTCAGCACACGGATATAGAAAGATGGACCAAAGAGAAAAGTCCCTGGTGTGATGAACACGCAAATATCACATTGCCAACCTTTCAAGAGGTCGTCGATGGCTGGACAGCGGATGCGAAAGGCAATGTGAGGAGGATACATGCAGCTGAGGCACTAGAATTTCCGTCGTTGAATGAAGTCGTGATCCCCGACCCCCAGTTCTTTGACCGAGCCTATACAACCATGGTACGGCTAACACACTACGTGCCACCACGGCAATGTAATGCTAATCGTAGCCCATAGGAAACTGCGGACTGGGAGTATGCAATTCATCTTGTATACGGGTGAGTTTCACCTAGCTTGGATTGATGCGGGTAGCTGACACTGGACTTGCAGATGGTACATGTACTACTTTTGGATTGTCGTAATCGCCTTTGGTGTCACAACACGTCTATTGTCACTGACCCGGAGACTGTACTACGACACGAGAATGTACCGAAATCTTCCAGAAACTGCAGGAGGCACTTCATTAAAATCAAACGGTATTGCAACACTTCCGCAAGCATGGTTGAGGCGCTACCTGACGATACCGGCCACTTTCGGTACCCGCTGTTCTCAGCCATATGCTGGATGTACGATACCACCTCGGATCCAATCACTTACAATTGCTCTCTTTGTGATACTCAATATCATTCTCTGCAGTTGCTCATACCGCTTTACAGAAGGCAACCTCTACTGGCCGGAAAAGTCATCACAACTCCTACGGTTCGTTTCTGACCGTACCGGCATTATGTCGCTAGCAAACTTCCCACTGGTGTGGATGTTTGGCATGCGCAATGATGTGCTCATGTGGATAACCGGATGGGGGTTCGGCACTTATAATGCGTTCCATCGATGGGTGGCTAGAGTGGCAACGGTGCAAGCTGTGGTGCACAGCCTGGGCTATACGCTAATGATTCTCCGCAACGAGGGATGGTCATCGTTTCTCGTCTACTGGACGAAGCACTACTTCTGGAATGGCGAATTGGCCACCATCGCCATGTGCGCCTTGCTTGCTTTCTCCTTTTATGGGATGCGCCGGGCTCACTATGAAATGTTTCTCGTTACCCACATCGCACTTTCAATCGCAACCCTATGGACTATGTATTATCATGTCGAAATATTCACAAATGGCGAATGGGATATTTTCATCTGGCCATGCGTCGCTATATGGATCTTGGACCGCGTCATGCGTACAGGGCGCATCCTGGCCTTCAATCGGTATCCGTTGAGAACAAAGGCCCTGGTTACCTATGACTCAAAAAGCAACCTCGTACGCATGGAAGTAGATGGCACCAAGAACCTTGTCGCGCCAAAGCCGGGGACTTACTATTACATTCACGTGCTAGACAACATACTATATGCGCACCAGAACCACCCTTTCACGTTGGCGTATCTCTCCTCGGATGCGGATGATTCAAGCAGGATGTCACTGTCACCACTCACAGAGAGACACCCACCTTCTAGTCCGTCCTCGGATATGGGAGGCGAACTGGACGAACTCCTGGCGTCGAATACATCAAATGCGCCGTCGAATCTTGTTTTTCTCATACGACCATACGATGGCTTTACATCCCGTATAAAGTCGCACTGTCTTCTACATCCGAAAAAGCTTACGGTGTTCATAGAAGGTCCATACGGGCACACCGTTCGCCTCCAGGACTTCACGAACATCCTTTTCATGGTTGGTGGAACAGGCATTGCTGTCCCACTTTCTCATCTCACCCAAATACTTTCAAGCTCTTCCCATGTCCAGAGTGTGAAGATAGTATGGGCTGTACGTGAATACGCATCTCTGACTGTAGCCTTCCACGACTTTCGCGGGCTTTTGAGTGACGAGAGACTCGAGTTGGAGATTTATATCACGCGAGAGGAAGCCAAGGACGACGTGCTAGGCGAGGATATGAAGAATGTGAAGATTATGACGCATAGACCAGATGTACATACCACCATCGAGGACGCGGCGCGGGATGCTGGGCAACAATGCTTGGCGATTGTGGCGTGTGGACCAGCGCTCATGGCGGATCAGGCAAGACAAGCGAGTGTACAAATGCTTGCGAGAGGTCATAGGGGTGTGGAGTATTTTGAGGAAAGCTTCAAGTGGTGAAGCTTGATAGATCGTACTATATTGCTCATTTCAGGTCGGCATGGAATCTTCAACCTCTTGTTTCTTCAATTCGATGTACCAGCGTGCAACCTCACGTACGCAGTCTTTGAGGCCTCTGATCTTTCCTCCACCAAGCAACATCGCCTCCGTTGTTCGTGAATCAGCGCGAAAAGGAGCGTTGATAGGGACTTTGGTCCGCCCAACTCTGAACAGTCCTGTGCTGATTTTGTCTCCAAATTCCGTCTCAATCATGTCCGCCGCTGCATTCCACAACTTGGGTGCATCGACACCTTCTTCCACTGTCTCAGCAGCAACGAACCACTTTGGCAAATCCCCGCCCCCGGTTTTCTTCTCATCCAACGCTTCAATGTGGATGCGTGCGCAGTCTTCAACATGCACGAATCCAAATGCATACCGTGGTGGGACATCATCGAAGAGGAGTGCTTTGGTCTGCCGGTCCATGTGCGCAACAGCTTGTGCAGACGTATTACAGAACTCCGAAGGCCCAATGACGGTGCCTGGGATGACTTGCGCGATAGAGAAGCTAAGCTGTGCGGTAGCCTGAAGGTGCGCAAGATAGTCCATGCATTGCGCTTTTGCAGCAGTATAAGCATTATGAGAGGACTTCAATGGCGGTCGGTACTCTAGTGATGTTTTGGAAACTTCGACTTGCTCTATTACAACCTTGGTAAGCTGGATCGGAGCAGGAAGAACATGAGAGATGAATACCGTTCAACACACGATCCATGCGTGTACCTAGTGTATCGCCGTCTTCAGAATCTACGAGACCAGCGCCAGCCTGAGTGAAGACTATTCTCTTGACCGTCCCTGCTTTCTCCGCAGCCTTGATCAGGTACTTCGTCGATTGGATGAAGGGATAGTAGATGTCGTTATCTGGGTGTAAATGAGGCATCGGCCACGCTCCGGCTATATGCACGACATACTGTGCACCTGCGAGAGCTTCGTCATATGCACCTTCTTTAGTGTTGTCTGGAACAATGGCGGATTCGATATGGTGGAGGTATGGTTGCACAGAGGGACCAAGTTTGATAGTCTCGATGGCGGACGAACGGCGTACCACGCAGCGGACTCGATATCCGACCTGGAGTGCGTACACAACGCATGCGTAGCCTATTGTTCCATTTGCTCCCGTTATCTGAGGCCTGGTTAATTGATCTACGCGTCATCTAAATGAGGGTTGATGTACAACAACGAGGCCTCGACTTCCGCCATCCACTAGATCTGCCATGCTTCCGAAAAGAGATCCGACGGGTTTCGGTACTTGAAAAACATACCACACACAATAGGCTGTCGGCACTGGATATATCATGATAAAGGGGCTTACTAAGCACATTGTGTGCGCAGGGCGCGGCTCATGGCGCGGCTCATGAGGCGCAAGATCCTGAGCTTTCCGGTGGCTTTCCGAACAACCCCACATCCTCGGCTCAGCGGACGTGTCGTCATTGCACTCGGCTGTCCATAGACCTTGAAGCACTCCCCTACAGCATGTACGCTACCTGGATAATGATGTGCCCATTGAAATTCAAGATGTCTGCCTCACTTCTACTTTCATTAGGCGCAGTGGCAGATTATACAGACCATGGCTACGACTTGGACGGATATGCAGTCTGAGGGTTTTCCACATGCTACAAAGAAGAACCTAAACATTGTCATTGTAGGTACCGGAAGCCTCCAATGGCTATGCTGATTACTAACATATTTTCTCCTGATAGATCGGTGCTTCTCTCGGTGGTCTCGCAACAGCTCTTGCACTCAAACGTCTTCCTGCCCCACACGCGCACACCATCACTCTCCTCGAACGTAATCCAACCGCTCTTCTTCACAACCAAGGCGCCGGCATTGTCGCAGGTGGTGACACTCTCGCTTTGTTTGAGCGATACAACAGATGCAATCGCGACTTAGCCGTGTCTTCGATTCGAAGACAATACCTAAACAAGGATGGCGAGATTGTGCACAAAGAGGATATGAAGCAGAACATGACAAGTTGGGATCTCACATACTACATGCTACGAGCGAATGTCGACGGTATAAAGAGCGAGTATTGCAATGTACCCAAGGATGATAAGAGTCAGAGCAAGATCACACATCTACATGGGCACAAGGTCACCGGGCTCGAGGACAAGGAAGACAAGGTTATAGTGCGATATGAGACGAACCAAGGCATCAAGAGAGAAATGGAAGCCGATCTCATCATCGGCGCCGATGGACCGAGCTCGACCATCCGCTCCCTGCTCACTTCGGGCGTCGAACGTACATACGCAGGCTACGTCGCTCTTCGAGGCACAGTACGCGAGGATGCAGTCAGCCCCAAGACACTCGAAGCCTTTAGCGAGCGCTTCACCTTCTTCCACGCCCAGGGCATCCAAATTCTCGCATACCTAATACCAGGTGAAAATGGTACGCTGGAGCCAGGGCAACGTCTCATCAATTTTGTCTATTACACCAATGTCCCATCGCCGTCGTTGACAGATCCATCCCCTGAGTTTCGAGAACTGATGACTGATGTCGACGGACAGTACCATCGTATCACGATGCCGCCCGGTAGGACAGATCCCAAGGCTTGGGAAAAACAACGCAAGATTGCAACAGAGCGCTTGCCACCCCAGTTTGCTGAGATTGTATGTGGTACTAAAAAACCCTTCATACAAGCTGTCACGGATGCTATTGCACCGACCAACGAGTTCATGAATGGCCGTGTCATTCTCATCGGTGATGCGTTGGCAGGCTTCCGACCCCACACCGTTGCAAGCACCAGCCAAGCATGTTTCGATGCTATGATATTGGCAGATATGATCGAAGGCAAGGTTGGGAGGAAAGAGTGGAAGAAGGAGACATTGGGCTATGCGAGGACGATCCAAAAGCGAGGCGTGGACATGGGCGAGCGGAGTCAACATCAAAATCTGCCGCTTGAGGAGCATATTCATGATCGAGACATTGCGAGTAAGCCGCGAGAGAAGGAGATTTGGCCTTTGTGGGCGGTTGAAGACGTATAGTAGATCTGCAGATTGCAGTGGATACTACTAAATTGTACTATGGGAGAAGATATATATATATATCTGCGCGGAGACAATACTATGCTTCAGCAACCTCTACAAACACCCACCCAGGCTCCACATAATCCGACCATTGTAGCGGATGTCGTCCTTCAATCTGCGCCGGTATAGACGCAAAGTGTATATTCTGTTTTGCAAAGCACCGATGCAGCTGTGCAAAGTCTGGCGGGAAATGGCCTAAGAAAGGCGGCCAGTCAACAACTGCAACCCGCTTCAGCAGGCGCAGCTTCGACGGTGCAAGAGCTGCAATATGACACAGCATCTCTGTCGGACCCTCCCATCCTTTGGTCCCCCAGCTGTCCTGCCAGTCAATCTCAAACGTCATCTCTTCGAGCGTTGATGGGAGAAAGCGCACCAGCTGTGCGACGAATTCCGGGGTGCATTGATCCGGCCTGTCGTCGTGGGACAGTAAGCCCATGTCCAAAGAGCGGAGACGCGTCATATCTGAGGCTAGCCGTGCTACCTGCAGTACATGTTTTTGGTCCAACTTACGAGCGTCGCCCCGTATGCTAAGGTGCTCCAGTGTAGTCAGACTATGAGTAAGCGCGGACGCGAGGTTGCTAAACCGTGAGGAAGAAGGACGCGAGTACTGCAGCATACGGTGATCGTTGTAAAACTCATGCTCGTATGCAAGGCTTCTCAGATTTCTGCACGCGGCTGTGAAGCATGTCAGCGTCGATATGCCAACACAAGACCGTTTTAGCGTGATATGCTCGACCGCAGACGAGCCCGGGTCTAGAACGGTATGAAGTGGCATTTCAGTGTTCCACTCAAGCTGGTCTCCTTCTCCGCGCTCAAGAAGTACCAGATCAGTTGCGGTAACGTGGCGGAGTGAAGGCAGTAGGAATAAGTGTGCAATCTGCTCCATGGAGAGCAGTGAACCGTGTATATGAACGTTCTTTAGGTGAGCCAGTCGATCTGGATTCCCGGCCATCATCTTGAATAGATACACGTTGCCCACCCACGCATAAGTATCCTTGATGATGAGCGTGTGGAGGTTAGGTGTAAAGAGTAAAAAGGTCTCCATGAACTCGTGGAACAGCCAGGTCTGGGCGCGCTGCAGGTTGCAGTATGGCCCGCTAATTTGCGGAATTCTAAGCTCATCGAGGGACGTGAAGAGCGCTGATTTGTTCGTCGCAGAGTCGTGCTTCTCTTTCATGTTGTACCGCCATGTCACTTTGTGGACACGGCTTGCCAGCTCTGGTCGCAAGAAGATGGTGCGTAGGAGCGGCCATGGAGACCATACTGTGAGATGGCCGTATAGATGGTCCAGCGAGAGCATGTACATGCGGCGGCTAGTGAGACTTAGACTGCGCAGGTCCTGGCTATTTTCGTGGTCAATTCGTTCGATGATGCTCAAGATGAGCTCGTTGGGAAGGCTGTCAAAGGCAGACCTGGGTGTGGGTTCAGTGGCCATCCTGGATATAGGGTATGATGATGTAGATCAACACGGCATTTGCCACGCTGGATGATTGCAAGCGGCACAAGGGTTCGTCGCGAAAGTGATCATCCGAATGCACGAAGAGGGTGAGTGCGCCGGGGCGATTCCCCGCGTTGGGGTTGCGCTAACCTAGCGCCTGGGCGGGGTTTCAGCTGGTTGTCAATTCACGTGCCGTGCCGAGTTAGTCTCCGAGGCCGTCTCAATCACTAATTCTCGTAGATAATGTTCTTGTGAAAGCATACGGGCTGTTCCCTAGTTTGACGAACATGGATGGTTGGTGTACTCTACTTGTAGCACCTGTCACTACTATAGACCTTGAGGGCATTGAAAAGGCAGGAGGAAAACCTTCCTGTCGAGTTACGAACGCCATGAGGAATTTCACCAGTGATTCAATCCCTCTCCAAGCCCTATCCTTGTCTACTATCTTTGTCCCCTAATGCGGCCGCATGATAGTCAAACGTCGTTGTCTTACAGACTACGAGCCAGTCTGGCTCTATGTCGTCCCGCAGAACCAGTGGCTCCTGCCCGACAATCTCTTCGTACAGCACATCAAACTCCATACCCAATTCCCCATATGCTTTTTTCAGACTGTCCACTCCCTCTGGAAATGGGAACCAACCTGCCAGGGCTGGCCAGTCAGAAATGGCAACCCTTTTCAGATTATAGTTCAATCGAGTGGCAATTTCGGCAAACAAACGCAGATAGTTAAGAAACTGCGACATATGGTGTCCCAGTAGGTTTTTGGGTGTGTCAATCTCTTGACCCCATTGAATGCACAAGTTCTCGAGGGTACTCGGGAAAGCTCTCACGCTATGTTCAACATGCTCTTCTCGGAGACGAATTGACTTCACCCTAATGTCGCTAGGTGAGAGTTGGAAACCTAAGAAGGTTTCGGCACTACAAGGGCCAATGTCCAGAGTACGAAGCTTCGGAAATGTAGGCTTCCTGCTCTCTGGGGTAGAATCGTAAAACAACAGCCACCCGATTTCTTGCACCTCATGAACTCTTTCCACGTGTAGCCGCAAACGCTCTAGTGATGTCGTCCAGCGGGCACGCATGCTGGCGAGGCTCGCGATAGCATGCGATCTCGCATAAGTAGGGAACGAAAGATCATTCTGGAAGTGATCGTACGTGAAACTCTTGAGTTTGTCTAGTTTCTCAAGGAGCGCCATCACAGATGGGAATATGATGTGTGACTCTCGTAGGGACAGATGCTCAAGGGAAGAACCGCCAGCGAGTCTTCGGCCTACGTAATCATCGCGGCCGTCGGTCCATGAGAAATGTCTTCCAAGCTCTTGCCGCATCACGACGCATTGCACGAGTACCAATTCCCGTATCGAAGGCAATGTCAATAGGGGCACGATGTTCTCTAACCGCAACGGACCGTACAGCGTAATCGATTTGAGATTTCCAAAGTGAACCGGATTGGCTGCTATAGTCTCGAACCAGTAAGAATGATCATCCCATTGCCATACGTCCTCCACGTACACCCTCTCGACTTTGGGTGTAAAGAAGAGGAAGAACTCGAGGTACCACCAATGCATTTCATACTCTGAAAAGAAGCTGATGAAGCGTGCAGGTAAGTTCATAGACACATCCGTCGTGTTTAGAATACAGCCGAGTGCCTGAAGCTTATTCGCAAGGACGTGTCTGTCCGCCAACGATAGCATTCGACGTCGAGCCGGACCCTTCCAGTAGTCCTGATACCACACCACCTCTTTGACACTGTTTGCGAGCTCTTGGCATTTATCTGGTTCTGAAAGTGCTATGGTCCCCAAGAATGGCTCCGGGGCATAGCCTGGGAATCTTCGGTAGAGCCGGTGAAGTGATAGGCGATGGAGCCGCCGACTCGTTATGTTGAGAGCGCGGAAGGTGGTCAGGTCATCAGCATCTAACTGATCGAGAACAAAAAGAATCAGCTCATCAGGAAACGAACTGAAACCTCCCTGTAGTGTTTTCGGTGAATCCATCTTTGCAGGTCTCTTGATGGCGAGGTTGATGAATATTCGAGGCCGCAACTGCGTATGCGCGGGGGTCATGACGTGACTAAGCGGCAGTGTTATCTAGCGGCTTGGCAAACAATGGCCGAGGGACCTAGGTAACTGAATCCTGTCTTCACGTGATTCTATGTAGCTACATTGAGTATTACGAATCTAAAAAAGTCTCAAAAGTTATAAAGATATCATATATTTTACATCACGGCGGTGTGAACATCATTTTTACAACTTTTTGTTCTTGCCGGGTAGAGGCTTTGTTACCCGTTTGGACTTTTTTGGATTTGTGATACCCCTCATATAGCATCAGAAAATCACAGTAGGCGCTCTAGTAGATTGAAAGCCACTCAATTATGTAAGTCACTTACTTGTGAACAACGTTATAGTAATAGTTATCTATATACTCTTACTAACAGCTTTGTGCACAGACTGGAAGACTCTTGCTAGTATATATAGCAAAGTCGCGAATTTTGCGTAGTCATAACCTCCGACACCATAACATCAGGCGTAAGGCCAAGATAAGGTAGAACATCCTGGAGCGTAGCCTCAGGAGTATCTGCGTCTCTTGTTTTTGGACCACCGAACTGCGTGTTCCGGACGTCGGGCTTCTCTTGCTGCCACAGGTACCACAGACGGTCTACCTGGGTATGGTGGAGGAAGAAAAGGGGATCTGTCAAATCGTCAGCTTAAGCCAGCCCGTGCATATATTCGTATCATCAAAAGGCCGTTTGTGTGCGACACAAGTACTTACCGTTAGGGGATGTTGCAGGTGACATATCGCCACCGATGGCCGAATGTATTGCGCCGTGCGGGACGCCTTCCAGCTGGAAGCGGAAATCAGGATAATTTTCAAGGGCATTGATCTCTTCGACGACTTTTGTTGTGTAGAATTCGGAGAGCATATTGCCAGGGAACGCGGTACCACTGTTCCAATTCCGGACAAGACAATGCGGGGCGTATCCACTCATTTTATAAGCAGGTTGGAGGTCTTTTAGGGGGCCATCCACGACACACTTGGTGCTTCCATCTCTACTCTGGGGATCGATAGCGGGATCGCCGTTGCCCCCAAAACCTGTAGTTGGGTCCCAAACAGGTGACTTGGTCACATCATCCGTATCAAGGGTCCAGTCCCAATAACTGAAATAGTCAGGTTAGTTAGTTGCATAGCCACAGCGAAGCCAGGAGCTGTGGTTGCTTACGCCATAGGGCCTGTGTAGCCACAATCTGCAAGTGCGTCTTCGTATACTTGGACAAATAACCTATGCCAGGGAAGGAACATAGCTACTGTGTGAACTGTAAGATCTTAGCGTTAGTCCATACTATTCAAACCATTGCGATAGAAGGGCAAGCAATTTGGAAGCACTCACTGGTTTCGTCAAGCTTAGTATGAATGTAGGGGAAATCGTCGTAGCGCGTGGTATTGAGACCTAGACTGGAGGGCTTGGTCTTCAGGCACAAAACAGCATCGATGTACTGTTTTTGGTTTTCTGTGCTCAACGTCCGCCATTCGACTCGCTTGACAGGAGTGGTGCATTCATTGTCAGCTTGGCGAGGAATCGTGGCGGCAGCGCAGAGGCCAGCTGAAAGAATGAAGGGAAAGCGCATTTTCGTAGAGGATCGGCAAACCGAGTCGTGTTATATGGATGTTATCTT
>Ga0265798_10009059_pt1 | contig 12540 bp, 13 predicted proteins | sample P3T30metagenome_FD_192430 | JGI IMG/M metagenome (GOLD analysis project Ga0265798, IMG submission 192430) | Plant litter microbial communities from East Loma Ridge, Irvine, California - P3 T30 | ecosystem: Environmental > Terrestrial > Plant litter > Unclassified | place: USA: California...
CAATATCTAAAGGCCAGGCAGCGAAACGTAGCAATTCGGGCTGGGACATGGCAGCCATGTAGTGTAATTTGTCTGCCTTGTCCCTGTCCGGTGCTTCTTTATAAACTTTCAGTACTATCCCGGTCTGATTCTGGACTTCAAACACATCACCCTCGCCTCCGCCTCCAATTCGACGGCCGGTCCTGTAACGTTGCTGTTGCCCGATATACTCCGTACCCGTCATTCTTATTTACCCTCTGTCGTTTGAGACGGATCCGCTTTTAGGCGTGTGGCCAAAACCAGCGTCTTGTCGTCGTCCGTGCGGTTATTAATCAGCTCACCAGACAAATATTCTTTAAGTTTTGTATTGAGTATTGCTACATGTGCTGGCTCTTCAGCTTTGCGTAACCATCTGAACAGATTTGTAAAGAATGGCTGGTGTACACTTTCCGTTTCATTTACCAGCGTTAGCATCTGCAAGCCGTCTGTAAATAAGCCGACCTCTTCTACACGTTCATCAATGATTTTATGCTTAAGGTGACGAAAACCAGGGTCGTCTATGAGAAACGTCGTCGTGTTTTGATATTCGCCATTATGCGGCCACCATATCGTAGTGAAATGCCCGTCGCCATCATTACGAACAATCGCGCCATCGCCAATCTGGATAAAGCAGGCTCGTTTTGGCAGAATGATACAACCCAGCAGCGTGCAGGAGTATTCGTTTAGTTCATCACCACTTTGTTGAGCTAACAACTGCAGTTGCTCATAAACCGTTTCCGCTAAAGCGATAAGGTGTTTTTCCGCCCAATCAACCTTTTCTTTCAACAGTCCATGAGCGAACGCTACTGCTATGTCAACAGCAGTCTGCGCTGCCTCAGCTGCGTTCTTTGCGCTTCCGGCACCATCGCTAACAAAACTAAGAAGGGCAATTTCGCCGTCCTCCTGCTCGAATTGCAGGAATACTGAAGCATCTTCACAAGCTTTTCCGTTAACAATATGCGAAGAGCCAATGACGCTTTGTCCAATGGCTTTCCACATCATACCTCTCCCCAGCCTGAAGGTGGCAATAATGCGGTAGGGGTGCCCGGGTTCTTGCTGGAGACCATCTTCATGGAGGAAGATAACCAAAGGAAAAATTCGCGGAACATTAAGCCCTTAAGTTTAATGGGAGTACGGACTGCAATCTGCCCAAGCGTATCCATGCTCGCACCTTCTACACCAATTGCAAAGAATGCAAAAGAATTATTACTCTCACCGTCTTTTACCAGTTGTGCCGCCTGACTCCAGTGATCTGTGGGCGCTCCGTCGGTGATGAGTATGATCCATGGTTTATAATAGCCCACACCATTTTCTTTGTAAACAGCTTTGCGCTTGTTGATGAGATCTATCGCCAAGGTAATTGCAGAACCGATGGGTGTATCTCCGCCGGCTGCTAAATACTTCGGATTAAAATTATCAACGGTTTGAAAATCCGACTCAAGCGTTGTCGGGCCGAAAGTGATCATCGCTACTTCAACACGTTTGGAGGCGAGCGAATCCTGCATCAACTCCTCTTTCAAAGTTCTCACGCCTTCATTAAGCTGCTGGATGGCTTGCCCGCTCATCGAGCCGGATGTGTCCAGCAACAGCATACATGGGCAACGTGATTCAGGATTGTTTGCAAAGTCATCTGATCCAAACGGGATCTGTTCAAATGATATATAGTCGGTCATTAAAGTTGCTTAAATTGATATCAAATATAACAATTTTTATAGGGTATGAGACCTCCGGTAACAAGGGGATTCCTCTGTTTATTAATTTTTCCTTGCATTGCTGTACGAACGTTGGAAGGATTTGGGTAAATTTTAATTCGTTTTGCAACGAGCCTATAAGGCTCGTTGCGTTAAGTATGAAAACCGTCTTACAGCTATTGCATAGGTATCGGTATTGTTTGTAAGATTAAAATTACGTGCACCTGCATGAGCGCTGAAACTTGGCGATTTCGATTTGTACCTGTACATACTTCTAGGCCGTACAGGCGGAAGCAGTTTTTCTCAATACCTTATTCCTTTCGAATATTTGCCATATTGCCTTTAAAATAATGAAATTTGTGCTTTCACTGGCGCTGGTTTTGAGGCAACCGGAGCGGTATGACCTGCAAATTCCAAAGCTGGCCAATGATTGAATTCTAATTTTTCGCTGTCAAAAAAAGTCATATCAATCGGTGCCAGCTCCGGATAATCAACGGGAGTCGCCTCCAAAGTAGTGCGATAATCGCGGTCAATGGTGCAGAACTCCAAAAGGTGAGACGGAATTTGTGTCCGGGCAATTATAGAAAGCCGCTCTTCGGTTGGTTTTTCCATTAACCATTCCCACGCCAATTCTTCGGTTAAAATAGTCGGCATCCTCTTTTTAGAATTATGGATTTGATCCATAACTACATTTGCTGCGGTGATGCCGATGGCTACCGTATTCACAAACTCACTTGTTTCCGGGTCAAGCCACTCGTTATAAAGACCCGGCATAAAGAAATACTCCTGGTCTCTCACGCTAACCATATATGGGTATTTGATCATCTCTTTAAGTTCCTGACCCTTTTTTCCAATCTTGGGTATGTGGCGTGACTCCACAATACCAGTCGATAACACCAAGCAACGACGGTTTTTGGCAGCATCCGCCCACATGGAACGTTTGCCGTCTTCTTTTACAAAAAGATTCTCTGACTTGAAGTTCAGCGTTGTGTATTTGGCGCGAAAGATATTCGCTTCGGCGCGCGTCTTCATATAACCGGGGATATAACCCCATTCCGCCTGGATTATATCGAACTCTTTACCGTCCTCCGTTGGTACCAGGATTGCGCATGGTGCATAATTAAACCCGTTGTGCACACCGACGTTCAGGAAATTATATTTCCTGATCTCTTTCTCTAAACCCTTTAGGCGGATATACTCCGCTCGTGTCACCTTTTGTCCGTTGTAATAACACATAGCTATTTTTTTTTGCTTCTTATAAAGTTCGCAATTAATTTGCCAATTTCCTCAGCTTCTTCTTGACGTCCTTCGGGCAGGGACGTCCAGAACTTTTTCTCATTACGATCTTCCGCTACAGTAATAGTCAGCGGTTTTAATAACTCAACATGAAACACACGCTTATTAGCAATACCATGTTCGGTAACTCTGACATTTGTGCTACGGTATTGAATTTCAAATAACGGTTCTATTTCACGCATTAATAAAATTACAAATTATTACTTATTTCTTTTAATTCGGTATTTTAGCAATGCCGACAAACATCCGTTGGAATTTTGACCCCTGAATCTGAAAATAAAATGTACAGTAGCGCGCGTGAGTATGCCGAAATAATTAAGGCTGAGGATTTCGAGTATGCAGCCGAACCTGACGATTTAGAGTATCGAAAAGTAATGCTTCGAGATCATTATGGAAGCCAATTCAAATCAATGAAGTATGATTTAAATCTTGAATTTACACCGACAAGGACGAAATATCAACATATACTGGACATTCTACATTTTTTTTTCTGCAACACGTTACCCAAAGAATACCAGGAACGCTTCGCTGAAAGGTTTTACTACACAACAGTAGATAATCGCCGAATGTATGCACAGATTAAGAGAAGCCCGGATAAAAGATTTTATGCGCTATTTATAAGCTCATCGCTGATAACCATTTTACATAAATTGGGTAAGCTCATGCTGGCCGCATGCTTTCCAAATAGAGTTGTAAGTTGTTCGCGTTATCCCGATGAGAAAGTGAACCGCAAACAAATAGTAGGAATGCTCGCAGAAACCTACGGATATTTCAAAGAAACTAAGCTTCCCCTGGGGCCCATGATTATTTTAGAGGGGAGTGTCGAATTGGAGCACCGTAAAACTCTTGCTATTCAGGAAAAGTTACTCGCTTATCATGAGATCGCTCATGTTCTCAATGGAGATATGGAAGCGGACGCAGATGAAAATCAAATTCTAAGCTCAGATTACCCTAATCTGAGCTATCAACGAGAATATTATGCTGACCGCATCGGCTTTGGCCTTTTATTTAGAGAAGAACGACATTATGGAAGCCTTGACGAAAAATCGAAGATCAGCATTTTATCAGCTTTGATCACCCTCTTTCATATACAATACGATCTTCAAGGAGCAGAAACGACGCTTTATCCCCATCCACATGACCGCCTTTTTGCTATCATCAAATGTTATTATGGAGAGGCCTCGGCGGATATCATATTAAAGGAGGTAAAACGCAATGTTGTTCCTTTTATGCCATTACCTGAATTACCCAAGTTTGAATCAAAAGAAATAGAAATGGTCGCTCAAGTCGAACAAAGATTAAGCGCTTTCTTCTTCAAACTGTAGATTACGCATTTAGGAGCCAACAGAAAAAACTTCAAGTTATCGATGCGATGTAGTCTAAAAATATTCCTTTAATTATAGGCTGGAGTTCGGCTTCAAGTGGGTCTATAAAAAACACATCAAATTTACTTATCATTGTTTTCCTGAATAGCGTGTACTCGAGATATTCATCTTCTGACTCATCGACTAAAGTTAAAAGCCAAGACTTAATTTTTCGTTCTATATAATTCAAAGAAGCAGCATCTTCCGTCAGATAGTCGCGTAAAAATTCGCGCAAACGGTTTAGCTTTGCCTCGTATATTAGTCTTCTCCAGCCGTTGAGGTCAGCATTATCCAATTTGATGATCCGTACAGTTTCCTGGGCTTTAAATGATATGCCTGAAATCTTACCGCTGATATCGAAAATGAATTCATTTTCTGGGACGCAGTATTCGGGATGCAAGAAAATGGGGTTTTCCTGAACGTTGTAAGCATGATCATAAATAAATTGCGCGGTATCAGGGATGGGAGGAACGCCGCTGACGGGATGGTTTGTGTTCCGGTTTTGCAGGACGGGATAATTGGAACCTTTTGCACCAACAGCATTACAATCCGTACAAGCCGGTACTAAATTCGTCCATTCATAGGAAAGCCAATAATATCCATGAGTGCCGCGAGGCATATTTATGATCTTGCCCTTTGGCCGATGATGATCAACTTTAGGTTGAAAGGTATATTTTTCGCAATAAGCGCATTTATTTCTATATAAACCCTTTAGGGCGATTTGCACATTATAAGTAACAGAACGGTCAGGATGTACCTGTTTACCTCTGTACAAGTCATCATTAGCGTCAGTGGATGGTAACGCAATGATTAGATCTCGATGTGCAAGGCATTGGGCAGAATTGAGCTCTGCGGGAATGGGTATCAAGCTACGGTCAAATGTCTTCATCTGAATTTCTTAGTCGCTCTGCAATTATTTTAAGGTCTGCTTTAACCTGATCGTTGTGTTTTATGTCATTCAGTGAATCTTCTGATCGGATCTCCTCCGGTTTTGTGTCAATCCGTGAAAATAACTTATCCATTCCAAATAATTCTGAACTTAAAAGGGCATTTGGCAGCAAATGGGAAACGGCAATATCTGATAGATCAGTTACTTCCACGCCGTTTTTGGCGTTTCTCTCGACTCTGTAAAATTGAGAGTCAGATGGGGCACCTAATAGTGGAATAGGGCTGTGGCTACTCGCTAAAAACCTAACCCGAGGGAATGTTGTTGTAAGTTGTTCTACTAGGACCTTTTGCAGGTTAGGATGAAGATGTACATCTATTTCGTCAATAATGACCATTCCCGATAGCTCAGATGGGTCGTTGATGTTGGGTTGCTGATTGTATAACCGCATCATCATATCGCCAATCATCGCCACGATACTTTTCATTCCGGAGGCAAGTTGATTGAAAGTAACAGGAGGATAATCCCTATGTTGATCATCTTTTTCAATATATTCTGTCGCTGTGAAGTTGTCCCTTTTGGTGAATTTAACATTCACATTATTGGGTAAAATGTCAGCAAGGACCTCATGAATATAATCTTGACGTTTTCCAACCATATTCCGGAGACGCTCATTTCGTAACCAAATGTTAAGCTGGTCCTGGATGTCAATTAGTACAGTATCACTATCAAACAGCGACGCAGACAATCCCTTTTTACTCAATGATTTATCTAAAGAAAAATTTCTGGGGTTTGAAAAGCTGGTTTTCAGCCGTGCCGCGCCATAAGCACAAAACCCGCTAAGGATTCCTTTTTTTAAGTTAGTATGCTCATTTCCATGCCGCTCGAATATCGGCCCAATACGCGGAAAATTGAACTTAACGTAAAATTCTGGAGCTTCCGGGGTTTTTAAATGACATACTCCCGCTGCAATCGCTCTAAGAATTGATGTTTTTCCTGTCCCATTTTCGCCTGTGAAAAAGATCCATTGAGCATTTTTTCTGAATTGCAAAAAACCGGTATCTTTAATAGGGCCGTAATTTTGGATCTGAAACCCGTCGATTGCTACTTCTGTATCGTCTAGTACAGCATATTTATCACCGATCTCATAACGGTAACGGTCAATCTTACGTTGAGCTTCAAAAAAATCTTCATCATTTATAAAGCTTATCCTATCATCTGGATGCTTATCGAAATAATTTTGCTCATCGATTAACCGCTGATCAATGAATCTTTTATCTCCTCTCAAAAAACTACCTAATCCTGCTATGTAATCCTAGTCAGTGTTATACCGTTTAGAAAATCTCCTGTTTTCACCTTCCAGATTAAGTGGATTATCCTGGCCAATCAAGACTTCCTTAACAAAGTCATTTTTAAGGTCCGAATCTGAAACGGCAATTTCTAAAAATGTATGGCCGGTGACATGCACCACAAAACAGATATTAGGCGTCTTGTTTTTCCAATCCATTCCAGTCCAAAATGAAACCGCCAGATAATTGTCATTCCCATAAAACCAATATCCTTGTTCCAGTCGACCGGCTCGATTACTTTTTCGAAATGTAAAATTCATATCTTCGTCCCCGCGCCAATGCTTGAGGTATTGAAAGACATTTTCGTGTATTTCTTTAATATTATGTTCCATTAACTTACCGCTTTTTTATAAAGGTTGATCCGGAATGCCTCAACCGGACGATTTAGGTGCATAAATTGATTCTTTTCAGCTTGGTATAATTTGCTTTTCCCAATACCTATAAGAGCAGTACGTGCTGGAGAGTACAAAGCTTTTATCTTAACAGGGCGCCCAAAGAACGGTATCGGCAGGTCCACTTCCCGATCTTTTCGAATGGCCGTTGTAAGCGGCATTTCCAAAATATCCGAGTAGAAGAGTCGAAAAGCGTTGTTTTTGCCGAAACCGCTTGTGCATAGAATTTCCTTGATAGCAGAATTTTTAATTCTTTCGATCAACTCAGTTTTATGCAATAAGACGGGCTTAAGGTCTTTATCTAATGCGGTGGCATTCAGGCGTTCACAACGAATTATGGTATCGCTGACGGCCAATTTTCTGCCTTTTAAGAAAGCTTGTACTGCGTTAAGATCTCCGGGATCAGTTAATTCTCCGGGAAAGGCGGCGTGAAATATTTTCCAAATACTTAACTCATTGCCATAAAAGAATTGCATTAAAAATTTTTCGTGGTGATGCGGGTGTATGGTTCCAAGAATCAGTCTTTCGGCCGTTGGGTCAATTGGATAAGTCTGTAAGTATTGATGTGTTGTAATCAAGTTCTTCGGTTTAATCAAATATACTACTTTGGGCAATAATGCCCTGTCCTCTTCGAACTAACAAGCGCCTTGCTTTTACGCTGCCGCTTCTGCCTATTACATCCGTAAGATACCAGAGTAATTATATCTCCTTCATCAAAACGTTTGTAACCAACCCGTTTACTTTTGCTCAGATTCAGCTTCTCTTTTAGCAGTTTATCCAAGTAAGTAAAAACGAGTGTGATGTTTTGATCATGACCTTTAAGGTCCTTTTTTATTTGTTGGTTTTCCAGCTTAACCGCTGTGTTTTCGTTGCGATGATTCATTTCAGCAAATTAATTTGTAACCCAAGCCCCGTATACTCATAATCTGCACATCGGGATCGTCTTTAAGCAATTTACGGATATGGGTCATGAATACATTCATACTGTTCGTGTTGTATATAGTATCATCGCCCCATATTTTTATTAGCGCTTCCTGGCGTTCCAGAACATTGTTACGGTACTTCAACAACAATTCTATTAATGCCGTCTCCCGGTAAGACAGGTCGTAAGTAGCTTCGGGTGTTCTCAGTTGCTGTCCGACCGTGTCGAGAACGCTTTTTCCAAAACTAATTTCCGACTGCTTATCACCTTCATTCTGATTGCCGGTTCGGCCAAGCAGCGCTTCGATCCTGACTGTAAGTTCTACGACACTGAATGGTTTGCGCATATAATCATTACCGCCGGTTTTAAAGCCTTTCACCACATCTTCCTCCAGTGATTTCGCACTCACAAATATTATAGGAATCGTCTTGTTTACTTTCCTTATATCCTCTGCGAGCGAATAACCATCTTTTAGCGGCATCATGATATCCAGAATACAGATGTCAGGTTTTGCTGTTTTGAATAATTTCAAAGCGGTTTGACCGTCTGATGCCCTGAGCACATCATATCCTTTTCCTTTCAGGTTATCCGAAACGATCTGAGCCAGAAATGGCTCGTCCTCTGCGTACAAGATTTTATATGTCATAATGCTTCCGGCAAAAAAATTGTGAAGGTAGCTCCTTTTCCGGGTTTGCTGCTTAGTTCAATTCGCCCGTGGTGCTTTTCAATGATCTGCTTTGCGTAATCCAGCCCTAGCCCCGTTCCTTTAATGTTGTACAGATCTGCTGTATTGCCGGGAACGCGAAAGAATCGTTCAAAGACCTTGTCCTGATAAGCATGAGGGATCCCTGGACCGTTATCCTCAAAACTGATCATCACCTCACTGTCGTTTTTAGCACAACTGATTTTCAGCTGAACGTTTGCGCCGCCATACTTCAAAGCGTTTTCGATCAGGTTATAAAACACGTTAACCAAATGTGATGTGTCACCGGTAACGAAACACGGTGTGTCAGAAAGGTTCCACACTATCTCAGCTCCGGCGTTGGTTAACTGAAGCTGTAGCGACGTAATGATCTGATGCAATGCCGGCTGAATTTCGAATAGCTCCTTTCTTAGCCCACTTTTTCCATGATCAAGATGCTCCAGATTAAGTACTCTGTCTATCATCAGATTCAGTCTTTTAAGCTCACTCCGGCTGATATCTAAATAATTTCTCAGCGTTTGCGGATCATGCTCCAGGTGGTTCTCCATGATGGATTCCAAAGCTACTGCCACAGTGGCAACCGGAGTCTTCAGTTCGTGGGTCATATTACTGGTAAAGGAAAGCCGGGCCTCTGTATACAGCCTTTGGTTGTTCATCAGCCGAAGAATGAAAAAGAAAACAGCCCCTGTTAATATGATCATGATTAACGACGAGATCAGATGGAAACGCATCCGGAACAATACAACCGGTGTGACCGATGGAACTACAAGTTGATAAAGATTTAAAAAACGAAGGTTATAGCTATACTGCTGACTTTTAAAGTTTGTCGTGTGATCACCCAGATTCTGCGGCCCCTGGCCGCGCTGGTTGATATCGTAATTCAGCTGCAACTTTTTATACTCCAGATTGGTGCCCAATAAACGAAACTGTTCACGAACCAGGCTGTCCATTCTTCGAAAGTCATTATTGTCTGCCTTTTTCAAAACCGCAAGCGAGATGTTATTATCAAATCTCACGACGTGGCGGTTCGGTATGGGCTTAGTGCTGCCATTCAAAAACCTTAGACTAATGTCAACGAATGTGCTGTCCCCTTTGGTGTCTGAAAAGAACCGGCTGCCAATGTTATGAAACCGCATATTGTTATAAGCCTGCCGGAAATCCAGCCATTCACGGGATAAAAAAAAGTCGCGAAAGTTCCTGCTTTTCTCATGGCCGGGAACTTCACTTAAATAGGTGCTCATTTTAGCTGCGTTACCCACCGCCTGTTCCAGATCTCTTTTGACCTGGGTCACCTGCGATTTGAAAAGCTGGTCCAACCAGGTCAGCTGCAGCAGGAGGGTAGCTATCATGACAATTATGACCAGCGGATAAGCATATTTGTTCGAGAGCCATTTCATAGTACTAAGTTGTAAATAAATAATTTATCGGACTGATGCTCATGGATGATTTAATGTTATTTAAGGTTTCTTAAGTTTCCTTAATGTTTCTTCCCGGTACGTTTGTACCATGAAACGATTACTTCTTTTTTTAATTCTGATCAGCCCGGTTCTGGCCCATGCCCAGCAACAGATATTAGAGGGTTTGGTCAGCGACGAATCGCGGCAGCCACTCGATGCTGCAACGGTTACCCTGAGCCGTAATGGTGCCAATATAGCAAGCGCCCTTGCCGACTCGGGAAAATTTATGCTTAATTACACAGCTCCAGGCGACTATATAATCACAGCATCACTGGTAGGTTATCAAACTTTCACCCGGAAGATTTCACTTCCAAAAGATACGGCAATGATTTTTATGAAGACTGACAGCCGGCAGCTGAAAGAGGTCACGATCTCTTCCTCAAGACCTGTGATTGAGCGTCAGATAGACCGCATCACCTTTAATGTGGAGAATAGTGTCATTGCCAGCGGTGGTACCGCCTGGGAAGCGCTCAGCAAATCACCCGGTGTTCAGATCAAGTCCGATAATTCGGTCAGTGCAAATAAAAAAGGGGTACAGGTTTATCTTGATGGCAAACCGCTGCATATCTCCGGCGATGAACTGGCCAGCTACCTTCAGGGGATGCCGGCAAACCTGATCTCCAAAATAGAAGTGTTTGCCAATCCACCGGCAAGTTTTGATGCCGAGGGCGGAGCAGTGATTAATATTCTGACAAAAAAGAGTAAAGCACAGGGACTGAACGTTAGCCTGAATGCTTCGTTTACGCAGGCTACTTACAGCAGTTATCTTGGAAGTGCGAACTTTAATTACAGGGATAAAAAAATTAATATTTTCGGAAGTTATGGTTATACCAGCAGAACTTTTGGCCGGGAACAGCATGATTACATCACTTATGCAAATCCGGGAAACAGTTCTTACTGGGATAGTCCGGGGTACAACGTCATCAAGTCCATATCCAGTAATTATAAAGTTGGTGCCGATTATCAAATTTCAGATAACCAGGTGCTGGGGTTACTGGTAACCGGTTATAACAGAACCGGAAGCACAATTACCAATACACCAACCACGGTAACAAGTAATGGCCGGAATACTCCGGACTCTACTTTGCTGACCAGCGGCAATACCAATGGGAAAGGAAACCGGTATGATTTTAATTTAAATTATAACATCAAACTCGACACCGCCGGAAAGTCACTGAATATTGACCTGGATTATTCCCCATACCGTTCAAAACCGCTGCAGTACGTTGATAACACGACTTTCCTGCCGTCCGGAATTCCATCCAGTAACGACTTTCATATCTATACGGCCAGCCTGCAGCATATCAATATCTATACAGGTAAACTGGATTACAACTATAAAATCGGAAAATTATGGACGCTGACCTCAGGGTTGAAATACAGCAGTATTGACACCAAGAATAACTTTGATTTTTATGACAACTCCGGATCATCCAAAATATACCAGCCAGCAAACAGTGATCATTTCGACTACACGGAAAATACGGGAGCGGCTTATACCAGTATCAGCGGAACTTTTGGGAAATTTAGCATCCAGGGTGGGTTAAGGGCAGAGTATACCCGCACGAGAGGTTATTCCGAAACCCTGGATTCCCTCAATAAGCGGGCATATTTTAAGTTGTTCCCGACGCTATACGCAACTTATAAGATTAACGATCAGAATGAATTGCAGGCTACTTATTCCTACAGGATTGACAGACCGGGATATGCTTTGCTTAATCCTTCCAAACACTACGCAACCCCCTATAATTATATCGTCGGGAACCCTGGTCTGCAACCTGCTTTTATCCAGGATTTCGAACTGGGATATACTTACCACAAAGACTTTAATTTGACCGCCTACTATACGGCTACACACGGGCTTTTTACCAATATTACTGTTCAGGATAATCTTAAGAATCTTTTTTATGACACATTCCAAAATGTTGGCTTGAGCCTTAATTCAGGTCTAAGATTTTCAGCATCATTCCATCCGGCTGAATGGTGGGAAATGTCCGCAATAGCAGAAGGTTATTATATGAAGGAGAAATCTGACTATCTCCAGGGATCATATAACTACCACAAGCTCGGGTACGATGGCAACGCCACCGCGACGTTTAACATCGATAAAAAGTCTGGTCTTAAGGCGGAAATTACCGGGTTTTATTACGGGCCCGGCATCCAGGCTATTTTTAGAAACAGCCATACGTCAGAACTTGACGCGGGGATCAAGATGAACGTTTTGCACGGCCAGGGCACCATTAAACTAGCTGCAAACGATATATTTTACAGCAATAAATTCAGTGTCGCTGTCAATTACCTGAATCAGAATAATGGTTTCTTCCAATCAAATGACACCAGAAACGGTACACTGAGTTTCACTTATCGCTTCGGCAGAAACGTCGCTGCAGCAAGAAAACGTGTTACTTCAAGTGAGGAAGAAAGCAGAAGGGGGCAATAGAAATGATAAGACGGCATTTGTT
>Ga0265798_10009062_pt1 | contig 12537 bp, 9 predicted proteins | sample P3T30metagenome_FD_192430 | JGI IMG/M metagenome (GOLD analysis project Ga0265798, IMG submission 192430) | Plant litter microbial communities from East Loma Ridge, Irvine, California - P3 T30 | ecosystem: Environmental > Terrestrial > Plant litter > Unclassified | place: USA: California...
AAAGTCCCGTTAATCAGGACGAAGTGCAACAAGATGATGAGCTGGATATGGGTATGCTCGGTTACAATCCGACAGCATCGCATCTAAGCCCAGGACGAGAGCGACCGCCGCTCACATCGTCGGATATAGATCTTGATTTTGGCCTTCCAAGGTTACCGTCATCGGCACAGAGTGGAAGGAGTCGCGGAAATCCTTCTAGTCTAGGTTCCGTGGATGAATACTCATCGTCACCGCCAGCACGGCCGTCAAATCCGACTCCCCGTCGCGGTCGAAACGGTCCTTTCAGTAGCGACGATACGCCTTCGCCACAACGCCTGGGCCCCATAGACCTTTCTAGTGAAGATATTCCTTCTGGTGAAGATGAAACGCCCATTCTCCGTCCATCTAATCCTACACCTCGCCGTGCCCAAGGTTCTATAGATGTACAAGTCGACACGCCACGGCCGAAGACTGCACGCAGGAATAGAGGTGATATGGATGAAGATATTCATGACCTTTACACTTCTGTTGCCTCTAGAGACGGCACCTCACCAGTGCAAGAATCACCTCGACCGCGCATCACCGGCAACGACATTCGTGAATGTCGCGAGAAGGCACGCGCTTCAGATGCCCAGAAGACCCCCGTAAAGCCGCGCAATGCCGTTGCGTTACGCCAACCGCCCATCGCGATGGCTATGAGAACCGAAGGTGAAGTTCCCGGTCATCGGCTTTCTCTCATACGGGAGAGTCTATCTCCACATGGGGGCCCTGTGATAGACGCCAAACAATATCGCGTTGCGGAGACACGCAAGCTTAACAAACAGCTTGAGGGTGAGAGGGAGGAGCGCCGTCTGTTTAAGAAGCGTATACCGCCAATGGGCGAACAAGCGCGTGATAATGAAGAAGAGGAACTTACCGAAGGAGTGGAGGCGGGAGAACGGGGAGTGCGTCCTGAGTTCAGTCGAAGGAAAGAACCATTCGAGCCCATTTCCACCGGCCCAGAAGGTGAAGACGATGACGACCTGGTGCACTTCGAAGACGCGACCAAATATCCCTCACCAACAGGAGTCATCATGACCGCCTCACCAGCAGTCCGCCACGACAACCCATTACCTCCTGCTGCGACTCAATCCTCTTCGTTGAGATCAAGGCCATCATTTCAGGCAAAGACCAAAGGCCAATCGCGAAGGTCGGCGGCTCCAATCCCACCCGAAACGACTACGAAGAAGGCGGCGGAGGCACCTGCAAAAACGCCTGCGAAGACACCTGCGAAGCAAAAGGCTCCACCAACACCCGGGACGCGGAAGAGCGGAAGAATTGCAAAGTTGAAGGGTGAGAAGAAGTGAACATTAGTACTGAACTCTGTTCAGGGTGTCGAGGAGGTGCTGGTCGATGTTTGCATACTTCAATTGATGATTTGAATGCCGCTTGTTATACGTTTTCTCACAGTCATTTTTTGGCATGCTAATGCATCATTATGCTGATTGGAGAGGGCCATGTTGTCGTGATCAAAATTGCCACTATGACTTCAAATGACGATGTGACGTCATCAGCCCTTCTCTCAATCATCTTCATCTTCGAATCCTCCTCTTTTCCGATCATTGCATCCTCAACACTTTCTGATCGTGACCTGCCAAAGTTTGCGCATATCTCAACAAAACATCTACATGGCCGTAATAGGGTCGCTAGCAACGGCCCTGCATGGTGGCTGACTGTCAGCTGGTCAAGTGATCGGCGTATTGCGCTGATTTTATTCATCACTGCCTGAAGCATGAAATAAGGCCTACAGTCAAAACTTCATTTCATAGACATTCGCGTTCGTTATAGGTCGACCAGCTACCCGTTTTGACAGTCTCGTGCTATACGCCACACGGCATGGCTGTTGACCGGCCACGCTGAAGTGTTATCTTCATTCAACAAATTGATGAATCCTTCGTGATGATAAAAGTATAAGAGTCTCACTGCTGAACTCACATAATTATACCATCAACATAGCTTGACAATTTGCGTCACTTCTCAACACCTCCAACGCCTATCGCAACCACCCCAAATGTCCAACCCACAAACCCCCATCTCCCCCTCCCACTTCCACCGCATAACCAACACCGCCAACCCATCCAACCCCACCCTCGACATCGTCAACGACCACGGCACCCAAAACAGCACCGGCCTCCTCAAACTAACCCGCGAAGGCTACTACTCAGGCCAATACTGGGCCTTCATACCCTCACCCTCATCCTCAACCCCCAACTCCTACCGGCTCCGTACATGGTGGCTAGGCCCAAACCGGCTGCTCGACGTCTACGCAGACGACACGTCGAAAGCGGTGTTGAGACGGGCGGACGACACGCCGCATGCGCTTGATTGGAAGGTGGGTGAGTGGGGTGATGGTACTTGGTGGATTGGGAATGAAGCGGATGGTGTACTGAAGGTTATGGATGCTGGTGGAGAGAATATGAGGCAGGTGGTATTGAGGGAGAAAAATAATGAGGCTGAGACGCAGAGGTGGAGGATCGAGGTTATTAGGGAGATTAGTGAGGACGAGTTTCATGATAGACCTGCTACACCGGAGGAGGGAGAGGGCTGTGCATGAACGATGATGGTCTTATGTATTCAGTCGTAGAATTCGTTTCTATTCGTTCCATCTATGTACACATATTATTGATGCGAAATATCTACGAAGCAGGGGCAGCGGTGCCGTATGGGATCGCCTTGGCGCTCTCAATGTCGACGTAACCGTACTTGCTTCCGGTCTTGTCGTCGGAGAAGCCTTGAGCCCAGGTACCCATGTCCTTCTGGAAAGCCTCGAAGTTCTTCTCGTCACTCAGGTCGATAGGCTGTTGGTCTTTGCCCAGCTGCCTAATCTGTGTTCCTGCCGCAACGTTGGTGATGCCGAAATCGTTGTCGTCGGTCAATTGGTTGATCGCGGCGTGAACCTCGCCATTGATGATCTGGCGAGGAAGCTCGGGCTCCTGGGTGACTGGACGAGCGAGACCAACACCGTCAACGGTGTTGAGGGCGTCGACCATGGCGGCGGCGCTCTTGAAGCCACCAGTGACGTAGGTCCTGGTCTTGGAGAGCGAGGGAGTGATCTTCTCGGCGAAATCGAGGAAGAAAGCCTCGCGCTTCTTGGTGGACTCGCGCTTGTGACCGAAAGCAAGCTGCTCGTAGGTACCACCAGACAGTTCAACAAAGTCGAAGCTGTTGTCCTCAAGCAGCTTGCAGAGAGTTGCGGCCTCCTCGGTACCGAAACCCTTGTCTTGGAACTCAACGGAGTTGAGCTTGATACCAAGTACGAAGTTGGAGGAGGTGCGCTTGCGTACTTCCTGACCGATCTCGGTGATGATGCGTGCGCGGTTCTCGAGAGATCCACCGTACTTGTCGGTACGCTTGTTGGTGCTTGGGGCAAGGAATTGTGCGAGCAGGTAGCCGTGGGCGCCGTGAAGCTGGATACCGTCGTAACCGGCCTTCTCAAGGTACTCAGCTGCGTGAGCGAAGCCCTCGATGACGTTCTTGATATCCTCGTCGGTAGCGGCGCGTGGCTTGGCAAAGGTCATGCCCATGACGTTGCCCTCTAATTGTACGTCGGATGCGGAGATGGGGTTCTTTTGGATGCTCTCGGTTACCTGGCGACCTGGGTGGCTGACCTGTCCAACGATCAAAGAGCCATGCTTCTTTGACTGTGTCGCAAGCTCCTTGAACATCTCAAATCGCTCGCCCTCGTACTTTGAGCCACGGGGAATGATGGGGTTACCAGCAGCCTCCAGGTGGTCGTATTCGATCATGATGTTGCCAGTCAGGATGACGCCGAACTCGCCCTCGCCCCATCGTCGGTAGACATTAACGAGGTTCTTGGAAGGAACACCGCGGGCTTCGAGGTTCTGAGCATCCCATGACGATAGACGCTCGGTCATAGCACCCTTGAGGAATCGGTTCTGGGCGGTCTTCTTGGAGAAAGCAAAGTCGAGAGGCTTTGCCAAAGGAGCAGGGTCCTTCTTCTCGGCTTCATATCTTCTTGGTGCCATGTTTGCGGAAATGTGGATGGGTATCTAACAAAAAAGGCAAAAGTACAGAGTGATAAGACTGATGTTTGTAAGTTGTGTGTTGTGAGTGAGATGCGAACTTGGCCTGCGATTAATGGCGGTCTATAAGTGTCTCGTTAGTGCTTCATCAGTTTTGCATTTCTAAGCTTTTCCACGAGTATGTCGCCAAACAATGACGGACTCGTCCGAGATTGATCCATAGCCACGTCATAGAGGTACGCTATAGGCTAGGGCCCGGCTGCGACACCTCGGCAGATGTAGGCAAAGCACCGTGATCTAGATGCGCCTCTTGCGGGATGCCAGAAGATCGCGTTAGGCTGTATGGTGGAAGAGAGGGTTTGTGGGGTTGAAATGTCGCGCTGGAGCACCGGAGTGCGTGGCGTCATTCTCGCGTTACAAATCGTTCAGGAACCGGACGAATCGGACCGACGATGTTGCGGTTGCGTGCTATCACGTGTCGGTGAGCTGTCAGGAACGCCATCGTCGGAGCACGATCCCGTCCGACACCAACACCACGCGTTCAGCGGGCGCCACGACCCATCGATTGCTGAGATTACTTCCAAAGGTTTCTAACGCGTTCCTCAAATCGGCGACGTTGTTCCCGCTACACCGATGAAGGGGTCCGCCAACCGGCCGACTCGCCCTCTCCAAAGAGCACCAGATGATAAACATCTTCAACACGCGAATCACTGATAGAGCATGACACCTTCCAATATCGACATTTTAACGATTTTATGGTACGTGACGAGTGCAGGTGTCTAAGATACACGGTGGACGGCTACGCTATGTTGGATAGCATCGCCTCCAAGTTCCTTCGCTCCCCGAAATGCTCAAAGCGTTTGTTGCTTGCCAAGATGTATGCGATCGCCCTTACTCCGCCAGCACGGATAGTCCGGTGAAAGGAACCTCCTGGCACTTGTTCTGCTCGGTGATGAGAATCTCGTCACCAGCCTGGCAGTTGGTCGAAGCGAAGACGCGGAGAGACAGGCCCTTGTTGCTGTCGAATGCAACACTCTTGCCAGTGTTGAAACCCTGACACTTGTTGTTACCACCTTCTCCGAAGTTCTTGTACTGGCCGGTCTCGCAGTTCTGGAGGGAGAGATACAAGTCAGCTGGTATTCATGATGAGGATCGCCTCGCTGAGGCTCACATCGGTATATGACTTACGCTAACGGAGAAGGCGCTGACCGCGGGAGTGAGAGCGGCAGCAATGGCAATGACGGAGGTAAGAGTGAGCTGCATCTTGAAGTTCTGGGAGGCACGGTCAGCTGGAAGCAAAAGCAAGAGATTGACAAGACACACTGTTGGAGTGTTTAAGATTGAAGTGGGAGTGAGTTGCTTGAGGTTTGAGGATCGTGTTGAATGATGAGCTCTCGAAGGGAGAACAGCCTGATACTTATACCTCATTCAGGTTCGACAAGCCATGCTGGAAAAGCACAGTACCGACATTCCAAGACGCGTTCACAGCACAAAAGCGAAGCTTACCATCAACTTCTCCAGGCGTCCAACAGTGGGCTCTCTACTCGGGGTCGCTATGCCAGGTCGAAGTGGCTAAACCTCGGAAGCCTAAACGTAACCGCATTCTGAGCGCAGTAGGTCACTGCGGATGTCTTTAGGCATCCAGTGACTGAGGCGAAATCGTGGTTGGCAGACGCAGATCGACGAATTGTTATACACCGAGGACCAACAAGACACGTCTCTCAAGGATATGCGGGCTGTTCGCAGCGTTATGGCCCTTGACCAGTCGCGCCAATGAGCAGAGTGTATCTCGGCACTGCTTTGGTAAGACGTTCATCATCCTTGGTCAACACCACCGCCGCATATGCGATGGTGAACGACCGTCTCGACTCTTGGCGATGGCAGGCCTTACACTACCGGTACTTGTTACACCCATGTACACGTACCACGATCAGCAAAGCCAAGGAGAATCGGAGCCCTGAAGATGTTCCAAGCCCGACCCAGACGCTCTCACCACTCTTTCTCATAATTACGATCGTCAACAACGAACCCACTCATGGCGACACCAGCCACGATCCGACGACGACACAGGCCAGTTGTTCAATCCTCACCGCTGCGCATTAGAGACGGGCAGGAAGCCTCCACCCGCTGATACAGCGGCTTCGCTTGCCTTAGGCCACCATCCAAGATCAATTCGCTGGAGTAACTTCGGTCTCTCTACAGCCAAGATCGTACTTCCACATTTGTCCCGCAAATCAAGGCGGTATGTAAGTGTATAGATATCTGAGCAGCTTGGCTCATCACCTTAACTCTTCAACTTGATACTATCCCTTTGGTCGTTGAAGTAACATGCTTTCAATCATCATGACATATCAAGAAATGATAGCAGCCCATCAAGACTACGTACGACAACAGATACTACACCGATATTCGCTATCCGTCAGATCAGAGGATACGGGATTTCGCGGCATGCAATCCTTCGACGGGCCGGTAGCAGGAGTCTGGGGAGCGGACCCACGCGGCCCGCCTGATCTACGTAAAAGAAACGCCGATGCACGCGCATCTACCCACCTACGCGCGTTCTTCAGGGACATCTTGCGATCATTCAGATGCTACCAAGCAATCCATTCTGGGCTCGGTGCTAGTTCGGCCCTGCCATGACGCCGGACTGGCCAACACAGATCTTGGCCAGCGAAATGGTGGAGTAAGGCGAGCAAGGCATATTTGTAATAAAACAGTACATCAATCAAAGGCAGAGAGCGTAGTGATAAGAGTGGGCATCTGATAAATTGGAGTAGGACCAAACTCGTCGCCAGATCTCAACACTCCGAACCCGACGCCCGAGGCTTGAGCTGTATTGATTGCTCGGATCATACCAAGCCCGATCTGAAGTATGGTTGAACTATTCACTAGCTGACACATTTCGATGCATTTCTACCAAGAGCTGGTCTCAAAGACCACCACAATGCGCTCTTCCAAAGATCTAGGCCCGCCAGATCGCAGTTTATAGAACGTCTACGACAAATTTGAGTAGATTATATCTGACTACCAAGCAACTCAGAAAGACGCTCAACAAACGGTACTTGGAGCTCAACAAATGGTAAGCGGTTCTCAGAGATCAACCGCCTCTTCGTATTCTGGACAAGGCGTAATAGAGGCAGAGAATCGATTCGGCAGTCAGCGCAGGCCCTCGTGTAGGCATAGAGGATGCGGCGTAACTCCCGTGAGTAAGGTGCATCCTCTGAAGTTTCGAAATTCTCAGGCAGCATTGCCTTCTCGTCCAGACAAGTAGGGGATTGGACGTTCTGCACAACACACCAAGTTAGTTGTCCGATCTGATACACATCGACGGCTTTGGTACCATTTTGACCCTCCGGCGGCTCGTACGCACCGTCCATACTCGGTATTTCATTTGGCTCTGGATCTTCGTCCATAATCTTAACTTCTGATTGCCGCAAGGCGCAGCCAAAGTCGCCTAACTTGACGATCGGATATTCAGTCTTGTCTCGGGTGCTGGAAGTGAGAAATACGTTAGACAGGATGATGTCGCGGTGATACACGGCATCCCAAGAGGCGTCTTCTTCAACTTTCAGTCGTTCATCTCCGGGCTCTTGCTGATCAATCTTTTCGAGCACATTCGGACCATAGTGCAGGTACACAACCGCCCGTACCAGGCTCTCTAAAATGTTCCAGATGAAGAGCTCAGGGACTGGAAGTTCTAGCTCAAAGGCATAATGTTCGACGAAGTCCAACAATGTACCTTTGTTGCAGTACTCCGTAATCATCCATGCCGTGTCGTGTATGCTCTTCGGTGCGCTACCATCGAAGAACTTGATAACGTTGTCGTGTTGCAAAGTCCCGAGAATCTCGAGCTCTCGCTCAGCGAAGCCGAGATATTCAGTGGGTAGGGGAAGAATCTTCATGATCTTTGTGGATCTATTAGGGTCGTTCTCGTTGTGGACTAGATAAACGTCACGATTGAAGCTACCTTCAACGTCGTGTAGCTCGCGATCGATGCGCCATACCTCACCAGCTTTACCGTCATCAATCTTTCCGTCGAGTACGAACCGCTCGTCTGCTAACTCGGAGGCAAACAAGCTATTCAGCACATCAATTAGCATATGCAGGTGTTTGACCGTCGGCCTTCGTAAGCCATTGCCGTCCTTGTATTTGTAACAGCGGAGGAACAAACGAAATGCGTGAACCAAGCCTGGGTAGTCCTTTGGGTCCGCGGAGCAAGTCCTCAAATTCTTCTCTTTCAGAAACCTTGTGAATGGAACCTTATCAGTAGGGTAAAACCAGGAGATCTCCTTTGAAATACACCAGTGCTCAAACTCGTTGGAAAAGTCTGGAGTTTTCAGACCTTTCATTGCTAGCTCCTCGAGCGATAGGAGCGTTGAGTGCGGTGCCACGCTGACATTCGTCGTTTTAGTTGTACTCGAGCTCGAGGCCATGTTGAAAGCCGTAAGAGATACGTCTTTGTCGCTAGCTGAAGCCGAAATAGTGAGGGAAAAAACGAAGATCATAGAATACTATATACCGCTCCGGTATACATTGCTGCTCCAAACTAGTATCACATCGTGTATCGACAACGTATAACGTTGTGGAGAATCAGGTCATGATTCGCGTACACAACACTGTGCCACTATGAATCATCTGCATGCCTTTAACAAGGTACACCCAGAGGTATGTGCACGGCGTATCTGTCCACTCCGTATATACCCTGATCGTGATGCTGCTGAATTGTCGATAGCATTAATTTCTCGCGAGGAGGCCTTTAGTATCATACGTGTTAACCACGATATGTCAGAGGAAACTTACAAGCGTCGCAATCGAGCCGACAGCGGCACCTTCACATGTAAAGATGAAGCCGAAGGGTTCTGCGAAACAATGCAGGGCCTTTCCGACTACCTCATCGAAGAAGACCCCAAACTCGACAAGCCCGATCAGCTTACCCTACGTTACTTCAGGCGAGTCTACCAGATTCCAGACAACACTAGTCACGTAATTACTAGATTCCTGGACCGTACCCAACTAACTACATCGCCCTCTGATCCTGCCGATGCACCAGGTCTGGTTCATTGTATACAGCTTGTGTCGAATAACGAATCTGGAAGTTGGGCTGAGAACCGGGCTGAGAACGAGCGTACTGTCAAGAATTTACTGCTAGACCGAGCAAACCGAGCATGTAATCGCGATATCTTCGCTGTTGGAAAAATCGTTGGTGGACGATGGACTATCGAGTCCGAACTAGGAGGTGTTGACGGGACTTTCAATCAAGGTATCCTCTTCGTGCGCGAGAATCTTCAAGAAGACATACGCATCATGAAGGTTTTACCTTCAGAAGCCATGTATCCTGGCTTTCAAGCCCGAGAGATGGATATCTTGAGCCGCCTACATCATCGCAACATCATCACCCTCTACGACGCGCATCTCCCTAGCCCAGTAACCGAACGCCATGCCTCACCCTACCTCATAACAGAGTACTGCGACAAGGGCACTCTAGCCGATTTGATCAAAACATGGAACGAGCGCGGTACGCTCATTCCCGAAAGCTTCGTATGGCAAGTCTTCGAAGCCCTGGTAACCGCCGTCCAGTACCTACATCGTGGACCCTATCCCTACAACGAAGCGGCCTACAACTGGGACCCCATCACCCATCGCGACATCATTTCATCCAACATCTTCTTGAAAAGCAGCCCTCAGGTCAACGAATTTGACTACCCCATCAGCATCAAATTAGCAGACTTCGGCTGCGCCATCACTGATAGCGAGATGGAAGCTCACAACTATACCCTTCGTGATCTTCCTCTCGTGGCTGATCAGTACAGGCCTCCAGAAGGGGCGCAAGCGACTGAAGCGACGGATATGTATCAAGTTGGGTTGGTCATGTCGCTCATGTATTGCATGACGGATAGCCCTTTGAGCAATACTGATGAAACGGGCAACTTGACCCAGGACTACCTTGCGGGCTATAAGGGTTATTCGTCTGAGTTGCGGATGTTTATCGAGATGTGTCTTGATGTTGACGATGAACAGCGGCCTCAAGCGAACTTTTTCCTACTGCGCATTCAAAGTGCTAGGAGATTCTTGAGCAACGCGGGGAAGTTTGGTGCGCAAGTCGACCTTTTCGCACGGGGTTGAATTCACCCCAGTATCGAAGTAGGTGCGGGGCATTCGAAAATTAGTATAATCGTTGGAAGGTAGCTAGCTATCTCTTTGTTGTCCATTTATACAGACCCTCCTTAGTGTCTGGGCATCAAAGGCGCATCGTGTTGTCGCTTCGTGTTGTGAAATCGGAGCTGTGACGGACGTGACTCGTCCTCAACCTCTTTGAACGGAATGAGCACATTGAACTATCTTCGCATTTGTGCAAACGCAATGTCACGATAGGTGTGAAGATGTGGTTCGCGCATTCCAAGTTCTTGGGGGACAGACGTATCGTTGCCGTAACGGGTAAGATGGTTGTCGATCACTACTTGGGCACGGCCCACAAGCCCCGACTGACGCCTTCAGCTCTTTGGCCGATGCTACACCCACCTGGGTCAGCGACGACCGTGATCGCGCGACACATGGTCTCACACATGGTATCCCACAGCTATTGAGACTATACCAATGAACGCAACCGCACGTCGGCAGGATCAGATTGTAAGACAGATCTTGCGGTTTTCAAGGGCGGCTGGACCGTTGGGTGCGCTGCTGAGCGCCACATCCCATGATGACTCTGTGACTACCCGTGAGTGTTACACGCATCGCTTTTTTTTTGGTTTTTTTTAAAGGAAATTAAAGATCTGTCGATTTGCACACGCCTTAGCTCGACCGTTTCCACGCTGCGGGGATGCGCGTAGCCTTCGCATCTCTCACAATGCTGAGGTGCAGCCTCGTGCAACAATCGCTTACGACCTCGGGATGGTTTTCTCACTCTGCGGGGTATGTATAAATTATGGTCTTGGGACTCATTCGCCCCTTCAACTCACATGCTGCGTCGACTAACACGTCAAGATGAGCATGTGCAGTGCAGTCCACGTTTTTCAACAAGATAGCGATAGCGATAGCGATCGATATTCCGGGCCCATCATATTTCGGTTCACGCGGGGTGCGTCATTAGAAGATTCATCTGCATGTGGATGCCGCTATTGTAGTGCTGTATGCGAAGTCAGACCGGAGCTTGCCAACAGAGATGACTTGGAAGTGGAATTGCTCAGAAACTCGCTGTTTGTGACGTATCGCGGAGTTGATAGTAATCATTCTCACTGGTATACCAGAGAGTTCTTCACTCTGAACGGTAAGCCCGCAAGCATTGCTGTCGATGAGCTTCTCTAACAATAGTGCAGCTTCAGACGACCCTATCATACCTCCATCAAGAGTGATCTCAGGTGATACTGGATCGAGAGAGAGCTTCAAAACTATGCGAGGCTGGCTTGATACGTGTATGGCCGGTCATCAAAACCTGTGCTCACCACACGCCGAGGCAGGCTACTCCAGATTACCCGACCGCGTGATAGAAGTCAGCTTGGATACCCCTCGAATGATCCGCTTGGTCAATACCGGGAATATGGGAGAGCGCTATGCATGTCTGAGCCACTGTTGGGGCGGGCAGTACCCTTTACAGACAACACGAGAACCGGATACCTTGTCAGTTCATCTGAAGAGTATTGAAGAGCAAAGTTTACCGAAAACTTTCCGGGATGCTATAACAGTCATCGTCGAATTGGGCATTCGCTTTATCTGGATCGATTCACTATGCGTATGGAGTTCCTATCCATTTCCTCGTTTGCAATGATATAGTAACGTCTCTAATATGGTTACTAGATCATCCAAGACGACGAAAAGGACTGGCAAACCCAATCTGCACAGATGGCCAACATCTACGCGAATTCTACAGTGACGATCGCGGCTTCTGCATCTTCAGGTCCACACGAGGGCCTCTTTCGAGTCGCAGCCACCGAACTTGTTGGCTGGCCTATCTCAAACTTTCCACACATTCGCGCGAGACACTCGCTCGTATTCGGCACGCAAGGCCTCCCACTTCTTGAGAGAGGCTGGGTCTTCCAAGAGCGGCTCTTAAGTCCCCGAGTTCTTTATTTTGCAAACAACGAGCTTATATGGGAGTGTATGGAGCTCCTAGACTGCGAATGCCAGGGAACTGAAGTCAGATATCATCAAACTGAGAACCTATGGCCGGTTCCAAAGAACTTGTGCCATCCTGCCAAGTGGAATTCAGCCAAAGACGACCATGTCAAGCTTACGGTCATGTGGTTGAAACTCACCAAGGATTATACTCAGCTAGCACTGTCAAAACCAGATGACATCTTCCCGGCAATCTCAGGTATTGCCAAAAGCTTTGGAGAAGCTACTGGATGGAACTACTATGCAGGCATGTGGAAACAGACGATGATATACTGCCTCGCGTGGTACTCATTTGGTCAAAATCTCCCGACCCGATGTGTACCATGGCGGGCACCTACGTTTTCATGGGCTTCTGTTCAGTTCAACAAGAAACCGTCGTTTGGTATGGATTATCCAGAATGGAAAGACCTGGACGTATCAGCTACTG
>Ga0265798_10009063_pt1 | contig 12537 bp, 13 predicted proteins | sample P3T30metagenome_FD_192430 | JGI IMG/M metagenome (GOLD analysis project Ga0265798, IMG submission 192430) | Plant litter microbial communities from East Loma Ridge, Irvine, California - P3 T30 | ecosystem: Environmental > Terrestrial > Plant litter > Unclassified | place: USA: California...
GCCCGGTGCCGGTCTGGGCCTACCAGATCAGCGGCGAGTACGCGATGATCCAGGCCGCCGCCGCGAACGGCTGGATCGACGCCGACGCCGCCTCGTACGAGAGCGTGCTGTCGATCAAGCGTGCGGGAGCCGACACGATCCTGACGTACTGGGCGACGGAACTGGCCACGCGCCTCCGGAAGGGACTCATCTGATGAGCGAGAGCAACGAGCAGTACTTCACGCGGGCCAAGCGCTCGATCCCGGGCGGGGTCAACTCGCCCGTGCGCGCGTACGGCAGCGTCGGCGGCACGCCGCGCTTCCTCGTCGGGGCGCACGGCGCCCACGTGACCGACGCCGAGGGGCGCGACTACGTCGACCTCGTCGCGTCGTGGGGCCCGGCGATCCTCGGCCACACGCACCCCGAGGTGCTGCGGGCCGTGCAGGAGGCCGCCGCGCGCGGTCTCTCGTTCGGCGCCTCGACGCCCGCCGAGACCGAGCTCGCCGAGCTGGTGCGCGAGCGCGTCTCCGTCGGCGACGCACGGCCGATCGGCAAGATCCGCATGGTGTCGACCGGCACCGAGGCCACGATGACGGCCATCCGGCTGGCCCGCGGCTACACCGGCCGCGACCTGCTGGTGAAGTTCGCCGGGCACTACCACGGGCACTCCGACTCGCTGCTGGCCGAGGCCGGCTCCGGCGTCGCGACGCTGTCGATGCCGGGGTCGGCGGGCATCACCGCCGAGACCGCGGCGCAGACGCTCGTGCTGCCCTACAACGACCTCGACGCCGTGCGCGCGGTCTTCGACGAGCACGGGCCGCGCATCGCGGCGGTGATCGTGGAGGCGGCCGCCGCGAACATGGGCGTGCTCGCCCCCCAGCGCGGCTTCAACCGCAGCCTGTCGGAGATCACCCGTCGCGCCGGGTCGCTGCTCATCGTCGACGAGGTGCTCACCGGCTTCCGCGTCGGACCCGCCGGCTGGTGGGGCCTCGAGGCCTCCCGCGTCGTGCCCGACGGGGCCGGCTGGGAGCCCGACCTCATCACCTTCGGCAAGGTCATCGGCGGCGGCATGCCCCTCGCGGCGCTCGGCGGCCGGGCCGAGGTCATGGACTTCCTCGCACCGCTCGGGCCCGTCTACCAGGCGGGCACGCTGAGCGGCAACCCGGTCGCGGTCGCGGCGGGCATCGCGACCCTCCGCCTCGCGACGCCCGAGGTGTACGCGAAGCTCGACTCGCTCGCCGACCAGCTGTCGACGGAGGTGTCGTCGGCCCTCTCGGCCGAGGGCGTCGCCCACACGGTGCAGCGGGCCGGCTCGCTCTTCTCGTTCGCCTTCGCCGAGACGGCGCCGACGGACTACGACGACGTGCGTGCGCAGCAGACCTGGCGCTACCCGCCGTTCTTCCACTCGATGCTCGACTCCGGCGTGAACCTGCCGCCGTCGGTGTACGAGGCGTGGTTCGTCACGGCGGCGCACGACGACGCGGCGGTGTCGCGCATCGTCGACGCGCTGCCCGCGGCGGCGAAGGCCGCGGCGGCGGCGACCGCCGCGTAGCGGGCGCGGAGCGGGCCCCGGGGGCCCCGCGCGCCCCGCGCGGCTCTCGCGCGGCCTGCGGCTCGCAGCCGGCGCGACGGGTGCAGGCGCCCCCACCGCCGGTTCAGCCGCGGCGCGTCCGCGCCAGCCAGCGGCCGTCGAGCCGACCGATCGTCAGCGGGTGGTCGAACGCGCCCGACACGAGCTCGCTCGTGAGCACCTCGTCCGCCGCGCCCGTCGCGAAGACCCGGCCGTCTCGCAGCAGCATCGCGTGCGTCGTGCTCGCCGGCAGGTCCTCCAGGTGGTGCGTGACGGTGACCGACGCGACCTCGGGGTGCTCCCGCCGCAGCTGGTCGACCGTGTCGAGCAGGTGCTCGCGGGCGGCGACGTCGAGCCCCGTCGCGGGCTCGTCGAGCAGCAGGAGGGCCGGCTCGCCGACGAGCGCCCGGGCGATGAGGGCCCGGCCGCGCTCGCCCTGCGAGAGGAGGCTCCAGCGGCTGTCGCGCCGCGCCTCCAGCCCCACGGAGGCGCGGAGCAGGTCGGCCCGCTCCTCCTGCTCCCGGGTCGGTCGCCACCGCAGCTCGGGGTCGCTCGACCCCGTCAGCCCGGTCAGCACGACCTCGTGCACCGTGTTGTCGCGGACCATGCGGTGCCGCGGGTCGACGTGGCCGATGTGGCGCCGGAGCTCCCGCAGCTCGACTCGGCCGAGTCGCCGGCCGAGCACCTCGACGGTGCCGCCGGACGGGTGGCCCAGGGCCCCGCAGAGCGTCAGCAGCGTGGTCTTGCCCGCCCCGTTCGGGCCGATCAGGGCCCAGTGCTCACCGGCCTCGACCCTCAGCGAGACGTCGTGCAGCAGGTCTCGGCCCGATCGGGTGACCCGCGCGCCGACGACGTCGAGCACCGGGACGGGCGGCCCTGGTGCCGCGACGTCGTCGGGCGCGGTCACGTCGGCGGTCAGGAGCGGTAGACGCCGGCCTCGCGGACGGCCGCGAAGAGCCCCTCGAGGCGCGCGGGCTGCTCGCGGACGGCGGTCGCGGCGGCTGCGGCGTCGTCGGCCTTGACGGCGTCGCGCAGCGTGGTCGTGAACGCCACGGCGGCGTCGTAGTCGAAGACTCCGTTGGCCGACGGGCGACGCAGCAGCAGCAGGAGGCGCGGCCCCGTGTTCGACCAGAGGCGGTCGAGCGCGGTGCTGCCGGCGGCCTGCAGGAGGATCTCGTTCACGCGGATCAGCGCCGAGATCTCTTCCTCCTTCTTCGCCTTGAAGGCCTTGGCGCGGGCGTCGAGGAGCTTGACGACCTCGGCGCGCTGGCCCTTGTCGAGCTTCGGCACGGCGCGCTCGACGAGCAGCGACCAGACGGCGTAGCCGACGTCGACGGTGTCGACGAACTCGTCGTACGACGGGTCGACGATGCGCGTGTAGCGGTTCGCCTCGATGTCGACGAGGGCCTGGTCGGCGAGCTTCGCGATGGCCTCGCGGACGGGGGTGCGCGAGACGCCGAGCCAGGCGACGAGCTGGTCGTCGTTGAGGCGCTCCCCGAACTCGAGGGTGCCGTCGATGATCGCGTTGAACATCTTGTCGTAGACGACGTCGCGCAGGAGGCGGCGCGGCGCCGGCGGCTGGTCGGTCAGCGTGGGGATGGGCATCGAGGGTGCTCCTTCATCGGGTGAGGGGGAGGAGGCGCGGTGCGGTCGCAGGCATGTGCCACCTCCAATGCGCTGAGGATGTATCGGGTATCCGGTACTTCAGACGACCCTAGTACGCCGGGGCCGAGTGTGCGACGACCTGCCGCCGCGCGTCAGCCGCCGACGCGGACGACGGTGCGTCCGCGGACCTGGCCGGCCACGATGCGGGGCCCCTCGGCGATCACGTCGTCGAGGTCGACCTCGACCGTCATCGAGTCGAGCAGGCCGAGGTCGAGGTCGGTCGCCAGGCGGCCCCACGCCTCGCGCCGGAGGGCGAGGGGCGCGTCGACCGAGTTGACGCCGGCCAGGGTCACCGCGCGCAGGATGAACGGGATCACCGTCGTGGGCAGGTCGGCCCCCTGGGCCAGCCCGCAGGCCGCGACCGTGCCGCCCCACGACGTCTGGGCCAGCACCGACGCGAGGGTGGTGCTGCCGACCGAGTCGACGCCGCCGGCCCAGCGCGGTCGCTGGACGGGCTTGCCCGCCTCGGCGAGCTCGGCCCGGTCGACGACGGTGGTCGCACCGAGCGAGCGCAGGTAGTCGCCCTGCTCGTCGACGCGACCCGAGGAGGCGGTGACCGAGTACCCGAGGCCGCTCAGCAGCGCGATCGCCACCGACCCGACCCCGCCGGCGGCCCCCGTCACGACGATCTCGCCGTCGTCGGGTCGCACGTCGCGCTCGAGACGGAGGACGCTCAGCATCGCCGTGAACCCGGCGGTGCCGACGGCCGCCGCCTGCCGGGGCGAGATGCCCGCGGGCACGGCGACGAGCGACCCGGCGTCGACGACGGCCCGCTCCGCGAACCCGCCGTGGCGGGTCTCGCCGAGGCCGGCGCCGTTCAGCACGACGAGGTCGCCCGCCGCGAAGCGGGACGACGCCGACGACGCCACCGTGCCCACGAGGTCGATGCCCGGCACGAGGGGGCTGACCCGGGCGACGCCGCGGTCGCCCGCGAGGGCCATGCCGTCCTTGTAGTTCAGGCTCGACCAGGCGACGTCGACGACGACCTCGCCACCGTCGTCGCCGCCGTCCTCGGCGCCGACGTCGGCGGGGCCCCGCAGGAACGCCTCGTCGACCTCCTCGACGCTCGCAGGACGGTCTCTCTCGACGACGACGGCACGCATGGCTGCGAGGCTACGCCGCGTCGCCGCGGGGCGGCTCGCCCGCGGCGGCCCCGGCCCGGCCGCCGAGGAACCCGCCCAGGGCGCCGACCAGGTCGAGCCCGGTCGTCGCCTTGACGACGTCCTGCAGCTGCGTCATGTTGTTCGCCACCGACTTCGTGAGCTCGTTCGCCCCGTCGGTCGAGACGACCGTGAGCGCGTCGATGTTGCCCATCGGCGCCGCCATCTCGCGGGCGATGTCGGGCAGGCGCGAGATGACCTGCGAGGCGAGCGCGGCCTGGCCGAACTTGCCCTGCGCCTCCGCCAGGGCGTCGACCGCCTCGGCCTCGGCGAGGCCCTTGGCCTTGATCGCGGCGGCCTCGGCCCGACCGGCGGCCTCGACCGCGGCGGCCTCGTTCTCGGCCGCCGCCCGGGCGGCGTCCGCGAGCTGCGTGCGGCGGAACGCCTCGGCCTCGACCGCGGCGTTCGCGGCGTCGCGCTCGGCCTCGGCGTTCTGCACCGACGCGTAGGCGGCGGCCTCGGCGGGCTGGCGCACCTCGATGTTCAGGCGCTCCTGGTTGACCTTCGCCTGCTCGGCGACCGCGATGCTCTCCTGCTCCGCGACGAGCTTGTCCTGCATGGCACGGGCGAGCTCGCCGGCCGCGGCGGCCTCGGCCTGGGCCCGGTCGGTCTCGGCCTTGATCTGCGCCTGGCGCACGTCGAGCTGCAGCTGGCGCTCGGCGGTCTGCTGCGTGTTGCCGATGCGGGCGAGCGCCGCGATCCGCTCGGCCTCCGCCTCGGCGACGTCGGCGTTCTGCTTCGCGACGGCGGCCTCGGCCCGCCCGCGGTCGGCGAGGTAGGTGCTGCCGGGCGTCTCGATCTCGCGGATGTTCATCGTCTCGATCTGGAGGCCCAGCTCGGCGAGCTCGCCCTTCGTCTCGTTGACGGCGTCGGCCGCGAGCCGGGAGAAGTTCTTGACGAGGTCGTCGACCGGCTGCCCGCCGATCAGGCCGCGGATCGACCCCTCGAGCGACTGCTGCACGATGACGGGCAGCTGCTGCTGCTGCAGCAGGTACCGCTGGGCTGCCCGGCGGACGCCGTCCTCGGTTCCCGTGACCTTGAAGTTGACCGTGGCCTTGACCGCGGTGCGGATGTAGTTGGCGTCGATCGCCTGCACCTCGACCGGGGTCTGGTACTGCTCGAGGCTGAGCGTGAAGCCCTCCTGGAAGATCGGCCAGACGAACGTGCGTCCGCCGATGATCACCTTCTGCGGGCTCGAGATGCCCCCGCCCTCCGACCGTTCGGCCCCGCGGCCGACGACGATCAGCGCCTCGTTGGGCGGCACGCGGCGCACGCGGCTGGCGACGAACGAGACCAGGGCCAGGACGATGACGACCGCGACGACGACGGCCACGACGCTGATGTTCTCGGAGATGAAGTCCACAGGGCTTCCTTTCGGTGGGGGTCGGGGGAGGGTCCGCGCCCGCGGGCGCCGACCCCGAGGCGGGGACTAGGAGGCGCGGGGCACGGGGCCGGGACCGCCGCCGGCACCCGGCACGGCCGGGTCGCCGTCGAGCGGCACCACCTCGACGCGCGGGCCCGACTCGGCGACGACGCGCACCCGCACGCCGCGTTCGATGCGCCCGGGGCTGACGGCGAGGCGGCGTTCGAGCTCGCGGGCGTCGTCGAGGCGCACCTCGCCGCCGGTCGGCGTGGTCGTCTCGGTGGTGGTGCCGACGAAGCCGACGGGCGACCAGTGGCCGCCGCTGTCGCGACGCGTGACGTGGCGGACGGCGGCCTGCACGACGACGAGGGCCACGGCGGCCATGACCGCGGCGACGACCCAGGTCAGGGCGGGCGCGAGGCCCGCCTGCTGCGTGACGACGCCCGCGAGCCCGAAGATCGACAGCGCGGAGCCGACGGCGACGCCCGACACCAGGCCGTCGCCGACGTCGACGGCGTCGAGCAGGTCGCCGACGACGATGCTGAGCAGCAGGAGGACGAGTCCCACCGCCCCCACGACGATGAACGTGATCATCCGTCGAGCTTGGCAGGAGGACCGGGCGGGCGCATCGGCTGCGCGACGGACCGGGGAGACCGGCTCCGCGCCTCCGACGGGGGAGGGACGGTCGGCGAGGCCGCGGTGGACGGGCGCACGTGGGCCGGCCGAGCAGGCCCGACGCCCTGGCCGAGGGGGCCCGACGCCCCGGCCGAGCAGGCCCGGCGCCGGGTCGCGGCTCAGCCGAAGAGGATGGACGCCTCGTCGTACCGGTGCTGCGGCACGACCTTGAGGCTGTCGAGCGCCTCCTCGAACGACACGTGCACGATCTCGGTGCCGCGCAGCGCCACCATGCGGCCCCACCGGCCCTCGACCACCGAGTCGCTCGCGGCCATGCCGAGCCGGGTGGCGAGCACGCGGTCGTACGAGGTGGGCGTGCCGCCGCGCTGGATGTGGCCGAGGGTCGTGGCGCGGGTCTCGATGCCCGTGCGCTCCTCGATGATCGGGGCGAGGCGCTCGCCGATGCCGCCGAGCCGCGGGCGGCCGAACGCGTCGAGCCCGCGCTCGGAGTGCGCGTCGCTGCCGTGGTCGGGCACGAAGCCCTCGGCCACGACGACGAGCGGGGCGCGGCCGCGGTCGTAGGCCGACTTCACCCACGCGACGATCTGGTCCATGCTCGTCGCCTGCTCGGGGATGAGGATGGCGTGCGCGCCGGCGGCCATGCCCGAGTGCAGGGCGATCCAGCCGACGTGGCGGCCCATCACCTCGGCCACCATGCACCGGCTGTGCGAGTCGCCGGTGGTGCGGAGGCGGTCCATCGCGTCGGTCGCGATCTGCACCGCGGTGTCGAAGCCGAAGGTGTAGTCGGTGGCGCCGAGGTCGTTGTCGACCGTCTTCGGCACGCCGACGATCTTGAGGCCCGCGTCGGTGAGGCGCTTGGCGGCGGCCAGGGTGCCCTCGCCGCCGATCGCCATGATCGCGTCGATGCCGAACCGCTCGAGGTTCTCGCTGATGCGCTCGACCCCGCCGTCGCCCTCGAAGGGGTTCGTGCGGCTCGTGCCGAGGATCGTGCCGCCCTGCTTGGCGATGCCCTGGATCTCCTTGCGGGTCAGGGGCATGACGTCGCCGTCGACGACGCCGCGCCAGCCGTCGCGGAAGCCCACGAACTCCTGGCCGTGGATGGTCGTGCCCTTGAGCACGGCGCCGCGGATGACCGCGTTCAGGCCGGGGCAGTCGCCGCCGCTGGTGAGGATTCCGATTCGCATCGCACTGCTCCGTCGCATGTCGGGCCCGAGGGCCGGCCGAGATGGCCTCCATCATGGCGCACCGGGGTCGACGCCCGGTGCGGGTCGCCGCCGGGGAGGTCGCCGGGAGCCGGTACTACCCTCGACCCATGACCGATCAGCCCGCGTCGCGACCGCCGTCCCCGTGGGCGCGCTTCCGCCGGCCCGAGCCGGGCGAGCAGCGGCAGCGGCCCGAGGCGTCGCCGCCGCCGACGGTCGGGGTCGTGGGCGACGGCTGGGCCACGAGCGCAGGAGGCGCGTGGCCGGCCGCCGCCACCGCCGCGCCTCCGTACGCCGCGCCTCCTCAGGCGCACGACCCCGTCTCCGCGCCGTCGGGGGCCGCCCCGGCCGGCAGCACGGCGACCGGCACGGCGTCCGTCTGGGCTCCTCAGCCCTCGGGCGACTGGTCGGCCCCGACCTCGTCGCCCTCGTTCGGCTCGTACTTCGGCCAGGACGACGACGACTCGTGGGCGGACCCGCGCCCCGTCGACGACGACCCGGGCCGCGGCCTGGCGATCGCCTCGGTCGTGTTCGGCGTCTTCTTCGCGCCGCTCGGGCTCGTCTTCGGCCTCGTCTCGGCCCGGCGCTCGCGGGCGGTCGGCCGACCGGCCGGGCTCGCGCTGGTCGGCATGGTCGTGGCCAGCGTCATGATCGTGCTCGGCCTCGTCTACGGCATCGCCGTGCTCGACTGGGTCTCGCGCCTGTCGACGGCCTGCGCCCAGCTCGGCCCCGGCGACTACGTCGACGCCTCCGGCCGCGGCGTCACCTGCCGCTGACCCGCGGCGTCCCGCCCCGCCCTGCCCCGGGCCGCTGCGCCCCGCCGCCCCGCACCCCCCTCCGTGGCGAAGAACCCCGTTCCGTTCAAAGAACCACGAAGCTTCGTGGTTCTTTGAACGGAACGGGGTTCCGTGCGGTCGGGGCCGGGCCGGGGCCCAGCCCAGCCCCGGCCGCGACCTACAGCTGCACCGTGCCCGTGTCGGCCACGTGCTGGGGGTGGCCGCCGGTCAGGGCCGCCTTCGCGTACTTGAGGTAGGTGACGGCCTTCGGCTCGTTGCTGACCCAGTACTCGGCCGACTCGACGTCGACCTCGATGAGCGCGACGGTCGGGTCGTCCCGGCCCTGGTCGAACCACGCCTCGGCGCCCGTCGACCACATCTGGTCGACGAGCCCGCGGTCGTGCGTGACCGTCGCCTTCCCCGAGAGCGAGAGGTAGCCCTTGCCCGACTCGACCGCGACGTTGACCTGGGCGTGGGCCTTGATGTCGTCGACCTTGGGCGACGGGTCCTGCGTGAAGAAGTAGACCTTGCCGTCGAAGTCGCGGTCGACGATCGCGAGGGGGCGGCTGACCAGGTGCTGGCCGTGGCTCTGGGTGGTGAGGATGCCGATGCGGCTCTTCTCCAGCACCTCGGCGACCTTGCTGATGTCGTTCGTGTCGTTCGTGTCCGTCATGCGCCGGACGCTACCCCGGAGGCGCGGTGCGCGTCACACGTGATCGCCCCGGCCTCCGAGCACCCCGCGCACGCCACCAGCTGCGCCCGGCACTGCACGTCGACGCAGTTCTGCATGCGTGAGGTGGGGGCCGAGCAGGCGACGCACGTGCCGATCACGGCCGCGTGGTCGGAGAAGGCGACCGAGCCGCGTCGGTCGAAGACGTAGAGGGAGCCCTCCCAGAGGCCGTCGTCGCCGTAGGCCTCGCCGTACCGCGCGACGCCCCCGTCGAGCTGGTAGACCCGCGAGAAGCCACGGGCCGTCATCAGCGACGAGAGCACCTCGCAGCGGACCCCGCCCGTGCAGTACGTCACGACGGGTGCGTCCTTGAGGTGGTCGTACCGCCCGCTGTCGAGCTCGGCGACGAAGTCGCGCGTCGTCGCCACGTCGGGCACCACCGCCCCCCGGAACCGCCCGATGCGCGACTCGAACTCGTTGCGTCCGTCGAGGAACGTCACGTCCTCCCGCTCGACGAGCTCGTGCAGCGCCCGGGGCGAGAGGCGCTCGCCGCCCCCGACGACCCCGCCCTCGTCGACCACCAGCTCGTCCGGCGCCCCGAAGGTGACGATCTCGTCGCGCACCTTGACCGAGAGCCGCGGGAAGTCGTCGCCGGTGCCCGCGCTCCACTTCACGTCGAGGTCGCGGAACGGCGCGTAGCCGTGCGTCGCCCGCAGCCAGCGCTTGAGGTCGTCGAGCTCGCCGCCGAGCGTGCCGTTGAGGCCGTGCCGGGACAGCAGGAGGCGCCCCTTCAGCCCCAGCGACCCGCACAGCTCCTGCTGCCACAGCCGCACGGCCTCGGGATCGGCCAGCGGCGTGAAGACGTAGAAGAGCAGGATCTTGGGGACGGCCACCGAACGAGTGTAATTGCTCCACCCCTCGCCTTACCGTGCATGTATGCCCTAATGTGACACATCAGTGCTCCCAGAGGAGGTCCCCGTGCCGGTCCCCACGACGTCGACCATGCGCATCCCGCGCCGACTCCACCGAGACGAGGTCTACGAGCGGCTGCTCGAGGCCATCTCCGACGGCACCCTCGCGCCGGGCGAGCGCATCCGCGACCGCGACCTCGAGGTCTGGCTCGGCGTCTCGCGCACGCCCATCCGCATGGCGCTCGCCCGCCTCGAAGACCTCTCGCTCGTCGAGACGACCAGCCAGCGCGCGACGCGCGTCAGCCCCGCCCGCCCGGCGTTCGTCGCGGGGCTCGCCCGCACGGCGGTGCTCGTCTGGGGCCGGGTCGCCCCCGAGGTCGTCCAGGCGGACGCCGCCCGTCGCGGGCGGGTCGTCGACGCCGTGCGCCGGGCCGAGCGCGCCTGGGTCGTCGGCGCCGCGACGTCCTCCGCCGACGCCGGCCCTCCCGACGAGGAGGCGCGGGTCGGCTCCCCGACGCCCGCCCCCGCCGTCGAGGCCTTCCTGTCGCTCGGCGAGTCGATCGTGTCGTGCTCCCCGAGCGCGGTGGTGCCGGGGGTGGCCCGACACCTCGGCCTGCTCGTGCAGCACCACTCGGCGACGACGACGGACAGTCTCGACGTGACCGCCGCCGGCGCCGTCGTCGGGCCCGTGGCCGACGCGGTGGCGCGGGTCGACGCCGACGCGCTCACCGACGCGGTCGAGCGCCTGGCGACGGCCTTCGCGCCCTGCGGCCGCTAGCCCGGCGTCAGCTCGTCGGCGTCGGCTCGTCGGCGTCAGGTAGCCGGCGTCGCCCGCACCGGCGCGAGGCTGTCGCGCGCGAGCAGGGTCGTCACCGCGCGTCCGGCGTCGACCCATCGACGGTCGCGCAGGGCCTCGTCGGCCTCGGTCACGACGTCGTGCAGGTCGGCGACGGGCAGGGCGACGTCGAGATGGCGCAGGAGGAAGGCCGCCCGGTTCTCGAGCGGCTCCGACGCCTTGCGGGTGAGCGGGTTGGCCGACAGCTCGACGAACGGCGCCGTGGCGTCGAGCAGGTCCTGGCAGCTCGGCGCGGGTGCGGTCACGGCGGCCCGGAGCGCGTCGGCCAGCACCGAGGCCTCGGCGACGGGCGCGGTCTCCGCCGAGCGGACGGCCTCGCCGTGCAGCAGTCCCAGCAGCTCGAGGGTGTCGAGCAGGTCGGCGTGGGAGACGGCGGCGACCCGGGTGAACCGGTTGGCCTGGATGTGGACGAGTCCCTGCGTCGCCAGGCGGGCCAGCGCCTCCTTCACGGGGGTCTTCGACACCCCGAGCCACGTGGCGATGTCGTCCTCGAAGAGGCGCTCGCCCGGGCGGAGCGTGCCGTCGACGATCGCCCCGAGCACGGAGTCGAAGGTGAGGTCGCGGAGGAGTCGGCGGGGTCCGCGCGCGGGACGGTCAGGAACGGGCATGCTCTCTCCAATGTGAGGAACAACAAATATCACAGAGTCGACGACGTCGGGGGCGGAGGGCACGCCGAGGACGTCGGAGGCGCGGGTTAGCATCTCGGCATGCCCGACCTGTCGTCCGCCGCGCCCCGTCCGACCGAGGGCGGCGTCGGCGAGGCCCGCGACGCGGCACCCGACGCCGAGACGACCTACCGGCCCGCGCGGCCGGTCGACGTCCTGGCGACGGTGCGGCCGCTCTCCCGGGGGTCGGGCGACCCGAGCTTCCGCGTCGTGGCCGGTCGGGTCTGGCGCGGAGTGCGCACGCCGCAGGGCGCCGCGACCCTCTGCCTCACCCCGGGTCGCGCCGAGGTGCACGCCGCGGCCTGGGGCCCCGGCGCCGAGTGGGTGGTGGCGTCGGTGCCCGAGATGCTCGGGGCGGGCGACGACTGGTCGGGGCTCGACGTCTCGGCGAACGCGTTCCTCGCGGCGGCTCGGCACCGGTCGCCCGGGCTGCGCCTCACGCGCAACGACCTCGTCGTGCAGATGCTCGTGCCGGCCGTGCTCGAGCAGAAGGTCACGAGCCGCGAGGCGTGGCGCGCCTGGCGCGAGCTCGTGCGGCGCCACGGCGAGCCCGCGCCCGGCCCCGCGCCCGAGGGCCTCGTCGTGCCGCCCGACGCCGCGACCTGGCGTCGGGTGCCGAGCTGGGAGTGGCACCGGGCCGGCGTCGGGCCGCAGCGCTCGGCCACGGTCATGCGCGTGTGCGCCGTCGCCGACTCCCTCGAGCGCACCCTCTCGCTCGGCCGGGGCGGGGCCGAGGTCGAGCGGCGCCTCCGGTCGGTCGCCGGGGTCGGCGTCTGGACGGCCGCCGAGACGATGCAGCGGTCGCACGGCGACCCCGACAGCCCGAGCGTCGGCGACTACCACCTGCCGGCGCTCGTCGGGTGGGCCCTCGTCGGGCAGCCCGTCGACGACGACGGCATGCTCGAGCTGCTCGAGCCCTGGCGCGGCCACCGCGAACGGGTCATGCGGCTCATCACCGCGAGCGGCTTCTCGAAGCCGAAGTTCGGCCCGCGGATGACCATCCAGGACCACCGCCACCACTGACGTCGTCGGTCGGCCGCCGCGGCGGACCGTTGGCCGGTACTCGGTTCCGGGCCCGGCAGCC
>Ga0265798_10009064_pt1 | contig 12536 bp, 8 predicted proteins | sample P3T30metagenome_FD_192430 | JGI IMG/M metagenome (GOLD analysis project Ga0265798, IMG submission 192430) | Plant litter microbial communities from East Loma Ridge, Irvine, California - P3 T30 | ecosystem: Environmental > Terrestrial > Plant litter > Unclassified | place: USA: California...
CCCTCAGCCTCGCGTTCAGTATATGGCTAAAAATTTGTTCCGCCATATCCGGCGGTGAGAGCGCGTCACGTGGGCGCGTCAGAGAATGCGCAATCGATAGAAGGAAGCGTCGTATTCGACGGGTTCTGCCGCTTGATGCCGCTCAGTTCCGTTCGTCGGAGAATCTGCCTGTTGTTGCGTAGTGTTCAGACGTCGTTGGGCGTGTTTCTGACGGAGTCCGGAAGCCAGGTCAGCCGGCCGTCACGCGCCAAGTGGTAACGCCTGAGGTCTCTGGCCAGGATCAGTTCGCCATTGAAGCTCTGCTGTGCTTCGGCGTGGATGTCCTCGATAGAAGGGCTGCGTTCAGGATTGTCCTGATACCGGGCGCTGAAATGCGTCAGCACCAGATTCCTGACCCCGGCTTCTTCAGCAAAACGCGCCACGGCGGCCGCAGTGCTGTGACCATAATTCTCGCGACCCTTGGCCATGGCTTCGGTGAACGTGGCCTCGTGCACCAACACGTCGGCATGTTGCGCGACGTCTTCGAGGAGTTCAGGGGTGTCGTTATCGCCGCACACGATCACCCGGCGCGGCGGTTGAGAGGCCTGCACATAATCTTTGCTGAGCAGTAGCTGTCCTTCATGCTCTACGTCTTGGCCGCGGGCGAGTTCGCCCCACCGTTCGCCGCGAGGAACGCCATCTTCTTCCAGTCGCTGCACGTCCAGACGCACATCGCGGTCGCTTTCGTCGAACACATAGCCATGACAGGGCACACGGTGCGAGAGGGCGACCGCACTGACTTCAAGATTGCCCGACTGCCAGATGTCGAACGTCTCCGCATCGTGCAAGCGAAGCTCGAAGCCCAAGTGTGACCCGGTGACGCTGAGCCCTTGCAGCAGCCAGTCATGCAGCGCCTGCGGCATAACCACATCGAGCGCTTCGGTGCGCCCGGACATGCTTGCCGTGGTCAGCAGGCCAGGCAAGCCGAAGCAGTGATCGCCATGAACGTGCGTGATGAAGATGCCGCGCAGTGCATGCAGTGACAGGGACGTGCGCAGCAATCGGTGTTGCGTCGCCTCGCCGCAATCGACCAGGCACCAGTTTTTCCCTGTGGATTCGACCACTGCCGTACCGCTGACGTTACGAACGCGAGTGGGTACGCCAGCGCTGGTACCCAGAAACAGCAGGTCCATATTCTTCCCCCAAAACAATGCGGATTTGGCGAGCAGGCCGGATCGAACAGATGGCTGTTCGGAGCTCTTTGCGCCGCCTTGAAACGTCGCGGCCCATTCGCACATTGGCTACTGCAAATAGACCGCCTCCGGTGAAGGGCAATTCCATCTGTCTTCAGCGTATTTTTCAAAAGTCCTACTTGGAGGGTTTCCAACTCCTACAGCGATTTCTCTGATGGCACGCTTTCTGCTGCCCATTCATGAAGTGTCTACTTCATGAAAATTCCGAGGCGGTTGGTAACAGATGGACCATTTAATTTATCCCCGGCAGCGCCTCGTCGAGCAGACCGTGACTTTGAACGTTAATGGTCAGCGTTGCTGCGTCACGGCACTGCCGGACACCCCGCTGTTACTGATCCTGCGTAACGACCTGCGGCTCAATGGCCCTAAGTACGGCTGTGGGCTGGGGGAGTGCGGCGCTTGCACGGTGATCATTGATGGCGTCGCAGCCCGCTCATGCGTGTTTCCTTTGGCTGGCGCGCAAGGTCGCGACATCACCACATTGGAGGGCATCGGTTCGCGAGCGTGCCCACACCCGGTGCAGCAGGCTTTCATCGACGAGCAGGCCGCTCAATGCGGCTACTGCATGAACGGCATGATCATGACGGCCAAAGCCCTGCTCGACCGCAACCCGCACCCAAGCGAAATGGAAATCCGCAACGAACTCTCCGCCAACCTCTGCCGTTGCGGCACCCATATCGAAATCCTCCGTGCGGTCATGCGTGCCGCTCGCCACCCGCTTTGAACGGAGCGAACCCCTTGAACCAGCCCATCACGCCTTCCACGACATTCCCTACGCCGACCCGCGACCACCTGCTGGCCAAGAATGGGGTCCTGCTGATCGTCGACGACATCCTGCCGCCTTCGGGGCCGGTCGCCAAAGGCGGCACGCCCACGGTCAAACCCAAGGAACTGGGGCTGTTCATCGCCATCGATCAGGACAACACGGTTTACGCCTTCAACGGCCACGTGGACCTCGGCACCGGTATTCGCACCTCGTTGGCGCAGATTGTTGCCGAAGAACTCGACCTGCGGATGGATCAGGTCACGATGGTCTTGGGCGACACTGAGCGCGCGCCGAATCAGGGCGCAACCATTGCCAGCGCGACGTTGCAGATCTCCGCGATCCCATTGCGCAATGCTGCGGCCGAAGCGCGGCGATACCTCCTTGAACAGGCGGCGCAGCGTTGGGGAGTCAACGCGGACTCACTGGTGATCGAGCACGGGGTGATCAACGCCCAGGATGGCCGCACCCTTCGCTTTGGCGAGTTGGTGGTCGACCAGCACGTCGAATTGCGTATTTCCGGCAACGCGCCGCTTAAGCGCCTGGAAGATTACACGCTGGTCGGAACGGTCGCAGCGCGCGTCGACATTCCCGCCAAGGCCACCGGCGAATTGACCTATGTCCACGACATGCGTTTGCCCGACATGCTCCACGGCCGTGTGATACGTCCACCCTATGCCGGTTACGACACGGGCGAGTTTGTCGGCACCAGCCTGCTGGAGGTCGATGAGTCTTCCATTGCGCACATTCCAGGCATTGTCCGCATTGTGGTGATCCGCGATTTCATCGGCGTGGTCGCGATGCGCGAAGAGCAGGCCGCCAAAGCCGCGCGGGAGCTGAAAGTCACCTGGAAACCCTGGCAGCACACGTTGCCTGACATGAGCGACGTCGAGCAGGCGATTCGTGATAACCCGAGCGTTCAGCGGGTGGTGCTGGACAAGGGCAATGTCGATGAAGCCCTGGCCAATGCCAGCGAGCGGATGGCGCGCACCTACCTCTGGCCCTACCAGATCCATGGCTCCATTGGGCCGTCCTGCGGGCTGGCGGATTACCGCGAGGACGGTATCCGGGTCTGGTCCGGCACGCAGAATCCGCATATGTTGCGCGCCGATCTGGCGTGGTTGTTGGAGTACCCCGAAGAAAAGATCGAGATCATCCGCATGGAGGCGGCCGGTTGCTATGGTCGCAACTGTGCCGATGACGTATGCGCGGACGCCGTATTGCTGTCACGGGCCGTCGGCCTTCCCGTTCGGGTGCAACTGACCCGCGAACAGGAACACGCCTGGGAACCGAAGGGCACGGCGCAATTGATGGAAGTCGATGGTGGCCTGACGGCGGAGGGCTCCATCGCCGGTTATGACTTCACCACCAGCTACCCGTCCAACAACTCGCCGACCCTGGCGTTGCTGCTGACCGGGCGGGTCGAGCCGGTCGCGGCCATGTTCGAAATGGGCGACCGCACTTCGATTCCGCCGTACGACATCGAGCACATGCGGGTCACGATCAACGACATGGCGCCCATTGTCCGCGCGTCATGGATGCGCGGTGTATCGGCGCTTCCCAATACCTTCGCTCACGAGTCCTACATCGATGAGTTGGCTTTCGCGGCGGGGGTGGATCCGGTGGAGTACCGTTTGCGCTACCTGCACGACGACCGCGCCTCGGAACTGGTGCGCGCCACCGCCGACCGTGCGAACTGGTCGCCGCGCACACAGCCGATGCAAATCCCGGAAGAAGACGGCGTGCTTCGCGGTCGTGGTTTTGCCTACGCGCGGTATATCCACAGCAAGTTTCCCGGCTTCGGTGCGGCGTGGGCGGCGTGGGTCGCGGATGTCGCAGTGGACAAGCACACTGGCGATGTTTCGGTCACGCGGGTGGTGATCGGCCACGACGCCGGGATGATGGTCAATCCGGCGGGCGTGCAGCATCAGATTCATGGCAACGTCATTCAGTCCACCAGTCGTGCGCTGAAAGAGCGTGTGACCTTCGAAGAGTCCACGGTCGCTAGCAAGGAATGGGGCGGTTATCCGATCCTGACGTTTCCGGAAGTGCCCAAGGTCGACGTCATGATGATGCCGCGTCAGGCCGAGCCGCCGATGGGCGCGGGCGAGTCGGCGTCGGTGCCCAGCGCGGCGGCGATCGCCAACGCAGTCTATGACGCCACCGGTATCCGCTTTCGGGAGCTGCCGATCACGCCCGAGCGTATTCTGGCGGCGCTGAAAAATGCAGGCGATGAGGCGAACAGCAACCCGCCGCAATCGCCCAAAGCCAAGCGTTCGAAATGGTTGTTCGGGTCGTTGTTCGCGGCGTTCGGCGCCGTGTTGGGCATGGCTGCGACCGCCTTGCCATGGCGCGCCGAAATCGCCCCCATTGCACCACCGAGCTCCGGCACCTGGTCGGCGGCCACGCTTGAGCGCGGGCGTTTGCTGGCCTCGGCGGGGGATTGCGCGGTCTGTCATACCGCACCGGGTGGCATGGTCAACGCGGGTGGTCTGGCGATGCAAACCCCGTTCGGCACCCTGCACAGCAGCAACATCACACCGGATCCTGAAACCGGCATCGGCAACTGGTCCTATCCGGCTTTCGAGCGGGCGATGCGTGACGGCATCAGTCGTGACGGCACGCATCTGTATCCGGCGTTTCCGTATACCGCCTTCCGAAATATCGACGATGCCGACCTGCAGGCGTTGTACGCCTATTTGATGTCGCAAGCGCCGGTCAAACAGGTTCAGCCGGCCAACAGCATGCAGTTCCCATTCAACATGCGCCCGTTGATGGCGGGCTGGAACGCGCTGTTTCTGCGCAAGGGCGAGGTGCAGACGCAACCGCAGCAAAGCGCGCAATGGAACCGCGGACAGTATCTGGTCAATGGTCTGGGTCACTGCGCCGCGTGCCATTCACCGCGCAATCTGATGGGGGCGGAGAAGGGCGGCACGTCGTTTCTGGCGGGCGGCATGGTCGACGGCTGGGAGGCGCCTGCCCTGAACAGTCTGTCGAAATCAGCCACGCCGTGGACCGAGGACCAGTTGTTCAATTACCTGAGCACGGGCTATTCCGATGCACATGGCGTGGCGGCGGGGCCGATGGGGCCGGTGGTGTCGGAACTGGCGAAATTGCCGACATCGGATGTGCGGGCAATGGCGGTGTATCTTGCGTCGTTGAATGGCTCGGCTGAAGCGACGCCAGCCGTCACCAAAGTCGCCTCGGCGGCTGAATCTGCTGCGGCGGTCTCAGCGCAATCGCTGAGCAATGGTCAGCGGGTGTTCGAAGGGTCTTGCAAGGGCTGTCACGCCGACGGTCTGGGGCCGAAGCTGTTTGGGGTCAGTCCGTCGCTGGCGAGCAACACCAACGTTCACAGCGCACTGCCGGACAACCTGATCAAGGTGATACAGCTGGGAATTCAAAAGCCGGCGACGCCGGATCTGGGCTATATGCCGGGGTTCAAGGACAGTCTGTCGGACACGCAAATCAGCGATCTTGCGGCCTACCTGCGCAACCGCTTCGCCCCGAATGAACCGCAGTGGACGGGGTTGTCGGAGAAAGTGGCGTATCTGAAAGCCAATCCCGGCACTCACTGATATCGCGGGCCTTGAATGACACCCCATCACCCTGTGGGAGCTTCCGGAGGTTACGACGGTGGCGAAAGCGGTTTGCCTGACACACCGCATGGACGCGGAGCGGCCGGGACGGGGTTACCACGCGGAGCGTGGGAACCATCAGGACCCACTGACATCGTGGGCCTTGAATGACACCCCCTGACCCTGTGGGAGCTGCCGGAGGTTACGACGGTGGCGAAAGCGGTTTGCCTGACACACCGCATGGACGCGGAGCGCGGTAACCATCAGGACTCACTGACATCGTGGGCCTTGAATGACACCCCCTGACCCTGTGGGAGCTGCCGGAGGTTACGACGGTGGCGAAAGCGATTTGCCTGACACACCGCATGGACGCGGAGCGTGGGAACCATCAGGACTCACTGACATCGCGTGGCCTTGAATGACACCCCATAACCTCCGGCAGCTCCCACAGGGTGCAGCGCATTTCGTTGATTATTCCTGCAGGGGGGAGGTGTTAATCCAGGGGGTGGGTATTAATCGTCGCATCCGGCAACACCCTCACCCCGCGCACCACCAGATCCTGAATGAACGCCAGCCAGTCCTGCCGCTGCCCCTGAGCGCCCATGTCCTGGCCCAGGAACGAGGTCAGGGTGTGCAGGTTGGAGTTATAGAAGTAACAGAGCGAGGCGATCATCAGGTAGACGTGCTTGAGCTCCACATCACGCCGGAACAAGCCTTGTTCCTGACCGGCTTCGATGATCGGTTTGAGCACGCCCACGGCCTCGCCCGACAAGCGACGCAGCTCGCTGGACTGTCTGGCGTGCTTGCCCTTATGCAGGTTTTCGATGCTGAGGATCGCCACGAATTCCGGGTGAGTCACGTAGTAGTCCCACACGAACGCCACCAGTTGACGCAGCGTCTCGACAGGCGTTGAGGGGTCCAGCTTTAGTGTGCTTTCGGCCTGGTTGAACCGCTCGTACGTGTGCTCAAGCACTTTGACGAACAGTTTTTCCTTGCTGCCGAAGTAGTAGTAGATCATCCGGTCGTTGGATTCAGCCTCGGCGGAAATTTTCTCGATTCGCCCACCCGAATAGCCGTCGCGGGTGAAGACCGTGATGGCCGCCTGGAGGATGCGGGCACGTGTCTGGTCGGCCTGTTGCGCGCGGACGCCGGTGTTCTTGCTCATGGTGGTCAGAGGATCCGGTACAGCAGACGTTCGACGCGCACCCGGCTGACCCGGCGTAAAAACGTGCGCACGCCCATCGGGTATTCGCTCAGGGTGTCCAGTTCATCGAACTTGTCCACGCGGTGGGTGTTGCGCATCAACAGCTCGACTTCCTCGGCGCGGGGTTTGAGCCATTCACCTTTGGGGTCGTCGATCAGCACCGCGTTTTCCAGATCGAGCTGGAAGGCACGTGGATTGAGGTTATTGCCGGTCAATAGCGTGTAGCGCTCGTCTGCCCACAACCCCTTCAGGTGGTAGGTGTTGTCGCCGTCTTTCCACAGGTGGATGTTCAGACGGTGCTTGGCGACGGCGGTTTGATGCTTCTGCATGAAGCGCCGCAGGCTGATTTCATACAGGTAGGGCAGCGCCGAGATAACCTTGAACGGTTCCTCCGGCGGGATGAAGAAGTCGTTGGCGGTTTTGTCGCCAATGATGATGTCGATCTTCACGCCTCGCTTGAGCGCGCGGTTGATCTCGCGTTTCACCGAGAGCGGCATGTTGAAATACGGTGTGCAGAGCGTCAGTTGATGCTGGGTTGCCGCGATCAGGTCGCACAACACTTTGCTCAGCGGGTTCTTGTTGCCGATGCCGAGCAGGGGAATGAGGCGAAACTCGCCGTTCTCCCGGACGCCTTCATTGATGTCGTAGCTGGCGCGTTTGAGGCGCTGACGGAATTGGCGAATTTCCCCGCGAATGTTGCGAGAAGAAGGTGGCGAAGGCAGGTCGAGGCGATGCACCGCATCGGACGGCAGGATTTCCTGCGTTACCAGACGCTGGAAAGAGTCGGCCAAGGCCTTGTTTTCCAGCAGTTGATAGCGGTCGAGTCGGTACTTGTTCAGCTTGTGCAGGTAAACGTTGTTGATGCTGGCACCGGTGTAAATCACGCAATCGTCGATGATGCTGCCTTTAAGGTGCAACACGCCGAACAGCTCTCGGGTCTGCACCGGCACGCCATAGATCGGCACTTCCTGATCGTGCTCCAGGTTCTGCGCCTGATACCACGCCGAGTTCCCGGCCTGTTTGCCGGCGCCGATCAACCCTCGCTGGGCCCGGAACCAGTCGACCAGCACCACGATGTCGAGGGTCGGCCGTGCGGCTTTAGCGGCATACAAGGCGTCGAGGATTTCCTGACCCGCTTCGTCCTGCTGCAAGTACAACGCGACGATGTAGATGCGCTGAGTGGCCGACGCAATCTTTTCGAGCAGGGTCCGGCGATAGTCGGCGGCGCTGGGCAGGATGGTGATGGCCGCGCTGGACGATTCAAAGCCGCGCAGCGCTGCAAGGGTAGAACGTCGGAAGGGAGCCCGCATAAGCCTCTCGATGAGTCGTAATCAACAGCGCACGAGCTTACACCAGAGTGTGCCCTCTGGTGCTTTCGGCAGCAGCATCGTTGACTTGTTCAGCGAGATTTCAGCAAACGGGGCAGGTCAGTGCGACAGGTCCCTCATCTGTAGGCGCGCGCTTGCCCGCGATTGCGTCAGGTCAGTCGATGCCGATTCAACCGACCCGACGCAATCGCGGGCAAGCGCGCTCCTACAAAAGCGGTTTGGCGTAATGATCAGAAATCAATGGTGCCGGAGAACTTCACCAGACGTGGATCGCCCTGGGTCAGGTAGCCGCCGTTGGCCGAGGCCCAGTAATCCTTGTTGGCGATGTTCTCGACGTTGACGCGCAAGGTCACGTCCTTTTCCGCCACCTTGAAGGCGTAGCGCGCGCCGGCGTCGAAGCGGTTCCAGGTCGGGAGGCTGAGGTTGTTGGCCTGATCGGCGTACTGGCCGCCCGTGCGCAGGAAGCGGGTGTTCAAGGAAACGCCCTGCAAACCCGGCACATCCCAGTCGACGCTGGCGTTCATCAGGAAGGTCGGTACGCCGATGGCGTGGTTGCCGTCGGTTGCCCCGCCCGCCGTGTCTTCCAGTTTCGACTCCAGGCGTGTGGCGCCTGCCAGAAGGCGCAAGCCTTCAAGCGGTTCTCCGTAGACGCTGAGCTCCACCCCCCGGTTGATCTGTTTGCCGTCGCGCACGAACAGATTGCTCGCCGCATCCGTGAAGCCGTCGGTAGGTTTTTCGATGCGGAAGGCGGCAAGGTTGGCGCCGAATGAACCCATGTCCAGCTGATCCCTGCTTCCAACTGCTTAGTGCGGCCGGGCGGGAAGGATTGACCAGCGTTGAGCACGGTGCCGCTCGCGGTCGGCCCTTGGGCCAGGCCTTCGATGCGGTTGGCGTACAGCGATACGGTGTCGATCGGTTTGTAGACGATGCCGTACACCGGCGTGGTGATCGAATCGTTGTACAACGCACTGCGGCTGCCATCGTTGTTGCCGTACGGCACGCCCCCGGACGTGGTGCCTTCGTAGGTGTAGTTCTCGACGCGAAGCTGCTGACGGCGCACGCCATAGGTCAGCAACAGCGTATCGTCGAACAAGCCCAAGGTATCGGACAGCGCGAGGCTTCGGTTACGGGTTTTGCCGGTGACGCCAGGGTCGCCCAGATCACCACCGGTCAGTGACACGTCGGTCGGTTTGGCGAGGCTTGGCGTGTTGTAGATATTGGTGGCCCTCGTGCGGAAGAATTCGTAGGCGTTCTCTTGTTGAGTCCAGATACTCGACGCGCCGAGGCTGATCTGATGGCTGATCGGGCCGGTCTGCAGCTTACCGTTCAAACCGGCCATGACTGTGGCGTTGTCTTCGTTGTGCGGGATGATCGACCCGCCGATGGTTCCCGCGCCCGTGGCAGCATTGGTCAGTGTCGGTGTGCCGTAAAAGCCGGTTTCCCGGGTGTGCTTACCCCCGCCGGCCAGGTAGGCAGTCCAGCTGTCGTTGAGATCCCATTCACCGCGCATCATGCCGAAGGTGTCCTCGGTTTCGGTGTAGGTCCAGTCCTGGCCGTAGTTATGATCGGCACTGGGCGCATGGGGAATGCTGGTCAGCCCGGCCCCTAATTGCACGGAGTTACGCAGGTGATTGACGCGCTCTTTCTGGTAACCGAAGTCGGTGGACAGGCGGAAGGTGTCGCCCCGGTAATCCAGACCGCCGACGAACAGTTTGCTGCGCTGATCCTGATCGTTGACTGCGGTTTCGCCCTCGCGCTGGCTCAGGTTGACCCGAGCGCCGAAACGGTTGTCTTCGCCGAAGCGCTGACCCATATCCAGGTGTTCGCCGATGCGACCGTCAGTGCTGATGTCCTGGGTATAGCGGCGGGTCGGAATGTCCTGGGCTCGCTTGGGTTGCAGGTTCACGGTGCCGCCCAGGCCGCTGCCGGTAGGGCTGGCGCCGTTGATGAAGGCATTGGGACCTTTGAAGACTTCCACCCGCTCGACGGCATCGACCGACAGGATCTGCCGAGGCAGGACGCCATACAGACCGTTAAAGGAGATATCGTCGCCATTCAGGGGCAAGCCACGAATCACGAACGCCTGCGCCTGATTACCAAAACCGGCCGACTGACGCACCGATGGATCGTTGAGCAGAACGTCGCCCACGTTTTCAGCCTGCTGATCCTCGATGATCTTCGAGGTGTAGCTGGTCATGGTGAACGGCACGCTCATGTTGTCCTGGTTCCCCAGCACGCCCATTTGTCCGCCACGTGCGACCTGACCGCCAGCGAATGCTTCGGGCAGAGCGCCTGGGGCCTGCTGAATGGCTTGAGCATCGACGGCGGTGGCGCCCAGTTCGATGGTTTGATCGGCGGCGTGGGCGCTGACAGTGACCGAGCAGCACAGCGCGAGGAACGTCGGGCGGGAGGGGAGGCGTAAGGCCATCGGGGAAGCTTCCTGTAGATGTCTAGTCTGCGAAAAAGCCTCCCTGGCAATGCGAATGTTTCTTCGGCGCAGATGCTATCAGGAAGTGATTGCGAATTGTTATCACCCTGGTGTTGTTTTTTTACATTTTTTTCACATCCTCGTTCTTGCTGGCTTACACCTTCAACACCAGCTTCCCGTTGTTCTCACCCTTGAACAACATCTGCAACGTTTCCGGGAATGTCTCCAGCCCTTCGACGACGTGCTCTTTGCTCTTGAGCTTGCCCTGTGCCAGCCAGCCAGCCATCTCCATGCCTGCCTTCTGAAAGTTCGCGGCGTGATCCATGACCACGAAACCTTCCATGCGGGCACGGTTAACCAGCAGTGACAGGTAATTGGCCGGGCCTTTGACGGCTTCTTTGTTGTTGTACTGACTGATCGCGCCGCAGATCACCACGCGCGCTTTCAAGGCGAGTCGGGTCAGCACGGCATCAAGGATGTCCCCGCCGACGTTGTCGAAATACACGTCGATACCCTTTGGGCATTCGCGTTTCAGTGCGGAGTGGATGTCTTCACTTTTATAGTCGATCGCCCCGTCGAAACCGAATTCGTCGATCAGCGTTTTGCATTTGTCCTCTCCACCCGCGATACCGATCACGCGGCAGCCTTTGATCTTGGCGATCTGTCCGGCCACGCTGCCTACCGCTCCCGCTGCACCCGAGATGACGACAGTCTCGCCTTCTTTTGGCTGACCGACTTCCAGCAGGGCGAAATACGCCGACATACCGGTCATGCCCAGCGCGGCGAGGTACACCGGCAGCGGCAACAATTTAGGGTCGACTTTATGAAAGCCCTTGGGCTCGCCCACGAAATAGTCCTGCACGCCCAGAACGCCTTGCACGTAATCGCCGACCGCGAAGGACGGGCTCTGCGATTCAATGACCTTGCCGACGCCCAGCGCGCGCATCACCGCACCCAGTTCGACCGGTGCAATGTATGACTTGCCCTCGTTCATCCAGCCGCGCATGGCTGGGTCCAGGGACAGGTATTCACTCTTCACCACCACCTGCCCCGACGCAGGCTCGGCAACGGGCACTGTCTGAAAGGTGAAGTCATCACGGCTGGCAGGGCCCACTGGACGGCGGGAGAGAAGGAATTGGCGGTTGTTCAACGCAGTCATGGCAGGTTCCTGGATGAAAGGGAAAAGCCAGTGATAGACCTGGAAACGATGATGGGCAAGCAAAGACCGCGAGGCGAATGCGCGACGATCCACGCCGATGATGCAATCCTCCGGTCAAAATCACCCGTGCTCATGATCGCGTAACCGGGGCTTTGATAGTGCTGACCGGATGCCCGATCACGCGACTAAACTCCGTCGCGACAGGCACCACGCCTTCCTCATAAAAACGACAACACAGGACGATTCCATGAGCATGACGTTTTCCGGACAGGTTGCCCTGGTCACTGGAGCAGCCGCAGGCATTGGTCGGGCGACCGCGTTGGCCTTCGCCGAACAGGGCCTGAAAGTGGTTGCCGTCGACCTGGATGCCGAGGGCGGGGAGGGCACCGCTGAGCTGATTCGCCAGGCTGGTGGTGAAGCCTTGTTCCTGCGCTGCGACGTGACCCGGGAAGCGGACGTGCAACAGATGATGGCCAACGCCGTGGAAGCGTTCGGTCGGGTGGACTATGCGTTCAACAACGCCGGCATCGAGATCGAAAAAGGCCGTCTGGCGGAAGGCAGCGAAGCCGAATTCGACGCAATCATGGGCGTCAACGTAAAAGGCGTATGGCTGTGCATGAAGTACCAGTTGCCGGTCATGCTGGCGCAGGGCGGTGGCGCAATCGTCAACACCGCTTCCGTCGCGGGACTGGGCGCCGCGCCGAAGATGAGCATCTATGCCGCGTCCAAACACGCCGTGATCGGGCTGACCAAATCGGCGGCCATCGAATATGCCAAGAAACAGATCCGGGTCAACGCCGTATGCCCCGCGGTGATCGACACCGACATGTTCCGCCGCGCCCAT
>Ga0265798_10009065_pt1 | contig 12535 bp, 8 predicted proteins | sample P3T30metagenome_FD_192430 | JGI IMG/M metagenome (GOLD analysis project Ga0265798, IMG submission 192430) | Plant litter microbial communities from East Loma Ridge, Irvine, California - P3 T30 | ecosystem: Environmental > Terrestrial > Plant litter > Unclassified | place: USA: California...
CGTGAACCAGCATCATCTCGGCATAGGCGGACAGGTTGAGCATCTGCGCGATCGGCCGGTCGCCGAGCATCAGCCGCGGCGCGGCGCCCTTGGGACGACGCACCGAAGCGTCGATGCAGAGCGCCATACGCCCGGTGACGCAGAATTCGCAGTGGCCGCAGAACGCCGACAGACACGTCACGACATGGTCGCCGACCTTGACCATGCCGACCTCGTCACCGATCGCCTCAACCACGCCGCACGCTTCGTGGCCGGGGATCGTCGGCATCGCATGCGGATAGGCACCGTCGACGAAGTGCAGGTCCGAACGGCAGACGCCCACCGCCATCGTCCGGATCAGGACCTCGCGCGGGCCGGGCTTCGAGACGGTGACGTCCTCGATGCTGAGCGGGGTATTGGCTTCGAAAAGGACTGCGGCTTTCATGGGTCGATGCGCTCCAGATCAAGACCGTCATCCTGACGAAAGTCAGGACCCAGAGCCAAGTTCGTCGTGCTTGTGGCTCTGGGTCCTGGACCGAGCCCAGGATGACGAAGGCAGACTAAGTGACGGCGTTGCGGGTTTACCGGCTCACCCCGATATCCCCGCTCGATACGCCACCCTTGCGGAAGTCGCCGTATTTCCCGAACTCGTTGCGCGCGATCGAGCGGTTGTGAACTTCGTCCGGACCATCGGCGAACCGGAGCGTCCGCATCGCCGCCCAGTCGTGCGCCAGCCGAAAATCGCCCGATACGCCGCCGCCGCCATGTGCCTGGATCGCGTCGTCGAGGATCCTGAGCGCCATGTTTGGTGCGGCGACCTTGATCATCGAGATCTCGATCTGCGCGGACTTGTTGCCCGCCTTGTCCATCATGTCCGCCGCCTTGAGGCACAGCAGCCGCGTCATCTCGATATCGATCCGTGCGGTGGCGATCCGCTCCTCCCACACCGAGAAGTCCGCGATCCGCTTGCCGAACGCGACGCGGGTCAGCAGACGCCGCGCCATCGCCTCGATCGCGGTCTCGGCCACGCCGATCGTCCGCATGCAGTGGTGGATGCGCCCCGGCCCAAGCCGGCCCTGCGCGATCTCGAACCCGCGGCCCTCGCCCAGCAGCACGTTCTCGACGGGCACGCGGACATTCTCGAGCACGACCTCGCCATGCCCGTGTGGCGCATGATCATAGCCATAGACCGACAGCATCCGCTTGATCGTCACGCCGGGCGTGTCCATCGGCACGAGGATCTGGCTCTGCTGCTGGTGACGCGAACCCTCGAGGCTCGTCTTGCCCATCACGATTGCGATCTTGCACCGCGGATCGCCGACACCCGACGACCACCATTTGGTCCCGTTGATCACGTAATGATCGCCGTCGCGTACCATCGACGTCTCGATGTTCGTCGCATCCGACGACGCCACCGCGGGTTCGGTCATCAGGAACGCAGACCGGATCTCGCCGCGCATCAGCGGCCCCAGCCACGCCTCCTTCTGTTCGCGCGTGCCATAGCGATGGAACACCTCCATGTTGCCCGTATCGGGCGCGGAACAGTTGAAGCATTCGCTCGCCCAGCTGACCTTGCCCATCTCTTCCGCGCATAACGCATATTCGAGATTGGTCAGCTGCGTCCCTTCGAACGCGAAGGAATCATCGACATGCGTCTGGCCCGAATGCGGCGGCATGAAGAAATTCCAGAGCCCTGCAGCCTTGGCCTTCTCCTTCATCTCCTCGATGACCGGAATCACCTTCCAGCGCTCGCCTTCATGCGCCTGCGCGTCATAATCGGACTGTCGCGGACGGATGTTCTGGTCGATGAAATCCCGCACCCGGTCGCGAAAATACGTCTCTCGTTCGCTCAAGGTGAAATCCACGTGCGGCCTCCTTCGCAATCCCGTTTCATGACCCGGGTAAACCATACCGCATCTTCGGTAAAGCATCGAACGAGGCGTCAGACGCGCCTTTTACAAGCCACGGCGAAAGCGCCTAAAAAGCACTGTATCTTCAAATTGAAACTGTTAGGGTGTTTCGATGAAGATTCCGGCAGCGGCAGGCGACGAGGGCGAACAAGGCACGAAGCGCTTCCGCGCGAAACGTGACGCCATACTTGCCGCAGCGGCAGAGGCGATCAACGAACAGAGCGCGAAGGGCATGACGTTTGCAGACGTCGCGCGTCGCGTCGGCCTCAACACGACGAGCGTTACCTATTATTTCAAGCGCAAGGAAGACCTTGCCGCCGCCGCGTTCGAGAACACGCTCGACTATCTCCTGCGCATGCTCGACGAGGCGATGGAGGAAGCGACGCCGCGCGAACGCGTCGCGCGCTATCTCTCGCTCAACATGGCCCGGCTCGGGCGCGTGCAGCGCGGCGAGGAAAAGTCGTTCGCCGTGCTGTCCGACCTGCGCGCAACCGAGGATCCGATCCGCAGCCGGTTGATGGCGGGATGGCGCGAGGTGTTCCGTCGGACGCGGCTGCTATGGGGTCCATCGACGGGCCGCGCTCAGACCGACATCCAGAGCGCGCGTGCGCACGTCCTGCTCGAAAACACGTTCTGGCTGCCGATCTGGCTGACTCGGTACGAGCCCGACCAATATGCGCGCGTCGAGACGCGGCTGATGGACGTGTTCGCGCACGGAATCGCGGGCCCCTCGGCGCGCTGGTCCCCCAAGCTGATCGACCTGAGCCACGACGATGCCGAACCGGGGCGCGAGGCGTTTCTGCTGGCGGCGACGCGGCTGATCAATGAGCTCGGCTATCGCGGCGCCTCGGTCCAGAAGATCGCGTCCGAGCTGAACGTCACCAAGGGCAGCTTCTACCACCATCTCGATGCGAAGGACGATCTGGTCATCGCCTGCTACAAGCGGAGCTTCGACACGATCGCGGATGCGCAGGCGCGTGGCGAGGCGCAGGGCGGCACCTATTGGAACCGGCTGTCGAGCACGCTGGCGACGTTGCTCGACGTCCAGTTCGCCGAGAGCGGACCGCTGCTTCGTACGACTGCGCTCAGCGGACTCCCGCCCCGCGTGCGCGATGCGATGGTCGAACGGTCGAACGGGATCGCGCGGCGCTATGCGGGCATGATGATGGACGGCATCGGCGAAGGATCGATCCGCGCGGTCGACGCGCTGATCGCCGCGCAGGCGCTGATGGCCTTGCAGAATGCGGCGTTCGACATGCGCAAATGGGCAGCGACGATGCCCCGCGAAAAAGCGATCCAGCTCTACGCCTCGACCATCCTCTACGGCCTGTTCGACGACCGCATGGGCCAGAACTGACACGGCACGTCCGCATGACGGGTGGTTTGACGCGGACCGGGCATCCGCCCGCCCCGCGCCAATCTTTCAATGTGCGCGTGCGGCGGTCGCGATGTCCTCGTCCCGCTTGAGCAGCACGCCTGCACGCCAATAGTGGAACAGCGCCCAGGGCGTCATCATGACGACGATGACCAGCGCATAGCGGAGCGAGTCTTCGCCAAAACCGGGCTTCAGGATGTCGCTCAGCCAGCCGACGATCGTCGGGCCGAGCCCCAGCCCGATCAGGTTGATGACGAGCAGCGTGATCGCCGCCCACATCGCCCGGATCCGCAAGGGGGCGAGATGCTGGATCAGCGCGAAGCTTGGTCCCAGATAGGAATTGGCGAAGATCAGGTAGATGAAATAGCTGCCGATCGCGATCGCGGGCACGTCGATCATGTAGAAGGCCAGCGCAAACGGCAGCGCGAGCGCCTTCATCACCAGCACCACCCAGGACTGGACGTGCAAGCCGTAACGCTTGGCCAGCACGTCCGCGATCTTGCCGCCTGCCAGCGCGGAGATGGCGCCGAACAGCGCCCCCGGCAGCGCGATGTAGCGCGACACGTCGAGCATCGAGATCCCGAGCGAGCGCTGCATGAAGCTCGGCCCCCAGCCCGTCAGCGCATACCCGATCATCGACGTGAGCGTCACACCCATCACCAGATGGCGCGCCGGCGCGCTCGCCCACATCGATGCAAAGCCCTGCGCGATACTCGGCATCGCCTGTTGCTCCGCCACGCGACTGGCATCCGACAGGCCGCGGCGGGGCTCGACCATGAACAGCCGGACCACCACGGCGAGGACGATGCCGGGCAGCCCGACCGTCATCATCGCGATCCGCCAGCCATAGGCATGCGCGACGACACCCCCGATCAGCGTGCCGAACCCCGCCCCCAGGACGACGCCGAGCGAATAGACCGCCATCGCGCTGGCACGCTTTTCGGGTGGATAGAGATCCGCGATGATCGAGTGACTTGGCGGGCTCGACCCCGCCTCGCCGATCCCGACGCCGATACGGAACAACATCAACTGTGTGAAATTCTGCGCTAACCCGCACAATGCGGTCATCGCGCTCCAGATCGTCAGGCTGACCGCGATGATGTTGCGACGACTGGTCCGGTCGGCAAGCCGCGCGACGGGAATGCCGAGCGTCGCATAGAAGATCGCAAAGACGAGCCCGGATAAAAGCCCCAGCTGCGTATCCGTGAGGACGAGATCCGCCTTGATCCGCTCGAGCAGGATCGCAAGGATCTGCCGGTCCATGTAACTGAAGAAATAGGTCAGCGTGAGTAGGGTGAGCGTCAATCCGCGACGCTTCATGGCCAATGCGTCTGCGATCTCGGGGTGCGTCTTGAACGCTGTCGCCATGATCATCCTCTCAACTCGTTACTGGCCTCGCGACCTGCTTGGACCATACCCGATGCAGGAAAGCGAGGCCAGTTGTCGAGAAAATCAAAATCGTTGCGACAAACCGACTTTTGCGGTGAAGCCGAGCGGCGATGCCGTGAACGGATCGTAATTCTGATCCAGTCGGGCAAAGGGCGGGGCACGATCGAAGATGTTGAGCGCGGACAGCGAGATCGTCGATCCCGTCGGCAACGCGATCCTGAGCGTTGCGTCCATCGTCTTGAACGCACCGATCTCCTTGCCGCCCGTGACCGAAGCACCGGCCAGCGCGCCGAAGTTCGGCCCGAAGATCGCCGCCCCGCGCTGGTCGGTGTAGCCGTCGATATAATTGAACTGGAGCCGGAGGCTGGCGATGTCATAGTCGCCCTGTACGTACCAATTGCCCTTGATCTCGGGCACCGGATAGGCGGTCGTCTGGTAATTGAGCAGCCCGACGCCGTTGAACGCCGGCTGCACGACGACTCCCTCGACCGTCACGTCCTTGGTCTTGTATTCGATGACATAGGTGCCCGTCGCGCCGACGGTGACGGTCGCGAGCCCGATGTCGCCGCGATAGGTCGCCTGCACGTCGAGACCCGAGGTCGTCACGTCCGCGCTGTTGACGTACACCGTCCGCAACCGCTGCACGTTGGCGACACCACAGCCCGCACCGGTAAAGGTGAACCGCTGCTGGAGCGCCGCAAACGCCGCATTGCCGCAGTTCGCGATGCCGCTCGCGCCGAACAGCGCATTGACGATGCCTTGGGTCGGCTCCTGCTCGATCGGCCCCTTCAGGTCATAGCGAAAATAGTCGACGCTCGCGTTGAAGCCGCCGATGTCGACGATCACGCCACCGCTGTACGTCGTCGCCTTCTCAGGCGACAGATTGGGGTTGCCGTTGATATCGACCGCGCGGAACGACGTACCGATGATCTGCAATGCGGTCAGGTTGCCCTCGAGCTGCTGCGCAGGCGGGCCACGGAACGTCGTGCCCGCACCGCCGCGCAGCGCGAGCCACGGTGCGACCTGGACGCGCAGGCGTCCCTGCGGGTTGAACGTCGATCCGACCGCGCCGCCATAATCCTCATAGCGCGCCGAAAGCTGCGCGTTGACCGCCTGGAAGATCGGCAGCTGGAGTTCGGCGAACAGCGCCTTCACGTCGCCGACCGAGGACGCATTGCGGTTGGTCCCGAGAAAGCCCAGCGCGCCCGTCTGTGGCGTACAGGTCGCATTGGGGTTGAGCGGCGAGCCGGGGCAAGGGTTGGTCGCGAGGTTGCTGTCCGCGTTGTAGTTCACCGAATAGTGATTGCGGCGGTACTGACCACCGATCGCGAAGCCGACATCGCCGCCGGGAAGCCGCAGCCCGGTCCGCCCGCCAAGGACGAGGTCGCCGACGAACAGCTTGGTGTCGTAGACGGTGCGCGTCGTACGGAAGAAATTGTCGACCGTCGCAACGTCGTTGACCAGCCCGGCGCCCGCAGTCGTGCTCAGGCCGTTGGTGCCGCGCGATCCGGCATAGGCAGGATTGGCCTGCCCCGTGACGGGGTTCACCGCGACCGCGGTCGAGAAGGGATTGAAGAAGGTACAGCCGTTCGTGCCCGCGAGCGCCGCGATCTGGGCAGCGCTGAGCCCTGCACGCGAGGCGGTGGTCGCGAACGCGCAATTCGCGCCGCCAAAACCCGCAATCGCGTTCTGGAGCAGGTCGCCGAACGTGTCGGTCCCCTCATTCTCGCGATAATATTCCGAATAGGTGCCGCTGGCGGTCAGGTTGATGCGGTCCGTGACTTCCCAGGACAGGTCGGCGGTGAAGCGCATCGAGTCCGACTGACGCTTCGAAAACGCCGATCCGCGGTCATTGTCGCCCCCCTGGAAGACGGGATTGCCGCCGAGCAATGCCGGCCGGAACAGGACGGGGAACGCCAGCGCAGGCGCAAGTGGCGTCCCGTTTGCCGTGAGACACCCCGCCGCAGCGCCATAGGTCTGGCAATAATCACGCAGCGCCGGCGCGTAGGTCGGCACCTGGAAGAACCCCGAACCCCCTCCGGCGGCGTTGGCTGAAGGCGGCAAGGTCGGCAGATAGGTCGGGGACGTGGTGATCCGCGTCGAGGTCGACCCGTAGAGTGCACTCGCGGTGAACTGCAGCGAGCTCGTCAGGTCGATCGCGAATTCGGCATAGGCCTGATAGCGATCCTCGGGCTCGACGAGATTGCCGAACTGCCCGTAATTGTTGAAGCACCGATCCGTCGGCACCGCGATCGTGCCGACCGCGGTCGGCGTCGGCGTGCTCGACCCGGGCGTGCTGCGGAATCCGCCAAGCGATTCGCACCCGAGATCGCGGATGAAGTTGACACCGTTCGACGCGCCGGTCGCGCCATAGCCGGTGAACAGCCGCCCGGTTGCGGGGTCGACGAACGGCACCGTCGCGTTGAAATCGAAATTGCCCGGATTGCCGCCCCCCGTCCAGCCGCCCTGCGGATTGTTGGCATAGGGCTGGATCGTGAAATCGCGGTCGGTGGTGCGCAATTCCGACCGGTGCTGATACCCGAACGAGGCGAGCATGCGAAAGCCGTTGCCGCTATGGCCATAGCTGATCGCGGTGCCGTAATCGCCCTTGGAACCGTCGATATAGCGATAGTCGCCGGAGACGAGAAAGCCCTTCTGGTCGGTGCGCGTGATGAAGTTGACGACGCCGGCGATCGCATCCGAGCCATAGGTCGCAGCGGCCCCGTCCTTCAGCACCTCGACGCGCCCGATCGCACCCGACGGGATCAGGTTGATGTCGACGATCGGGATACCGCCCCCAACCGGCACCAGCCGCTTGCCGTTGAGCAGCACGAGCGTGCGCTGCGGGCCGAGCCCGCGCAGATTGACCGAAGCGACGCCCTCATTGCCCTGGCTGCGGCTGTCGAACTGGTTCGCGTCGCCCGTGACGCCGTTCGATGTCGGTAGGTTCTTGAGCAGCTCGACCGCGGTGGGTGCGCCCTGTTTGGCGAGTTCGTCCCCCGAAATCACGTCGACCGGCGCGGCGGCATCCTCCGACGATCCACGGATCAGCGATCCCGTGACGATGATGTCGGGGCTGCCGTTCTGCACGGCATTCGACGACGCCGCATTCGACGAACTGCCGAGCGTCGCGTCGGCGCCCGTTGGCGCCCCGGACTGCCCCGCCGAGCCGACAGGTCGCGGATCGCCCCCGACCTGCGCCGCAGCCGGCGAAACAAGTGCACATGCGAGTACGGAAAATGCGCACGCGACGAAATAGCGCTGCTTGGCCACATCTCTCTCCCTGTCCGGCCGGAGCACTGATGGCCCGTACCGCAACTTCGAATAGATGCCTCGCAGCGACGATCGTCAAGCGGTAAAAGCGTAGCAAATTGCTACGTAATATTACGGATCCAGGGCCGCTCGACAGCCTGCGAAACGTCCGGGTCGGCCAAAACCGCTCTTCGAAATCCTCTGGGTGCCGATGGCCGGGGGGGCGCGCATGAGCCGATCCGGGATGACACGCATTCCGCCGGAATGTGCGACTGATGTGTACAGGGCTTTGCGAAACAGAAGGACGGCGGAAGGTCCGGCCCTGCCGGCCTTCCGCCTTATCCCCTCTCCAACCTCGTTACAGGGCGCGACCTGTTGGCCTGCATGCCCCTGGAATGGCCGGACATCGATGATGTCGACGGCGCATTGCCTCCGTCACTTCGCCTCGTCTACGAAACTGAAGTTCGGGTATGCGGGCTTCATGGCAGCTTTGCAGACGTGTTGCAAAGGAAGTTTCCGCAATCTGGATCATCCCCGACCAAAGTCGGGGCCGCCGCCTCGATATTGCGCGTGCTGCCCGCTGCTAGGCCTGCGCGCTGGGCCGCGCGGAGGCCCTGCGGTGCCAGTCCGTGAGATTGCCCAGCTCGCCCGGCACGGGGATGCCCACGAAGGTCGCGAAGTCGATCGTGGTCAGCAGCACGATGTCCGCGATCGTGTACCGCACGCCGTCGAGCCACGACCCGCCGCTCAGCGCGTGGTCGAACTCCGCCATCGCCGCCAGCACGCGCGGGCGCTGCGTCTCGCCGAATTCGGTATATTGCGGCTTCACGATCCGCGCGGTCCACGGATGCGTATGCTGCCAGACAAGCCCGAGCGGCGTCATCAGCCGCATCTCGACGCGGCGCGTCCACATGTCGACCTCGGCGATGTTGAGCGCCCCCTGCCCGAACAGCGGCGGGTCGGGATGCAGCGCCTCGAAATACCGGCAGATCGCGACACTCTCGGTCAGCACGCGGCCATCGTCGAACGCGAGCGCCGGCGTCTGCCCATGCGGGTTCACCGCGAGATACGCCGCCGCCTTGTGCTCGGCCTTCGGAATCGAAACCTGCGCCATCGGCACCCGGACGTGCTTCTCGGCGAGGAATATCCGGACCCGGCGCGGATTGGGGGCCGGTGACGCGCTATCGTAGAACAGCATGGGGAATAGCCTTCACGATTCGGGTTTTCGAACATGGCGTATGGCATTCGCGCAATAATTCGCATAGCCAGTGATCGATGACGACCGCCGCCGACATGCTCGCCACGGGCTTTGCCACGCTCCCCGATCTGATCCGCGCGCATGGCCGCGAACGCGGGAACACCCTCGCACTCGCGGATTCCCGCCATGCGATCGACTATGCGACGCTCGATCGCCTGATGGACCGGGTCGCCAGCGCGTTGCGTCGTGGCGGCGTTGCCAAGGGGATGGCGGTTGCGATCGTGGCCGCGCCGTCGGTCGAATATATGGCGGTTTTCCTTGGTGCGGTACGCGCGGGCTGCGTCGCGACGCCGATCGCGCCCTCCGCCACGCCCGAAGCGATCGTCGCCATGATCGCCGACAGCCGCGCGCCGATCGTCTTCGTCGATGCCGAGCAGGCGGACGTGCTTCGGCCGATGCATGTCCCCGCGCGGGCGATCCTGCTTCCGCCCCCCGGCCAGACCGATGCCGATCCGCAGGCCCCGGCCGGGCTGGACCGGTTCGAGGCGTGGCTCGCCGCGGAGGATGCGGTCGCGCCGGACGTGTCGATCGTCCCGGAGGACGCGTTCAACATCATCTACTCGTCGGGCACCACGGGGACGCCGAAGGGAATCGTCCAGAGCCACGCGATGCGCTGGGCGCATATCGCGCGCAACGCCGCGGCCGGGTTCGACACCGCGGTCACGATGATCGCGACGCCGCTCTATTCGAACACGACGCTGGTCAGCGTGCTGCCGACGCTTGGCTGGGGTGGCACGGTCGTGCTGATGGGCAAGTTCGACGCGCGCACTTATCTCGCGCTCGCCGAGCGCCACCGTGCGACGCACACGATGCTCGTGCCCGTCCAGTATCAGCGGATCATGGCGCTGCCCGATTTCGCGGATTTCGACCTGTCCGCATTCCGCTTCAAGACCAGCACCAGCGCGCCCTTTTCCGCCGCTCTCAAGGCCGATGTCGTCGCACGGTGGCCCGGTCTGCTCGTCGAATTCTACGGCATGACCGAAGGCGGCGCGAGCTGCGCGTTGAACGCGAGCGCAAACCCGACAAAGCTGCACACGGTCGGCCAGCCGATGCCGGGCCACGAGATCAGGCTGATCGACGACGACGGCAACGAGGTCGCGCCGGGCGAGACCGGAGAGGTCGTCGGCCGGAGCCCCGCGATGATGAATGGCTATCATGGTCGGCGCGAGGCGACGCGTGAGGCGGAATGGTATGATGCGGCGGGCAACCGCTACATCCGCCACGGCGATGTCGGGCGGTTCGACGCGGACGGCTTCCTGACGCTGCTAGACCGCAAGAAGGACCTGGTCATTTCCGGCGGGTTCAACGTCTATCCGTCCGATCTCGAGGCGGTATTGGCCCGCCATCCCGACGTTGCCGACTGCGCGGTGGTGGGCATGCCGTCCGAGGCGTGGGGCGAGACGCCGGTGGCAATCATCGTTCCGCGGACGCGCGACGCCGACCCCGCCGCGATCCTCGCCTGGACCAACGCGCAGCTCGGCAAGACGCAGCGTCTGGCGGGCATCCACGCCGTCGCCGAGTTGCCGCGCAGCGCGATCGGCAAGGTGTTGAAGCGCGAGCTTCGTGACCGGTTGCTGGGCGCATGACGAGTCTGGGACAGGCCATCGCGGCGCTCGAACCCGTCGACGACGGCTGGCGCGGGAGCATCCCCGACAACTGGCTGCAGGGGCGGACCGCCTATGGGGGCTTTTCGGCCGCGCTGGCGCTGCATGTGGCGCAACGATCCGACTCCGACCTGCCACCGCTGCGTTCGGCACAGATCGCGTTCATCGGGCCCTTGTCGGGCGCGATCACGCTGCGCGCCAGCCGGTTGCGCCGCGGGCGGAATGCCGCGTTCATCCAGGTCGACGTGGAAAGCGCGGCAGGTCTCGGGCTGCGCGCGACGTTCGTGTTCATGCGCGCGATCGAATCGGTGATCGATCACCGGACGGGTGCGACCCCCGAGTTTCCCGCGCCCGATGCCGAAACAACGACCTATCGCGGGCATCGCGGCGTCGCCTTCTCGCAGAATTTCGACCTGGTGGACCGGCGCGACGAGCGCGTCGGCGCGGCCGAATGGCTGCGCTGGGCAAGGCTTGCCGATCGTGACGGGCTCGACCCGATGGTGGAACTGATCGCGGTGGCGGATTGCCTGCCGCCCTCCGCGCTCAAGCTGCTCGGCGGCCCCGCCCCGCTCAGCTCGATGACCTGGCTGCTCAACATCCTCGGACCGCAGCCAACGACGCGTGACGGCTGGTGGCTGCTGCGTGCGACGACCGACTATGTCCATGCCGGGAGTTCGAGCCAGACCATGGCGATCTGGAACGCCGACGGGCTGCCGATCGCCGAACAGATGCAGAGCGTCGCGATCTTCGCCTGATCCCCGCACCGAGCCATCACCCCGGCGCGCACTGAACCTGCACTGGGACAAGTTGCGACACTTTGCCGACGGGGTGACATAGCCATGCGACAGCCTGCGCCCAGACGTCGGACATTCGATGGGGATCGCCCCCACCCGACCGGAGATCGCAGATGCGCAAGACCATCCTGACCCTGGCGTTTACCGCCGGCACCATCGCGGCCACCGCCTGCGCCGCGCAATCCGCCCCCGCGGCACCGAGCAGCCGCGCCGATACCGCCGCCGCCAATCGCGCCGCACTGTCGGCGACGCTCGCCACACAGACCCAGGAGACTACCGCCCCGGCTCGCACGGAGACGATGAATCGCGGTCCGCAACGGCGCGGTGGCGCGATGCGCGCGGTGACGCGCGCCGAGGCGATCGCGGAGGCCGATGCGCGGTTCGCCCGGATGGACTCGGACGGCGACGGCATCCTGACTGCCGCGGAGCGTCGCAGCTTCCGCGAGGAACGACGTGAGGCGATGCGCGAGCGCCGCGAACAGCGCATGGCGGCGCAGGGCGGGGCTGCGGAAGCGGATCACGCCAATCCCCGTCGCGACGCTGATCGGGGCGCACGGGGCGGCATCGGCCGCGCAGACCGCCAGCGCGCCGGCGCCGGCCGCGACGAGGGCGTGGTGACCCGCGCCGAGTTCAGCGACCGCGCCGCGCAACGCTTCGACCGGATGGACGCCAATCGCGATGGCCGCCTCGACGCGAGCGAACGCCCCGGTGGTCGTGCAATGCGTCGTGGTCCCGGCCGCGGTCGGCACCATGCGATGGGCGCGGCCGCTTCGCCAACTCGGGACGAGGCCGATCGGGCTGACGCGGCCACGACCGGCGAGTGACACCCACGCGTCGGACGGAGCGAATCCGTCCGACGCTTCACATGGACACGCACCATGCTAGACGTCGCCCCCATGGGAGACATGCCGCATCTGTTGCTCGTCGACGACGAGCGTTCGATCCGTGAGCCTTTGGCTGCCTATCTGAGCAAG
>Ga0265798_10009068_pt1 | contig 12533 bp, 18 predicted proteins | sample P3T30metagenome_FD_192430 | JGI IMG/M metagenome (GOLD analysis project Ga0265798, IMG submission 192430) | Plant litter microbial communities from East Loma Ridge, Irvine, California - P3 T30 | ecosystem: Environmental > Terrestrial > Plant litter > Unclassified | place: USA: California...
GAGGAATCGATGAGAGTGATCTAAGAGATGAATGTGGAGTCGCTCGTGCCTTTAAGGTGAAGAGCGAGTGCGTGGTGAATTGGTAGAGTCGATTCGGACTTCAGCATAGAGTATTATTGATGGAACTCGCCTTGATAGTATATGAAGGCTATGCCGTGTAGCGGAGCAGTGTGTTTGAAGAAAAGATATGTATGAAGAGGGCGGAGTAAAATTCTGTGCAGATGATACCACTTCTTTTTAAAACCGAACCCTACTTCCGGATTCATGGGTTCTTTTAAATTGAAATTCGTTGCCAAGTCTGCCAAGACCAAGATAGGCAAAAGCTTGGCACACTCCTAGACGCGTGTCCTTTGTGTCGCCCAATCCTGATAGCAATACTTGCTGCATTTAGATCAAGGAAGAACACTCTCCTGATAACACACGTTGCTCTCGCTTGCAGAGTCTTGGCCTTCCCTGTAAGATGTTTTCGGAATCGCGGAGGACCTGGCTTGAGGTATGTCAGGGTCATCGAAAGTACATGTGGTGAAAGCTGCCCGAAATAATATTGGTCAAATATGACCCTGAATAGCATCATAGATCAAAAGACAGGACTTGTGGAAGATTGGATCGTACAACGGAACCCGAGAATGCAGTTCGTGACGAAGTTCTTGAAACAGATTGACAGGCTTGACATTGGCCTAGATCAGCGACCTTGCGAAGCAAAAGGAAGTTTGTCGATTTATATCCCCATAGTCGACTGCCTTGAAACGATGCGGTATTAGACGTTGGAAGGTAATCGACGGACGAACAAGATGGCCGAAAAAGAACCGAAGTCGATCACCAATCTCGCAAAGAACGCAGAACACGTCCCCCTTTCCACCTTTAAGCTTCCCTCCCCCTCCGCTCGATACTGCGCACCCTCTCCAAGCCACAAGGACAAGATCTCCGCCATTCCTCTCCTGAGGGGACATTATCGGTGTCATGATGCCAGACCCGAGGCCGAGATGAGTGATATCGGTGATGAATGTTATGGTCATGGTAGAAGGGGGTAGTATCGAGAGGCAGAGTCCATTCGAAGATGGTCGGGACTTTCGAGCGCACGACGAGTCGACGATCCTGGTCATGAGCCTTGATATCTCGCAATAATTGACTCACCGTAGAATCGCCAAGACCGAGTGACGCGACTCTCCATCCATTGCAAGGGGATTAAGCTCGTTGATATAGAGGATAGTCCACATGTTGAGGTGTCCTATTTGTCAGCTTCCGTCCATATTTAATTCAAGACATCAACGCTTACATCGTCGTCGCGCAAGCGGTCATATCGCTCGTCCAGCCCTCTGCCGTCCGAGACCTCTCTTCTGATTCTCATCAAATCTCCAAATCTAACTTCATCTTGTCGAACGCAGTCGTCAACTGTACAAGATGTAGTAAATCCATGATGGCGTGTACCGCGTGGATGTATTTTCGACGAGACTTTGACTGACATGTAAGCTTGAAATTGAATGGTTGAGGCTGGACTTACCCTTAGACAGTACGTATCATTCCCTGAGTCCTGTGACTAGTTCCGATTTCTGATAGCATGATATCTTCCTGGTAGTATAGGCTAGTCTGGGATGGCGGTAATCTCGGGTCATTTTGATCGCATGAGCGTCAAGTGGGATGGGATATCGAGCTGGGGGTTCATGGGTGTATTGGGTATGTAGGAAGAGCGAGGTTGAGTGGCCGGTATTTTCAGCCGTTGAGAAAGCGCTGACATCAGCGTCCTGCCCGTCTTGCTTATTGGAGAGGCCGTACTCACGTATCCGCGGTTTGTCTAATCTTCAACAGAAACAAGAACATGGTGCCGCCCATCCACACTCCGCCATTTCTCTAGCACAGTCTAGCACATGGTATTGGATACTGCTCAAGGTATCGCAGACAATGTCGATCTAGGCAGGTCCAGCTTTCAGGACTAAGACGTACTGGTCGTTGGAAGAAGGACATGATTTTATGTCTATGTGATCAGTCAACAACGACCTACTGAAGGAACGCGTCATTGACTTGATCTTACATGCTTTCCCGACTGCAGCGCTTACATCCCTATCCCTGCACGATGAGAGGGGATGTCGACCACGCATGCATGTTTGAGTGATGGACATGAATATATATATGTATAGTATGATGTTGTAAATTCAATCATCGAGTGCCGCGTCGAAATCTTCTTCAATCACTATTACTGCTATACATGCACTTGTCTCTTACTTCATCTGGGTACTTGCATACTTTGATAACAACACTGTACGAACTACAGAGGCTTCTGATCGCCTGCTCTCGAATACTGATCTTTGTGCTAGACCTTGTTCAACCGATGATAATCATCCAACTCAACTCCCTTTTCAACCGCAACATCTTCCTCGAACTGAATATCGGTCTTGGGTTCTTCCTGAAACTCCCCACGCTGTGACTCGCCGGAGAATAGCTGGTCGATGGACTCGAGGGAATGCCCGGCGGTCTCGGGATAGAAGAAGTAGATCACAGGAAGGAAAGAGGCGTTGATGATTGCGAAAATCTGTATCTCGTCAGCGCGGACTTGGACGACCATACCAATGACTTACGATGTAGAATTTATAACCAATCTTTTTCACAGCGATTGGAGCCACTTGCACGATAGCATAGTTGGTAAGCCAGTTACAAGCGGTGGAGATCGATGCCCCTTTTTGCCTCAAGCGAAGAGGGATGATTTCGGACGAATAACACCAGACGACCGCTTGGAAGCCCGTCTAGATCATCAGGATACGTCTGATCGAGCATGAAAATGACATACGGTGAACAATCCCATGTAAACGAATAAGACTGCAATGGCAGCCCCACCCGCCGCCTTATTGCCGGTCGATGCTGTCTTTGTCTTCCAGACAAGGGCACTTTCGACCGCAAAGGCAATGGCCATACCTGATATACAGACCAAAAGGAGTTTACGTCGACCCGCAGAGTCAATCATGAACCATGGGATAAATGAGGCGATAAAGAACCAAGTGAAAAGTGCTCCTGCAAGTAGAGATCCTTTGTCGCTGACGAGGGCGAAGAAGTTTCCGGCGTAAAAGATGATCGCATTGATACCACCGACTTGTTGGAAGAATTGAATCGAGCAGGCAATAAGAACACGGCGTCGGGATTTGATCTTGTCTCCTTTGAGTAGATCCGACCAGGAACCGGATCCGATGGCTACCTCCTGAGCGACAGCATCCTGGATTTCTTGGTGCTGAAGCAGAACATCCTGGTGAGTGATGGGTTTGCCTTGAAGTCGGCCTAGTACAGCAAGTGATTCTTCGGCTCGGCCGTGAGACGCCAACCATCGAGGGGATTCAGGGATGATAAAGACGAGCACGATGATTGGGATAATAAAGATCGCTTGCATGGCGACCGGAATTCGCCAAGCCTTGCTGCCAGTCATCGGAGTGAATCCGTAACCGGTCCAGTAGGCGATGAAAATTCCAAAGTTGAGGAGCGTAAGCTGGAAGCAAACAAAACGGCCTCGAGCGGCTTTCGGCGAGACTTCCGCTTGGAGGACTGGAACGGTAGAGTTAATGAAGCCCTAATCTCAGCTACACAAACGATGTTTGACTCACCATGCCCAGACCAGAGATCACCCGGGCAGCGATCATAGGCCCAGCCGCGCTGACTCCGGCCTGCATACCTGCACCGCCGAGCATAATGATTGCTCCAGTTAAGATCGACATTCGTCTACCCAATCGCTCGCCGACTAGGGCTGTAATAAGTGATCCGACGAAGCATCCGATCTCATAGATGGCGACGATTGTGCCGAGCAGCGTAGCGGATGGATCGTGAAATGTCTCCTTGAAGGGCGCATTGTTGATGATACCACCCATGACTCCCTATTTTTGTTAGCGCCGAGTATCACAGGTGTGACGGCACATACATTGTCGTACCCAATTAGCATGAAGCCAATGGCAGTGAGGGCGGTGGTGGTGTACAATTGGGATTTCCCGCCAAACATGATGTAGAGTGTTGTGTGAAAAAATGATTTCCTCGGAATCGCGTCGACCTTATATGCGGGGGCCAGCCGGGGTACGGTCCGATCATGACTGTCTTTACACATGGGGGACCAAGCGGGGTACGGTCCGGTTCACGATGTCCCCGGTTCGCGATCCATATTCCACGCAGATCTAATTAGGATGTGGGAGTGTACTTTAGATCCAGGTCCTCAGGCACGCGGGCTATTTTAGCACGAGACGCGGCAACCGAGATACTAGATCTGGGTAACGTACCTGATCAGCCCGGCTTTCACGGGTCCTTTTCCGAGCGATGATGGCCTTAGAGTCACCGGGACTCGGGATGTCACGATTGCCGTCGCCGAAAATGGCCAGATTACGGCTATCAGCGGTGTCGCTCACGGAGCTCACGGACCGACCCTATGCACCAGTACCGCTGTGGATGTCATCCATGATGGTAAGGCGGAGATGGTGGACAGCAATCCTTGAAACGACACGGCTCCCCGAGTTGAATGGAAGAAATGAGGCAATCAACTGGTATTCAGGTGCGTCTTGCGTGGAGTGCAGGGTTGACGTGTAGCAGCTTTCCCCGCTCGATCATGCTGTGCTCCCAGAGCGCTTCACTAGAAACGCATTTTCTGACTCATTTGTCTCCACGTCCGATCGAGCTACCGGAAAGGCATTGATCGATGGCGTACAGGGGCCTTTCCTCGCCGTTCATAAGTTTTTCGAGACCATATTCCGACCTGACGCTTCGGTCAAAGTTTTGGCCAAGAAAGACTACCCGTTTGCTCATGAGGCCGGAGTCTATTCGTCACGCGAGAACGAAGTATGGTTCACGTCCAACCTCTTGCGCAAAGACGGCAAGGCACGTGTCGAGATCAGTCGAGTCAGCCTGGGCACTGGGAACGTCGAGATAGTGGAGGTAGATCGAGTCCGCCTGGGTAATGGTGGATGCAAGTACAGGGACGGAATTATATTCTGTGATCAGGGCACAGTTCAGACACCATCACAGCTCGTCTACTGCGACCTCAACGATCCAGCAAATGCCCGCCCTATATTGAACAATTTCAACGGTCGTCAATTCAACTCGCTGAATGATGTAGTGGTACTTGAACACTCTTCTGGGGACTTGATCTGCTTCACCGATCCGCCTTACGGCAAGGAACAAGGTTTTCGACCGGCATGTCAACTTCCCCCGGCAGTTTACGCTTTCGACCCTACAGAGGGCCACGTCAGGATGCTCGCGGACGGGTTTCATCATCCGAATGGAATCGCTTTTTCACCCGATGGGATGACTTGCTACGTGACAGATACCAGCCATATACATGGATCCGGCATATTAGATCCAAGTCTTCAGAGTACCATGTAAGTCGAAAGTCCAAATAGCTGGTTGGGCGCTGATAATAGATATGCTTTCGACGTGTTTCGACCGTTAGATAGCCTGAACGTCCCGTCCCTTCGGAATAGACGTTTGTTCGCTTTCGCGGACTGTGGTGTTCCTGATGGAAGTATGTCTCAAGGGAATCCCGACATCTCGCTGATCTCAGTCAAATGCGATGAAGAAGGGAGGGTATATGCGGGATGTGGAGATGGCATTCACGTCTGGAGTGAGTTCCAGTATCCTCTAGATCCATCTGCCGCTGATCCGCAGGCTCTGCTGGGCTGTTGATCGGCAGAATGTGCGTACATGTGGCCGAGCTGGTGCTGATTCTCAAGTCTTTTAGGTCTTGCGGAAGGGAACAAGGACGTCGGTTGTGCCAACTTTTGCTTTGTTCCAAGAGGGCTCGTCTGCCTATCGGAAGATCGAATCTATCACGTGGACGGTCTGCTGGCCGAGGGAGCCGGAATGTATTCTCGACAGTGAGGTCAGCATGCCGCCCTTCATGACCGCACAGACTGCCGCAGCACTGATCAGCCTTTCAAAACACATGCTACAGATAGAAACCGGGACAGAGGGATAACAATCTTGCCCGAGATTTTTGTATTCAGTGCCCAGTATGGCAGTAACAAACGCCTTGTGGGTAAAGTCAACAGGTGATGGCGGGAAGAAATATTGCGCTGTCTTGATATATAGCTAAGCTTTCTGACGAATGATCAAGAGCCTTAGCAGCAACAGAGACTTATCACATCTTTCAGTCGTCAACTACATAGAGGCATCTCCCAATCGCACCAGAACTATCCTAGCTCGCCGTGATCACTAAGCCCCGCATTTTCACCAATTGAAAAATCACGCCTGATCCCATCCTACTCGCCGATTGGTCGAGCACGGACAGCAATCCGCATCTGCTCTTCGACGACAGTCACTGTCTTGCCCCATCGCCAAGCAGGGATCTTGCGCTCGTAAAGTTCGTCAATCTCAGCCGTGGCTCGACTGTAAGGTCGGCTCAGCCTAGACTCGCGAAGCGGTGAGGCGGAACGTACCCTTTGGTTTCGGGAATGAATAGCCACATGCAGATACAGATAGGCAGAGAAAATGCGCCATAAACGAAACCGGTCATGAGTGAGAGATTAAGTAGCATTGGCGGGGTAGCGTAACTGGATAATCAGCCCGGCATCATGCGTTTCCCCGGAATCTCGTCTTACCCGGTTGCAATACCAAGAATCGAGTTGACGAGGAAAGTTATTGGTCCAGTCCTTACTGCGGACGTAAGCGAATAAGTCCCAGATCTAAGTCGGAGACGACTCACTTCTCAATAAGGCGGAGGGAAGTTCAGCCGAGTATACATACCCAGACATTGCAATGATTTGGTAGGAGAACGTCCAAAAGCAACAAATGGCTAACTGAGCTTGTCAGTGTTGTGTGTCCTCAACTGCCGCGACCGATTCTTACCAAGCCAGTACCAGCGGCGGTATTCGCGAGAGCGGGGTCGGTAGCTGTGGCCCCGGAGAAGTGGAGACCTCCGACCACGAAGAGGATGACAACCAACAGAGTTTGACAAGGTAATAGGACTGTTCGTCGGCCAAGCTTGTCCGCACTCAGAGTCCAGAGAAGCACCGCCAACAGGTTGACACAGCTGAAAGATGTAAGAACAGCCTTTTGTGTTGAACAGGAATTTACGCACGATAAGATCAAACTTCCAAGGAAAGGATCGTCGAGTCCAGCTAGTGAGAAAAAGTCTCGACCATCAGCGACGAACTACCTACCGGTCAAATATGATGAACGCACAAGTTGAGTATGTGCTGATAATCGAAAGTCCGCCCAGCTGACTACAAGTAGAGAGTAGCATGATAGTCAGAGTTCGTTTCTACAGGTCAGCTCTATATCGAAATGACCTGCAGAGACACGACCTACCCGGTTGGTACCTCGGAAACAGTCCAGGTAAGTCGGTTTGTGGACCAATACATCACACTCATGTTTGATGGTTCGCTCAATGATGGAGTACTCTTCTTCAAAATCGTATCCCTCGACGTTGCCGTAGAGCTTTCGTAGTGAGGTCATGGCGCTTTCCTTGTCTCCCTTTCGTACGTGAAACCACGGGGACTCGGGGATCCAAATGTAGAACTGAGTGTCAGATAAGTGTCCTGCAGCTACGGAACGCTGAGGGGAACTACCAAGATCATTAATCCGATGGGGACCCAAAGAAGCCGCATCGCCAACAGGTAGTCGTTCGGTCGGGTCTTGTTGAGCTGCTGCATCATGAGAGCCACAACGATGCCGCCGATGTTTGACCTGGCAGGCAGTCAGCTCTCAGCCACCAAGACTATCCGCTGACGTACCAGACGCCGAGAAACACAAGCAAACCTCCTCGGATACGGTTGGGGGCGATCTCCATTACGTAGATCTGGCAGACAATTTGGAGAATACCGATCCTCGCACCGCTACAAAGCTTGGCGAGCGCCTATGGCAGTCAGATACATCGAGCCCCACAAGAGCTGTGCAAGCAGGTTGAATGCTACATACCCAGGTAGAGGGTGACTTGGCGAGGTTGAGAAAGAGGCAGCCCTGCAGCTTCAGCATTTGCCGCAAAACATGAGGAACGAGCACTCAAAACTACTAGCCAGATCCAGGCGAGATAGAATGACATCTTTCGACCGAACCTTTCGGCAAACCTGGTCAGATGAGCTCGTTTTCAAGCGCCATACGCCAATGACCTCACCAACCGATGTACGTGAAAGTGAGGATCTGTCCGACGTTCTGGAAGTGTCAGGTATTTGACAAATAGGTACAAGAGATAGACTGACAAGTAGAGCACTCCATGATGAGACTGAATGTCAGCCCACTTTAAATCATTCATTGTTGAAAGACTTGCGCCAAGTAGGATCCAAAGCTCGAACACCTTCCCCGCCTGTTCCAAACTCCTTGATGAAACCTGCATTGGCTACGATGCTACCTCCAGCTCCCAGCTAAAGGTTGTCAATTGATCACGCTGAGTCGGATCATGATGACTTACTTCGAAACCTTCGCATAGATACCCTGATGAAGTCAGCTACTGTCTGAAAGTGAACGAATGATATTGGCGACAGACACACCGGTGTAGACTGATAATACAACCAGAACGGTCTTCCTGAAGACCCACAAAGTTCGAAGAATCGATAGATCATCGAAGCGGGATTTCCTCAAGTCGTAATGCGTCTCGGCCAACTCCTTGTGGTCGATCTCGTCCATCTTCTCATCATTCTGGTCAATATGCTGTTCAGCTATCTGCGACATTGTTAAAGAAGCGAATGAAGGGCAAATATTACCTCGCATGCAGCTTATGTATGCCGGCTCTGATCGCGAGGTGTCAAGCCACCGGACGACCATTGTACCGTGTTACTGAGCGAGATTGAGTGGGGCTTAGCTGTGACCGAAATGATACGGCCGAGGGACCCCATACATTCATACTCGCCAGCTCGATTGTCCCCACATGTGAAAACAATGCCCCACCCCGCGAAGGGTTGCGGGACAAGGCTTTGCCCCGTCCTTGCCGCTAGTGATAGCCCGAGGTGACTGGACGGGAGCTTGTCATTGGTCTTAGCGGTGAGTTGACGTTGCGGTGAGTTGACGTTGCGGTGAGTTGACGTTGCGGTGAGTTGACATTGCGGTGAGTTGACATTGCGGTGAATAGGCATTGCGGTGACTTGACATTGCGGCGAATTGACATTGCGGTGGACGTTGAGAGCGGTTGATGGAATCTTTCCATGGCGGAGATCGCGAAGAATACGAAGTAGCGGGTTGTCAGATAATTGGCAATAGACGGGTAATTGGCGATATACAGGTAATTTATTATACCGAGGTTACCCCGCATGGACTGCCCCTCTTGGCCGCGAAGGAAGCCCCGAACCTTTTTCATTAGGGCCACTGGCTGCGGGCTCTCGCAATCTTCGAATCTTACGTGATCGGTGTAATCACTTGGAGCAATGATGTTGCGAAGCAATCATGGTTTGTTGATGGTGTCGACAATGACAACTTCTACTGACCAATCGAGCTGCTTTTCAATTTGCCTTGAGAACCAATGAAATTCATTGCTCGACGATGGAGGCACCGAGTATCAGCAAATTGACATGAGTCGTAGTGCCAGCCTCATTGGTATAGGACAGGACATACGAGCAAGACCATAAGCTGCACAAGGGTGGCACCAGACCGCTTTCGAAAGCACTATGAGACGAGGCGACGAGATCACCATATACAACGAAGACACAACAAACGATGTCGAAGTCCCGCGGCCAGAGGACCCGCAGCCTTTGAAGTCTAGGGAGGTAGTCCAAGTTAGCGTCCGAGCCAAGGGTCATTTCGCACCAACGCATCATTTTACCGCGACTTTGGAAACCACTCTTCACAAACGCAAAGATTGGTCAGCGTCGGTCATAGCTCCAATATTACTCCTCCCGCCAATGCACCCACCCAAAAGTCCATTCTACACTGGTAGCACTTTCTCCCTAGACGTGGGGTCCGGGCGAAACCGTATCTACGCAACAGCGCTGGGAGTGTACGAAGCCAAGATCAGCCGCAACAATATTGGCGATCGTTAAGGCGGTTATATCGAACGGATCGGCGTTTTCTTGCTCACATAACGGGATCAACAAAGTGCATTGGGACATGCTGTGGGGACTTCGTGGCAATTCTGTAAGACTCCCGATAGATTGTCCTCAACCAGGCAAAAGGTAGGCTTCTGCTACTACTACGTATGCTATGCTAGCATCAGTCTCAGGTGAACAGGAGATTTGCAAGCGTTTCCACCGACCGTATCCTTCCTCTACAGCACGATACCTCCGGTCTCCTGGCAGACAGGCTGCACGGCCTTTCGAGGAACAGCTCACAGATTCGGATGGTATCGTTCCTCTTTCGGTGCTCTAACCCTTAGCGCAATGGGAGGGGATCCTATTGCTCAAGCTGTTTGGGTACGTCCCAAGAAGCACAAAGAGCTAGGCTGACTGTATCAGGGTGACGTTGCTGTCATCGCCCCAGAAGATTTATACCTCGCCTACGGACCTAAGTCCATCCTTGAGGAGATGTGGACTAGTATCACTACTTGGCTGGACAGAGGAATCAAATGGGGGGATAATGGCTTGTGGCACAACCTTCGAGATGGATTCCAACTTTCAGACTGGTGGGACCATGTGATTTGCTGCTTGGAGAGGCGAATGCTGACATCAAGGCTTGAACCCCGAGCACCCCCTGATGGTCCAAGAGCAGGTCTAACCAACCAATTCCGCGTTGCCGACGCGTACCTCGTTGCCATTGTTGGCATTGCTTCGGATGTGGCGAAAGTTCTGGGCAAATCGCCCGAACACGAAAGGTACGCAGAGGAACATAATTAATTACGAAAAATGTTCCAGCACGAACACCTCGCTCCCTCCGGTCGGCTTTCGAGCGATACACAGACTGCATATTGTTTAGCGTTCCAGTTCAAGCTATTGGATGATCACCAGGTACAGTCTGCCGCAGAGAGGCTTCTACGGCTGGCAAGGAAAGGCAGCTTTCGAATAGCTACCGGATTTGCAGGCACCCCAGGCATTTTGAGTGCCCTGGTCGAGGCTGGGCATCTACAAGTCGCATATAGAATGCTGCAGGAGAAGGGATGCCCGAGCTGGCTGTATCCAGCAACTATGGGCGCAATCACTATCTGGGAAAGATGGGATAGTCTCTTGTCCGACGACTCGATCAACGTCAGTCGCTTTTTGCTGCGTCTTGCACTTCCGTACTAACCTTAGCCTGGAGAGATGACATCGTTCGATCACTACGCTCTTGGCGCCGTAGCCAGCTTTCTACACAGCACAGGTGCTAGCCTCGAACCTATCGAGCCCGGGTATAAACGCTTCCTCATCCAACCTCAGTCAGGAGGCACAATCACCCAAGCTACCGCCTACACGATTACCCCATACAATAAGGCGGCAGTATCATGGTCGTTATCCTCCGACCGATTGAATGTCGAATTCGAAGTTCCTCCCAACACTGAAGCTGTAGTACGATTGGGTGGGGCAGAAGAAGTTGTGGGTAGCGGCAGCTATAGCCGAGTTGTGGAATATTCGACAAACGGGGAATGACCGCCTGCTCCTTACCAGACTCAGTTCGCTGCACCAGCCACACTGGAGTCGCTAGCGCTTTGGGATAGTTCGCGATTTAATGCAAACCTTTCTTCAGTCAAAGGTCAATGGCGATCGCCTGAGCTACCGAGCTTCTTTACGCCTTGTTGATCTGTAAATTGGTGCCATCCAGCGATACATCTGCGGACAGCAGATTACAGACTTTAGGCCTGGCCAATTAGAATAAGAACATAGACCGAGCGGATCATACAGCCAATGGTCACAGTGGTGACCGCACAGATCATCAATCGGTGGATTCCTTTTCGACGTTGTTCAAGATGACGAACAAGGCTTGTTTGCAAAGCAGGGGTCAACGTATGACAATTTCCAACTTCCGAGCAAAGAATCGGGTCCGGTTCATGAGAACAGCCAGGTCTTCTTTGAAAAGCTACATCAGCAGTTCTGTCTCTAGTTTTCAGTAGACCTGCTGAATGTGAACAAGCTATAATCACTGAATGCATGCATGAAATTCGCATCTCGACTCCCGTTTACCCCGGACTATCACGTAGCCCTCTGTGATAGGAGAATCATGTGAATGTGGTCGAGGATAACGCGAAGTACAAAAGCAGACTCAAAATGCACAGCGGCTGAAAGGATCCACTGACTACATGCCGAAAAAGGAAAGAGTCATGAGCAACTCCGGAGCCAATATTTAATCGAGACCCATCGAAATCGAGATATCTATGACTTAGGCTCATCTGTGATGACCGTGTTACAGCCTGCTTGAGCTTACTGACGCCTAACGGGTCATGACATGATCGGACGAATCGGATTCTCGAGGAAATGCCAGAAGGACGAATCCGGCCTACGCACTCAGTCAGCCGTGATCATAACGCTTGGGCCTGAATCTTCTAAATCGGACTCAAACTGCACGGCTCGATCCCTTTCTGGAGTAGAGTCCTCAGTCAAGGAGAGGAAGGCTCATCGCGGATCGGGTCGACTATCTTGTTGTTGTGGCATAGCACATCATAGCACGCTAAAGATGCGTGATCAAATACCCGAGAGACTTAACAGGATTGCACCATCAGGCACCATCTTCCGCTTTCCAAGTATATA
>Ga0265798_10009069_pt1 | contig 12532 bp, 6 predicted proteins | sample P3T30metagenome_FD_192430 | JGI IMG/M metagenome (GOLD analysis project Ga0265798, IMG submission 192430) | Plant litter microbial communities from East Loma Ridge, Irvine, California - P3 T30 | ecosystem: Environmental > Terrestrial > Plant litter > Unclassified | place: USA: California...
ACTGGATCATTAGGATCTACAAGGTCAAGGATCTCGACAACTTTGGCCGCGATCACCAAAGCGCCGTGTCGTTTGACAAGGGCCACAAGAAGAAGAGGTCCACCAAGAGAAAGGGACCTAGGGTCTTGAGAGTGGAGTAGATTTCCAGGTATATGACGATCTTGCTAGAGATTTGTAGCATTTGTACAAAATAAGCCATACTGGCATTGTTCGCAGGCGGGCGTCTGGGAAGAAATAGAAGAATATTAGCTCCCATTGCAGGCATCCATGAGGTGAGTTACGGCAAGAATGCATAGATACCGTGGCTGGCGACACGGCTCGAGTACGACGACTGTATACGATGGGTATGGATTGCGGTCACGCGACCCTCCTTCACTTTGACCTCCCGTTCACCGCTCGTGGCGACATGATTTTCTACAGTCCTCTGAGTCCATCTTCAGTTTGCCCCACCTTTCTTCCTGTCGCTCTTTCCTCTTGACACCTATTTGCACCTCTCTCCCTCGGCGCCCACGTGGCTTCGATAATCAGCGCCGCTCTTCGGCCTTCCTCCTACACGTCCAGTCGCACGTCCGCACCTACCACAACCACACAATGGCCAATGAAGAGCAGAGAAGGGCCTTTGAGTCGTACATGGGCCGCACTGGCGGCAGTGGCAGTGGCAGTGGCAGCAACGGACAAGACCAAAACCAAGGTCAGCCAATTCCTCAGTACCCGGGTTCCTTCGCCCAGCCAGCCAACTCGTATCTTTTCAGTGTGTGAGTGCGTCACGGTTCCCAGAGACTACAGGTTGGCTAACAATGAGATACAGGAGTGCTTGAAATCGGACTGTCTTGTCCGGTCTCTCGCGTGATTCGCCAATCGACAGACTACAGCTTACATCTTTATAGCAATTTCCAGGCCTTGGAATACCTCCCGCGGCACCAACACCCCCACCGGCAGCCTCCTCTTCCGTCGCTTCGTTTCCAGGATATCAGGGAGGCTATCCGCAGGCTGGATGCGGCCAAGGCACCTACAGTCAGACCGGAATCCCACAGCGCCCAGCGCCGCTTTTAGATCCGCAGACACAGCAACAGGGTCAACAACAGATTTCAACAGCTGGTCCATTAGGATATGCTCAGTTACCAAGGAACTATAACCCTCAGCCCCCGCCTCCACTAGGATATAACCCCGACTGGCAGTATAACAACCAGAATTCTGATATAGATCGTCGGCGAATGGCTCCACTTACGAGCGCCATGGTGCCATCGTCACGGAATATGCAGCAGGATAATATGGAGTCAAGATCACAGCAGACAAGCGAACGATATCACTACCAACGATATGGTCAATCCCAGGCAACTGCGGCACCACCACCGCAGGTCGAGGAAGTGGCTGTACCAGTTATGCTCTGTCACACCTGTAGTCACTGCGGCCAAATGCGCTCCGCAGGCTTCCATCGCAGTAACCCGGTCCTCCCTGGCAAGCCTATGGTTCCCACACTCTGCCGACGATGCGAGAAGAAGCTCAAGAGCTCCTACCGCTCAACCAGCAGATACACACACATCCGAAAGTGTACGGCCGATGTGCCATGCAAGTGGCCTGGAGAGTGTGTCCATATCGACATCGAACATGATGAGCGCAGGGGTCGGAGGCGAAGCAGAGAGGAAACCTATTTTGCGCGTTACTCTCCCAGTCGCCCACGCGTGATTAGACGTGAATCTAGTCAAGCATACCTGGGCCTACGAGCTCTCCAACGACCTCGAGAGGAATCCAGAACTGAGCGGAGAACACACACTTTTTCGTTGAGTCCCCGTCGTTCGTCAAGGTATGCTAGAGAAGCCTGGCTCCCGCCTGACATTATTCGCTCAAGGGCAACACAGTCAGATCAAGTATACTCTGCGCCGCCTGCGCCACTCCCCAGTCGTGTCTCAAAATCCGATGAGGTATGGCCTCCACCAGATATTGTCCATACTCATTCCTATAGGAAGATTGACAGAAGCCCCTCACGCCGAGCGAGTTCCAGGATCGTCGAGCTCAGTCCGTCCCCTCCGCCTCAGACGAGATCCACGAGAGTCATGTATCGGACTGAGTCGCAAGAACGCAGGCCTAGGAGTCAAAGTAGATCTCCCGTTCGAGTCAGCTTTCGTACTGAGGGGCGGAGCGAGGAAGCGGAAGCTCGCCTTATATCTCATCCAAGGCCGTACCGGTCGATCGTTCGAGAGCGTCGTAGTTCTGTGAAATTGTCAGATGAAACTTCGAGCAACGCTGACTCTGTGCCGCGTCGTCGTCTAGAATCGCCTAGTCGGAGTATTCTGAAACCTATAGGCACCGATCGCGAGACCTCTTACCGGAGGAAGGACACAGTGCGCGAAAGCCAAGAGAGAATGCATGTCGAAGTGAAAGGGCCACATGTCCATTTTGGTGAAGGAGGAAGGCAAGAGGAGCCGGTACTTGAATCAAGAGGCAGACCAAGGTATTTAGATACGCGAATGGCAAGCGACGACAACTACAATCACTATCGGGAGTATTCTCGGCACCGAGTTGTCGATGGCCCTCCGCCTGAGTCACCAACTCAGGATTTTGAAAGGATCCGTATTCGCCACTCATCGCCATCTCCAAGAAAACAGTACGAAGAGGAGATTCGTATCGATCGACAGCACCGTCTCTCGCCCTCCCCTCCAATTTCTAGACGCTATGAAGAAACTCGCTTCCGGCGTACTTCTCCTCTAACCGCTCGCCATACACCACATGCACCAACCTCCTCTCCATCGCCCGAGCGTCCACCACAGCCACTATATCGTCACGTTACCCGCACACGAGCCCTCGAGCGTACCGGGCATGTGACCCCGCCATCTAACTGCCGAAGACAGGAGGAAGATAACACGGATTCGGAGAGCGCGCACTCTGGAGAGATCACTGAAGTTAGAAGCTGGAAGGGTATCGATGAAGACGGGCAGCCTGCTACGTTTGTGGAAGAGAGAAGAACCATGAGAATGATTGATCAAGGCAGCGAGAGGGGTGGGCTCGCGAGAGAGTATCGAGATATGGGAAGAGGCCAAAGATCGGATGCAAGAGACAGGGTGACAAGTCGGAGTTGGAAGGATGTATAAGGTGTTGCTGGTGATTAAGAAGTGACGATGGGTGCGTGCAAAAAGCTTGCGATCGGGAATCTTGTGGCTATTGTGCAAGTAGGCATTGAGATCGGGTTGGCCTCTTGCCCTTGCTGATGGATAGACACCTATGATATCACTTTGAAATCCTTGTACGATGACCTTCCAGTGGGGAACATAAAAGGCTATGCGGGCTTACGTTTTAGTGACTTTGCATTAAGATGCTTGCGGAAACAGCACATACGAAAGCCTCTGACGGCACGTATATGAGCCTTCGTCTTGCAGCTTCTTTACTATATCACTTCGACTTCCAAAACCAGAAGCCCTATTCAGAAGAACAAGGTTACAGGACATGCAAACGTGAGCTCACTGAGTGTCAAACGTGTGTTTCTCCCTCTTCAAAACTCTACAGGCCAAGCCAACAAGACCATGAATGCATCAAAGTTGGCTAGACAAGAAAGTCGGCTCCGGATCGATGGATGAAGAAGCATGCACTGCTTTTGTTACGAGAAACAAAAAGGCCATGGATTGAACATTGTAAAAAGAAACCGGAAGTGGTCAGGTATACTCAAAGAAACAGAAAGCCAATCATGAACATGTGAGCCGACTCACGTCTCGCCAAAACTCAGCCGCATGACCGACATGTGCTGACACCATGTTCTCAATACCCGATAGTCGCTCAGTGCCCCTATGCCACTCCTCATTATCATTCCTACTGTCTAGCAGCACTCTGCCGCACACTCGCAGCAATCAGCACAGCACTCGCATCCCTCCTCGCAAACGAAACAACAGCAAAGTGTTGCCAGACTAATCTTCTGTTAGTTGCAGTTCCTTGTTCTTTAATTGTGTACGGTACCAACTTACCAAGCTGTCAAACAACCCCTGTCCTTCTTCTGTTTGGGTGGCGGGCCCTGTTGATACTGTCCTTGCGGAGGGCCGTAGTACATTTGTTGCTGTGGTGGTGGAGCGCCATATTGTGGTTGACCGTAGCCTTGGCCGGCTGGGGGGCCGTAGCTGTGAGAATGGCGTTAGCATCTTCCACCAAGTAAGATGTTTTGGATATTGGGAAAAGAATCAAATGTGCATGACTTTGCGACACAGGTGCGAGTTGTCGATTTGGAGTAGGAAACAACGTACCTTTGTTGTGGGTACTGAGGACCGCCTTGGTAGTAGCCTTGGTTCGACATGTTTATTAAACCGATTCTCTAGAATGTGTGGATTGAGAGTCGCGTTCGGCTTGATGTTATGCGTTCGCGATCCGTTTGTTCGCCGGTGATGTACGTAGGATGAGGCAGCAACCGGTAGTAATCAGGTGTCGCGCAACCAAGTCTGATACCAAGCTTTCGCCGAGGAACCACCAGAATCTTGATTCTCGCTTGTGAAGACGATAGCAGCCCTTGCGAGGTAGGGCGTTGAGAGTGAAGGTAGGATTAAGGCAACGTAAGGCTGGAGGAAATACAGTGGACCCTTCCACTGGGAGCGAGGGGATGCGCCGCCTTTAAAACGCGCATCCTCTCACTCACTCACGCGGACATGCATCACTCGGCCCAGCCGGTCTATTACGCTAGTTAGCATGAGCCACATTCGCAGTGGGCCCAACTATTGGCGCAAATAAGCCGGGGTACGAAGGAAGCTTGGTGTGCTTTCGTCATCGCCACACCTGCTTGTCATGCTTTTTGACAGCGCGACATCGGGCATTTTTTGGGTTGGCTGCACGATGACGAAGCCCTTAACACTGATGCATCTGGCCGATGTACATTTACGACGCTCTATCTTGAGTTGCAACACTTGACAAGCAGAGCCACGAACGCGTGCGCGGTTTTGTGTGGATACGACATCGGATCGGCCAGCCAGCCACAGCAGGGGTGCTCATGCCATTGATGTGTTGGGCTAAGCTTTACTTGGCAAAGGCTTGGTCTCGCATCTGTTTCGCGCGAAGGGGTGAACCACAGCTCGAGAACAGGGGTGAATCTATCCCGCACTTATGACATACGCTTTGTGCAGTTGCTCTGAGCATGTCACATTGTCTAGAAGCACATCTAGGTTTGGACTATCTCTGTTTTACAAGCTACGTAGGTCCGACCATCTCCGTAGCTGAGCCATCATACCACGCATCTCAGCCCCATTCTAGACATGTAATTAAAGGGCCGATAAAGTGGCGCATGCTGATTTTCCGTAACAATCAACATCGGGCCTACCAGCATACCCAAATCAAAGCAATGGCTGTGTAAAGCAGAAAAAAGAATAGCAAAGACGCCGGATTGCATGTAATTGGGGGTGTTGAATGCAAGTAAGTGCTATGTGAAGTGATGAAGAATGCTATCGGGCCTTGCGAATCCACATCTCCGAACAACAAACAAGTATCACAGAACTTATGTACATATACATATGGTGGTAGGGTAATTAAGCGGATGCCCCGTAAGTAAGCAAAGGGGTGCGAAAAGAGCGAACAACCATCGCAAGTGGAATTAGAAACCGAAAGGATTTTGGGGAGCTGATCGATGGTTAGAAAGTGATTACACAAAACAGTTTTAGAGACTTACTGGCATTGGCAAGGTTCGCCCTCCCGGTCGGCTGAGGCGTAAGCTTCTTTGCGGGCTGTACACCAAACTTGATGCTTGGAGGTGGACCGGTCTTCTGTGGCACCAAAGGCTGAGCCGTAGGCATCGAAGGCATTGGCGGCATGGGAGGAAGAGGCGGAGTGCTTTGGTAACCGGTTGGCTGTGGCGCAAGGGCCGGGGGTAAGAAGCGGTTGACGCCAGTCGCCTGTGGGTTAAGCGGGGATGGTTGGAACGAGTTGTAACCAGTGGGCTGAGCCTGGAGGGGCTGGAACGGTGCGCGTGGTGGGTCGGCAAAGGGACTGCCATTCCCGAAGCCCTGGGTGAAGTGGGGCTGCTGTTGGAAGCCAGTTTGCATGGGCTGCTGGAAACCGGTTGGCTGCTGTTGTTGGTATTGTGCAAACCCAGTCTGCATAGGCTGTTGCTGGGGTGGAGACATGGAGTTGTAGCCTGTGGGTTGCGGCATCATGCCGTTTTGCTGGAACCCATAACCGCCATTCTGCTGTGGGAAGCCTGTCATTTGCTGTTGCATCGGTGGCATGCCCTGTCCGGAGTTCTGGCCCATCATGTTTGGGTTGTAGCCTGTGAGCTGAGGTTGTAGAGGTGGTGGAGGGCCAAAAGCACTTTGTTGCGGATTCATAGGGGCAGAGGAAGACCGCTGCGGTGGTGGAGCAATGAGACCACCAGTGTTTTGCTGTTGAGGAGCTTGTGGCCGCATACGCGGTGGAGCCATGTTTTGAGGCTGGGTAAGAGCCTTAATAGCCGCAACCTGTTCAAATAGGGTAGGGGTAGCGCCGGTCGGTTGTGGCTGCTGAGCGGGAGCGGGAGGCTGTTGAACAGGCGCTTGCGTTGGCTGGGGTGCCGGAGCGGGAGGTGTTGGCTGAGCAATCTCATCAGGCTTGAGCGCAGGCATATCCAAGAGAGACAAATCGTTCATAGATCCGGTCAGCTGGGGTGGTTTCGCTGCAGGTGCTTGTGCTGCTGGCGGAGATGCTGCTGGCGCAGGGGTGGACGCAGATTTTGATGGCTTGACATCCCATGCATTATCGTCAAATCCATTTGCAGTCTTGTCAGGAGTGGGTGCGGACGCCAGCGGTGTCGGGGTACCATATGCGGGCTTCTTGACTGTGTCATCGGACTTTGGCTCAAACGCTTTCGGGTCAACGACATCGTTTGTTTCAACAGGCGGTGCAGGACGTCCTTTACGAGTGTTGTTTCTCAGTGCACCTCCCGGGCCGGAGAACAGGCCACCAGAAGCTCCCTCTCCTCCATCTTCAGCATTTCGCTTATCCCTTCCGAACTGTGCGTCCAAGTGCTTGGTGACACGGAGAATGTCACCTTCCTTGAGACCCAACGTACGCAGAAGCCCAGGAGTAATATCTGGTATGTTTTCTTCTGTCATTTCGTCCTTGGTAAATGCCCTAGCGTAGCGTTCACAGATCTGGGGGTTAACACCGCACTTGAGGAAAAAGTCAAACCAATCGTACTCTGGCTTCCTCTCGACAGAAATGCCGGTTGGACCAGAGTCCTTTGCGCGAGGCTGTTGCATGCTTCTCCTCTTCAGATCCGACAAAGGCTTGTCGTCATCCAGAGACTCTCCTGTAACGCGTTCTACATATTCGAGGTCCTCTACGGACATCTTTGTGACCGGTACAGCGATCTTGACGCCATTGACTTTGTGTAGGTGAATTTTGCCATCCTTGATCAGGATAAACTCTGCCTCAACCTTGAATGATCCAGAGCGGTCGGTCCAAGTGCGTACTTTGGCAGCATCTAACAAATTCAATTAGCATCTCTCCTCGCACATATTGCGTGCTTTTGTGTCCCACTAGGTAGATGTCCAGCGTCCACCGAAGGCGCAGACCCCTTTGTAAGAGACAGATCAAGAAACTCAAGTAGTGAAATTGTTGTATACTGACTTGGCTTAGACGAGGACTTCGAACTCGAGTCTTTTGCGGAGCTTTCGCGCTTGCTTGATGATCTCTGTGAAGTACGACGATGGTCAACATTTGTTTGCATGAGACTAGAGTTACGCGAAGGCAAGTGCAGGCCAGGGCCTACCTGATCGTTCCTTGCCTCACTTTCTGGCCTCTTCCGTCTTGAGGCCTGGCGAGCAAGCTCCTCTTCCTCCCGCCTATTCTGTTCGACGATGGATCGGCCAGCGTTGGTTCCCGATCGAGCCATGGCGGCTGCAGGAGCATGTATGGGGACGGTTTCTGTAATTTCAACGTAGTTAGCTGGTACGACACCCTCTTTGCCATTCTTGAGCCGCCTGACTTTCCACCACTCATCACTGGCAGAATCGTCGATAACCAAGATCTCATCGCCAAGACCGACGGTAACCTCGTCATCGCCCTGTGCCATGAAGTCGAATAGCATGACACCCTTCTTCTGCACATTAGAATTTCCGGAGCCAGCAGCTATCACCTCGCGCAGTCCTGCGCTCTTAGCGGCTCCGGCAAGCTCACCAAGAGCCAGCATTATCTCAGATGCAGTGTCTTTAGCGCCGCAATGAAAATCAACGCTCTTGCTTGGCTGTTTCAGCTCCATGAATATGTGCTTGCCCTCTTGTGAGTAGTACTCCATCTTATCTGCGCTCCACTCCTGTTGTGGTCCATCGCGCGACTTCTCGGGCGCAATCATAATCATTCCTTTCGGGATGTTGACGCCCAGCGTGATTGGCATTTTCTTATTCTTGCCTGGCTGCGTGATGTACTCGTAGATGTTATACAGATGATATCCAGAGCCGGACATGGGCGTCGCGGGCTGCTCGTCCCTACTTGGAGGATCATACTGGTCAAATGTGACGCTCCGGGGTGGAGGCGATCTGACCGGAGGTGATGGGGACCGCGCATGCGTGTATTGAGTCGGTGGGGGCGAGTGTATTTCGGATTCGGGCCGCGTGGGAAGACGAGGCGGTGGCGCTTCTTCGTCCGACTCTTCCGGGGTAAATTGCACGCGTCGTTGTTGTTTTGGAGGCGCGGTTACATTAGGTGGGGGTGAGATGGTCGATCGCGGAGCTGCCTCTTGCGACTTCTTCTGTATAATGCCAGCCAGGGCGGCAGCGGGACTCTGCGTTGGGGGAGTGTCAGGAGTAGGCGGCTGGTCGTCGTCAAAAGAGTCCCTCGCTGCCGGCATTGGCGGGCGACTTGGCAGCGCCGGAGATGCCACTGCTGGTGCTGCTGGTGCTGCCGCATCGTCTTCGGTAAGCTCGATGTAATTCGCAGGCGCAAAGCCATAGTCGCTTTCGACTCCGACCAGTGTCCAGTCGGGATCTGTGGTGTCGTAAACGTCTAGAATGGCATCTTCCTTGAAAGAGAGCTCTTCGTCTGTCTGGCGGTCGTAATCGAATAGGGCTTTGGCGCGGGCGATGGGTGCGGCCTGTAAACATTGTCAGTCTCCAGACTACAGGAATCTTTACAAACGGTGGTGTTGTGTGTGGTATAGCTTTGCGACCCAAGCTGGGCTCTGTGCTGTGGACGAGGCGCAGCATACCTCTTCAATATAGTTGTTCGGAATCAAGCCCTCGGGCTCTTCATCGTCTCCATCGCGTCCCTTCTTCTTCGCTTTCCACCAGGCGTCAATCGTCGACTTCTCCAGGACCATCAAGATGTCGCCCTCGTCAAGGGCGATCTCATTGCTGCTCTGGGGCTCATAGTCGTAGATGGCGCGGTATATGCCTAGGAACACCATTGTGGCGGCTACGAGGGCGGCGCGGACTCAGAACGTGTGTACGGCGTGTCGGAATAGGTTGTGAAATCTATGTACAGCCTGTGCCGATGCGCATAAGCTCGGCGGAGGGCCACGGGGGTGCTGTTGCCGTTCGAGGGGCCAGCTGGACAGGGGGAAGCTGCTTGACGCTACCAAATCGGCGGCCAGCAGCTGGAGAAGCAGAAAACAGAGGGGTTCGAATAGGATAACTTGCTAGGAGCGCTCGATAACCGGGACTGCGGGGATGCTCGTGCTGTAGCAGCCGGGAGTGGTGAGACAGATGGGAGTTGGGTCGACGATGCTTGTGAGCGACTCAGCACGAGCCAATCCGCCTTGTCCCAGACGGTCCCCACACCGACGTCAACCCGCTTTCATCCCATGTTCCTGTGACTGGTCAAGCATGTCGGCGAACCACTTTGTGCATGACAAGCTCACATGTTTCTGTTGTTGCCTGGGTACGTTGCTCCCTCACGACTCACCTGTCTGGACTCATTGACGCGGAATGGTGCCCAATTGCACAGGGCATACGTAAGCATGGTCAGAACTAGGCGGCACTGTAATGCGACTTGGGAATACTGGTAGAGTAGATTTTTCTCAGGGTCTGCCTTAGGTCAACCGCATTCTCCTCTACGCTCTTCGCCTAATAGGTGAATTTGAAACCCTCCGTCCCTTCCAATAGTCGCTTTCCCCTAGTCTGCCGCTTGTTCGAAATGTAGAAGAACACCGAGAACACACCAACTAGTCCGATGATCAAAATGTGGCTCCCTATGCTCACCCAAATCGCCGTCATATACCTCGGACTCTCCGGTTGTCTGACAATGAAGCTTCCAGCAATACCTCCTGCTCCGTTGAAGGCTGTGACCATCGCGGCCGTGAACACCCTCTTCCACTGGCCGCAGATATTGTTCGCTTGATAAGTCGCCATGGCAGCCCAGTTCGCCACGTATGCTCCAGTCGCAAGATAGGTGCCGATATATCTCACTGTGACTTGGTCTGAGAAGCCCAGCATGCAAAACCCGATAATTAGAGAGACGCAGTTGAAAACTATGATTGGCCCTCTTAGCTGAAACTTGTCGCCGATGATCGAGGACAAGATGGCGGGGAGAACCGCGTAGTAATAAGGCGGCGCAGAGAGCAAGATCGATTTATCAGAAGAGAAGCCCATTCCGCCTTGCAGAATGATGGGCAAGAAGTAGGAGAGCGACGTCGAGACAAGGTTCTGCAGGAAGTAAAGGATGCAGAATCCGTAGACTTTTGCATCTTTGGCGTGAACAAAGACTTTGGACCAAGCAAAGTCGTCAGGCTTGACATCGCCTCGGTCCTTTTGAATGCGAGAAGATGCCAACGCGCTCTCGTGGGGCGTGAGGAAGTAGAAAGAGTTCTGCGCGTGCTCGGGAAAGTCGACCATCCACCAATAGGTCAAGATGCCAAAGAACGCAGTGATGCTCCCTTGCACGACGAACATCCATTGCCATCCCTTGAGATATTGGCCATCAAGCTGGTTGAGCCCGAAGTTGACGATACCGCCCGTTGCCAAGACAATGACTTCTCCACTCTGCATCAGGGCAAAGCGAAGCTGTTGCTCTTTCCGCGTGTACCACGTCGAGATGAGATACGTCAATCCGGGGTAGATACCCGACATGGCGATACCAAGTAGGATGCGAAGTGCAATCATTTGCCGCCATGTCTGTACGAAAGCCGTGCACAGTGTAATGATGCCGAAACAGAAAGTGATCAAGGCGAACCAGATACGCGGACCAAAAGTGCGCACAGCAATTGTTGACGGCAACTGGAAAGCAATGCTTGCAATTGTGAAGATGAAGATAGAGACCGAGTATCTGTTACCGATGTCCAGTTCTAGGTCGCTGAGCATCGACGTAACGGATGCGCTGGATATCACGCCACTGTCGAGTAGATTGAGCGAGCACAAGATACCTGCGATGCTGCAAAGTCGAAGGTCAACCTTCATGCGAATGCTGTTGCGCCACTCTTCTTCGATCCTATCTCTTTCTTGGTCGTCGGACTCATCATACGTATCGTCCTGTACTTCTCGGATTGACTCATCCGCCGAGTGTTGGCTGGCTGCGCTCTTCGTCATGTTTTTGCGGTTGTGATGAATGAGGGGTGGCAGGTCTGCACGACGAAGAATTCATCATGTAGGTCGTACATGGAAGTAGCCAGAACAATGCTTATCGTAGCACACTCGAAATTGGTGTACATATCCGGCCTGCAGAAGCTCCGCACTTCTCAGGTGCAGATCTCCGGTTACTTACCGAGGCGCGGTTCCGCACACCAATTCCGCAACGAATTACTTAGCAATGACCAATCCACTACTGTGGAGATCTGCACGCCACCCTACACAAGAGACAAACCGAACAGGTAGAGATAAGAAGCTCTACCTTGCAGCTTACATTAGCTTCTAAGAACAGAGATTATAAAGATCAATAGAATTGTAGACTTCTAGGATTTCTATTAATTTTTATATAGCTCTAATATAATTTGTTGTAGTAGGAAAGTACTCTGCTCTAAAAAGATATTTAGTTTCTCTCTTTCACGTAGTGACGCGGTTCTCATAGATCCGCCAGTCGCAAATGTGATTAAGCATGTCACAAGTCCCTTCACAGTGAGGCACGAGGCTGAAAGATCGGAGAGATGAGACCAACATACGGGAAGACAAGTGCAACTCCGACGTGCGGTTTTGGTACAAATCACGATCCTCAGCAGTGGGAACATCGTGCTTCTGACAGCTTGGTTTCACGCACAATGTGATACATCAAATAAACAATCGCGTCAAGTTATACACGAGCTAGTACGACGCTTTACCCTGAAGGCGGGAGTGGCCTATATCGCACACAGCTTTGAATATTGAACATCAAGAGACAACAGTCGGTACTGGAAGAGCTCCTCTCGAGTAAGTGGAATGGTATTGATTTTCGTCCGATGAAGGAGGACCCTTTCTATTGTAGCCACTGGCACTCCAGGCCAGTGGTTGGGTATTCTCGCCAAGCTAGATAGCGAGTGTGGGTATTTGATCGTAACAGATAAAACAAGAAGATAACAGAAGTAAAAAATGATAGTCCACACATCTGCAGACAGGAATAGAAAGCAACAACATAACTCCCAACGTCCGAGTGAGTGCCGTATGCTCCGACCGCCCTACCGTGTGTGTGTGAC
>Ga0265798_10009070_pt1 | contig 12530 bp, 9 predicted proteins | sample P3T30metagenome_FD_192430 | JGI IMG/M metagenome (GOLD analysis project Ga0265798, IMG submission 192430) | Plant litter microbial communities from East Loma Ridge, Irvine, California - P3 T30 | ecosystem: Environmental > Terrestrial > Plant litter > Unclassified | place: USA: California...
ACCAGCTTGGCTGTACTGAAAATCAACAGCGACTTGGGCTACGAGCCGGTTACGTTCTCGGAGCTGACCACGAGCGAAGACTTTTGGAAGGGCTGCAAAAGCTGCAAAAACTTCGGCATCCTGACGGAAAACGAGCGAAAAATGTGTCTCTGCACGGGCATGCTGTTCGACAAGCTAGATGCGCCCCTACCCGCCGTGGAGGAGTCGGAAATAGCCGATAATATGCGGCTGCCGATTGTGACACCGCAATAAATAACGAAGCTGTTGCCGCACTAACGGCAAATTCGCCTCGCTTTACTTAAAACCAAACGCAAGCTTGCCGCTAGCGCGGCAGTGGAGGCCCATCCTCCACTTCACAAAAGGCACGAGTTACGGCCTCGCCTAAACTCGCGTCAGCACAACCAACTGATAATGAAGAAAAAGGCAATTGTAGCGTACAGCGGCGGCCTCGATACGTCGTACTGCGTAGTGAGCCTCTCGCGGGAGCAAGACCTGGAGGTCCACACGGTTATCGTCAACTCGGGTGGTTTTTCGCCGGAAGAATTGGTCGCCATCGAAAAGCGCGCCTACGAGTTGGGGTCGGTAAAGCACGAGGTAATTGACATTACCGAGCGCTACTACCACGATTGCCTGCGCTACCTGTTGTTTGGCAACGTGTTGAAAAACGACACGTACCCGCTGAGCGTGAGCGCCGAGCGCATGTTTCAGGCGCTCGCCATTGCCGAGTATGCCAAGCGCGAAAACGCCGAGTACATCGTACACGGCAGCACCGGCGCTGGCAACGACCAAGTGCGCTTCGATGTGGCTTTCGCCGTTATCTCGCCCGATACGGAGATTATCACGCCTATCCGCGACCAGAAACTGTCGCGCCAGCAGGAAATCCAGTACCTGCAAGACCAAGGCTTCGAGATGAGCTGGGAAAAGGCCAAATACTCCATCAACCGGGGTATTTGGGGCACCAGCGTGGGCGGCGTCGAAACGCTGACTTCGCGCCAGGCTTTGCCCGAGAGCGCCTACCCTACTCAGCTTTCCAAAACCGAACCTAGCCAACTGGAAATCACTTTCGAGCAGGGTGAGCCAGTGGCTTTGAATGGCGAAAAAATGGGCGCGGTGGCCCTTATTCAAAAAATCAATGAAGTGGCTGGGGCCTACGCCATAGGCCGCGATACGCACGTGGGCGACACTATTCTGGGCATCAAAGGCCGCGTGGGCTTCGAGGCTCCGGCGGCGCTGCTGCTCATCAAGGCGCACCATCTGCTGGAAAAGCACACGCTCTCGCGCTGGCAGCAGCTGCACAAGGAGCCAGTGGCTACTTGGTACGGCACGCTGCTGCACGAGGCGCAATACCTCGACCCGGTGATGCGTGATTTCGAGGCCTTCTTGGTGTCGTCGCAGGCGCGGGTGTCGGGCACGGTGTTCGTGGAGCTGCGCCCCTACCACTTCGAGCTACTGGGCATCGAGTCGAAATACGACATGATGCAGTCGAAAGTGGCGACCTACGGCGAGGAAAACAACGCCTGGGATTCGCGCGACGCTCGCGGCTTTATCAAGATTTTCGGTAACCAATTGAAGATTCACGCTTCGCTGGAAGACTAGTTTTTAAGCGGCCAGTAAGACGTTGGGCCACGGATAATGGGCTTTTTGCCTAGTGTCTTCCGAACAGCGTCTGACGTCTTACTGGCTTCAAAATACCTCATGACCAACAATAAGGTAAAAGCAGGCATCGTAGGCGGAGCTGGCTACACGGCCGGCGAACTGGTGCGGCTGCTGTTGCACCACCCACAAGTGGAAATCGGGTCAGTCGTCAGCTCGACGCAAGCCGGGCAGCCGGTACACTCTGTGCACGACGACCTGCTGGGCGACACCGACCTCGCATTTGCCAGCGAGCTACACGGTGACGAAGACGTAGTATTTCTGTGCCTAGGCCACGGCCACTCGCGCGAGTGGCTGCTGAAAGCCAACCTCCCCGCCAGCACCAAAGTCATCGACCTAAGCAATGATTTCCGCCTAGGTGCCGACCGCGACGTAGCTGGCCGGCACTTCGTGTACGGCTTGCCAGAAGCGAACCGCGAAGCAATCCGCACCGCCGACAGCATCGCTAATCCTGGCTGCTTTGCTTCGGCTATTCAGTTGGCGCTACTGCCGCTGGCGGCGGCTGGGCAGCTACACGATGCCGTGCACGTGTCGGCCATCACCGGTAGCACCGGCGCGGGCCGCGGCCTTGTCGAAACCACTGGCTACACCTGGCGCACCGGCAACATCTCGACCTACAAAACCTTTACGCACCAGCACCTAGGTGAGATTGGCGAAACGCTAGTAGGTTTGCAACCAGCATTCACTCAACCGATTCGCTTCATCCCCTATCGCGGCAACTTTACGCGGGGCATCTTCGCTTCCGTTTATACCACCTGCGAACTTTTAATACCAGAGGTACAAAAGCTGTACTCTGACTACTACCGCGACGCACCATTCACGATAGTATCTGAGAAAGAAATTCACCTCAAGCAAGTGGTAAACACCAATAAATGCCTGGTGCACGTGACCAAACACGACGACCAGGTGTTAATTACTACAGCGCTCGACAATCTACTAAAAGGCGCTTCAGGCCAAGCTATTCAGAATATGAATCTGCTATTTGGCTTGCAAGAAACGACGGGCTTAGGTATCAAGGCTTCGTTTTTTTAAGTTAGTAGCATGCAGCAATAAGCATGTCACGCTAGCCTAAGCACGACCTGCTACAAAGTACTTCTCTGAAAATCTAACAGCTAACCACTAACGACAAATGGAGCTTTTAAACGTTTATCCGCTGGTTAACATTACGCCGGTGCGGGCGCTCGGCGCGACGCTGTGGGACGATAAGGGCCAGCAGTACCTGGATTTTTACGGCGGCCATGCCGTGATTTCTATCGGCCACAGCCACCCGCACTACGTGCAGCGCCTCACCGAGCAGCTGCAAAACATGGGTTTCTACTCCAACTCGGTGCAGATTCCGATTCAGCGCGAGCTGGCCGAGAAGCTGGGCGAGGTGTCGGGCTACCCCGAGTATGCGCTGTTTCTGTGCAACTCGGGCGCCGAGGCCAACGAGAACGCACTGAAGTTGGCTTCCTTCCACACTGGCAAAACCCGCGTGCTGGCCTTCAAGGGCGCGTTTCACGGGCGCACGAGCGGTGCGGTAGCTGCCACTGACAACGCCAAAATCGTGGCCCCTTTCAATGCTGGGCACGCGGTTTCCTTCCTAGAATACGACCTAGGGGCGGTGGAGCAGGCGCTGCAAGTGGGCGACGTGTGCGCCGCCATTATCGAGCCGATTCAGGGCGTTGGCGGCATCATCATGCCTTCCGATGACTTCTTGCGCGGGCTCGCGGCGCTGTGCCAGCAGTACGGCGCGCTGCTCATCGCCGATGAGGTGCAGTGCGGCTACGGCCGTAGCGGCAAGTTTTTTGCCCACCAGTGGGCCGGCATTCAGCCCGATATCATCTCGGTAGCCAAGGGCATGGGCAATGGATTTCCCATCGGTGGCATCCTCATTGCGCCTACGCTGAAGGCCTCTTACGGGCTACTGGGCACCACTTTTGGTGGCAACCACCTGGCTTGCGCCGCTGCCCTGGCCGTGCTAGAAGTAATTGAGCAAGAGCACCTCGTGGAGCACGCCCGCACCCTAGGTGACTACCTGCGCACCGAACTACTAGCTAACGCGGGCGCCGAAGAAATTCGCGGCCGCGGCCTGATGGTGGGTATCAAGTATGACTTCCCCATTAAGGAAGTGCGCGACAAGCTACTCTCAGAGTACCACATTTTCGTGGGTAATGCTTCGGACCCCACCGTGCTGCGTCTACTGCCGCCGCTCAATATCAAGAAGGAGGAAGTCGACCGGTTTTTGCAGGCACTGTATGTGCTCACGGAAAAGGCAGTTGCGGTCATTCAGGAGGCGAGCGCGCTGGATTAGCGGCGCTGACGTTATCAGGACGGTTTCAGCGTTGCTTACCTTTGTCACACCATAGGCATTTAGTTAAACTAGTGGATAATAAACAAGTAAAACTCATCCTCGAAGACGGCACCGAAATTCAGGGCCAGTCGTTTGGCGCGTTTAGCTCGATAGCGGGCGAAGTCGTGTTTAGCACGGCCATGACGGGCTACCCCGAAAATCTCACCGACCCGTCGTTTGCGGGGCAAATTCTGGTGCTCACCTACCCTATCGTAGGCAACTACGGCGTGCCCGGCGAGGACCTATACGAGTCGATTTCGAAGATTTTCGAATCCGACAAAATCCATATTGCCGGACTAGTGGTGAACTACTACTCGGAAGAGCATAGCCACTGGAACGCCTCCAAGAGCCTAGGCGACTGGCTGAAAGAGTACAACATCCCCGGCATTGCGGGCGTGGATACGCGCATGCTCACCAAAATCCTGCGGGAGAAGGGCGCCATGCTAGGCAAAATCGTGGCGGAGGAAGACGTGCCCCTGCACGACCCCAACCAGGACAACCTAGTGGCCCAAGTAAGCCCGCCCGAGGTAAAGCACTACGGCCAAGGCCAGCACAAAATCGTGCTGGTGGACTGCGGCACCAAAACCAACATCATCCGCTGCTTCCTGGAGCGTGATGTGGAGTTGATTCGCGTGCCCTGGAACTACGATTACAGCCAAATCGACTACGATGGTCTGTTCTTGAGCAACGGCCCCGGCGACCCCAAAATGTGCGAAGCCACCATCAAGCACCTACAAAACGCGTTGCAGCAGGACAAGCCGATTTTCGGTATCTGCCTCGGCTCGCAGCTCATGGGCCTAGCCGCTGGCGGCGACACCTTCAAGCTGAAATACGGCCACCGCAGCCACAACCAGCCCGTGCGCCTCACCGGTACGCAGCGCAGCTACATCACCAGCCAAAACCACGGCTTTGCGGTAGATACCGACACACTGCCCGATGAGTGGGAAATGCTATTCGAGAATCTCAACGACGGCACCTGCGAAGGAATCAAGCACAAAACCAAGCCATTTTTCTCAACGCAATTCCATCCCGAAGCCGCCGGCGGCCCGCAGGATACGGAGTTTATGTTTGATGACTTTTTGAAAGCTGTAGAAGATTATAAAACTAGCCAAACCGCCTAATAATTGTCTCACCCTCGGCTCTCTTTAGTTGAGACGCCGGGGGTGAGGCGTATTAGGGGGAACCACGAACGAAACCGAGATAAATGTCGGAACTAGAAAATCATGCGGTCAGCCGAATAATTAACCACGAGGTGGTTATTCAGCGCTTTGGCTACTGGCCTAGATTCCATGATGCCGAAGTTTTAAAAGTAACGTTTGAGGCGCACCCTGGATATCGTGCTACAGTTACCTTTTTGATAGAAACGCACGAATTCATCAATGAGCTTAATACAAGAGGTCAGTACAAGCAGATTAATAATTGTCTCGTAGAGCTACAATTTACTGGTATCAAAGAAATGCATTTTGATGGCTTTGACCACCAAAACGTAATTTTTGATTTGACCCTCAAAGAATCAAAAGACAGCATCGAATGCACATTCGATTCTTCAACTGGTTTGGTAGCTTCGGTTGTAGCCGAAGAGGCTTTGGTTTTGAGCCTAACACCAATTGAGGAGAACGATGAAGAGCCAGCCATTGACATTGAAGTCGTTAATATGCTAGACTCTAAAAATATATTTATTGCTAGCGAGCATCTATTAAACAATTTTGATTGGTCGGATTGGATTTACGTCGGCCTTAATCACGAGCAGGCTAATGAATACAAAGCAGAAAAGGTAGCTGAATATGCTCACACTCTTTTTGAAGAATCTGAAGTCTATTTAGTTGCGGGGCGTCATGATTCTTTCGCAACTGAACTAGGTGATGCACTAAGTCAAGTCAGCACGATTTTAAAGAATAAAGATATGCTCATTTGCAATAAGAATTTCTCTAAAGCGATGCGCTTTAGAATGGTTGGCGTAATGTCTTACGGGCATAAACGCAGCTAATAACTCTTAGCGTTCTGCCCACAAATAGTCTGTTATTTACCCCACAGAATGAACAAACCCAATAAAGTCCTTATCCTCGGTTCCGGCGCGTTGAAAATCGGAGAAGCCGGCGAATTCGATTATTCCGGCTCACAGGCGTTGAAGGCGCTGAAAGAGGAAGGCATCCGTACCATCCTCATCAACCCCAACATCGCCACCGTGCAAACCTCGGATGGCATGGCCGACGACGTGTACTTTCTGCCCGTGACGCCCTACTTCGTAGAGAAGGTCATTCAGAAAGAGAAGCCCGATGGTATTCTGGTGGCCTTTGGCGGTCAAACGGCGCTGAACTGCGCGGTAGCGCTGTACCGCGCCGGGGTGTTTGAGAAATACAACGTGCAGGTGCTGGGCACCCCGGTGCAATCCATCATCGACACCGAGGACCGGGACATTTTCAAAGACAAGCTCGACCAGATTGGCGTACTCACGGCCCGCAGTGTGGCCGTAACCAGCATGGATGATGCCCTGGCGGCCGGCGAAAAGATTGGCTTTCCCATCATTGTGCGAGCAGCGTTTGCCCTAGGTGGCTTGGGCAGCGGCTTCGCCAACAACATGGACGAGCTGCGGACGCTAGCCGAAAAATCCTTCACAACTTCCGACCAGATTCTGGTGGAAGAGTCGCTGAAAGGCTGGAAGGAAGTAGAGTATGAAGTAGTGCGCGATGCGTTTGATAACTGCATCACGGTCTGCAATATGGAGAACTTCGACCCCATCGGTATTCATACCGGCGAGAGCATCGTAGTAGCCCCTTCGCAGACGCTCAGCAACCGCGAGTACCATAAGCTGCGCTCGATTGGTATCAAGACCATCCGGCACCTAGGCATCGTGGGCGAGTGCAATATTCAGTACGCGCTGGACCCCATTTCGGAGGACTACCGCGTGATTGAGGTGAACGCTCGCTTGTCGCGCTCGTCGGCGCTGGCCTCCAAGGCCACGGGCTACCCGCTGGCCTTCGTGGCCGCTAAGCTGAGCCTGGGCTACTCGCTGGCTGAGCTGAAGAACAGCGTGACGCAAACCACGACCGCCTTTTTCGAGCCAGCGCTCGACTACGTGGTGGTGAAGCTGCCGCGCTGGGACCTAGGCAAATTTGCGGGTGTCAACCGTCAGATTGGCTCGGCCATGAAGAGCGTGGGCGAAGTAATGGCCATCGGCAAGTCGTTTGAGGAAGCTATCCAGAAGGGCCTGCGAATGCTGGACACCGGCAAGCGCGGCTTCGTGGGCAATGCGCCTGACGCGGCTGATAATGAGACTATCGACCGCCTGCTGAGCGAGCCTAATGAAGAGCGCATTTTCGCCATCAACCAAGCGTTTGAGTCCGGCTACACCTTGGACAAGGTGCATGAGCTGACCAAAATCGACCACTGGTTTTTGCAGCGCCTGTACGTCATTTTTGAGCTAGGTCAGAAGCTGGCCGCCAAGCGTGCTGATGGCCTTGCCGGGCTGGAAACCAGCCTACTGCGCGAAGCCAAAAAGGCCGGTTTCTCGGACCAACAACTTGCTGTGCAGCTGCTCGGCGCGGGCGACGTGAAGGCCGACGAGCTGCGCGTGCGGGCGCACCGCAAGGCCCTAGGTGTGCTGCCGGTGGTGAAACAGATTGATACGCTAGCCGCCGAGTTTCCGGCCAAGACGAACTACCTGTACCTCACCTACCACGGCACCGAAAACGACCTGGAGCGCGAAACCGAGAAGTCGATTGCCGTGCTGGGCTCGGGCGTGTACCGCATCGGCTCATCGGTAGAGTTTGACTGGTGCGGCGTGAACGCCGTGCAAACGGCCGCGCAGGAGGGTTACAAAACGCTCATCATCAACTACAACCCCGAAACCGTAAGCACCGACTACGACGTGAGCGACCGCCTCTACTTCGAGGAGCTGAGCTACGAGCGGGTGATGGACATTCTGGATTTTGAGCAGCCGACGGGCGTGATTCTGAGCACCGGCGGCCAGATTCCGAACAACCTGGCTACTCGCCTCGATGAGGCGGGCGCGCCCATCCTAGGTACTTCGGCCAAGAGCATTGACATGGCCGAGAACCGCCACAAGTTCTCGAGCATCATGGACGAGCTGGGCATCGCGCAGCCCCGCTGGAACGAGCTGACCTCCTTGAAGGACATGCACGACTTTGTGGGCGAAGTGGGTTACCCAGTGCTTATCCGGCCGAGCTACGTGCTGTCGGGTGCGGCCATGAACGTGGTTTCTAACCCGCACGAGCTGGAAGAATTCTTGCAAACGGCCGCCGAAGTGAGCGCCGAATACCCGGTAGTGGTATCGGAGTTCATTCAGGAAGCCAAGGAGATAGAGCTGGACGCCGTGGCCAACAAGGGCGACATCGTGAGCTACGCCATCTCGGAGCACGTCGAGTTTGCGGGTGTGCACTCGGGCGACGCCACCATGTACTACCCCCCGCAGCGGGTGTACGTGGGCACTATCCGGAAGCTCAAAATCATTGCCGAGAAAATCGCCCGTCGCTACGAAATCAGCGGCCCGTTCAATATTCAGTTCCTGGAAAAGAACGGCGAAATTCGGGTAATTGAGTGTAATATCCGAGCCTCGCGCAGCTATCCTTTCGTGTCGAAGATTTCGGGTCACAACCTAATCACCAAAGCCACGCAGGTACTCCTAGGTAAGGCCGATATCGTTCGCGACGACAGCGAGCGGGTGTACGACCTACCCTATGTGGGCGTGAAGGCACCGCAGTTCTCGTTTACGCGCCTCCCCGGCGCCGACCCGGTGCTGCGCGTAGACATGGTGAGCACGGGCGAAGTGGGCTGCCTAGGCGACACCGCCGAGGAAGCGCTGCTGAAGTCAATGCTCAGCGTAGGCTACAAGATTCCTGAGAAGACGGTGCTCGTTTCGGGCGGTCCTATCAAGTCGAAAGTGGTGCTGCTAGAGTCGGTAAGGCTGCTCGTGAAAAAGGGCTACCAGATTTACGCCACCCAGGGCACGCACCGTTTCTTCGCCGAAAACAGCGTACCCAGCAGCCTGCTCTTCTGGCCCGATGACCACCAGGAGCCCAACGTGCTGACGTACCTGCGCGAGAAGAAAATCGACCTAGTTATCAACATCCCCAAGAACCTCTCGAAGGGCGAGCTAGACAACGATTATAAAATCCGCCGCACGGCCATTGACTTCGGTATTCCGCTGCTGACTAATGCGCGCCTAGCCTCGAAGTTTATCCGGGCCTTCTGCTCCCTCGGGATGGAGGACCTGAAGATTAAGAGCTGGAACGAGTATAAAGCGATGTCATAATCGCTAGATTACTTGCCGGAGCAGGGGAAAGCTAAGCTTCAGCAACACGTTGCCACCATCAGAGGCGGAGAGTTTTGAGGACTCTCCGCCTCTTTTTTTTCAAGCAAGGTGGTTACCATCACGTTCAAGGATAAATCAAAGGCGGAGTTCACAACTCCGCCTTTGTAATTCAGGTGCCAGAAACACGCGAACTTGGCGCGTTCACAAAGCAGGCCCGGTACTGGATAGGCTATCGGGTAGCAAGGTGCGGGGCCGGCGGGCTTCGCACCTTGTTTTTTAGCAGCTTACGAGCGGTGCAGCTACTGCCCAGCCGCCAGCCGCTGGGTATGGTAGGCTACTTGCAAATCCTTAATGGCCAGCAGCAGCTCGCCGGTAGCGGGGCCGGCTACCTCAGTGGTGGGCACGATGGTGGTTATCGGTAGCAGGCGCACCGGGGCGGGAGGCGCGCCCAAGTCGGCTAGCCACTGGGTGAGTTGTTCGCCCGAGCTGAGGTACACGATTTTGCCTAAGCCCAGCCAGCCGTGGGCGGCGGCGCACATGGGGCAGTGCTCGCCGCTGGTGTAGAGCGTGGTGGCCGCGCGGGCGGCGGGGCTGAGGTGGTCCGCAGCCCACTGCGCCAGGGCCAATTCGGGGTGGGCCAGGGCATTGCGTTCGTTGACGCGATTTCGGGCTTCGGCCAGCAACTCGCCGTCGGCTCCGACTAGCAGCGAGCCAAAGGGCTCATCGCCAGCTTCCAGGGCCTCGGTGGCCAGGGCTAGGCAGCGGCGCAGGTGGCGCAAATCGTCGGGGGTGAGGCTGGGGGGCATAGCGGCGCGTTAGGACTGGGGGTGAAGGACGGCTTTGGGGTTGGTGAACGTGGGGCGGCCGTTTTTGTAGCCCAGCAGCGGCTGGGCGATGGTGCGGATGGCCTCGACGGCGCTACCCGCCTCCAGCAGCACGAAAGTGGCCGGGCCGCCCACGCGCAGGCTAGCCTGGCGGGCCAGCAGCCGGGCGGCGTGGCTGGTTATCATCTCATACGTAGCCCGGATTTCAGCGTCGGTGGCGAGTTGCGCGATGTTGGCGTACATATTGGCCAGGCGCACCAGCGAGGCGTCGCCGTAGGGCGTGAAGGCGTTAAGGATATTGTTGCTGGAAAGCGTGGTAGTGATGCCGAGCTGGGCTAGCTCGTTGGCATTCACTACGCCCCTCGGAATGAGGTGGGTGTGCTCCTGGCCCATCATCAGCAGGTCGGTGGCGGGCAGCACCGTGAGGGCGATGTCGGCCTCTTGCAGCAACTGCACCAGTTGGGCGCGCTGAGCCGGAGGCATGGCGCTCAACTTGTTGACGTGCCCGATGGATACGCGGCCCTGGTACTTACGGCGGCGGGTTTGCTCGGCTATTTTGGGGATGCCCGACTGACTGGGCTCCAGGTCAAAATCGAGGTGAAAATCCACGTTGACATCGAACTCCTCAGCCAGGTCAAAAATCAGCTCCACGTGGCGGTCCGGGTCGGGGTCGGTGTAGGGGCAGCCGCCCACTAGGTCGGCTCCCTGGCTCAAGGCCTGGCGCAACAGGTCGTAGGTGGCCATTTCCTGGGTCAGCCCCTCCTGGGCGAAGGCGCACAGCTCGATGTCGATGGCGGCGGCGTAGGTTTGGCACACGCGCCGCAGCGCCGCCAGCGAGCGCAGGCCGGCCCTAGGGTCGGTTTCGACAAACGTGCGCAGGCCCATCGTGCCCTTTTTGATGGCCATTTCGACCACCCGGCTGGCCCGCGCAAACACGTCCTCCTCGGTGAAATCGGCCTTGGCTTCCTTCGTGATTTTGGCAGCTTCTTCCTTGCCGTGGCTGGCCGGGCAACGGTCCAGAATGCAGGCTTTGTCGAGATGAATGTGGGTTTCGAAGAAGCCAGCGCACACAAACTGGTGCTCGGCATCGAGCACCGTGCGGGCTGAGGCCGTAATGCCGGGTTCGAGCAGCTGAATTTTATCGGCCACGATGCCGATGTCCACGCCGGTTGGGTGGTCGTCGAGGTGAGCGTTTTTGACGAGCAGGTCTAGCATTATGGGATTAGGGAAGGGCGGGGAGTAGCCGGGACTAGCGCCCTCCGGCCCGCCGCACCGCTAGCCCTGTGAGGCGCGCCGCGGCCGGGTGCGCAGTACGTGGGGGTGGCCGGGGGCGTTGCCGCCGCCGAGGGCCGGAGTGGCGGTTCCCGCCATTACAAGCCACCTTTGCAGCATGAAAAACTTCCTCTCCTTCGCCGATGCGGGCGATTACAAAGCGTTGTTGCGGCAGGCCCTGGAAATCAAGCAGAATCCTTACGGCTATCAGCACGTGGGCAAAAACAAAACTGTGGGCCTGATATTTTTCAACCCCAGCCTGCGCACGCGCCTCAGCAGCCTAAAAGCAGCCTATAACCTGGGCGCACAAGCCTGGGTGCTGAACGCCGGGGCCGACTCGTGGACGCTGGAAATGGCCGATGGCGCCGTGATGAACGGTACCACGCAGGAGCACATCAAGGACGCCATCGCGGTGATGAGCCAGTATTGCGACGTGCTGGGCGTGCGCACCTTCCCGACGCTAAAGGATAAGGAGGCCGACTACAGCGAGGAGGTGATGAGCAAGATTCTGCAATACGCCACGGTACCGGTCATCAGCCTCGAAAGCGCCACGTTACACCCCTTGCAGTCGTTTGCCGACCTCATCACGGTGGCCGAAACCAAGCAAAAGGAGCGCGTGAAAGTGGTGCTGACCTGGGCCCCGCACGTGCGCGCCCTGCCGCAGTGCGTGCCCAACTCGTTTGCCGATTGGTTTTCGGAAGTTGACTGGGTAGATTTTGTCATTACCCACCCGCACGGCTACGAATTGGACCCCAAATTCACGAAGGGCGCGACCATTGAGTACGACCAGCGCAAGGCGCTAGAGGGCGCCGACTACGTGCAAGCCAAAAACTGGAGTAGCTACCGCGACTACGGCCAGGTGCTCAGCAACGACCCCACCTGGATGCTCACAAATGAGCATATGCGTCTCACCGACGATGCCAAATTCATCCACTGCCTACCCGTGCGCCGCAACGTGGAAGTATCCGACGAGGTACTCGACGCGCCGGGCTCGCTCATCATCCAGGAAGCCGGTAACCGGACGTTTTCGATGCAGACTGTGCTACACGAACTGCTGAAATAATTAAAAAGGCAGAAGGGACTGGCGCGAGTTTAGCGCAGCGTAACTCGTGCCTTGTCATGACGTGGAGGCTGTGCCTCCACTGCCGCGCCAGCGGCATACTAGCGTCAGGACTAC